>Ga0163144_10002812_pt1 | contig 39825 bp, 28 predicted proteins | sample OliLak19BULKMAT1_FD_123175 | JGI IMG/M metagenome (GOLD analysis project Ga0163144, IMG submission 123175) | Freshwater microbial mat bacterial communities from Lake Vanda, McMurdo Dry Valleys, Antarctica - Oligotrophic Lake LV.19.BULKMAT1 | ecosystem: Environmental > Aquatic > Freshwater >...
ACAGAAGCGCGTCACATCAGGGCAACTCGCAGGCGTCGTCGCCCGCCGCTTCACCAAAAGCAATTTCTTCGAGTGGCGGGTGGCGCCTCGCGCGTAATTCGCCAACGAAAGGGGCCAGTATCCTACTTTGGGCTCGGCGTCAGCGAATCGAGCGCATTGGCGCAGGCAAAGCGAATGTGCTCACACAACCTGGACCGCGCCCCCTCGCCATCGCCGCGCGCGAGCAGATCGATCAGAGCCTGATGCTGTTCGCACGCACGCTCGAGGTCATGAACCGGACGCAACTCCCGCTGCGCGCGGAACACTTGCGTCAAAACGCGCAGGTCACCGACCGCGCGCACGAGCCGCGCGTTGCCGCCCGCGGTGAGCAACGCCATGTGGAATTCCATGTCGGCCCGATTCCATGCGGCCAGATCGGCCTCGTCGTCGACGCGTCGTTCGGATGCACTGCGGCGGCGCGCGATCGTGCGCATTTCTTCGTTCCAACCGCGCATCTTGTTCAGGCCGTCGGCGTCGATCTTCACAGCCGCGAGCAAGATTGCGTGCGCTTCGAGTGCCTCGCGCAGTTCGTACAGCTCGCGCAGATCCTCGCGCTCGACGCGCGTCGCAAACGTGCCGACACCGGCCTCGTGGTCGACGAGTCCCTCGATCGCGAGTTGCGCGATCGCTTCGCGCACGGGGATGAAAGAAATCCCTATCTCTCGGGCGAGCGCGCGCGAAGAGATGCGCGTTCCGGGAGCGATACGCCCCTCCAATAATTTTCCGCGGATGTGGGAGTACGCTAGCTCTCTTAGGTTTGTGGTCACGGTCCGAGCACCCTATCCTCTCTATGCCCTTTCGGGCAATAGCCACGCGGCGCGAGTTGCTTCAATCTCGTTGGGATCGCTATCGCGAGCGATCTGCGCGAGACGATCCTACGTGCGATTTCACCTGCCCCGAGCGAGCGCAAGCGCACTCGCAATGTCGCTCACCATCAGCCTCTCGGCATGTCGTGCAGTCGAACACGTCGCTGTGAACGAAGTCCGGTCCGTCGATCGCATGGATTGGTGGCGCGAAGCCCGCTTCGGGATGTTCGTGCACTGGGGGCTGTACGCGATTCCCGCAGGCGAATGGGGCGGACGCACCGATTACGGAGAGTGGATCCGTGCCAATGCGCAAATTCCGATTCACGAGTACGAAGCGCTGAGCTCACGCTTCGCGCCGAGAGCGTTCGACGCCGATCGGTGGGCGCGTCTCGCCGCCGACGCGGGCATGGGGTACATGGTCGTGACGACGAAACACCACGACGGTTTCGCCCTCTTCGATTCGAAGCAGACGACCTTCGACGTGATGTCGACGCCGCACGGGCGAGACGTGATGCTCGACGTCGCGAATGCGTGCCGGAAAAACGGCATCGTGCCGTGCTGGTACCACTCGATCATGGACTGGCACCACGACGACTACCTGCCGCGGCGCGGGTTCGAGGTGGATCGATCGATCGCCGAGGCCGATTTCGAACGCTACGAGCGCTACTTGAGCGCGCAGGTGACCGAACTGCTGTCGAACTACGGCCCGATCGGCGTGATGTGGTTCGACGGCGAGTGGGAGTCGACGTGGACCAGCGCGCGCGGCCAACGCCTGTACGATCTGTGCCGCAGTTTGCAGCCGCGCGTCATCGTCAACAATCGCGTCGGCGCGGGACGCGCAGGCATGAGCGGTTTCTCGAACAACTCCGAGGGCTCAGGCGATTTCGGAACCCCCGAACAACAAGTTCCGCAACTGAGTCCGACGGCCGTCGATTGGGAATCGTGCGTGACGATCAACGACAACTGGGGCTTCAACGCGAAAGACACGAACTTCAAGTCGCCGCGCACGCTGTTGCGGTTACTCGTCGACGTCGCCTCGAAGGGCGGGAACTTGCTCTTGAACGTGGGGCCGAACGCCGACGGCGAGATCCCGCGCGAAGAAATCGAGCGTCTCGAAGCCGTCGGCAGGTGGATGCGCGTGAACGGAAGTGCGATCCACGGCACGAGCGCGAGTCCGATCGGCGCACATGCCTTCGGGCGGATCACCTGCCGCCGACAGGACGGAAACACGCAGCTTTTCGTGCACGTCTTCGACTGGCCGGCCGACGGACGCTTCGTCGTCGAAGGGTTCGTGAACGAAGTCCTCTCGACGCGATTGCTCGCGGATCGGGAGCGACCGGTCACCGTGGTGTGCACGCGCGGTCGCACGACGTTCACGATCCAAGGCCCTGCACCCGACCCAGACGTGAGCGTGATCGAGATCCTCGTCTCCGGCGATCTGATCCCTCGCGCTCCAGGCCCAGGCGGACTCATTCGCCGCTGAACTGCGAGGCGAGGTCGCCTCGCCGGCGCACGCTCAATCACCCATGAGCCGGCGCGCAAGTTCGAGGACTTCCGCGTAGTCGCTGACGAGCGTGCACACCGGCCAGTCGGAACCGATGACGAGCCGCTCGCGCCCGAAAGCCGAGAGCGCTTCGTCCACATAGTAAGCGAAGTCCTCGCGCTTCCATCCGCGGCCCGCTTCCGTGACGAGGCCCGAGACTTTGGCCGTGACGTTCGGACACGACGCCAGTTCGCGCACGAGGCTCGTCCATGGTTCGCGCGCGTGTCGCGATACGTCGGGTTTGCCCAAATGATCGAGCACGAAGTGCAGTTCGGGCAGCATGCGCGCGACACGAGTGGCCGCGGGCAGTTGTGCAGGGCGCACGAGGAACTCGAAGGTGAGATCGAAGTGCCCGAGTTCGCGAAGGCCGCGCAAGACGTCGTCGCGCAGCAGGAATTCGGGATCGGGCTCGTCCTGCACGAAGTGGCGCACGCCAGAAAACTTCGGCCGCCGTGCGAAGCGTTCGAGCACGCGCGGCAAGTCGGGTGCGGTTAGATCGACCCAACCGACGACGCTCTCGATGAAGGCGTGACGATCGGCCAAATCGAGCAGGAACTCCGTCTCCAGGAGCGACTGCGCCGCTTGCACGGCGACGCAACCGCTGACACCGGAAGAGCGCAGCGAAGGAGCCAAGTCGTCGGGCAGGAAATCGCGACGCAAGGCACTCTCGGCGGGACCGATCCACGCGTGGTCGCGCGCTGAATATCGCCAGAAATGTACGTGTGCGTCGATCATCGGAGGCGCGCCGGCCCACGTTTAGGCACGAGTCTCTGCGTGCGTTCACTCGAGCGATAGCACGCTTCGACGAGTTCCATCGTGCGCACGGCATCGGCGGCATTCGACGCGAGCACGCGGTCCAGGCCGGCGACGAAGCGCTGCACATTCGCCATCGGGCCGGCGAAGGCTTCCGGAAACCACGAACCGGAAAGTGCCACGGAACGTGTGCGTTCTCCGAGCGTGACGTCGAGTGCGTCCGGCGGCGGCGACGCGTAGTCGAGGTTCACTCCGAGCACGATCCGCGCCGAGCCGCGCGTGCCCGTGACGACGAATTCCGAGACGCGTTTCTTGCGAGCGATGCGACTGCCGTGACGCGTCTCGATGCTGAACTTCACTCCATCTTCGAACTCGACGCGAATCGACGAGCTTGTGTCCGAGAGCGTCGGGTGCGCGGAATCGACACGCGCCGAGGCTTCGACCGCGGTCGGTTCGCCGAACAGCGCTCGCGCGCAATCGAGGTAGTGAATCGAGTGGTAGAGGATTTCGAGGCGCGGCACGTCGCGGAGGAACGCCCAGCGCTCGAACGGGGTGTACGTGACGACGCGCACGTCGACTGAGCGAATCGTGCCCAACGCCTCGCGCTCGAGGAGTTCGCTCAAATGCCGCATGGCCGGACTGAAGCGCAGTTGGAAATTCACCGCGACGACCAAGCGGCGACGGCGCACGATTTCAGCGAGCGCGCGCGCTTCGAAGATGTCGCGACCGAAAGGCTTCTGCACGAGCAGCGCGGAGCCGGACGGCGCGACGCGCAAGATCGCAGCAATTTCGGAGGGCGGAACGGCGAGGTCGAAGACGACATCGCGCACGGCGAGCGCTTCAGCGAGCGATGGGAAGCACCGAACGCCGAGTTTCCGCGCGACGCTGGCGCTCGCTGTCGGCTTCACGTCGAAGACGCCGACGATTTCGAAGCCAGCCGCGCCGTACGCCAGTACGTGGGCCGCACGCACGATTCCTCCCGCCCCGATCGAAACGATTTTGCGCCGCCATCCGCGATTGGCGCGGCTCTGAGCGCTCTTCGAGTCACGCCGCGTCATCGTTCACCGCGAAGCGACGACCTGCTGTCGCTGTTCGCCGAGACCTTCGATGGCGAGCGTCACGACGTCGCCCACGTGCAAGAACTGCGGCGGATCGAAACCCAAGCCGACGCCGGCCGGCGTGCCCGTGCTGATCAAGTCGCCCGGCAACAGCGTCATGAACTGCGAGATGTAGGACACGAGTCCTGCAACGCCGAACACCATCTCGCTCGTGTTGCTCTGTTGCTTCACGACGCCGTTCACCGCCAGACGCAGCGCGAGACGCTGCGGATCCGGCACGAGTTTGCGCACCGCGAGAAACGGCCCGATCGGCGCGAACGTGTCGCAGCTCTTGCCTTTGACCCACTGACCGCCGCGCTCTTTTTGGAACGCGCGCTCGGAGTAGTCGTTGTGGAGCACGTAACCGGCCACGTGAGCGAGCGCGTCGCGCTCGTCGACGTAGCGCGCGACCTTACCGATGACGACGCCGAGTTCGACTTCCCAATCGACCTTGGTCGCGTTGCGCGGCATGACCAAATCGTCGTTCGGGCCGACGATCGCGCTCGTCGCTTTGAAGAACAGCACCGGTTCGGTGGGCAGTTTCGAATTCGTCTCGCGAGCGTGATCGGCGTAGTTGAGACCGACGCACACGATCTTGCTGGGACGTGCTATTGCAGGGCCGAGACGCACGTCTTCAGGGATGGAGCTCGCGCGGTGTGCCGGATCGTCGAGCCAGCGCGCGAGACGTTCGAGGCCGTTTTCGCCGAAGAACGCCTCGTTCCAGTCCGATCCGAAGGCTGAGCAGTCGATCGCACGACCGTCGAGCCAGACGCCTGGACGCTCCGCGCCGACCGAACCGAAACGCACGAGTTTCATGAGCCGCTTCGTATCCGATCCGCGCTCCCCTTGTCGAGGGTCGGGAGCGTCGTCTGCTTCAGATTTGGCCTGTACGATGGTCCGGATCCAAATGCTCCGCGTTCTTCCGATCCTACTCGCTGCCGCACTCTCGACCTCGTGCGGCGATTCGAACGTGACCGGCACGGTCAAGCGGATCGCGGTCATCCCCAAGGGAACGACGCACTCGTTCTGGCGCGCGGTCCACTGCGGCGCGGCGCGAGCCGACCAAGACTTCGCCGACATCGAGATCGTGTGGAAAGCGCCGCTCGGCGAGAACGACATGACCCAGCAAGTCGCGCTGCTGGAGTCGTTCGTGGCCGAGGGATACGACGGCATCTGTCTCGCGCCGCTCGACACACGTGGGCTCGTCGGTGGCGTGCGCAACGCGATCGACCGCGGTGTCGCTGTTTTGATCTTCGATTCGCCGCTCGAGAACTGCGATCTCCGGATCACGAGCACCGTCGCGACCGACAATCTGAAGGGCGGCGAATTGGCGGGGCACGAGTTGGCGCGGCGGATCGGCGGCGTCGGCGATGTCGTCGTTCTGCGCTACATGGCGGGATCGTACAGCACGAATTTGCGCGAGCAAGGATGCCTCGCGGCCTTGAAGCTCACGCCGGGCATTCGCGTGATCACCGACGACGTCTACGCCGGTCCCGACGAATCCAGCGCAGTCGCCGTCTCGGAACGCCTGCTCGCGTCGCTCGGCGACCGCATTGTCGGCGTCTTCTGTTCGAACGAGTCGACGGCGTCGGGATTCTTGACCGCGCTCGCGCGCGATCCGCGCGGAATCGCTGGCCGCATCAAAGTCGTCGCTTTCGACACGTCGAAGCGTATCGTCGACGCGCTGGAATCGGGCTCGCTTGCTGCGACGGTCGTGCAAAACCCGGTCAAGATGGGGTACGCCGCCGTGTCGACGATGCGCGCTCACTTGCGCGGCGAGAAGACGGAGAGCGTCGTCGAAACCGGTGAGACACTCGTGACGCGCGAGACGATGTTCGATCCAGAAGTGCGCGCGTTGCTCGAGCCGCCGGAACAGATTCGATGACGGTGCGACTCGCGGTGCGCCTGGTGACGGTGCGCTACGGCGCGAACGAAGTCTTGAGCGACGTGTCGTTGAATCTCGCAGCCGGCGAGGTGCGTGCTCTGCTCGGCGCGAACGGAGCTGGAAAAAGCACGCTTTTGAAGGTGTTGGCTGGCGCGCTGTGTCCAGTCGAAGGCGAGATGTCGCTCGACGGAGCGCACTTCGCCCCCCATTCGACTCGCGCAGCGCGGCGATCCGGCGTGGTCATCGTCCCGCAAGAACCCGCGATCGTTTCGGGGCTGAGCGTAGCGGAGAACTTGCTGCTCGGCGTCGAGCGCTCGCGGTGCGGTATCGTCCGACGTGGGGAGCACAACGCCGTCGCGCGCTCTGCTCTGGCACGCTTGGGTCACGGGACGATCGACCTAGCTCGCCGCGGATCGGATCTGTCGCTGGCGGAACAGCACGTCGTCGCCATCGCCCGCGCACTCGTCGAAGAACCCCGCGTCGTCGTGCTGGACGAGCCGACGAGCGCGCTCGACGCAGGAGCAGCCGCACATGTGATCGCGTGCGTACGTGAACTCGCGCGCCACGGCGTCGCCGTTGTGTACGTCACGCATTTCCTGGACGAAGTCGCGCGCGTCGCCGACACCTTCACCGTGCTCGAGCAGGGCCGTGTCGTGCGCACGGGCCACGCTCGCGACACCACGCTCGACGCCCTCGTCGAATGCGTCTTCGGGTCGCCGAGTCCCACACTGTCGAATCGCAGCGAGCGTGACTACGGCGATGTCGTCCTCTCCGTGACCGGCCTCTCCGGTCGCGACGCTCCGCGCGACGTCGACTTGTTCGTGCGCCGTGGCGAGATCGTCGGACTCTTCGGTCTGGGCGGTTCGGGCCGCAGCGCTTTGTTGAGCACGATTCTCGGCGCAGACGAACGCACGAGCGGGACCGTACGCGTCCAAGGATCGGCGCCGCTCGCGAGCGGTGCGCGCGCGGGAGTTCGTGCCGGGATCGGACTGCTCGCGAGGGATCGCGCCTGGAACGTGTTCCGCGGTCTCTCGGTCTGCGATCAGGTGACGATCGGGAAGCCCATGACGACATGCTTGGGCCTGTTTTCCAGTCCGAACCGTGAGCGCGAGGCTGCGCACGCGGCCCTGGCCTCCGTCGGGTCCGACGTCGATCCGCGGCGGTCGATCGACGAACTCTCCGGCGGAACGCAACAGAAAGCGGCGCTCGCGCGACTCGTCCATCAAGCGCCCAGCGTGATGCTCCTCGACGAGCCGATGCGCGGACTGGACGTGAACTCGACGCGCGAATTGGAGGCGACTTTGAGCCGCTTGGCGCACGCGGGACACGCGGTCGTGGTGTCGAGTTCCGACGAAGAGGAATTGTTGCGCGTGTGCGACACGATCGCGGTGATGCGCCGCGGGCGCATCGTCGAGATGCGCGCGACCGAGCAGTGGTCGCGTGCGGACCTCTTGCGCGCAGCGACGTGCGGCGAGGACGCCGCGTGAAATCGCGCACCGTCGTCGATTCCGTGCGCGGACCGTTGGCACCGCTCGCCGGACTGCTCTTCGTCGTGACGCTGTTCACGATCTGGGGTGCGGCGACGAAACCGCAGCACGATTTCCTGACCGGACTGCGCCTCGCGCTGATCGCGAAGCAGACGGCGATCGTCGGCGTGGGCGCGATCGGCATGACGGCCGTGATCGCCGCAGGCGGCATCGATCTCGCAGTCGGCTCGTTGCTCGCGTTGTGCTCCGTCGTGCTCGCTTGCGCACTTCGCGCGGGTTTGGACCCGGCGCTCGCGGTGATCGTCACGATCGCGGTCGGAACCCTGGGCGGCGCTCTCAACGGTCGACTCGTCACGTGGTTGAGGCTCGCGCCGTTCATCGTGACGCTGGGCACGATGCTCGTGTACCGCGGATTGGCCGAGCAAGTGTCCGCGCAGACGACGGTTCACGCCGAGGCGCCGCGCTGGATCACGAGCTTGCTCGATCACCCCGAAGTTTCCGGAGCGCCGCTCGTCGCCTGGGGCGTGTGGGTCGTGCTCGCTGCGGGGCTGCTCTTCACGATCGTCATGCGTTTCGGCGTGTTCGGACGTCACGTGATCGCGATCGGCGCGAACGAGAATGCCGCACGTTTTTGCGGCATCGCGATCCACTGGACGAAGATTCGTGTGTACGCGTTGCTCGGCGCGTGTGCGGCGATCGCGGGCATCTTCGAGTTCGCGAACCTCGGCGGTCAGGGAAGTCCGACGTCCGGAAATGGTTACGAACTCGAAGTGATCGCCGCGGTCGTGATCGGCGGCGGTTCGCTGACCGGTGGACGCGCGTCGGTACTCGGTTCGCTCGCCGGTGCGTTGATGATGACGACGCTGCGCTCGGGCTGCGTCTTCGTCGAGATCTCCGACCCGATTCAGAAGATGGTCATGGGCGCGATCATTTTGGCAGCGGTGACGATCGATCGGACTCGAGCGGGCTGAGTTCTTGAATCTCGAGGGTCGATATCTCGAGCACGGATCCGGCGTGGTGATTTTCGATCGCGATGGAGCTTCCGAATGCATCGGAATGAGGCACGCTCGCAGAATTCACGAGCACGCCGTTCATGAACACGTCGACCTGTGCGGATTTTGCGTCGGCCGCGTCACGCACTTCGACCTCGATGTCGAACCAAGTGTCCGCACCGACGAGTCCCACGAACCGCGGTGCGAGTTCCGGAAGCGCTGAATCGAGACCGAAGAACTCGGCGCGCGTGGCAGAGTGCATGGATCCTGTTCGACTCCGCAGCGGATGGTCTGCATTCAGCAGGATCGAGATCCCCTCACCGGCCTCCGGCGTCGACGGTGCACGCAGAACCAGCCAGGCCAGGCCGCCGCTCCCGATCTTGGCCTTGGCGTGCATGCGGAAGTTCACGGGAACGACGCGCTCGCTCACGATGCGTGTGGGCCCGGACTGCGAGGCGAGGACGCCGTCTTCGCGCTTCCACTGTTCTCTGCCCGTGCTGCGCCAACCATCGAGCCCATCGTCTTCGAAGAGTGTCTTCCAAACTCCGGTTCGCACGAGTGGTGCGGGTTTCGCGCGTACGTCCGCGAACGCGACGTTGAGCGGCGCAGCAACGAGCATCAATGGACCGCTCGCGACTTCTGCGCCCAGTGCACCGAGACTCGGGCTGGTGAGCTCGACGTTCTCTTGGACGAGCACACCGTCGATGCGCACCTCGTTGAACTTCGCGTTCGCGATCTTCTTGCCGCTCGCGTCGAATTTCGGCGCGCGGAAGTCGACGAGGATCTGGTGTCCGTTGTCCGGAACGACCTGAAACTCAGCCTTGGGCGCGAGATCGGGTGAACCCTCCGCTCCGACGATCGCACCGCTCTTCCACTCGCTCGCGTCCGAGATGCGAATGCCGTAGCGACCGGCGACGTACACCGTCGCCGACGCACGGCTCGCGAGCGTCACGCCGAAACGAAACTGTCCGTCGCCGAACACAGGCGTAGAAACGAGACGCGTCTTCCCTTCCGCAGTGTTGACCAACGCCGAATAGCCCTTGCGAGTCACGAAACGCGTCGGGTCCTTGGCATCGAGTTCGATGTCGACGAGCTTCCAGCCGTCTTTCTCGCGCCACACGTCGAGAGCGTCGCCGTAAGTGAGCCTCAACCAGCCTTCTTCCTTCGTCACGCGTCCAGGCGGCGGCGGGACGACGCGCGCGATCGGCGTCGTGCACAGCTCGCCCTCGGGCAATTGATTGATCGCGTAGGCGAACTCCGGATGTGCGATGGAGCGACCGCCGGCCGACTTCACGTTCTTCAGAGTCACGCGCGCCATGTGACCCGCTTCGAGCGGTGCCTGGAACACGAGCGAGCGTCGATCGCTCGCGACTTCGACTTTCGTCACCACGCGTTTTCCGTCGTCGCGCTCGGGCGAACCGTACTCCCACCACCAATCGTAGTGGTACAGCGAGACGTCGATGTCGTCCCCCGTGATGTCGGTCGACGCGAGCGGCTCGGTGAACTCGAGTTCGAATCCGTCCTGCCGAAGGCGCGCGTGCTTGACCTCGAATGGCGCGAGCTTGTTCCACTTCACACGCGCGATGCCATGTCCCGGCGCGCGTCCGCCCCAGCCGCGATTCGTGAGGCCGAGGAACAGCGTCCCGTCACGCGCGAACAGTCCGCGGATCGCCGAGCCGACGTCCTCGCGCAGCGGCCACACAGCACCCTGATATTCGCCGCGCACTTTCTCGAGATCAGCGCGCAAGATCATTCCGTTCGTGAGCTCGGCGAGCACGAGTTGATCCTCGAACGGCCCGAACGATCCGTCGCGCGGAATGGCGCGCATGTCGCCGGTCGAGCGCGACCACTTGTACGGAATCCAACACGCGGGCGGTGTGCGCACGGCGTCGACGGGCACGGTCAAGCTGGGCTCCGCTCGCGTGGTCTGGTAGGCGTCCGTCCACACGAGCGACGCGGGAGCACCGTAAAAAGCGCCTGGTTTCACGTGTTCGAGCGGACACGCGGGCATCCAATCGCCTTGGTTGTCGGTGACGAACAGATCGCCAACCGCGTTCGTTCCGATGCCGCACGGCGAGCGAAACCCAGACGCGAACGGCGTCGTCGTTCCGTCGGGCGCGATCTTCAAAACCCATCCGCGATAGGCGCTGAGCGAGCGACCGTGCCACCACTTCGGCTCGGTGAAGCCGAGGTTGAGCGCGACGAAGAAGTTGCCTTGCGCATCCGTCGGCAATCCGAACGCGAACTCGTGGTAGTTGCCCGACACGCCGAAGCGATTCGAAACTGTCTCGACCGCATCGCACACGAGATCGCCGTCGAAGTCCGACAGGCGCGAAAGCTCGGCGCGCTGCAGCACGTAGATCTTGCCGTCCACCACCTTGAGGCCGAGGCCCTCTTGCAATCCTTCGCAGAAGAGATGGAAGCGCGCCGCCGTCGGATCGGGATCGAGTGCATGATCGACGATCCACACTTGCCCGCGGCGCGTGCTCACGACCAGTCGATCGCCGTCCAACCAATCCATGCCGCCGACTTCGAGGATCGCGCCGCTCGGCAACGCCAAATGATCGACGGAGTACGTTTCCGCGGCGCCGTCCGAGAGCAGAGCGCACATGAAAGTCGCGAGCATCATTTCAGACTCCCGGCGGCACGGACGATCGCTGTGATACGCTGCGTCGAGTCTTCGGGCAACGTGACGCCGGGGATCTCGACGAGCGTCCACGCAGACGTTTCTCGTTCGGGCGTGAGCACGAACCCGTCTTCGAACGACGTCGAAGCTTCAGCGACGGCGTCACCGGTTCTCCAGCGCGCGATGGTGACGTCGAAGACCGCCGTTGATCCGGCGTGCATGCACGAGAATGCTGTTTTCGCGTCGATGCGGCCGCACACCGCTTCGGGTCTGGAGACGCGGAATGCAATCGCCACTTCGCGACGCTTGTCGAGCACGAAAGATCGTTTCCATCCTGGCCCGAGTGCCGTTGCGACCGCGTCTGGAGTTTCGAGCACGCGCGCGAGCACTTGCTCGTGGGCCGTGACGAGTTCGTACGACAAGGTTGCGACCGGTCCGTCGACGACGCTCGACAGAAGGCGCGCGCTCGACGTGCCGAATTCCTTGGCCGAACTCGCAGCGAGCGTGAAGGGTGCCGGTTCACTCTGAACGACACTCACGATCTTGCCGAGCGGTTGCAAGAAATCGCCGCCGCGTCCGATCCAATCGCGTCGATCGACGAATTCGCCGCTGCGCACGGCGAGCAAGCGCACGTCGTCGACGCGATACTCGAACGACAAGCCCGAAGGCAGTCCGATCAGGAGTCCGCGCGGACGTTCGGCGGCGCCTTCCGTGATCGAAGGCAACTTGCCGCGAGCGACGAGTGCGCGGTCGCGAACGACCATGACGGTGTCCTTCGACTCGACGGTCAAGACCGGCGGCCCGAGCGTGAGGACGTAGCTCGCGAGCGACTTGCGCTCGGGATCCTTCAACGCGTCGCCGAAACTCGGCATCAGCGTGCCGGGGATGCCGTGCGTGATCGTGCGCAACAACGCTTCGGGTGTGTTGCCGTACGAAAACCCGCCGTCCTTGAAACTGCGCGCCGGTCGTTCGAGCACCGTGACGCCCTTGCCGTCACCGGTTTCGCCGTGGCAAGTCGCGCAATTCGCGACGTACAGCTTGCGCGCCGCTTCGTCGACCGCCGTCGACGTGCCGGGCGGCGGAGATTGGAACGAAGCGCCTGCGATCAGCGCGCTCACAGCGGACACCACCGCGAGAGCGCGTACTCGTGATTCGATCATGAGCGAACGTTAGCAAGCTCTGCACGACTCGGACAGGCGCGAGACAGGGTCGAGCGGGCTATCCTGCGCGCCATGCACTTCACCGCTCTCTTCTTCGCTTTCTGTCTGTCGTGTGCGACGCCATCGATCCGTCCGCAGTCCGCCGGCGAAACTTCTGCACGAACTGTCGATGTGCGCGATCTGTGCGTGCGCTACGCGGCCGACCGCGACACGCTGTCGCGTTTCCACGATTTGCCTGCGACGGCGGCCCGCTCCACAGCGTTCGAAGGATTGCATGCCGAAACCGAACGCGCGCTGGCTGCACTCGATTTCGATGCGTTAAATGTCGAAGCGCGTGTCGACGCCGTCTGCCTGCGTATGCGCGTCGCATCCGACCGCAGGAAACTGGCCTTCGAAGTCTCGCGAGTGCACGAGTGTGCGTCGCTCCTGCCGTTCGGTGACGCTGTCGTCGCTCTGCACGCAGCGCTGCGCGCGCAATCGGCGAGCGACCCGGAAAAAGCCGCCGGCGTGCTCGATCGACTGAAGCACGACGTCGACGCAGCGCGAACGGCTGCTGAAAAGCGTTCCGAACCGATTGCGCAGGTCGTCGCTCGTCGTGCCGCGAAACGCGTCGAAGCTCTGCGGGACACCGAAGCCGCGTGGTTCCGCTTCCGTGCCGACTACGATCCGACCTTCACGTGGTGGACGAAGAAACCGCACGAAGAGGTGGCGAAGGCCTTCGACGAATACGCGCGTGTCTTGCGCGAGAAGCTCGGTGGTGACGACAAGGCGACGCGCGATGCGGGCACGATCTTCGGCGATCCGATCGGACGTGAGGCGCTGCTCGCCGATCTGGAATTCGCGCTGATTCCCTACTCGCCCGAAGAGCTGATCCAGATCGCCGACCGCGAGATGCAATGGTGTACCGAGCGCATGCTCGAAGCGTCGCGCGCACTCGGCACGGGTGACGAATGGAAGCTCGCGCTCGAACGCGTGAAATCCGATCACGTCGCGCCCGGCGAACAACCGGCGCTCGTGCGCGCGCTGGCCCAAGAAGCGATTGCGTTCCTGAAAGAGCGCGACCTCGTCACTGTGCCCTCGATCGTCGAGAACGGTTGGCGCATGTCGATGCTCTCGGCCGACGAGCAACGCGTGTCGCCGTTCTTCTTGGGCGGCGAAGAAGTCCAAGTCGCCTTCCCGACCGACTCGATGAGCTACGACGAAAAACGCATGTCGATGCGCGGCAACAACAAACATTTCGCGCATGCGACGGTGTTCCACGAACTCGTGCCGGGACACGGATTGCAGCAGTACTACGAGTCGCGCTGGAACACGCATCGGGCCTTGTTTTCCACGCCCTTTTGGACCGAAGGTTGGGCGCTCTATTGGGAGATGCTCTTGTGGGACCTGGATTTTCACAGCACGCAGGAGGATCGGATCGGGGCTCTTTTCTGGCGCATGCATCGTTGCGCGCGAATCCGCTTCTCGCTCTCGTTCCACCTCGGACTCATGACGCCGGCGCAATGCGTCGACTACCTGGTCGACACGGTCGGACACGAGCGCAAGAATGCCGAAGCCGAAGTGCGACGCTCGTTCGAAGGCGGTTACGGTCCGCTGTACCAATGCGCGTACATGATCGGCGGACTGCAAATTCGCGCGCTGCATCGCGACTTGGTCGCGAGCGGCAAGATGTCGAACCGCGTGTTCCACGACACGATCCTCGAAGGCAACAACATCCCGATCGAGATGGTTCGCGCGCGACTCTTGGGTCAGAAGATCGCGCGCGAGTTCAAGGCAACTTGGCGCTTCTACAGTCTCTAGCCTGGATCTTTCACCACGTTGGTAGGGAGGCGGAGCGGACTTGCGGCCCGCAGGCGGTTGCGATCGATTGGCCCGGAAGTGGCCTTGATGGTCAGCGGGGAGCAGATCGAGGACAACAACGCAGCGGCACGCGACTCGGCTCCGCCGCAGCAGAACTTGGTGACAGAGCGGGGCTCGCAGCCCCGCTCCCCTCGACCTCCGAGCAACTCAGCACACTCCGCCGCCACGCCCCTTCTCTTTTGTTGACAGAAATCGTGGGAGGTGAATGGCTGTACTCAGCCACTCACCTCCCACGATTCAGCGATGCGGAGCACGCTTGTGTAGTCCTTGGGTTCCAGCGGCCCTCGCGCTGCTCGTAGCCCTCGCGGCCATCCTCGCAGCACTCGCAGCACCCGCAGCACTCGCAGCACTCGCAGCACCACACCATCGATGTGGGCCTTGACCGGAGCGGACGCGTCACGCCGCTGAGGAACAACGCGAGACCGGCACGGAATCCTCTGCTGGCTGGATGCGGCGAATTCGCCGCATCAGGGCCCCCAAACCACCCCCCCCCGCATTCGTCAAATTAAACGTACTCACCGAACAGAACACGACCGAATCCCGATACCACCCCTGGTAATTCCGCGTCGCCCCACCCACCGGCACCGCCCCCTGCGTCGCCAAAGCCGGATCACCACCCACCGTCGCACCAAACACGTCGTACCCGTTCACCGAGAAGTGCACACCGAGGCGCAAGATCGATCCGCCCACGCAGAGGAGCCCGTCACCAAAAACAGTCCCCGCTCCCCCCGCCGCTTGCGCATCACCCTGGAAATACAACACCGGTGCACCGATCGGCAGACCGCTCACCACGAGCGCCAGCGCATCCGACGAGACACTCGCCCTTCCGCTGCCGTTCAACAGCCCCCCGCCGGTCGCACCGCTGTTCTCGCACCCATGTCCCTTCGCTCCCGCATTCGCGCACGGGCACAGCGCCGCCGTGCCGTAGCAATACGTCAGCGCGTCGAGCACCCCGTTCTCCTTCAACACGATCTCGTCCGAGGTCTCCGTGAAGAGCACGATGTCGAGATCGCGATCATTATCGAAGTCGATCAGCGCCGCACACGCCGGATTCGCGGGCGAAGTGAACGTCGCAATCTGCGTGAACGTCGCACCGTCGTTCCTGAACACGCGCCAATCTTGCCCACCGAAGCTCGACACGACCCAGTCCAGATCACCGTCTCCGTCCAGGTCACCCAAATCCGTCGCGACGACGTGCCCACTGCTCGGATAGGTCTGCGCCGCCTGTAACGAACCGTTGCCGTTGCCGCGCAAGAACGACGAGTTGTTCGAGAAACTGTTGGCCGTCGACACGTCCATCTTGCCGTCCGCGTCGACGTCGCCGCACACCAGCATCCACACCCCGCCGCCCGCAGCGACCGGAGCCTGCGCCGTGAACGTCCCGTTGCCGTTGCCGAGGTGCACGATGATCTGCGAGCTGAAGCGCGCTCCTACGACGAGATCCGTGATCGCGTCGTTGTTCATGTCGGCCGCATTGAGCGCGTACTCACCACTGCCGCCGCCCTCGAAGCTCGTCATTGCCGCAAACGTGCCGTTGCCGTTGTTTTTGCGCATCGTGATGTTGTCGCTCCCGACGTTCGACGTGGCCACGTCGATGTCGCCGTCGCCGTCGCAATCGAGAACCGCGAGCCCGTGCGGTCCACTGCCCATCGAATAGCTCACTGCCGGTTGGAACGTGCCGTCGCCGTTGCCGAGCAGGATCGAGATCGAATTCGACGCACCGTTGCACGTGATCACGTCCGTCTTGCCGTCGCTGTTGAAATCGGCGTTCTCGTTCGGCGACGGTTCCGTGTCGACCGGCGTGACCGAGAAGTTCGGTGTGACGAAGATCCCGCTCGCATCCGCCGTGTTCTTGAACACGCGCACGTCGGAGGTGACTTCGCTGATGACGGCGAGGTCGATGTAATCGTCACCGTCGAGATCGCAGATCTGCCCGCCGTAGATGCGCGTGAAGTTGCCGGGATCCGTGAAGAACGAGTTCACCGTCGTGAACGTCATCGGTGCTGCTCCCGCTTTGACGCGGAACGTAGACACATAGCCAGCCGAGCGCATGAACGAACCGTCTTGCGCTTTCAGTTGATTGCTCATCGCGACCGAAACCGTCTCGCCGGCGTGCAACGAACGCGGCGGCGTGAAGCGGATGCGCGCGTTCGCATTCTCGAGCACGAGCGTCCCGACGAGCGAACCGCTCGACGAGCCGTAGACGGTGAATCGATTCAGTGTGGTCGGATCGAGCGCGCGATCGAAATCGACGACGATCGCCGTGTTGGGAGCCTTGTTCGACGACGTGATCGGCGGATCGATCGCGACGACAGTGAGCTGCGCAGTAGCGGAGCTTCCGAATGCGCACAGGAACGCGCTCGAGAGAGAGAACGAGAGCATCGACGACGATTTCATGGAGTCTCCTGCCTTCGAGAGAAGTGCCGTCTCGCGCCAGACAGCGCATCCCTCCGCTCGACAATCGAGCGCGAAGCTGCCGATGCGCCGCGGTGGAGGCGCGAGATCGTCCCGACGCTAGCTCGACCGCGCGCTCTCGTGGGGAGCGCGATCGATCAAACTTTTTTCACGTGACTAGTTTCGTCATCAACTTCGCGAAGCGCGCCGCGTCGGGCAGAGGTGAACCTTCCGCCAGGAGCGTTTGGCCGTGCAGCCATTCGACCCAATCGGTGAAGCGTTCGGAGCGCGGCTCGCTCGCGTGCAACGAAAGTAGTTTCTTGACGACGGCGTGATCCGGGTTGAGCTCCAAAATGCGTTTGTCGCTGCGTGTGTCCTGTTTCGTCGCGCGCATCAAGCGTTCCATGTGCGGCGAGAGGGCGTGTTCGTCCGTCAGCAGTACGGCCGGGCTGTCCGACAAGCGCGTGGAGAAACGCACGCTCTTCACCGAACTGGCGAGCTCATTTTCGATCGCAGCGAGGACGTCGCGGTGCTCGCGATCGAGCGCTTCGCGTGCTTCCTTTTCCGACGGCGCCTCGAGATCGAAGGCCCCGCGATCGATCGGCTTCAGCGGCACGCCGTCGAAATCCTTGACGCGCTGCAACAACCATTCGTCGATCGGATCGACGAGGAACAGGACTTCGAGTCCACGCTTCGTGAACGCTTCGAGGTGCGGCGAGTTCTGGAGCACTTGTTTGCGATCGCCGGTCGCATACCAGATCGCGGTCTGATCGGGCTTCTTGCGCGCAACGTATTCGGCGAACGTGGTCGGCTCTTCCGCGAACGTCGTCTCGAAGAGGCACATCTTGCGCACGCGGTCGTCTTCGTCCTCGCCATACCAGATCCCCTCCTTCAAAACAGGCCCGAAATCGGCCCAAAACGCCCTGAACTCGTCGCGGCGCGTCTCGAGCATCGCCGAGAGCGAATCGATGACGCGTTTCACGAGACGCTTCTTGATGGCGCGGATCGCAGAGCTCTGTTGCACCGTTTCACGCGATACGTTCAGTGGCAGATCCGGCGAGTCGACGAGCCCGCGCACGAAGCGCAACCATGGCGGCAACAACTCGGGGCACTCTTCCATGATCAAGACACGCTTCACGTACAGCGACAAACGCGACTTCCCGTGCTGCGCTTCGAACATGTCGGCCGGACGAGCACCGGGAACGAACAGGAGTGCCGTGTACTCGGTCGTGCCCTCGGTCTTGAAGTGCACGACTTCGCGCGGTGCAGTGAAATCGTGGGTCGTGCGGCGGTAGAACTCGTCGTACTCCGCGCGTTGGATGTCGTCCTTCGGCCGCGTCCACAGAGGGCGCATCGTGTTGAGCGTCTCGGGTTCCTTCCCGTCGGGCGTGACGAAGCGAATCGGATACGCGACGAAGTCCGAGTAGCGCTTGACGATCTCTCGGATCTTCCATTCGTCGAGGTATTCAGCAGGATCGTCGTCGTCCTCGGACGCGCGCTGTTTCAGATGGAGCGTGATCTTCGTGCCACGTTCGGTGCGCTCGCACGGCTCGATCTGGAATTCGCCTTCGCCGCGCGACCGCCAGCGCCAAGCTTTCGTTTCGCCAGCGCGCAGAGTCTCGACGACGACTTCGTCGGCGACCATGAACGACGCGTAGAAGCCGACGCCGAACTGCCCGATCAGCTCGGGCGAGTTCTCGCCGGCCCCTTTCAACCGGTCGAGAAATGCACGGGTTCCGGAGCGCGCGATCGTGCCGAGGTGCGACACGAGCTCGTCGTGGTTCATGCCGATCCCGTCGTCTTCGACGGTCAACGTCCGCGCGTCGGCATCGACGGAGATGTCGATCGTCGCGGCGTCGACGGTGCCGTAGTCGGGATGAGTCAGCGCTTCGAAGCGAAACTTGTCGGTCGCGTCGGAGGCGTTGCTGACGAGCTCGCGCAGGAAGATTTCGCGGTTTTCGTACAGCGAGTGGATGACGAGGCCGAGCAGTTCTTTGACTTCGGCTTGGAAGGCGTGGGTTTCGTGCGTTGCGGTCATGGTTGTCCTCGATTGGGCACGAGATTCTGTGCATCGACGGCGACTCTGCAAGCACATACCTGTCGGGCCGCGTGGCAAGAGGGCTCGGCGAGGGCTGGGGCGAGCAACGGACTACACGAGCCTGCTCCGTATCGCTTACCCCGCGCGCGTGAACCGCTGCGTTGCGAGCTTCACGAGCACGGGGTTCTCGCAGACAAGGGGTGGCCGGCGATGGGAGTGATGGCGCGAACTTCGATCGAAGTCGTGCCTTCGAAACGCCAGAAACGCAGCGGTGGAGTGTGTGTTGGGCAGACGATCGCGGTCAGGGATCCGGGCCAAGCGCCCCAGGCATCGTGCGTCGACGGTGTGGATTCGCCGCTCGCGTGGCTGTGCCAGAAGCCCACGATTTCGCAGGGCTTTCCGGCCAGGTGTCTGTCGAGTGCGACGATCGTGGCGGAATCGCACTCGAACGAATCGGGTCTGGGCGAGACGTTTCGAAGACGCTCGACGTGCGTGATCGTGATGAGGTCGGCCGCGCGCGAACCGATCAACGCGCCGCACGCTTCGCGCTCGGTGCTCGCGCGACTCCAGGTCCTGAGTTCGCTCTGCAGATGTGCGGGGATAACGACGAACTTCACGGCGTATCCTCGTCCCCTAGCGTGGATTCGAAACCATCCTTCGGCGTGAGCACGTCGTCCGAATACATGCCGGTCGCGGAACGATCGACCGAACCGTCGGGATGCCACGCTTGCCATGGACCTTGCTGAAGGCCTCCGCGCATTTCTCCGTGCGAGCGCTTCTGCCCATTCTCGTACCAGTGCGTCCACCAACCTTCGAGCACGTCGTCCACCAGCGTGCCTTCGGCTCGACGGCGACCATTCGCGTGCCACAAGGTCCAACTGAGATTGCGTCGGCCAGCGAGGTAATCGCCTTCGCTCGCCTTCGCGCCATTGGAATGCCAGAGCGTCCACACCCCGTCGCGCAAGCCGTTCACGTAGTCGCCACGCGACGCTTTGTTCTCGTTGCGATGCCACGTCGACCACGTGCCGACGCGCGCGCCATCGCGATACTCGCCGCTCGCCGCCGGTCGAGCGTCGGCGTATGTCTCTGTCCACGCTCCGTGTTTCTTGCCGTACGCGAGCGCACCACGACCGATGCTGCCGTCGATCGCATGCAATATCTCGACGACGCCCGAGGCGCGACCATGTTCGTATTCGACGCGGGCCCGTTGGCGCCCATCGGCGAGGAAGTAGTTCCACACGCCGACGCGCAAGTCGTTTTCATAGCGACCTTCTGCGGCTTTTTGCTGGTTCAGGGCGTGCCAACGCGTCGACCAACCGTGTCGTCGACCGCTCGAGAACTCGATCTCGGTGTGCTTGCGACCGTGCTCGTTCCAGAACGTCCACGTGCCGGAACGCAAGTCGTCGGTCAGAGGACCTTGCGCGCGCTTCGCGCCGCTCGGATAGCGCGAAATGTGCACGGTCAACTCGCGAGGTCGGCGCGCATGGCGGCAATTCGTGCAGCACTCAACGCGGTTTCGCACGTGAGTGCCGGATGATCGCAACCGACGGCGACGGGCACGTTGCTTCCGACCTCGAACTTCAAGTACTGCACGGTCGAGAGTCGTCCGCGCGAGCGCTGTTCTTCGTCGACACCGGCGCGCACCTTCGCACCGCTCGCGAGCCTCACGTAGACATGCTCGGGAAGCGTCAGCCATTCGCGCAACTTGAGGTCGCGCTCTTTCTCGTCTTCGATCTCGACGAGCAGCGTGCAACCGAGTTCGCCGGTCCCGCCGATCAACGCGTTGTACGTGTCGAGCTCGTGCTGGATGTCGGCTTCGCGCACCAGGCGCTCGACGCGCATCATCTCCTGGATTTGGTAGCGGATCGTCGTCTGGTTCTCGAAGAGGAACGTGAGGTAGTCGCCGACGTGCACACGGCGCGCTTCCTTCGCCGCCAGAGCTTCGGCACGGATCGCGTCGCGGCGTTCGACGTACGTCATCCAATCGACCAGTTCCGAGCGTACGACTTTCTTCACGATGAGGCTCCACTCGCAGGCGCGAACGGTTCACCGCGGTACGCGCGCGCCAAGATCGACATCGGGTGCATCGGCTTCACTCCCGCGAACTGATGGAACTGGATCGCGGCGAGCGGGCAGTCCGTCGACCACGTCGATGCACCCGCGCCTTTCATGTCTCGAAACGCGTTTTGACCGGCCTTTTGTGCAGGTTCGAAGCCCTCGACGGTCATCGCGTACGTGCCGTCGTGACCGCAGCACTCGATCACCGGCACGACGGAAGCTCCGAGCAATTTCTTGAAGAGGTCGCGCGACTTGAAGCCGACCGCCTGCGCGCGCAAGTGACACGGTGCGTGGTAGGCGATGCCGCCCTCGGGCTTCGACTTCACGTCGGCTGCGAAGCGCTCCTCGTTGCGCAAGCTCCAGAGGAACTCGCTCGGGTCCATCACGGCCGTCGCCAATTTCTTCGCGCGCTCGCGATCGTCCCCTTCCAGGAGTTCCGGGTACTCGCGGCGCATCATCATCGAACACGTCGGATTGACCGCCAGCACTTTCGCACCCGCGTCGACGAACGGCATGAGCTTGTCGAGGTTCGCGTGCGCGCGCTTGCGCAAGCTCTCGATATCACCGTGCTCCCACGCCGGCATGCCGCAGCACTCGAGACCTTTCACGCACGCGGTCTCGACCGAATTGCGATCGAGTACCTCGAGCGTGTCGCGCCCGATCTGCGGCTCGTTGTTCTGCACGTAGCACGTCGGGAAGAGCACCGCTTCGGCGCCGGGCGTCGTCGTCGTGCGGCCGTTCGCATCGGCCCAGCGCTCGAATGTCGTCGACGCGAACTCAGGCAGCTCCTTGCGACGATCGATGCCGAGCACTTTCTCCATCAACCAACGATGCGCGCTCACACGGTTCATCGCGTTCGCCATCCCGAACGAAGCGCGCGCCAGCTGTCCGGCGCGATCGGGATCGCCGAGCACGCGATCGCGCAGCGAAAAGCCCTGTTTTCTGCCGCGCACGGCTTTGAAACGGTGCACGAGCTTCGGGAAGTCCAGCTGGAATGTGTGCCCATCGCGTGGCGTGTACGGACACTGCACCTCGCACAACTTGCACTGGAAGCACGCGTCCATGACGCGCTCGGTCTCGCGAGCATCGAGCTTGCGCGCATCGCCCTCGTGCACATCGTCGACGAGCGCGAAGAGCGTCGGAAACGAGTCGCAGTACTTGAAGCACATGCGACAGCCGTGACAGATGTCGAAAGCGCGCGCTATCTCTTTCGCGAGCGCCGCCTCGTCCCAGTAGTGCGCCTCCGACGGGTCGTACGTGAGCCCATCGGTCGGCGCATAGGAGACGTGACGATCTGCGTCCGTCATCGCGATCTCTTTCTCCAGCGCGGAGCTGCGCCGGACGCGCGTCGCACTTAGGAGATGCTCTTCAACAAGTTCGAGAACTTGCCAGCGTGACTCTTCTCGGCCTTGGCGAGCGTCTCGAACCAGTCAGCGATCTCGTTGAAGCCCTCTGTGCGTGCCGTCTTCGCCATCCCCGGGTACATGTCCGTGTACTCGTGCGTCTCGCCGGCGACCGCGGCCTTCAAGTTGTTCTCAGTGGAACCGATCGGCATGTCCGTCGCCGGATCACCAGCGCGCTTCAAGTAGTCGAGGTGACCGTGTGCGTGACCGGTCTCGCCCTCGGCCGTGTCGCGAAAATTGCCGGCGATCTCGGGGTAGCCTTCGACATCCGCGATCTTGGCGAAGTAGAGGTAGCGGCGATTCGCTTGGCTCTCGCCTGCGAACGCGGCCTTGAGATTGTTGTGCGTCTGCGAACCCTTCAGATCGACCATGAGTAAAACTCCACGATGGCAGGCGTTGAGAGAGAAAGGACTGACGAGATCGCGAGTATACGCGATGCTGGCCTGGACTGAAGAGCCTTGATCGGTGCCTGAATTACCGCTCGATTTCCGAGAGCGCCGCCGCTGCTGCGTTGCACACGTCACCGTTGTCGTCGACGATCAGCTCCTGCAACTTGGGCGCTGCCGCATGCGCACGCGGGCCCATTTTGCCGAGCGCCTGGCAGGCGGCGAAGCGGACTTTCCAATCTGCATCGGAGAGTTTGTCGATCCACACTCGCAGATCGGGTGAATCGGATCCGCGGTCGTCACCGCGCTTCTTGAAGAGGTCTTTGAGTCCCATGCAGTCCGCTGTTTCGAGGTCAGCGAGCCGGCACTCTAGCACTATTCGACGCGGTCCAGCACCGTGACTTTGGCCTCGTCGCCGTTGCAACGCACTTCGGGTACGTACATCGCGGAACCGCTCGTCGGCAACGCGCTGAAGCGACCGGGAACTTCGGCGCGCAAGTCGTAGCGCACTTCCCACACGCCTTGTGCGAGTCGCGTCAAGAACAACGCGACGTGTCGATCGCGCAGCTCTTGGTGGAGCGCCTCTTGTCGACCTGTGAAACGTGCCCATTCGCGATCGTCGGGTGCGTTCGCGAGCGCCTCGTTCGACCCGAAGCGACGCGCGACCTCGCCCGACTTGATCTCGCGCGCGAACGCCCACTCGCCGCTCTTCGTCGCCACGGCCTCGAAGCCCGCGGGTTTCATATCTTCGAACATCAGGTATTCGAAGTCGTTCTTCGACTCGAGCGTGAGAACGACTTCGATGCGCTCGCCCGACACGACGCTGCCGCCGGACTCGAGCGGCACGCGGTCGTACACGACGCCCGCGAGCAAAGTCGAGCGCGGCACGAGCTTCCAGTACTGACGCTTGACGAAGATGTCGCTGCCGCGAGCTTGGATCATGTCTTCGCGACTGAAAAACACTGCACGCACCGCGAGATACAAGGGTCCCGCACCCGACAAGCGACGCAAGCGCACTTCGTTCGCGCCGTCCTTCACCTTGTCCGCGGGGATCACGAAGTGAGCCGGCGCTTGCAGCATGTCGGCGGCGGTCAAGCGCTTGGTCGCGATGCGTTCCCCGTTGACGAGCAACTCGTACTCGACGTCGCGCGCGACTTCGCCGGTCGCATTCAAGAACGCATCGAGTGCGAGGATCGCGAACGCCGTGTCGCGCGTGTTGTTCCATTGCGCGCCGCGTCGGTTCTGCACGAGCCAGTTCGAAGCCTGACTCACGAGCGGACTCGTCGGTTCGATCGCCGCGAGCGCGCGCAAAGCGAACGCCGTCGACTCGACCGCGCCATCCTGCCAACGCCACCAGTTGCGCGTGGATCCCCAGTGCACGGTACCGAGTGCCGCGGCGTGACCGACTTGACCAGCGCCGCCGATTTTCGACTCGTCGGGATGCTCGTCGACGACGGCACCGTTGGCGAGATTGCGGCACAGCACCTTGGCTTCGTCATGACGCCCGAGTCCGTGCGCCGCGAGCGCGAGCAACGCTTTGCCGTAGGCGCGCAACGAATCCTTCTGCTCCCAGGCTTTCGCGAACGCCGTCGCTACACGCTGGTCGTCGCGAGATTTCTTGCTGACGGCTGCGCCGTGCAACATCCATGCAGCCAGGTCCGGATCGCGCTCCGCATCGACCAGCGCGAGCGACAGAAACGCGGCGCCGCGTTCGAGTGAGTCGAGCTTCACGTCGAGGCCCGCGTCGCGCGCGAGCGACAGCCCCCACACGACGTACGCGCTCATCCACGGATCGCTTGCGCCGCTCTTCCACCAGCCCCATCCGCCGTCGGAATGTTGGAAGTCGTAGAGCCGCTCGAGCGACATCCGCGTGACCCGATCGAGTTCGAGGAGGGCCTTCTTCTCGCCCTTGTGCGTGACGCCCGCCGTCTCCGGCTCGATGCCGCCGAATACTCTGGCCATGGCGTCCTCGGCCGAAAGTCCGCGCGCCTTCAGCGTGTGCGCGACGATGGCGGCCGGCAGAAAGCGCGACATCGTCTGTTCGGTGCAACCGTACGGGTACTGCACCAAGTACGGCAGTGCGTCGAGCATCGTCACGGCGAGACTCGGTGCGACGTCGACGGTGAAACGCGTCGTCTCGCGCGTACGCGCGGCGGGAATCTCGAGCATCGCGATCAACTCGCTCTCGGTGAGCTTGAGCGAGCGCGCGACTTGCACTTCGAGGCCGTGATCCTGCACGACGTAAGTACGCGTCATCGCGTCGGAGTCATCGGGCCCTAGCGCCTTCAGCGTGAGCTTCACGTCGCCCGCTTGCACGGCGTTCGTCTTCCAATCGAAGCGCACTTCACCCTGAGCCGGAATCGAGACGCGGGTGGGCTTCAAGTCAGCGCACGCCAGAGCGCCTTCGATCTCGAGTGCGACTGTCGCGCTGATCGCTGCGTCCGTGCGATTGCCGATCACGCCCGAGATCAGCGTCTCATCGCCGACCGTGAAGAAGCGCGGTGCCTGCAAGCGCGCGACGAGCGGTTTTTGTGCACGAATCGTCGCTGTTCCGGATCCGACGCGTGTGGCGCTATCGACCGCGCGCGCCGTCGCTTTCCAGCGCGTGAGCGAATCGGGGTATTCGACTTCGACACGGGCCTTGCCGTCGGCGCCGGTCGTGAGCGTCGGATTCCAGAACGCCGTCTCTCGGAAATCCGAGCGCACTTCGATCTCGCCCAGGTCTTTTGATTCCTTGTCGGAGAATCGCCCCGCGGCGTCTCCGTCGGAAGCCTCGTTCTTCGCCCCCCTGGAGAGCGACTCCATGACTGCCATCGAGGAAGACGGCGGACGCGCGTCACCAGGACCGCGATAGCCTCCGGCCGCTCCGAGGCCGCGGAAATCGACGCCTGCGGGCCTTCCGTCGCGCTTCGACTGCCCTTCCTCCATGGACTGCGAGCGCAATCGAATCTGGCGGTCCAAATCGCTTTCACCTTCTCGACGTTCGAAGTCTCCAGCCGACCTCATTGCGAATGTGTATTCGTCGACGACGCGTCCGTCCTTGTCGAGCACGTACCGGCGAAAGCTCCGCTGGCCGAAACTCGAATGCGTCTGCACGAGGTACGGTTTCTTGTCGCCGTAGAAGAACTGCCGGATGTCACGCGCGTAGTCGCTCTGGATCGACGCGACCGCTTCGTCGACGAGTCCGAGCGCGAGTTCGACTTGCACCGGCTCACCCGCCGCGTTCTTCACCGTCACATCGAGTGTCGCCTTCGTCCCCGGGCGCACTGGATCGCGATCGCTTGCGACCGTCACGTCGAGGAACTGCTGCGTCGGCGGAACGATGAACTCTTTCATGTCCGCTTGCATGTCGCCGGCGGCGCAGGTCACCGCTGAAATCCAGGCGTTCGGAACGTGCGCATCGGTCACGTCGATCGTGATGAGCTTGGCCGTGCCTGCGACGTGCACGACTTGGTAGCTGTGCAACTTCTGACCTTCGATCGCGACGAACACCCAACGATTCGACGTCGCGGTCGTGAGCAAGAAGGCAGCGCGCTCCCCCACCGTCAACGCGTCTTTGTCGACGACGATCTGCACGCCGCCCGACGAGTAGTCGAGCTCGCGCATGTCCTTCGAAACGCACCACGTCCACGTCTCGGCTTCGATCGGACGTTTGCGGCCGTCCTTGCTCGTCCAGCGGAAGCGGTAGTAGCCGGTTTTCATGGGCACGAACGTGAACGTGCCCTTGCCGTCTGCGCCCAACTTCAACGTGCCCAGCGCCACATCTTCACCGAGGTAGCCCGAGCTCTTCCACTGCCACGGGCGCTCGTTCGGCCCGACCGTCGGAGGAAACATCGCGCCGGATTCGACGAGCGCGCGCAAAGCATCGCCCGACACTTCGCGACCGACCGGATCGATCCACACGTCGACCCAGCGCTCGCGTGTGACGCGAATCGAACCCTCAGCGGAGACCGGATTGCCGTTCGCGTCTTCAGCGCGGAAATCGACTTCGAGTTTTTCGCCCGGCCGATGCAGATTGCGCTGCGTCTTGGCGCGCACGTCGTACTCGCGGCGCGTCACGCGCACGCGGCCCGAGCCGACGACCTCTCTGCGCGAAGCATCGGTGACGCGCGCTTCGATCGTGTACTCGAAATCTTGGTTCGGATCGTTCGGCGTCTCGAACGAGATGCGCGCACGACCCTTGGCGTCGGTCTTGAGCGTCTCTTGTTTGACGACTTGCCCGCCGTATCCGCGGTGGAAGCGGTAGTCGTCGACTTCGGAGTAGAGCCACGGGTAGGCGCGCTCTTCGCTCCAAATGCGCGAGAAAGGCGCCTGTTTCACGACGAAAACTACGCTCGCATCGGCGACCGCGCCGCCGGAGTAGAACGCGGCTTGCACGTCGACTTCGACCGTGTCGCCGACGAGGTAGAGCTTCGGCTGGGCGTCGTCGGTGGCCGGCTTCACCGACACTTCGTACTCGGGCAGCTTGTACTCTTCCAACCGGAACAGCACTGCACTCGCGATGTGCGAGTTTTTGTGCGTGAAGTTCACGTGATACTCGCCGAGCGGCACTTTGTCGTCTGGTTTGAAAGCGCCGAACGCCGATCCGAAATCGGACAGCGTCAGCGTCCCTTTCTGGAAGCTCGTGCCGCGCGGATCGAAGACTTCGTAGTCGAGCTTCTCACCCTTGGGCGTCCTCCACGCGCCGCCGTCACTTCGGCGCGCGATGATCTTCCAGTTCACTTCGTCCTTCGGCTTGTACGTCGAGCGATCAGTCAGGGCGTAGATGCGCCACCCGAGATTCGGACCGGAGTCGTTCTGCGCTCCGCCCGACGCAAAGGCTTGGCGCTCGTCGCGCACGGCGGCGACGAAGTAGTCGTGACTCTCGCCGCTCTGCGCATCGAACGCGCAGGTTCCGTCCTCGCCACTCGTCTTCTCTTCCGTCGTGGTGCGCCACGTGCCTTTCGTATAAGTGCGTGCGTGGAGCTTCACCTGCGCGCCCGCGATCGGTTCGGAGGTGAGCACGTCGGTCGTCCACGCGACGACGCGCGACCCGATCGCCTTGACGACGACGGCGGTACGCGACACGAGCACGAGTTCGCGCGCCGAAGCATCGCCCACGTGAGCTTCGAGCAGGTATGCGCCCGGAGCGAGGCTCGAATCCAGCCGCAATTCCTTCTGACCGGGCTTGTGCAAGCCTTGATCCTGCGTGGCGTGCGTGAAACGTTGGCGCGCCTCGATCGAGCTGACGTCGATCGCTTCGAGCCACTGATTCGCCGACCGATCTTCCGAAGACAGATCGACCGCCCGCGTCAGGTCGATCGCGTACAGCGACAACTCGATCTTCTTCGCGTTGCGCCACGAGATCGCATAACCGATCTCCGATCCGGGCAAGTACGCGCCGGGCACGGCGAGTCCGACTTCGACTTTCAAGATGCGACGGATCGAATCGCGCGCTTCGTCCCACCACGCGGTGTCGCCCTTCGCGTACTCGGATTGCAGGCGCCGGTAGAGATCGAGCGCCGTCACGAAGTCGGGTGTCGCAGCCCACGTGCCGTCCTCGGCGACGACGGGCTCACCTTGTTGTTCGGTGATCTGCGCCAACAAGAACAGCGCGTCGTCGTGGAAGCGCGCGCCCTTCCCGAGACCCACGACGGTGCGCAGACTCGTGAACATGCGACTGATCGCGTCGAATCCGCCGTGACTGCGCAACACGGTCGCGAGCATGAATTCGCTCTGCGCGCGGTCGGCGGTGGAGGTCGCGATGCGCGTCGCGTTCTTCGCCACGTCGAGAGGAATCTGTCCGCGCCACCAACCGTGTTCGCTCTTGCCTCCGTCGGGCCAACCCATGCGAAACGCGATGTCGAGGTAGCGCCGCCGAGCTGCGTCGACATCGCGAGCGCTCGACCAATACGTCAACGCATTCTGGTAGTGAGGCAGTGCCGATCCGAAATCGCGCCCGCTGCGGCGCTGCCAACTCCAATCGCCCAACGATTCTTCGGCCAGGGCCCACGTCGAATCACGCTGCTCGAGTCGTTCGACCTTGCGCTGCAGTTCTTCGAGGCCCTTCTTCCCCTGCTCCAGCTCGGTCGTGTCCGCGTTGTCCGCACCGGCGGCCGAGCGCCAGCGTGTGTCGCTCATTCGGAACTCGAGCCAGCGTCGATCCTCGGGCGTCAGTGTCGCCGCATCGACGCCGGCGTACTCGCGCCGCGCCAATTCGAACGAGCCCTGTGCGTACAACTCTTCGGCGCGGGCCTTGGTGGTCGGCCAGTCCGGAGAACTCGTCGCGGCCATCGCGACCAAGAGGGAGGGCAAGAGCAGAAAAGCGAGAGCGATCTTCATGGCGGCATACCTTCGTGTTTCTGTGAGCACGAATGCAAGAAGGCTGTGCCTGTCGGGGAAATTGGCGTCAATCCAGGAGCGCTTCGACCTTGCGCGCGAGTTCGCGGATCGATTCGGGCGCGAACCCGGCGAAGTGGTTGTTCGTGTAGGCAAACGTTTCCGACGTCTTGGGAATCGCCTGCGCCAACCACTCGGCCCAACGATCGATCCGCGGCGACTGATCGATCACGATCCGATCGAACGTGTCGGTCGCGTCCTCGACGGCCGCGCGATCGCCGATCAACCGCGCGTACGCGAAATCGGCCGTGAACGTGTCGAGTTCGCGCGGGAGGTCGAGCGGATGCGGCATGTACGGCAGATCGACGGCGACCCAGCCGACGCGATACGTGCGCAGCAGGTCGAAGAAGGCTCGCGTGAGCCAGTTCTTGTTGCGCACTTCGACCCCGTAGCGAAAGTCCTTCGGCAGAGCTTCGAGATAAGGAGCGAGTCGCTCGAGGAACGGGGCTTCACTCGCGAACGCCTCGCGGTTGAAGTACGGGAACTGCATCACGAGCGGTCCGGCTTTGGGCCCGAGTTCGCGCATGGCGTCGAGGAAGCGTTCGGTGTCGCTCGCCACGTGCTCACGCACGAGCACGCGTTCGCCGTCGGGTCGCTCGCTCTTGCCGCAGTGCACGATCGACCGCGGGAACTTGGCCGACAGCGTGAACTCGGGCGGGGTCTTGTCGTGCCAACCGCGCACGAGCGGCGCACTCGGCACGCGGTAGTACGTGTTGTCCGCTTCGACCGTCGTGAACTCGGTCGCGTAGAACGTCAGTTGATCGCCGGGCTTCGTGCCGCGCGGATAGAAGACGCCGTTCCACGACTTTTCTGACCACGAAGAAGTGCCGAAGCGAAACGTCGCACGCGCCTTCATCGTGCCGCTGGTGGGGTGATTCAAAAGTTCGCACCAGAAGTCGGGTCGCTTGCGTCTTCCTGGCAAGGCGGGTAAGCCCCGGTGCGCGAAGCGCATCGCAGGCTCGCTGCGCGAGTTCGCGAAGGGGATCCGAAGACGCGGGTTCGCTGCAACCCTCGGAGGAGCTGCAACGCAGCCCAGGGAGGCGCAAGCGGCCCGAATTCTGGTGCGAACTTTTGAATCACCCCACTAGTGTCACGCGCCGTTCAACGCGGCGCCGATCCGGCGACCGTCGCGAGCTCGGGCGTCTCGGGCACCCAGACGACGAAATCGGATTGGGCGCGATTGGCGAGTTGGTAGTACGGCAGGAAAACGATCTCGGAGCCGCGCGCCGACTTGGTGCCGTCCGCACCTGATTCGACGACGCGACCGTCGCGGCTCCTGAAGATGCGGATGCTCGACAGAACCTTGTCGGGCTTGTTCGCTGCAACCAAAGAAGCCGTCGCCGGCAGCACCATCGCGCGCGCCGAGCCGCGGTTATCGACGCCTTCGAGCGCGTAGACGAGCGGTCCGCGAGAGATCGCGACGCGGCCCTTGTCGCTCGCGACTTCCGCGAGCGGCGCGACGCGGCGGATCGGGCCGAGGAAGTTGATCTTGCAGCCGTCCATCGGATCGTAGCGGCGCTCGTAGACCTCCCAACCGGCAGTCGTCCCGGGAAACTCCGACGAGTGCTCCGTCTCCTTCAAATCGTGCTGATAGAAAACGGTCTTGCACCAGGCCGGTCGACGGAACTTGATCGAGAACGTGACTTGCTTGTCGGCCTGCACCTTGATGTCGACGAGCCCGCCGAAGGGCCATGCGGTCTGCATCTCGAGGTGCACTTTGACGTCGCCGATCATGAAGTCGGCACGGCACGGCACGTACTGCGAGATGTAGATCGTGTTGCCGGCCGTCGTGAAGATGAGTCCCGGAGCATCGGCCACGAAGCGCGTGATGTCGGCGGCGAAATCTCCGCTCGCCGAGAGCTGCTTGCGCTCGAAATCGCCGGCGCCCGTCATGCTGTTCACGCCGGCGTACGAGACTCCGTTGGCGGATGTCCCGGCGAGCACTGCGTTGTGCAACGCGCGATCGATCATGTCGGCGTACTTCGCGTCGCCCGTCGCGAGCAACATCGCCTGACTCCATTCGACGAGCCCGATCGCGGAGCGCGTGTCGTACGTCGTGCCGGTGCCGATGTCGAAAGGCGCGGTGATGCCGTCGCGTGCGCTCGCGTTGCCCAAGGCGCCGACGATGTTCGTTTTCGTCGTCACGGCGTCGGTCCAGATCGTGTCGATCGACGTGAAGAGCTCGGTGTCGTTCGAGAAACGCGCCACATCGGCAGCACCGGCGTAAAAGCTCGTGCCGCGCACGGGATCGCCCTGAAACTGCGTTCCGCTGCGCACCGCGGTCGCGTCTTGTGCGATCGCGCCGTAGCCGGTTCGACCAGCGACGTTGCCGCGCGCGTCGACGAAGAACTTGGCGAGCGTCAGATAACGCGCTTCACCGGTGGCGTCGAAGAGCTCGGCGAGGGCGCGCTCGATGCCCGGGTGTGCGCTCGGATCGGACTTCTTGCCCGGACCGAACGTCGCATCGACGTGGTCGGCGAATTTCTTCGCGACCTCGACGAGCTTCGCTTTTTTCAGCGCTCGTTGATACGCGAGCGCAGCTTCGATCAAGCGTCCGCCGGATTCGAGTTCGCGTCCGCCCGCGAGATCGCTCCAGGCCGCGTTCTTCCCGCCGATCTGCACGAACGTGTTGAGGTATCCGTCGGGCTTCTGTGCAGCAGCGATCGTGTCGACCAAGCCGTCGAGTCGCGCCTCCAGCGCGGCGTCTTTCGTCCCGACGAGAGAAAGCGCAGCCGCTTCGAGGTACGCGTAGACCTGCGCGTCCGAGTCGAGGCCACCTGTGTGTGCGCCCTGCGCGGCGCCGCCGGCGACCACGAAGTTCTGCACGAATCCGTTCGATTCGAGGTGCGCGTGAAGCGCCGGCAAGCTCGCCGTGCGATTCAGCTCGTACCGTTGTCCGATCAGACCCGGGAGCAACTCGATGCGTTCTGCACCCACCTGAGTTTGGCGCACGGGGCCGGTCTGCACTTCGACCGCAGGTTTGTCGCTCGCAACGTGACCTTGACCGGCCGGATGATTGCGGCCTTCGTGACCCGGCTCCTGTTGCTGAAACGCGAGTGCCGCGGGAGCGACGAGAGCGACAACGAAGGCGAATGAGAAGAGCTTCGACATGAGTGGTGAGCGCGCGGTACGCCGCGTGGAACGTGATCTTTGAATCAGGGGGCGGAGAGTTTACCCGCTACGTCGCCGCGGCCGCACGCGCGAGGGCCAAAGTCCAAAAAATACGGCTGAAAACGACCGTTGTTCGATCAAGGGTCCGCATTCCGGGGGCGGCAAACGGACGCTGACGAGCGCTCGGTGCGGCGCCGCTTTCAGCGCTCGAGCCGCCGCAAGCGCACGAAGTTCGTCACCAAGCGGAATACGGACAAGTCGGTGATCTCGCGCGAGGCCTTCTCGGAATTCGACCACCATTCGGCGTTCTTGACCGCGCGCAATTTGTCGAGCGGCAGTCCCATGTGATCGACGGCATACGCCTGGCGTTCGATCGGCTTCTGCGCGTTCGAGGCGCTCTGCAACCCTTGCGCTTCGAAGTGGTTCGCACTGTCGAGCACCGTGCCGTGCCCGGCCTCGAACCACGCCGCGAGGTTGCCGCAACCGAACGCGTCCGCGCACTCGGGGCTGTCGATCAGGACTTCGGCACGCTCGGGTTCACGCACGTCGATGACGTGCGCGCCTTCGAGTGCGTACATCGGTTGCACGCCGCGCAAGAAGACGCCCTCCAAGTAAGGACTGTCGACCGCGCACACGCGCGCTTCGACGGTGGCCAGGACTTCGCTCGCCGTTTCGTACTTGGCGATGGGGCCCGGCAGCGCGCGCTCGATCGTCTCGTGCAAGGCCCAGCACGAACCGAACAAATGTCCGCCGGCGAGCACGAACCACCGCAGACGCTCGACGTCGGGCTCCTCGATCTCGCCCGTGCAATTCGCGATGAAGAGTCCGTCGGACGTCAGCCCGTTCGCGGTGATTTTGCCGGCCATCGTCTTCCTGTGCTCGATCTTCTGACTCTCGAGGACCTTCTCGATGTGATCCCCGCGCGACTCGAGCACGACCACGTCCATGTCGCGAAAGATCTCCGGGACGGACGTCTCCGAACTGCTGAAGCGCTTGCGCATCTCTTCTTGCTTCTTCGGATCGACGAGGATGACGGTCGTCTTGTTCTTCTCCCACCACGCGAGCCAGAGGTCGCGCTTGGGTTCGAATCTTTCGCGCGCGACGGCCATCAATTGCGCGTGGGCGCAGCGCACGACGAACGGGTCGGTGTCGGCAAGCGCTTCGATCGTCGGCGGTATCGTCGACGTCAAGTACAGGCGCGAGAGCCCCACGACCGCGGCGGCGCGCAGTTTCCAATCGGGACTCGACTTCGTGAGCTTCGCGAGCGGCTCGATCGCAGGGCCGGCTTGTGTCAAGCCGAGCGACACGGCCGCGCACACGGCCACGCCCCAATCCTTGTCGAGCAGCGCCACGGTCAGCGGTTCCACGACTTCGACGAGGCCGCTCACGCCCAATTTCACGGCCGCAGTGCGCCGCACCTCGGCGTCGACGTCGGTCGCGAGCAAGTGGAGCGCGACGGCGCGGTTCGGCTCCTCCGAGACGGCGCCCAGCTTGCACATCGATTCGAACGCGGCGCGCCGTACGCGCGGCGATTTGTCGTCCTTGGCCATGGAGCGTGCGACTTCGATCGCGCCGATACCGAACTTCGCGAGCGCCTTCGCCGCCGTCGCGCGCGGCAGCGGATCGGTGTGTTCGAGTGCCGGTTTCAGCACGTTCACGGCCAGGTCGGGGCCCATCACCGCGCGCGGCGCCGTTCCGGTCGCGTTCGTCAGGGCCACAGTCGAAATGCGCTCGACCAGACGCGCGGCGCGCGCCACGACTGCCGGCGTCTTCGACGCGAGCAGCGGCGCGAGAGTCTCGGCGATTTTCGCTTCGTCGAGCTTCGAGTCGGGCGCGTGGAAGATCGCGCGTGCGGCCTCGACCGCGCGACGTTCCACACAGTCGTCGAGCTTCGGCTTCGCGAGCACTTCGAGCATCAAGGCGAGATCGCCGGCGCGCGGAGATTGCGCGATCGAGTCGAGCGCTGCCGAGGCCGAGCGCACCGAATCCCCGCCGATGATCTTCGCGAGCGTCTTCTCGCGCTCCTTCCAACTCGCGGCACCGACGACGGCGGCCGCAGCGGCGCGCGCATTCTCGTCCTTGTTCTTGTCGGCCGCTTTCGCGACAGCGCCCAGGTCCGCTTTCGTCTCGCGCCCGGAGAGCAGGATCGCCAACGCTTCGAGCGCAGGCACCGCGTCGTTCGTGGCGAGTCGCCGCGCCAACACCGTCGCCGATTCGTCGGGCGCGATCACCAAGAGCGAGCGCGCTGCTGCGACGCGGATGCGCCGAATGGGTGCTTCGAGCGCCAACTTCACGAGCGCGTCGACCGCCGATTTCGCGCCGCGCTCGCCTAATCCTTCCGTCGCGCGCAAGGCGACTTCCCAGTCTTCGTCGCGCGTCGCGGCGACGAGCAACTTCTCCGTCTTCGGATCGGAGTCGCGCACGAGCACTTGCACGGTGGCGAGCCTCACTTCGACTTCTTTGGCCTTGATCCCCTTTTCGAAGTCGGTGGATTGCAGCAGAAAACAGGCGCAAATGAGGGCGTTCAGCATCGTTTCAATCTCTCTCGCGCGAACTGTAGCGGTCGTCGAACCACGGTTCGGCGCTGTTCGAATAGCCGCGCACTTCCCAGAAGCCCGGCTCGTCGTTTTCGAGGAAGTCGATCCGATGGATCCACTTGGCGCCCTTCCACGCGTACAGCTTGGGCGTGATCATGCGACACGGGCCACCGTGTTCGACGGGCAGCGGCTGGCCTTCCCACTCGTGGACGAGCAACACGTCCGGCTCGAGCGCGCGCACGAGCGGCAAGTTCGTGGTGTACGGGATGTCGGTGCCCGGCATCTTGTCGTAGCCGGCGGTGCGCACGAAACGCGCGGACTCGCGCGGCACGGCGAGGTCCGCCAGCGTCGCGAAGCGCACGCCCTTCCAACGATTGTCCATGCGACTCCACGTCGTGACGCAGTGGAAGTCACTCGTGTCTGCGACGACGCCGAGCGCCAAGAACTCGTCCCATGTGAGCGTCACAGGGTTCTCGCAGGCACCGCCGAGCACGAGTCGCCACGCAGCGAGCGAGACCTTCGGCAAGTCGCCTAGATCGAGCACGGGCCAATTGGGGACCGCACGCTGCCCCGTCGGCAATTGCGGCATGCCGTGGCGATTCGTCGGGCCGGTACCCAGCGGTTTCATTCCGTGGAACGCGACGTCCACGGTTTCGGGCTTCATCGACTTCGCCCGCGCAATGTACTTCAGTCGCTTTTCGACGAGGTCCGGTCGCTCAGGCGTCATGGCGCCGCGAATTAGAACACCGACAGCTTCAACATGCTCGCGTACAAGAGAAAGAGCACGAAAAGCAGCAGTCCGTGGATGGCGAGCGTCGGCAATGCGAAGGGCAAGCGCTCCGCCGCTTTGTGCGTGGTCTTGACCGTCCGCGACATCAATCTGCCGACGACGAGAAAGAAACCGCCGAAGAGACCGATCGTCGTCGCCATCACGAGCGCCACTTTGCCCCAGTTGGGCAGCGACGATCTCAAGAGCAGCGCGAAGACCCAATCCTTCGCGACGCCGAGGAAGAGCAGGGCTTCGACTGCGATCAAAACGCGGTGCGAAATGAACCCGCCCGACTTGGAACGGCCTGATGTGGACGAACGTGCCATGCTTCTCGGAGCCCCGAAGCGTACACGTCGCTGGACGCATCTCAACAGGTCGCCTATCCTCGACTGCAGTACACAAGATGAGCGAAACACAAGTCGTGAACCGTGCGCGTCCCTGGTGGCGCACTTTGTCGATCGTGCTCGGAATCGTGCTCGGGCTGCTCGTGCTCGTGCTCGAGATCGGCTCGCGCGTGTGCGACGGCATCATCGAGTCGCGCAAGCAAGACAAAGAGCAGCGCGAAGAGATGATGAAGCGACTGCACGAGCCCGACTTGATCGAGAAGCTCTCTTACGGCGTGCTCGAGTACGGCACCATGTTGCGTGCGGATCAATTGAAGAAGGCGCGCACGGAGCCGCATCCCTACCTCGGGTACGTGCTTTCGCCGAATTTTTCGACGCCCGAGGGCGCCGATCAACAAGCACGGCACAACTCGATGGGTTTCCGCGGCAAGGAAACGACTTGGGAGAAGCCGCCGGGTGTCTTCCGGATCGTCACGACCGGCGGTTCGAGCGTGTACGGACAGAGCGAGAGCTGTGATGCCGCAGTGTGGTCGCAGAAACTCGAAGACTATCTCAACGCTGGCGGCGGTGGTCGCAAGTTCGAAGTCGTCAACGTCGGCGTGCCCGGTTGGTCGAGCTTCGAAATGCTGATCAATCTCGAACTGCGTGCGCTCGATCTGCAGCCGGATCTCGTGATCGTGTACGAAGCGATCAACGACATGCGTTGCGCGCTCTACACGCCTGGCGGCGAGCCGCAACGCGACAACACGCATTGGCGCGCGACGTGGTTCACCGATCGGCCCTCGCGCATCGACGAATTGCTGGCGCATTCGCGCACGTACTTGATCTGGCGCCGCTACATGACCGATTACGTTCAAGCGCGCTCCGACTTGTTCTTCTTCGGCGTCAAGAATTTCGCGAACAACAACGACGATGCGTACGTGCACACGGCGGCTGGCAAACCGCTGCCGGAGATGGGTTTCACGACCTACCGCCGCAATCTGAACAACATCATCTCGCTCGTGAAGCAATCCGGAGCGCAGGTGTTGATCGTCACGCAAGCGTTTCCGCGCTGGCACTTAAACGACGCGAAGAATTCGATCCCCGATCAACTCACGGCCTTCGGTCGCATCCAGAACATCCAACGCGAACTCGCGAACGAGCGCGGCATCCCGCTCTTCGAGTGTGCGGAAATCGTCGAGAAAGCGATCGAAAACGAACTGTACGCCGAGCGCGATCGTCAGAAAGCGAGCAAGCCCGAACTCGACGATGCAGCCGCCGAAGCCGAAGCGCGCAAGATCGTCGGCAAGGGTCGCCGCGCAGGCCTGTTCTTCTCCGAAGTGCACCCGAACGATTCGGGATCGAACCTGATCGGCAAGCTCGTGTCGGAGTACTTGCTGGGCACATTGCTTGCGAAGTGACGCCATCTCCTCGAGCGCAATGCCGAACATGAAACTCCTCGCTCTCGCGCTCGTACTTCCGATGCTTGGCGCGTGCACGCAGCACGACGCGGCCAACGCGGAACAAAGTGCGACCTCCACTGGGTCGACGAAGAAGGTCGGCGAAGGCGGACTCGTGATCGTCAATGCGACGAGCGCGCGCCCCTACTACCACGACTTCGGCAACGTTTTGTGGGGCGAGCGTCTGCGCCACACGTTCGTTCTCGAGAACACCGAAGGGCGCCCGCTCGTCCTCAAGGACATGCTGCCGTCGTGCGGTTGCACGACTCCGCGCGCCGGTTACGTCGGCGCCGACGGCGAGCGCGTCGAGGGCTCGATCGAGCGCGGGCGCGAAGTGATCACGTTGCCCGCCGGAGTGAAAGTCGAGATCGAGATCGGCATCGACACGACGCTCGTCGAAACGCCCAACTTGGACAAACTCAGCCAGGTCCGCATTCGCACGGATTCGAACACGAATCCCTACCTGACGCTCGAGATGCACTTGAAGGTGATCAAGGCGTTTCGCGCTGCTCCCGTGAAGATCGAGCTCGGTCTGACGCCCCAGAGTGCCGGCAAGAGCGCGCGCACCGACATCAGCACGGCCGTCAAAGGCGATGGCTCGAAGATCAAAGCGATCGCGTCCGTCGAAGGCACGTTCACTGCCGAGCTCCAAGAGTCGAGTGCGAACGGCGAGCCTTTCTGGATCTTGGTCGCAACTGCGCCGCCCGGTCTGCCGATCGGGCCGGCGCAAGGACGCGTGGTGCTCTCGACGACGACTGCCGACGGAACCGGCGACGGAGCGCAATTCTCGGTGCCCATTCTGGCGCAGATCGCGCCCGACATCATCGTCTCTCCCGGCGTGCTGCAGATGTCGATCGTCGATCGCGCCCAAGGTGGCAGCTTGGAGGCCGAGCTGTTGGCGCTCGTGCCGGGCGCAAAAATCAGAGTGCTCTCCGCGCGGCTCGAAGGCGACGACAGCGCCGATCTGGAATTGATCACGACGCCCACGGCGCCGGACGAGGACGGTCGCGCGCAGCGTCACTTGCTCACGCTGCGCACGAAGTCGAGTTTGAAACTCGGGCCGTTTCACGGTCGCGCGGTGATCGAAACCGACGATCCGCACATGCCGCGGATCGTGGTCCCCTACGCAGGTTCGTCGCGCTGACGCGTCAGCGCGGAGTCACGCGCGCGAAGCGGTTCTTTCCGACTTGCAGCACGATCGAGTCCGTCGGTCGCGCGACCTGGAACTTCGCGTCCTTGTGCACGATGCCGTCGATCTTGACGCCGCCGCCTTCGACGTCGCGTCGCCCTTCGCTCGTCGACTTCGCGAGTCCGACTTTGTGGAGCAGATTCATGAGCGGGATCGAATCACTCTCGTCCGGCCAAGCGTGTGTCGCGACGTCGTCGGGGATGCCGCCCTTCCGCCTGCGCTCGTAGTCCTCGCGCGCCGCCTGCGCTGCACTGGCGCCGTGGAAAAACGTCGTGATTTCGGCGGCCAAACGCAGACTTGCGGCCTTGAAGTCGCCGGCCACGAGCCGTTCGATCTCACCCTCTTCGACATTCGTGAGGGTGACGAACCAATCGCCGAGCGCCTCGTTCGGGACTGAAGTCAACTTCCTGAACATCTCGGTCGCGGAATCGTTGAACGTGATCGCGTTGCCGTAGCTCTTGCTCATCTTGCGGCCGTCGGAGCCGTTCAAGAGTCGTGTGGTGAAGCAGATCTGGCCCGCTTGACCTTCCTCACGCTGCAGGTCACGGCCGCGCAACAAGTTGAACAACTGGTCGGTTCCGCCGAGTTCCATGTCGCAGCGGATCATCACCGAATCCCAACCTTGCATCAGCGGATACAAGAGCTCGTGGATCCCGATCGGCTCGTTCTCCGCGATGCGTTTTTGAAACGTGTCGCGCTCGATCATGCGCGCGACGGTCATGCGCGAAGCCAGCTTCAACACGTCCTGAAAATCCATCTGATCGAACCAGACGGAATTGCGACGCACTTCGGTCTTGCCCATGTCGAGCACGCGCCCCACTTGTGCGACGTACGTCTGCAAATGGACTTCGACGTCCTCGCGCGTGAGCGGCGGTCGCAATTTGTTGCGGCCCGAGGGATCTCCGACCATCGCGGTCGCGTCGCCGACGATGAGTACGACCTGGTGACCGAGGTCTTGCAAAGCGCGCAGTTTCATGAGGGGAACCGCATGACCGACGTGCAAATCCGGGCTCGTCGGATCCATACCGAACTTGATGCGAAGCGGTCGTTTCGCACGCAGGCTTTCGCCAATACGCTCCTCGAGTTCGCGCACTTCGAGCATGTCGACGATGCCGCGCCTGAAAACTTCTACCTGGCGAGCGATCTCGTTTTGCATGACTAGGCGGATGAGTGTGCGCGCCGTTCGCTACCGATCAAGAGGCAGAGTCGGATCCATTCGGAACTAGAGAGGTTCGTGCGTTCCGGCACACTTGGCCGCTACGCCGAGAGTCAGTGGAAGGGACGTTTCCGGTCAGACAGTCGAGCCGCACTCTGCCGCCACACCCAGCTGCACTGGAACGGACGGATCCATTCCGAGCAACTCAGCACACTCTGCCGCCACACCCAGCTCCACCGGAACCAACGGTTCCATTCCGACCTGGAGCCGCACTTGGTCGCCACGCCCAGATCCACGGGAACTGACGTTATCCATTCCGAGCAACTCAGCACACTCCGCCGCCACACCCAGCTCCACCGGAACCGACGGTTCCAT
>Ga0163144_10002813_pt1 | contig 39820 bp, 26 predicted proteins | sample OliLak19BULKMAT1_FD_123175 | JGI IMG/M metagenome (GOLD analysis project Ga0163144, IMG submission 123175) | Freshwater microbial mat bacterial communities from Lake Vanda, McMurdo Dry Valleys, Antarctica - Oligotrophic Lake LV.19.BULKMAT1 | ecosystem: Environmental > Aquatic > Freshwater >...
CCGATGCTGAGGACCTGGAAAGTCCGGTTGGCATCGAAGGTGAGATCGCCGATTACCACGGTGTTAAAACCGCCCCCTCCCAGAGTGGTGGTGCGGATCGTGCCGGTGCCGCCCGCGATATTGAGATTCCGGGCCGCGTATTGCGTGCCCACCGCCCCGCCGTAATTGCCGCCCGCCACATCCAGGCGGAGTTCACCAGCTCGCAGATTAATGTCGAAGGTGCCGGTGCCGAGCGCTCCGTCTTCACCCACCTGGAGGATGCCGCCCTGGCCGATGGTGACCTGGCCGGAGTAGCTCTGGGTCTTGGTAATGTAGATGGTGCCGTCGGTGTAGTTGCGGTCAGTCTGATCTGGAGCGCCGATGATGAGCGGCGTCGGCACACCGAGGGCGGTGTCGGTCAGCACGTTGGCCTTGGCGATGGTGAGAACTCCGCCGTTGTTGGTGTGGCCGCCAAGGCGGTAGGCGGGCGCGGCGGTGAGGGTCCCGTTCTGCGTGCCCGTGCCGCCAGAGGGAGAGAGAGTCGTACCGGTGAAGATGCCGTTGGCACCGTCGGCACCGAACCAAGCCTCCACCGTCGGGGCGACCTCACGGATCTGACCCAGCACGTCATTCTGGAAGTTCCCATTTCCGCTGATCGTCACCGCGACACGTCGCGCTTGGCTGGCCTGCCCGGTGTTGGCGATGAAGTGTTATTCCCACCGGTCCCGCCAATGCCGCTGGTGGCCCCGAAGCTGCTGAAGGTAATGTCCGCACCTGTGCCGTAGCCTGCGCCGAATGAAATTACCGCCGGGGTGTTGTTGTCGTTGTTCTGCAAGATGATCATCTGACGGCTGCCGATGTTCGACGGACTCTCGATGCGGAGATAGCCGTCGGGTGCGATCTGGATGTCATTGCCGACCACATTGGCACCCGCCGTGCCGGTGCCGCGGAGCCAGAGAGCGCCCTGGTTGTCGATGGTGCCACCTTCGTAACTCTTGGCGTTTTCAAAGAGCAAGGTGCCACCACCGCGCTTGACGATGGAGCCATTGCTGATGTCGCCAGAGATGATGCCGATGACCGCACGTTCCGTGCCGGAGCCGAAACCATCCAGCCGGATGTAGCGCTGCTCGCCGTCCAGATCGAGATCGTTGACCAGCGTCACTACATGCGTGGCATTGCCGCCATTGAGCGTGAAGATGCCAGGATCAAAGGTGGGGCTTCCCCACAGCACCGTATCGCCCGCGCCGCCGAAGTTCACATCGATCGGAGCACCGTAGGCGGAGAATCCCGTGCTGCCGCTGCCAACACCACCGCCGCCGAGAAGTTGCACCTGGCCCACCCCAGTACCGAGCGCCCGGGTGAAGTCGCCGTCGTTTTCATAAATGGCCTGGCTATTCGGCGAGCCGCCAAAGGTGAGATTCCCCGATCCGAGAGCCACGGCTTTTGAGCCGATCACGCCGCGGAACATACCTTCATTGATGTAGGTGGTGCCCGTGTAGCTGTTTCCCGTGAGGAACGAAGTCGTGCCAACGCCCGTTTTCACCAGCGAGACAGGGTTCCCTCCGTTGTCCGTGATGTCGGAGCTGATGACGTTCGTGCCCCAGGCGATGTCATACAGCTCGTAATTGCTGGCCGCGCCGGCGGTGAGGAAGGGCACGGATATGGTATGCGCGCCGCCGCTGGTGATGATGCCGCCGGAACCAATCTCCAGGATGGTGCCCGCCGCGCCGCTAAGCGTGCGGGCCGTGGCATTTTGCATGTTCAGAGACTGGATCGTGCGGTTCGCCGTCAGCGCCGCGCCACCCGCAGAGAGTTTGATGTTTTGCGCCGCACCCCAACCCGACTCCGCCGTATCCACCACGTAATCTGCCGCCACGAGCGGTGTGTAGCCGAAGCCGCCCAGCCCCACCGTGTTGTATTTCACAAACTCAGGACTGGCCGTGCCACCTGCCGAGTAGGCCCAGCCACCGACAAAGGGCACGTTCACCGCTGCTGTTTCCAGCGCGGTGTTGAGGATGCGGTGCTTGGCCGAGGTGCCCAGCGAAGCGCCCACCAGACTGTCGATCAGCAATTCCACCGTTGTCCCTTGATTGGGTTTTTGCAGATCGGCAAAGGTAAGGGTGACGCTGCCCGTGTCTGCCGAGCGGAATCCGATGCGGTTGTGGCCTCCCGTCATGGTCGTGACGCCAAGGTGCTGGATCACCGCATAGTCAAAGAAGCTGGCGGTGGTGGTGGTAAAGGAAGCATTATCGATGTAAATCTGGCTCGACTTCATGCTGATGGGCGCGGTCGTCGAGAAGCGACTGTCCGGCGTGCTGTTCACGTTGGCGTCATCCGTGGCGCTCCCGGCAGCATTGCCATATGCCATGCGCAGCCATGAGTCCTTGAGGGTCAGCGAGGTCACTCCCGCATAGGGATTCAATCGCGGATCGACTCCCACCAGCGGCAAGCCGTCGGTGCCGTAGTCAGACCGGATTTCTCCGAGCAAGCTGGTCAGCGCGCCGGAATAGGTCTGCGTGGTCCCCGTGTTCCTCATGCGGAAGCCGCTGAGGCCAAAATGCGTGATGTCAGACGATCCGCTCACGGCGCCGCCAATATCCACGAAGCCGATGCCACCGACAGAGAGATTGTTGCTGACGTTGAAAGCACCCGCCACTGTGAAAGTACCCGCCTGATCGTTTTGGATCCGCGAAGCACTGGCCAGAGTGATGACGCCCGCGACCTGGTTGCCATTCGCCCCCATGAGGTTTCGCAAGGCCCCATTGTTGCGGAATCCATTTCCATTCAAAGTGAGAGGTTCGCTGAGACTGTAAAAAGCAGAGCCCAAAGTATCTGCCGCGAGCGCGATCGTGGCCCCTGAGTTGACCACCGTCCCCTGCGCGCCACCCGTCGCGCCCAGAACTGGGTTGTCGTTGCCGATGGTGGCCGCCAGGGTGATGCCGCCGTTCAAGGTGGAGACGCCGGTAAAGGTGTTGCTGTTACGCAGCACCAGCAAGCCGTCCCCTTCTTTCGTGATCCCGCCGGCTCCGCTGATGACACCGGTCAGGATGAGCGCACCCTCGTCTACAGTGAACGTGGTCGGATCTGCCAGCACGATGTTCGAAGTGATGGCGTCGAATCCAAGACCCGTCTTGTTGAGCGCCGCCGTGCCGCCGTTGTTGAAAGTCAGCGAACCGCCCGTGCCCGCCGCGATGATGTAGGACTTATTGTTGCCGACGCTTCCGAGATTCAACGTCCCAAGCGTCACCGCACCATCCAGATTGATCGCCTGGTTGCCTGTCAGTGTCAGCAAATTCAGATTGGCGACATCCCCGGCCACGCTCGGAATCGCTGTGGGACTCTGATGAAGTCCGAACGCGTTCCAATTATAAAGGTGCTGCCATGAATACGTTCCAGGCAGCCCCGACCGCGAGACACCCCAGTCCACCGTCGCCGCGAGGAGGGGGGGTGGACCCGATCCGAGAAGGGCAATCGCTGGAAAACCGCCAGAAGTTTGATCGTATTTTGGAAACTGCGCAAAAGAGAGCGGTCGCGAATCAAAGGGAGCATAGGGAGGGATTTTACGAGTTTTTCGATGAGTCCCGCGGAAGGTCAACAAGTGTCAACTCTGCTCATGGATTCCTTGAAGGGCGTGATATTGCTCCCGCCTGACCGCTCTCCGCTATAAGGCTGTCGCGTGTCGTTAAGTAAGGGCTTCCCTATTGGAGTAGTAGGGCTTTTGCTTACACGAATCAGGAAACGAAACAGAGCTTCGATTCCGCGTCCGGTTTCCCAGAAATCACTGAACCCCACGACGTTGCGACTCGGTCCACTGAATTGCCCGCCGCGTCACCGCTGCCCCATCTTCGAGACGGAGTTTCGTCTTGATGTTCATTTTATGGACATCGACGGTCTTTGGACTGATCCCGAAGGAATGCGCCAGTTCGGTGGTGCTTTTTCCCTCGCCGAGGAGGTGGAAGACCTCCAACTCACGATCACTCAGTGCATCGAGTTCACCGACTTGGGAGAGACCTGAACCGCCGGCGAAGTTCATCAGGATGCGCTCGGACATCGCATCTGTGACCCCCACTCCTCCGGTCACGACGCGGCGTAAAACGCGCTCGTATTCAGAGTGGGGAGAGTCCTTCGAGAGGTAGCCGCGGGCTCCCGCTCTCAGGGCGCGCTGGGCATAGAGATTTTCGTCGTGCATCGAGATGACGAGCATGAGTAGATCGGGTCGCAGGACGTGGAGATCTTTGACGAGATCCAATCCACCACGATCTGGCAAGGAAATATCGACGAGGAGAACGTCCGGAGCGTCACTCTCGACGAGTCGCATTGCCTTCGCAGCGGACTCCGCCATCCAGGCAAAGGCAAATCCGTCGAGACTCTCGATGAGGAGCTTCAGTCCCTCTCGCATGAAGGTGTGATCATCGACAAGGGCGACGCGGAAAAGCGAAGGGGATGGTTGGCTCATATCGAAAATTCGTTCACCTGAGAAACTTCTAGGGATGGAAGTTTGGCATCGAACAAGACCAAAGTACCTTTTTCCTTTTCGGCTCGCGGTAAGAAGCGCAGTTCTCCATTGAGGGCGCGGACCCGCTGTCTTACGAGCGACATCCCGAGCCGTCCCTCGCCGGAGCTCTCACCGTCAAAGAACTCTCCATCATACTCGACCTCGGCTCGGAGTCGTAATTCCGAGACATGAAGAGCAATCCGGATCCACGATGCCTTCGCATGCTTTGCCGCATTCGTCGCGAGTTCCTGGACGATGCGGTAGAGATGGATCGCCGTCGCCTCGGGCAGGGTCACGCCTCCTAGATCGCACTCGACCGAGCAGGGAATGCCAAAGGAATCCTCGATGAAGGAGGCCGCCTGACAAACTGAGAATTCCACCCCATCTTGCCCCATAGCGACCGGGACGAGTCCGCGAGCAAATCCCCGAGTCACCGTCGCTGCCTTCGCCAGCTCCTCGGCGACTTGCTGGGCAAGACCAGCATGGGCTGACCCCTCGCGCGCCAAAAAACTTTCAAGGACTCCACACCGCAACTGCGCCGCCGTGATGCGCTGACAGACATCATCATGGAGATCCCCCCCCATCCGCAGGCGCTCCTTCTCGGCCGCATCGAGGAGTCGCAGGTCGGTCTCCCGCACGAGACTCACGGCCTCGGCAAATTGCTGCGAGATCGATGCCAGTTCATCATTCCCTGTGAGCGGGGTGGGCGGCGACTCTCCCTTCGCGAAAGCCCTCGCGAAAGCGACGATCCGGTTAACGCGATTCGCAATCATCGCGTCGAGGGCGAGCCAAAGCAGCGCAGTGAGAGCCAGCAAGATCGATGTTTGAGTCACGGATTCTCGCAGGGCATCGGCTCGTGCTTGCCGCAGCAGTGGCGCAGCATCGTAGAGCAGCAGAACCGCACCCCGTTGGATCGAATCATACGCCGGGAAAAATGGATAGACTGCCTTCAACTCCGAGTTTCTTCCATTGCGCTGGATCACGGTGGTGAGGGACTCTCGCACTCGCTTGACGATCTCGGCCTCGCTCCTGAGCGGAGAATCCTCCAGTTTCATAGCCACCCACTCAAGTCGGGTCGAAAATCGGATCGTCTGACCATCATCGACCACTACAGCGGCTTTCAGTCCCGGTGTTGTCGAGAGATAGCTCATTTCCAATTCGGCGGCCCGGTCCAGCTGTCGGCGCAGGAAATGCTGCATCATCCCCGAAAGCAAGACCCCCTGCCGCTCTGCTTCGGCCTCAAGTCTTCGCAATTGCCGCTCCTGGAGCCAGTATTGATTGCGCAGGACATTGACGCCGATCACGCAGAGTCCGAAGACAAACACTAACATCGTCACACGCGACTGGATCGTGGAAAGCAGTTTCATGGTTTCTCCACAAACGAAGAGTCTGTTAAAAGTCCTTCCGACAGCCCGGCCCGGAGTGGTTCTACCGCTCGCAATCGGGCCTCGACTTGAGCGGAGATTCTCTTCAGTTCGCGTCCGGCATTTTCGAGGAGTGAGATGTTATCGCCGCGAGACTTTGAGGCGATGCCCGCGAGACAGTCGAGGAACTGGCCCTCTTCCAGCCCCTCCCGTCGAAGGATTGATTCCAATTGCGTGACGGATCCCCGCTTCTCAAACTCGTCCTTCAGTTCAAAGTGTGCGCTCACGACCTTCTCGATTTCCGCACGGTAGTTTTCGAGAGAGGACTCTGAGACGACGAGAACTCGCAGGAGTGGAATCCCCGCGTCTTTCGCCTCGAACAGCAAACGATACCCCGACCTCGTCAAGCGAACCAACTCGGGGTAACTCGCCACCACGACATCAACCTGATCCTCCTCCAGTGCCGCCCCCATTTCCGACTGACTCAGGGGAACGATTCGCACCTCCGCAACCCCAAGGCCGCCCGTCTCCAGTGCCGCCGCAAGGAGGAACATACCCGACGTCCGCAAGTCCACCCCGACCCGCGCACCTTTCAACGAGGAGGTCGCCTGGATGGCTTCTTTTCCGATCACGGCGTCGCCTGAAATCGATTCGTCAAAAACGAGCACCACCCGCAAGGCATGTCCCGCGTCCCGCATCCTGAGCGCTTCATCGAGCGAGAGCACGGCCGCATCCACCGCCCCGTTGGCAAGAGCACGCATCGCTGCCGACGGCCACGTCATCTCCACGATCTGAACTTCCTCAGAAGAGAACGCACCTTTGGCGCGGGCAAGGATCAGAGACTCCGCCCCCGGCCAGATCCCGACTCCTACCGTGAAAGGACGGTTCGCCTTTGGATGAGGGATCGAGATCGCGAGGGCGAGGAGGCCCGCACAGAAGATCCAAGCGATCCTCCGCCCGTTTCCGATACCGAGAGTCTTCATCCCGACATAGTGGTCTAAGAATCCGGGACTTGTCCACCTCTCTTTGCGGGCACTTGTGGATGACCCTAAGCGCGGACGCGTTCCAGTTGAAAAGGTGCTGCCACGAATAAGCTCCAGGCTGTCCGGAGTGCGAGGACACCCCAGCGCACTGTGGCCGCGTGGATTGGTAGCGGCGCGCGTCAGACCTGTCGGCGACGGGTTGACAGGGCGACGATACTCTGTTCAGTCCTTGACCAGACCCTATTGGCTCCGTGACCACACCCTATCGACCTTGATGAAAAGCTTCCTGACGATCCTCTTCGTAATCTGCGCTCTGATTGGAGCGGGCTGGTATTTCTACGATCCTTATCTAAAACCCTACCTCGAAGGGGGCGAGACTTTGATGGTTCCGACGGACGACGGCCTGATCGACCCGGCGACGAAGAAGCCCGGCGCGACGCCCACTGGAACGTCGGCCGCTCCGGCCCCGGGGAAGGTTCCGGCCTCCCTTCCGGCCGCAGCGAAGCCTGCCACCCCCGCTCCCGCGCCGAAGGTGGTGAAGTCGGAGGTCGATCTCTTTTTGGAAGAAAAATACCCGATGCCGGAGATTCTGCCGCTTTTGACCATCGTCGATCAGTGGCGCCAAGTGCCGCCGAAGGCCTATCCCAGTGAGGTGGCGGCGACGGTGCCGATCTCTTTTGAGCTGATCGTCAACGGTCAGAGCGTCGGCGCGAGCACGGTCGCTCCGGGGACTCCGCTGCGTCCGGTCCGTCTCGCGGGGGACCAACTGACCCTAGCCAGCATAGCGAACCCGGCGATGAACACGGTGCTGCCGGTCGAACAAACGGACTTTAAACAACGGATCACCAAACGCTACGAAGATTTCGTGGCGGCGAAAACGGCGGATGTGACTGCGAAGCGGGACAAGGTCCGCCAGATCATCGCCGCCGATCCAGGGCGCCTGGCCGCGCTCAAAGGCGGCCCACTGCCGACCGGTCCGACGGATGACCCGCGTTTCACCCCGGTCAAGGAAAGCCTGCGACGCGGGGAGGCGGCCAGCGTGACTCTGGAAGAGGCGACCTCCTTCCAGTGGAATGGCAACGAAACGCTTAAAGGAGATTTCGCAGGCACCTACGAGACGGTCTCGGTGCATTTCGAGGTGGTCACGATCTTCGGCAAGTTCCCGGTGGAATACAAAGCTTTGCTTCGCAGCGGTAAGGTGGCCGCGTGGATCGACCCCATCACCCAGGAGCGGATTTGAGGGCTCACAGCGCAAACGACCGTTTCCGGGCGAGGACAGCTGGGGGGGCATTAGTCTTTATCCTTGTTTCGGGATTCGTCGGGTTCCTCGCCGTTGAAGCCCAGGACTCCGCGTCGCTTCCGTCGATTCCGCTGATCGAGCGGGTTTTGCCGCCGACGAACGGGTTGGAAGTTCCGCTCGAACTCCGGGCCGGACTGGAACTGCGGATTTCCACGCTGCATGATCGGATCTGGGAGCAGGATCAGGATCCGCACATCGCCGACGCGGCGGTGCTGGTCAAGGCGGTGGACTTCGCGCTCCGGTTGGGGGAGTTTTTCAAAGAAACGCAATTCGCGGACGCGCCGGCTTTGCTCGACCTAGCGGAACAACGACTTGGGGAACTGGAGGGAGAGACGCCCGCTCCGTGGTTGTCCAAGCGCGGTGCGGTGGCGCGGGGCTATCGCTCCCGGATCGACGGATCGTATCAGCCCTATGGCGTCGAAATTCCCGAAGGGCTCGACCTGAGCCGCCCGGTTCCTTTGCTGGTCTGGTTGCACGGACGGGGCGACACCGCGACGGATCTGGCCTTTTTAAAAAGCTGCCAGTCAGGCGGAGGCGCGCTCGGCGGCAAGATCAAGGACCAGCAGGCGGCCATCGTGTTGCATCCCTTCGGGCGTCACTGTGTCGGATGGAAACACGCGGGAGAGATCGACGTCTTCGAAGCGATTGAGGCGGTTCGGCGGGATTACCCGATTGACCCGGATCGCATCGCCCTCGCCGGATTTTCCATGGGCGGAGCGGGTGCCTGGCATCTGGGCGCTCATTATCGGGATCAATTCTGCGCGGTTCATGCCGGAGCCGGCTTTGTCGATACCAAGATCTATCAGGCGCTCACTCCCGAGCAATACCCACCGGCCTACGAGCAAACCCTCTGGCAACTCTATGATGTGCCGCCCTACGCGCTGAATTTCCGGCGTCAGCCGCTCCTTGCCTATTTCGGCTCGGAGGATGTGAAGCAGCAGTCGGCCAAGCTGATGGCGGAGGCGCTCGGCATTTTGGGAGAGTCGCTTGAGCTCGTGGTTGGCCAAGGCATGGGACACAAATATGACGACGCCTCGGTCGATGTGATTTGGAAGTGGATCCAAGCGTCCTGGGAGCAGGGGCGGGCGCAGCCGGTGCGCGAGATTGCCTGGACAACCCCGACGTTGCGCTACGGCAAATGTGGGTGGGTGCAGTTGACCGGACTGGAGCGTCATTGGGACTTCGCCCGAGTCGAGGCGACTTGGAATCCCGAGGCCAAAATCGCTGCGATCAAACTGCGTGGGGGGAATGCTTTCGAATTGTCCCTGCCGGAGGCGTCTCTGGGAACTTGGGCCGGATCCACCGTCCAGATCGACGGAGAGGAACTCGCGGTAGAGGATCCGGGATTTCCGCTCACTTCGCTGAGCGTCAGGAAAGAAGGGGATTCCTGGATCTGGGGGGAACGGGAGGGTCTCGGTAAGCGCCCCGGCTTGCAGGGACCGATCGACGACGCCTTTCTCAGTTCGTTTTTGGTGGTGGGGCCGAGTCCCGCCGGACCGGGTCCCGCCGGACCGGACAAAGCAGCGGCGCACCCCGCCGTCGCGCGCTGGGTGGATTTCGAGCTCGACCATTTTCGGGCGCGTTGGGAGGCGCTGATGCGCGGCAAGCTCCCGGAAAAAACCGCCGATGAGGTCAACTCGACCGATATCTCCGACTCCAACCTGATCCTTTGGGGCGACCCCGACTCGAATCCGCTCATCGCCGAGATGCTCGACGGTCTGCCGATCGATTGGAATGCCGAACGCTTCGTCCTCCGGGGAAAGACCTATGCCGCCGGGGAAGCGGTTCCTGTTCTGATTTTTCCGAATCCTCTGAATCCCAAACGTTATGTCGTGATCAACAGCGGGCTAACCTTCCGCGAAGGCCATGATCGAACCAACTCGCTCCAGAATCCGAAGTTGCCCGATTGGGCGGTGATCGGCCTTGGGCAGTTGCCTGATGCCCTGACCCCGGGCCTCGTTCTTGACGCGGGATTTTTCGACGAAAACTGGCAGTGAGCGGAGGGGCGTGTTTTGTAAAAACGGATGTTTCGCCACAATCGAAGCGGAGAGGAAGTTTCAGCAAGAATGGAACGGGATCAACGAGGTTACTCGTGTCAGTTCGCGCTGAAGGCGAGATCTATACCAGGAAGAGGTGGTTTTTCAGATCTGTGAGCCCTGAAAGGGGCGGGGTCATCCGCCGCAGGATTGGTCGCCCCTTCAGGGCTCGCGGCTCGAAACGACCAGATTACCCAGGGCGTTGCTCTGGGCTGGTATGGTCCGCGCCGTTGGCGCTTCAGAACAGGAATCCGTCCCCTGCTGATCATTTGATGTATGAAGGCAGCGCAGGCAACGGCTGCGCCGTCGCCTGGCCTAAAACGTCCCCTCGCACTCTCACGGCGCCTCCACCCGCCCTGCATCCCTGACTTCGTTCCCGACAGCACCCGTGAGCGAATCACCCAACTCCGCCCGAATCGGCGACGCGAGTTCAGTCAAACGGGCGACGACCTCGGGATGAGCGTCGGCGACATTCTCGGTTTCCCCCGGATCGGCGCTCAAGTCATAGAGCGAGAGGGGGAGTTGCTCGACTTTGCCGCCGTGGCGACTGGCGATGCCGTCGATGCTGCTTTGGGTGATGGAGAGAGACTCGTAACGTCCCCATTCTGATGGCTTGCCTCCTTTGCCCGGCTCGCCCCGGGTGGTGATGTAGGGGTGCGGGAAATGCAGTTTCCAGGCGCCGTTCCGGACGGCGTGCAGTTCGCTCCCGGCATAGAAGAAAAGCGGCTCATCGGGGACGGCGCCATCGGCTCGCCCCAGCAGGAAAGGGAGAATGGAGTGACCGTCCAGTTTCCGTTCGGAAGCTTTGCCGCCGACCAGCTCCGTGAGACTGGGCATCAGGTCGATGCTCATGAAGGGAGCGTCGCTCACTCGTCCGGCGGGGATGTGGCCGGACCAGCGCATCAGGCAGGGCACCCGCACGCCACCTTCGAAGCAAGTCAGTTTGCCCTCGCGAAAAGGTCCCGGTGATCCGGCATGTTCCCCATAGCTGCGCCACGGACCGTTGTCGGAAAAGAAGATGACGAGGGTATTTTCATCGAGGTTCAGGCGGGCCAGAGTGGTGAAAATTTCCCCAACCGAGGCGTCGAGTTCTTCGATGACGTCACCATAGACGCCATGCGGTGAGCGTCCTTGAAATTCCGCCGAGGCAAAGATCGGGACATGGGGCATGACTTGGGGCAGATAGAGGAAGAAGGGCTTTTCCGCATTCTTTTCGATGAAGGAAAGCGCCCGGTCGGTGAAGCGGCGGGTGAAGGCGCTCTGATCGGGGTCGAGTTCGATCACGGTCTCGCCGTTGTAGAGCGGAAGGGGAGGCATCTCGGAACCGAGCACCGGGTGAAACTTGGAATTGTCATTGGAGTAGGGGATCCCGAACCACTCGTCGAATCCATTTCGGATCGGGCCGAACTCCGCCACCGTGCCGAGATGCCATTTCCCTGCTCCGGCGGTCGCGTAACCGAGGTCTTTCAGCATCTCCGGGAGCAGCCATTCGTCGGGATGAATGCCGTTCAGGCTGGTGTGATTGAGGGCCCCTTCGAGACCGATGCGATTCGGATAACATCCGCTCAAAAATCCCGCCCGGCTCGCCGTGCACACTGCCTGGGCGACATAAAAATCGGTGAAGCGCGTGCCCTCCGCAGCCATTCGATCCAGGTGAGGCGTGCGGATGTCGGTCGCACCCTGGCACGACATGTCGCCATAGCCCAAGTCGTCGGTCACGATCAGGATGATGTTGGGGTGAGTTGGAGCGGCATCGGCGGAAAGGCCCAGGGAGAGGAGCAGGAGCGAGGCGAGCAAGTGGTGGGCGGCTTTGATCATGGGTGGGGTTTTCGATCAAAAACCAGATGGAGAGATTCGTCCAGCCTCGAATGATCCGCGATGAGGTCGAGGGTAGATTTGGGGATCTCCAAAAACCGTGATATGAAGTGGCATGACGATTCGCTTGTTCCTCCATCCCTTGGTCGTGATTGGCATTTTGTTTGGAGCGTGCTCTGGCGGACACGCCGCCGCGCCGAATATTCTCCTGATCGTCTCCGACGACCAAGGCTACGCCGATCTGGGTGTCTTGAATCCGGAGGTCCTGACTCCCAGCCTGGACCGGCTCTGTCGCGAAGGCACTCGACTGACGAATTTCTATGTCGCGTGGCCCGCTTGCACACCCTCGCGAGCGTCCTTGCTGACGGGACGGTATCCGCAGCGCAACGGCATCTATGACATGATCCGCAACGAAGCGCCTGACTATGGTTACCAATATCCGGCTGCGGAATACGCGGTGAGTTGGGAGCGGATCGGTGGCATGGACGAGCGGGAAGTCATCCTACCAAAGATGCTGAAGACGGCCGGTTATCACAGCGGGATCTTTGGGAAATGGGACCTCGGAGTTCATCGGCGTTTTTTGCCGACCTCGCGGGGATTCGATGAGTTCTACGGGCTCGTGAATACCGGGATCGATTACTACACCCACGAGCGCTATGGCGTGCCGAGCATGTTTCGCAACGAATCGCTGACCGAAGAGGACAAAGGCACCTACTGCACGTATTTATTCGAGCGGGAGGCGCTGCGGTTTCTGGACGAGCATGCCGGAAAGGAACCGTTTTTCCTCTACGTGCCGTTCAACGCACCGCACAGTTCGTCCTCGCTCGATCCAAAGATTCGCGGAACGGTGCAAGCGCCACCGGAGTTCGAGAAGATGTATCCTCCGGTAGAGACGGAGTTTCGCGGCGGCAAAAAATATGGCGAGGAAACGCTCGTTCCCACACCTGAAAAACGCACCCGCGACTACCGGGCGGCGATCACTTGCATGGATGCCTCGATCGGGAAGATGCTGGATCTCCTTGATCAGAAAGGTCTCGCGGAAGGCACCATCGTGATTTTCTTCAGTGACAATGGCGGGAGTGGCGGAGCAGTCAATACGCCCCTGCGCGGGCACAAAGGCGAACTCTGGGACGGCGGGGTGCGGGTTCCGGCGATCGTGCGCTGGACGGCAGGCCAGGTTCCCGGCGGAGTGGTGAATGACGCGTTCCTGAGCAGTCTTGAGCTGTTCCCCAGTCTCGCGGCAGCGAGCGGTGCGCCTCTGCCTGAGGGGGTGGTGCTCGATGGTTATGACTGGTGGCCGACCTTGCGCGGCGAGAGTCCCAGTCCGCGCACGACGATGTTCTGGCAACGCCAGGAATGGCGGGGCGCCCGGGTGGGTAACTGGAAATGGGTCGATGACGGGAAGGGCGGGGGCCTCTTCGACTTATCCCGGGATATCGGAGAAACGACCGATCTCTCCAACGCCAATCCGGAAATCCTCAAGGACCTCCAGCAGCAATACGAGACATGGTATGAAGAAACAATGATCCACGCGGATCCACGCGGCCCCTTTAAAGATTTCTAGCTCAAACTTAGCGGACCATCAGTGCAGAACGGAGCGCTCCCAAATTGCTCGATGGGATGTCCGAAGCCGTGAGCGAGGGAGAGCCAGAGTCGGTTGTGTGGCGTTTTCTCCGGAATCTGGAGGGCTCGGCCACTGCGGAAGCCGCTGGCTTTTTCGCCGCCGATCAGAAGGAAAGGGATGTTATCGAGGGAGTGGGAATTGCCTTTGCCGAGTTCGTTGAGCCAAATCACGAGGGTGTGGTCGAGCATCGTTCCATCGCCGCCGGGCTCGGGGGTCGTGGCGAGCTTTTCGGTCAGGTAGGCGAGTTCGCCGCAGAACCAGGTGTTGATCTTGATGAGGTTCTCATACGCTTCCGCGTCGTTGTCCGGTTCGTGGGAAATGCCGTGGTGTCCGTCCTTCACTCCAAGCCAGTCCATCCGCGCCTGTCCGACGGAGCGCATGTATTGCAGGGTGGCGACTCGGGCCATGTCGTTGGCCATGGCGTTGACGAGCAGGTCGATCTGGATGCGGCTGATCCGAGGGGTGTTTTCGTTGACGAGCTCGATCTTGGGATCAATCTCGGGCATCGGGTAACTGAGCTGGTCGGTGGAATCGGGGCGGGCGAGTTCTTTCTCCAGTTCGCGGACGAGGGTGAGGTGCTTGTCGAGGAGCGCCCGGTCGTCCTTGCCGAGACGGGAGGAGAGCTTGGCGAGCTCTCCATCGACCTGATCGATGATGCCCTCGAGAGTCTGCTTGTTGTCGCGCTTGCCGTAGAGCTTCTCCATCATACGACGGGGATCGTCGATGGGGGCGACGGGTTGGTTGGGACCGGCGTAGGACATCCTCGTCCACGGGTCGGCCCGGTCGGGAATCGCAACGCCGAACTCAAGCGAGCCGAAGCGGGTTGCGGTGGCGGGGTTGGCCTGGAAGAAATTCTTGAGCTCCTGATCGATGGAGATGCCCTTGGCCCACCCGGCCGGAGTGTTGCTCCCCCCCATGATGTTGCCGGGGAATAGTTCGGTGCCGGTAAGGAGGCAGCTCATGCCGCGCTGGTGCCCGTCGCCATCGCCCTGGATCTTGTTGGAGAGTCCTTTGAGGAAAGTGAGGCGATCCTTGTAGGGTGCGAGTGGTTGGAGGATGCGCCCGAGCTGGAAGTCCGTCTCACCGCCCCCGCCAATTTTTGGCCAGAATTCGTCGGGGATCGTCCCGTTGGGTGAGAACATGATGATGACCCGCTTGCGGGGAGTCCCCCCGGCCGCAGCCTGCACGTTGCCGAATCCGGGCAGCCCCTGGAGGAATGGACTGACGGCAGCCGAGACACCGAGATGGCGGAGGAATCGGCGGCGGTCGCAGGAATGGGGCATGTTGTTCTTCATGACGAGGGTGGTTGGGGAGGACTTGCAGCGGTGACGGCAATCTTAACGAGAAGGTTACGGATGTTGCATCCGGTATCCCGAAATTGTTTTTGCAAGGAGGGCAGGGCGTCGAGACCGTAGGCGAGATGCGGCTGCTTGACGGTGTGTTGGAAAAGCTGCCGCACGAAGGCGTCTTGTCCGATGGTGGATTCGGCGGCGAACCGGGCCACCTCATGTGGTCCGGAAAACTCGAAGCGCTCACCGCTGTCCGTCTGGAGCACGGAGTCGTCGTTGATCGGCTTGTTTTGTTCCGAGTTCCGCCAGCGTCCGATGGCATCGTAGTGCTCGAGGCTGAAGCCAAGAGGATTGATGATGCTGTGGCAGGACATGCAGGCCTTGGATCGGGTCAGTTCGGTGACTTTCTCCCGCATGGTCAGGTTGGCCGGGAAATGGCTGTCCGCAAAGAGGATTGCTTCCGGGGGAGGCTTGAGAGGCAGACCCGCGATGTTGCGGGTAAGGAAAACACCTCGATGGATCGGCGAACTGTTGTTGCGATAGGAAAACGAGCTGAGCAAATACGGATGGGTGATGACTCCACTGCGTTGTTGATCGGCCAGGACCACCTTTTGGAAATCACCCTTGAGTTCCTTGTGTCCGTAGAGCGGGGCGAGCCGCTCGTTGAGATAGACATAGTCTGCGAGCATGAGCTGGCGGTAGTCGGAAGCATCGCTCCAAATGATCTCATCGACGAAGAGGTCGAGTGACTGGCCCAAATCGGCGAGGACCGCCTGGTCGAAATCGGGGAAAAGTTTTGCGTCTTTGTTCAACTCACGTCCCCGCTCTGTCTCCAGCCAGTGGTGGGAAAAGCCGCGCATCTTGTGGCGGGCGCGGCCATCCCAGAGCATATCCCAGGCGCGCTTTTCGAGTTCCTCTGGAGTGTTCAGCTTGTCCTTCCCGGCCGCCTCGCGGAGCTGCTTGTTGGGCAGGGAATCCCACAAGGCAAGGGAGAGGGAACTGGCGCGAGCCCACGGTCCGGTTGGATCGTCAAAGCAGAGGTCGGGATAGAGAAACAGGGGAGCGCTGGCGATATGGGCCACGCTTTTCCGCAGGGCAGCCTCGCTGTCGGTTGCGCCGTTCACTTTCTCGTCAAAGAAGCGATCAACATAGCCAGATTTTTCCTCCTCGTGGAGCGGACGGCGGAAGGCCGCTTCAGCGAGGCGGGTGGCGAGTTGGCGGAGTTTGGTATCGTGCTCGGGGTCGTCTTTTTTGGTTCGGGCGAGCTGACGCGCGTTCGCCGCTGCGTAGTCGCCCGCCTCGAAGGCCGCGTGGTGGACCGCGTCGAGCCACTCGCGGGAGAGTGAGGTGCCGCGCTCGTAGCCATAGCTTCGGTCATCGGGAGGGAAAGTCGCTGTGGTTACGAAGACGGGGTGCGACCAATCAGGTCCGAGAACCCGCTCGGGGATGACTTCGCGCACGCCGCCCGGCTTTTTCCAAAGCAGCTCGACGCCGCCGCGGGGTTGTTTGAATTTGAAATACTTGAGCTGGAGGGTGTAGCTCCGCCCGCCGAGCAGATAGCGCGTCGCACTTTGCTCCCGCATCTCGTCGTCGGAGGCGACCCAAGCGTCGATGATGGTGCCTAGGTCGTCGTCGTGATCGTTGAGGACGAGGATTGCGCCGTTGCGGGTCCGCAGGGTGAATTCGTATGGGCCACTTTCTTCGATGAAGATCGATCCCGACCAGCGCACACCGTAGCCTTCCCCAGTGAAGATCTTGTCCTCGGGAACTTCAGGATGGCCGGTGCCATAGTCAAAAGAGATCCGGGGATCGATCCGCTCAAAGCGGTCGGAACCGTTGTTCTCCTTTTTCACCTCGAAGTTGCCGTTCGCAAAGTATTCTCCTTTGAGTCCGTGCTTCTCAAGGACGGGAGGGAAGCGGCTGTCGCGCACCAAAGCGAACATGTCGGCGAGTGAGTTTTGCAGTTGCGGAGCGGTCAGATGGGTCAAGTCGCGTTGGACAGGCTTGAGTCGGGCTTGGGCTTCGACGGAGTAGAAGGCATGGTAGATATACTCGGCGACGGCGGCGGCATCGGGTCCGACGCACGCTGCTTCGTTGTCCTCCGGCATGGTGCGTTCGATCCGTCCGGTGAGGGAGGCCAGACTGCTGTCGCCGAAGAGGGGATCGGCGTCCGACTTGTCCGAGCCTTCGCCGGTGGGGCCGTGGCACTCAAGACAGAGTTTCGCGTAAATGGCCTTGCCTGGATGCTGCGCGAGGTCGATGGCGCGAGCCTGCCCCGGGGCCAGCAGAGTGAATCCCGTCGAGAGAAGGGCAATCAGGTAAGGAGTGCGAAACACCATGGACTCGGTACCATCCACTACGAGTGGCAACATTGCAGGATACGTGAAAGCGGGGGTAACGAAATCGAGAAGGTTTGCCGCGACAGAGAATAAAAGGTAGAAAAGGGCTTTTACTTCCGGGGGGAGTGCCCCGCAAAGAGCCCAAAAGAGTTCGTTAATGATCCGGGGTTTTTCGGAGGTTGGGGGCAACTGCCGAATCTCTGTGTTTTTCGTGCCTTTTTGCGGCCAAACCCTCAAAGCTCCGCTCCGGCGCTGCCTCCGCATCCTTTGACGGGTCCTTCTTCCCATGCGAGACTCCCGGCCATGTCCGGCCTCGTCGTTAAACCCCGCGCTCGTCTTTTTCATGGCCACGACTGGGTTTATGCCAGCGAGGTCCAGAAAACCTTTGGCAATCCTCAATCAGGCGATGTCATCACGCTGAAGGACTTTCGTGACCGGCCCCTGGGCACAGCGATTTACAATGCGGAGTCGCAGATTGTGGCCCGCCGGATTTCCCGCCGCAAGCAGGAGCTTGATCCGGAGTTTTTCCAGCGTCGCCTGGCGCGGGCGCAGAACTTGCGCGAGCGCCTCGGGTTCGCGGAACCGGTCTATCGTCTCGTCTGGAGCGAGGCGGACGGGTTGCCGGGGATCGTGATTGACCGGTATGGTGATTATTTCGTGCTGCAAACGCTCACCGTGGCAATGGATCAGCGGAAGGAAATGATCATCGCCGCACTGCAAAGCCAATTTACGGTGGCGGCGGTGATCGAACGAAACGATGCCTCCATCCGCAAAGCCGAAGGTCTGGAGCCGGTCGTGGGAGTCCTCGCCGGGGAGTGGCACGCCCCAATCCTAATTGAGGTAAATGGCATTCAACAGGAGGTCGATCTGCTTGAGGGACAAAAGACCGGGATCTACCTCGACCAACTCGACAACTACGCGGCCGTGGCTCGGTTCGCGGCCGGTAGGTCTGTCCTGGATTGTTTCTGCAATCAGGGAGGCTTCGCACTCCACGCAGCGAAGGGTGGGGCTACGTCCGTCCTCGCCCTCGACGTCAGCGCCGGTGCGGTTGCCGCTACCCTGGCGAATGCCGAACGAAATGGCCTGAAGATCGAAGCGCAGGAAGCGAATGTCTTCGATTGGCTCAACGAAGCAGAAGGTAAAAAGCAGACGTTTGATCTCATCGTGCTCGATCCTCCTTCCTTCACGAAAAGCCGCAAAGCCGTCAGTGGGGCGATGCGCGGCTACAAAGAGATCCATCTCCGTGCCCTGCGCCTGCTGAACCCCGGGGGTATCCTCGCGACCTATTGTTGCAGCCACCACGTCAGTGAAGCGGAGTTTTTCGAAGTCATCTGCGACGCTTCCGTAGATGCCAAACGAACTCTTCGCCTCCTCGAACGTCACGGTCAACGCCGCGACCATCCCGTCATCGCCACCCTTCCCGAGACGCAGTATTTGAAAGGTTTTGTGTTTGAAATGGTGGGGGGTTTTTGAGGAGACGGGTTTCTGGAAAGCAGTAGAATGATACTTCTGACTGTTTGAATTGAGGGTGTAGGATTGTCATTCGATCATCGCTTGGATTCTGGCCGAAACCCTGCTTCAGACTCTCGATTGAAGAAATGGACGCCATCCTCATAGCTATTGCTTTCTTGTTCGGATTCGGAGCTCAGATAGTCAAACTTCCACCCCTGGTCGGATTTCTGGTGGCGGGTTTCGTGTTGCATGGATTCGGGAAAGAAGGAGGGGAGGCGCTGGCGACAATCTCGGACCTCGGGGTCACCCTGATGTTATTTAGCATCGGTTTGAAGCTGCGCATCCGGAACTTGACGCGGCCCGAGATCTGGGGAGGCACGTCGCTGCATACGATTTTGGTGGTCGCACTATTTGCTCCGATTGTCTTCGGTTTGGCGGCGCTGGTCGCGGGAGCGTCGGGGATCGATTGGAAGACGGCGGTCCTGCTGGCTTTCGCGCTGAGCTTTTCAAGCACGGTGTTCGCCGTGAAGGCTTTGACGGACAACGGTGATCTTGGTGCAGTTCATGGCCGGGTCGCCATCGGTGTGCTCGTGATGCAAGACATCCTCGCCGTACTTTTTCTCACTTTCGCTTCAGGGAAAATTCCCTCTCTGTGGGTGCTCGCGGCGGTTCCGGTTCTCCTGATCAGCCGACCGGTCCTGGGGTGGTTGTTAGGGCGATCCGGACGTGGAGAGCTGCTTATCCTTTGCGGATTGTTTCTTGCGTTGGTGGTTGGGGCGAAGGCTTTCGATGTCGTGGGTTTGAAGGCTGATCTGGGTGCCTTGTTTGTTGGAGTCCTGGTGGGGTGGCATCCCCGCGCCAGCGAGTTGCGGAAGTCGCTCAACATGGTTACTGACCTCTTGTTGGTTGGATTCTTCCTGCAGATCGGTCTCGAAAGTTCCATCACTCTGCAAGCGTTCGGTTGGGCGGCGCTGTTCATCTTGCTGCTTCCCCTCAAGAGTCTCGGACTCTTTTGGTTGTTGACTCGTTTCCGTCTCAGGGCTCGCACATCCTGGATGGCGACCCTGGCACTCTCCACCTACAGCGAGTTTGGATTGATTGTGATGGCCCTGGGCGTGGCCCAGGGCATCGTCGGGGCGGAGTGGCTGGTGGCGATCGCTCTGGCCATGTCTTTGAGCCTCCTGGCTGCCTCCCCGCTGAACCGGATGGCTGAGAAGATCTACGATCCGATCAGCAACCGCCTCCGTCGTTGGGAGACGCGTGGGCGCCATCAGGACGACCTTCCGGTGATCGAGAAGGGGGAAAGGATCGCGATCTTCGGGATGGGCCGCGTCGGATTGGCCGCGTATCATGCCTTGGAGACCCAATTTCCCGGCCGTGTCATCGGTTTCGACCGCGATCCGACCTCAGTGCAACAGCATTGCGAAGAGGAGCGGAACGTCCTGCTGGCCGATGCGACAGACTCGGATTTCTGGGAGCGGGTTTGTCCGCGGGATGACCTCGACCTGGTCGTCCTCGCGATGCCTGTTCACAGCGCGAATATTCACGCGGTCCAGACTTTACGAAGGCATAATTTCCAAGGCGTGGTGGCTGCCTCGGGGATGTTCCCACACGAAATTCGGGAACTGCGCGCTCTCGGAGTGGACACGGCGTTTAATCTTTACTCACAGGCCGGCAGCAATTTCGCCCGCCACATCGTTCAAGTATTTCACCAGCAACGGCCTGACATCTTCGTCGCGTGGCACCGGGATGGCGAGCACGGGTGACCTCATCCGATCTAGTGATGCGGTCACTTTAGCGCGTCCGAGGTCATAGATGAAGCAGCGGGACGGGCGATCACGATTTTTTCGCGATCACCCAAAGACCGCAAAGGATGAGGCCCGCTCCGGCGATGGTTTGGAGCCGGATTTCTTCTTTGAGGATCACCCAAGCTAATAGGACGGCGACGACCACACTCCCCTTGTCGATAAGCGCAATGGTGGACGCTTCCCCGTCTTTGAGGGCCTTGTAGTAAAAGATCCAGGAAAGTGCCGTGCTCGCCGCCGAAATGCCCAACCAGAGATAGTTCTTCGGCCCCAAACCGGAAAGGGCGCTCAGCGGGACAACTGCGATCGCGAAGAGCAGCACGAATCCGAATACCATCGCCGTGCGAACCGCCAAACCCAATTCGGCGGAGATGCCTGACAAGCCCAGCTTCGCTACCACTCCGGTGAATCCGGCGCATGCTGCTGAGAGTATGGCATACATTATCCAAGGTTTCATATCTGAATCAGGTTTGCCAATTCTGGCAGGTCGCGAAGTGGCAATGGTCAGGCCGGATGAAACGTAGGCGAGACGATGCAGGAGGACAAGGGGCGGAAGGGCAGGATCTTTCGCCTGGAAATTCTTTGGCCTGGAAATCGACGAGCAATGCGATGGTGTTTGTGGGAAGCGGACGTCTCGATCCCGATTTCCGTATCCGGCTCTGGCGAGAAACTTCTCGACTGTCCTGCGTGCGTTTGGGACAATCCTGCCCCTATGATACGTCGTATATCAGTATTTCTAGCCCTGACATTTTCCCCGCTCGGAGTCATCGCGGTTGACTTCCCGGAACCCTACGATACAGAAAAAGCGGAGTCGAAACCCATGCCCGCAGAGGAGGCGGCCCGCTCTGCCGAATTGCCGGAGGGCTTCCGTCTTGAGGTGTTTGCGTCTGAACCGGACGTGCGCCAGCCCATCGCCATCGATTTTGATGACGCGGGGAGGCTTTGGGTGGCGGAGTGCTACACCTTCGCCGAGAATCCGCGGCGCTGGGATCTTGAACTGAGTGACAGAATCATCATCCTAGAGGATACGAATGGCGACGGCAAAGGCGATAAACGCACTGTTTTCTGGGATGAGGGAAAGCGACTGACTTCTCTCGCGGTCGGACATGGTGGCGTCTGGGTGACCTGTGCGCCACGGTTGCTCTTCATTCCCGATGGGAACAACGATCTTGTCCCTGACGGGCCGCCGGTGGTGATCCTCGACGGCTTCGATGCCGAGACCATCGGCCACAACATCGTCAATGGATTAAAATTCGGTCCCGATGGCTGGCTCTACGGGCGGCACGGCATCACTTCGACTTCGTTTGTTGGCGCGCCCGGATCGTCGGAGAGCGAGCGCACCGCCCTGAACTGCGCGATCTGGCGGATCCATCCCGAGACCAGGGTCTTCGAGGTGTTTTGTCAGGGTGGCACGAATCCCTGGGGACTTGATTGGGATAAGAATGGTCAGATGTTCTACACGAATACCGTCATCGGCCATCTTTGGCACGCCATTCCAGGAGCCTATTACGAACGCATGTTCGGGGCGCATCTCAATCCGCTTGCTTACGAAGTCATCGGCCATACGGCGGATCACTATCATTGGGACAAAGGCACGGAAAAGTGGAGCGACATCCGTGAAGGCATCAGCGACAAGACGTCCGAATTGGGCGGTGGCCACGCCCACATGGGCTGCCTGATTTACGAAGGCGGAGTGTGGCCGAAGGAATACGCAGGCAAGCTTTTTACCTGCAATCTTCATGGCCGGCGCATCAATATGGACATCCTTGAGCGGGAGGAGAACGGTTTCGTCGGGGAACACGGCAAGGATTTCCTGCAGATGAAAGATCCGTGGTTCCGCGGGCTCGATCTCATCACCGGGCCGGATGGGCAGGTCTGGATGAATGACTGGTCGGACACCGGCGAATGCCATGACAATGACGGGATTCATCGGAGCAGCGGGCGGATCTATCACATTATCTACGAGGGGCCTGACAAAGGCACTCCGACGCCGGACCGGGGGGACTGGTTGACGCGTCGAGGAAAAGGGCTGATCACACTTGGGGAACTCGAGACACTTCTGGCCGAAGAAGACGATGCCAAACGTGCCATGGGAGTGCGCTGGCTCGCGGAAGATGCCGGAAGCAGTCCGGAGACCCCTGAGCGTCTTATCAAACTTGCTGGCTGCAAAAAGAGCCTCGTTCGAATCGAACTCGCGGCGGCGCTCCAGCGACTTCCCCTCGAATCTCGCTTTCCGCTCGCCACCGTTCTCAGTGAGCAGGGCAACGATGCCGACGACCGACAGCAGTCCCTCATGATCTGGTATGGCATCGCCGAAGCCGTTTCCGAATACCCTGACCAAGCTGTCGATCTCGCCCTCTCATCCAAGCTTCCCACCGTAACCCGGCTCGTTTCCCGTCGGCTTGCCGAAGGGCTGGAAACGTTTCCCGCAGCCGTCAATGAACTCCTTTCTCGTTCCACCGACGAGAACCGTTTCGATATCCTCAGCGGACTCAACGCAGCATTGAAAGGTTGGACCAAGGCTCCGAAGCCGGACGCGTGGGATGCCCTCGCGAAAGCGGGCGGGGATGAGCAAACCCAGACCCTGATCCGCGAACTCTCCGTCGTCTTCGGCGATGGCCGGGCCCGCGACGAACTGCTAGCCATCGCTGCCAATGCTGACTCCGATCCGGGGGCCCGGCGAGCCGCCGTGACGAATCTTCTCCGTGATCCTACTCCCGACTTGCTCCCCAAACTCAAGGAGTGGTCCAACGACCGGGTCCTCGCCCGCGAGGCCATTCTCGGATTGGCCAAGTATGACGACCCCGAGGTTCCCAACCGTGTCCTCAACCAATGGAAACGCGATGGGGTGCATCGTGCTGCGGTCATCGAAACGCTCGTCTCCCGCGCGAGTTATGCGAAGGCGCTGCTTGATCGCATTGCCAAGGGAGAGATTCCCCGGGAGGCCATCAGTCCGTTTCAGGCAAGACAGATTCTCAGCCTCAATGACGAGGCCGCGTCGAAGCAACTCTCCGAGGTCTGGGGCGAGATTCGCGACACCCCCGAAGCGATGAAGTCTGAAATCGCGAATTGGAAAGCGCTGCTCACGCCGGAGGCGATCGCTCAGGCGGATCCGGCGAAGGGGAAAACCCAGTTTGCCGCTCTCTGCGGAGCGTGTCACAAGCTCTATGGAGAAGGTGGAGCCATCGGACCGGAGCTCACCGGAGGCGATCGGCATAACCTGGACTATCTGTTAGGGAATATCGTCAATCCCAATGAGGTCGTTCCGGCGGACTACCTTCTCACCGTTTTCACCCTGAACGACGGACGTGTCGTCTCCGGTGTCATCCCTGAGCACAACGAGCGCAGCGTCACCGTCCAGACCCCCGTCGAGCGCCTCGTTATTCCCGCCGACACTATCGCCAAGCGCGAGTCTTTACCCGTATCGCTCATGCCCGAGGGTTTGCTCAAAACGATGGATGAGGCGACGGTGAAGCATCTCGTGGCCTATCTGATGTCGCGCGGACCGGTGGAGGCGAAGTGAGGGGGAATGTCGTTGAAAATCGGCGACTCAGGCGGAATATCGAAAATTCCCGGGTCGTCGTTGCGAAATCCTGTCGCGTTGGATTAGCACCACAACTCCAACTCCTTTCCCTCCACATCATAGCCCAATTCCCGATAGGCTGTCATCCGTTTGCGTTGCATGGAGGAGGTCAGTGGGTGCTCCGGCTCTTGCAGACATAGACTTACACTACCTCGACGGATACTCTCCTTTCAGGCAGCGGGTCAAAGCACTGTTGCTGACACCAGTACTTCGAGCCAACCCACTCAGGCTTCCGAACTGTTCGGATAGTGCCATGAGACGCATCGCCAACGGCGTTTGAGTTTTCATGGACGAATTTCTAGAACGGGACACTGGGGAAAACAGAGAGCTTTCGATTTTCACAACCAGTTTTCGATATCGAATTTTTTTACGTATCGAAAATTGCAAACGTGGATTCTGCTCATGGACCTTCCATCCCCGCCGCCTCCGCCAGCGCTTTCTCCGCTGATTTCCGATGCGGCTCGGCTTCGTCCTCCATTCCCTCAGCTGCGAGCAAGTTGGCGACGCGTTCCTTCTTCGCGGCGAAGGCACGGAGGTCGGCGATGCGCTGGAGTTGCTCGGGGGTGAGGGCGGGTTTCGTGGGAAGTGGCGCGTCGCCGACGAGATGGCGGGTGGCCCGCGTGTTCAGGGTCACGAGACCGACGGCGACGAGTTGTTGGATCGCGGTCCAAGTGGATTGGTCGAGGATCTGCAGTTGCGGCGTGTTGCCGCGCCAGTCGGTCTCGCGATGGATGGCATCGACGGTGGAGGCGCGGGTGGAATCGCGCAAGACGGCGAGGAGGACCGGCTCGGCGGCTCCGGGCAGCATCGCCTCCTGACAATGCACCAAAGCGCTGCCGAGGCTTTCGTTGAGACGCTCCGCAAAGTGCAGGAGCGGATCGGCGGGCCGGGCTTTCACCGCCGGTTTGCCGGTCGGTGAAATGCTGAGGATCTGCTGGAGGCGGGCGAGATTCGCATCCCGGCCGCGTTTGAGTTTCGCGTTGGCGAGGGCTGACTCGACCCCGTCGAGGACACCTTCGGCGAGGTTCATCTTGTTGGCGAGGGTGTCGAGCATGGCGTGCTCAAGAGTGTTCTCGGCGACGAGATTGACGACGGTGACGGGGCGTGTCTGGTTCTTGCGCCAAGCTCGGGCGATGCGCTGCTCGAGGCGGGCGGGATTCCAGGGCAGGTCGCAATTGATGACGACGCTGGCATTCTGGAGGTTGAGCCCGACCCCGCCGGAGTCGGTGCTGAGAAAGAGGCGGCACTCGGGATCGTGTCGAAAGGCGAGGATCTCTCCGCGACGCTTTTGCTGGGGCACGGAGCCGGTGTGCCAGGCGTAGCCGATTCCGCTTTTTTCAGCCCAGGTCCGCACTTTTTTCAACATGCCTTCCCACTCGGAAAAGACGATCACTTTGACATCGGGATCGGAGAGGGCTTCGTCGAGGACTCCGGCGATTTCGTCGAGTTTGGGACAGTCCTCGCACTCGTGGTTTTTGATGATGGAGGGCGAGTCACAGATCATCCGCATCATGTTGAGGAGGATCATGAGCAGATCGGACTCTTTTTTGGTGAGGGCGCGGCTGAGGGACCGCTGGACGATCTGGGAGGCCTGTTGTTTGTAATAGTCGTATTCCGCCTGCATCGGGCGGGTGAGTTTGACGAAGAGATTGCGGTCGGTCCGGTCGGGGAGCTCGGTCTCGACGTGGTGTTTCCGGCGGCGCAAAAGGACGGGGCGGATCCGCTCGCGCAAGGCGGAGAGGTTTTGGTAACTCTCGGGCCGACCTCTTTCGTCGAGGCGATAGAATTCGCGGTTGAAACGGAAGAGCGGTCCGAGGAGCGATGAATCGAGGAAATCGACGATGGAGTAGAGTTCGTCGATGCGGTTCTCGATCGGCGTTCCGGTGAGAACGAAGGCGTAGCGGCTCTGGAGGCGTTTCACGGCCTGGGCGGTTTTGGTGGCCCAGTTTTTGATGCGCTGGGCTTCGTCGAGGATGACGATGTCGGGACGGAGATGCTCGTTGAGATCGAGGCTGTCGGAGACGACCTGCTCGTAATTGACGATGGTGAAAAAGGGCGGATTCGGATCGGCGTAGCAGGCCGCGCGGGCGGAGCGGGGGCCGAAGATGAGTCGCTGCCCAAGGGTGGTGAATTGTTTGATCTGCTCCTCCCACTCGGCCTTGAGCGAGGCGGGAGTGACGACGAGGACTCGCTGGGCTTTGCCGAGATGATGGAGGAGGGCGCAGGCGGCGATGGCTTGGATCGTTTTTCCGAGACCCATCTCATCGGCGAGGAGGGCCCGTTCGCCGAAGGCGAGGTGGAGCATGCCCTCGCGCTGATAGGGATAGAGCGGGTGCAGGGTGACGTGTTCGGGACTGCGACCTTTGACGACACCCGTTTCGTATTCGCGGCGCAGGGTGCGACGCTCGGCGAGGCGACGGCGGGATTCGAGGAAGGGAGCGACGTCCTGGGAGACGCGGATCGACTTGTGGCGGCGGACTTTTTCGAGCGTTTCGTCAGGGTCGGCGGTTAGCCTTCCTTCCGCGTCGAAAAGAGGTCGGAGCGATTTGGGGAGCTTTCCAAGATTACGCTCGATCTGGAGGGTATCCCCGTGCGGGACGAGGTCTATCCGAGGGGAGCCGGAGGCGAGAGCAAGGCGGCACTCGCCTTTGTGACGCCGTTTCAGCCAGATCAGGGTGGCCTCGACGTGTTTGCAGGTGGCGAGGCCGGCGGTGCGGAAGTCCGGGCAGGTGCAGGAGAAGCTGCGCGAGGCGAGGTCGCGGATCTCGACTTGGTAGGTCATGCCGCTGGGCGATTTCACCGCGAAGGTCGAAAAGACCGGCTCCTCGGGGTGTAAACTCTTGACGGCGTGTTTTTCCACGCGGGCCCGCTCGATACGACGTAGGACTTCCTGCTCGTCGGTGCTGCGCCAATCGCCGACCGGGGGAAGTGGAATGGCGGACGGTTTCTTCTTCGGATTCTTCTTAGCGGATTTTTTGGCTGACATGACTCGTCAAAGTTGACGGGATGGGAGCGTCCGTCAACATTCGCTCCTGTCTGAGAAGGGTTTCCCAGGCTTCTGGGGCGAGTTTTTTTCCGGTTCAGGCCGATTCGGAGATAGGAGGCTTTCTGGATTGTCCTCCGTCGAGAACAGGGGTGCCAAGACGATCAGTCGGTTTGTCGCAGAAAGTCACCGGTGTTGACACACTTCAATGGCGATGGCTTCAGCTACGGGGCGGCATGCCGATGGGCTGGGTTTGATCATGAGCGGAGAGTAGTGAAATCGCACTTGAAAGAGTTGTTTTCTTGAATACTGTTCAAGAAAACAATTCAAATGTCAGTGGACTCAGTGGACTCATTGGAAAAGACAGCCAAGCTCCTCGCCTTGCGGCAGCAATGGGGCAGTAAGATTACTTCGGGGGCGGCTTTGCTCGAAGCCCGGGAGTCGCTGGAGGTCCATTGGTCCAGCGGTCTGGATTGGCTCGATGCGGAGCTCGGGGGTGGATTGGCAAAGGGCAGGGTGACGGAGATGATCGCCGGGAAACAGTCGGGAGGGGCGGGGCTGGTGCTGGCGGCTTTATTGGCCCAGGCGCGCCAGACGGGAAGCTATGCGCTGCTCTGTGATGTCGGGGGGAGTTTTTCAGTGGAAAGCTTCGCCGATGAGGATCTTGAGACGCTGCTCTGGGTGGGGTGCCGCACGCTCGACGAGGCGGTGGCGGCGCTGGATGTGGCGACGCGGGATGAAAATTTCTCTCTCCTGCTGCTCGATGGACGCGGGGCGGTGACGGATCGTGGAGGAGGCGTCCGGACCGCGCTTTGGCAGCGGCTGGCTCAGCAGGTGCGCGAGCGAGGGAGCATGCTGGTGGTGTTTTCTGGCGGCGATCTTGGGATTCCCGCCAAATCGCGGGTCGTGTTGGAGCGGCTGCCGAGGCTGGAGGATTTCGGCCGGGAACGGAGGGATTTGCTGAATGAGCCTATGGGGAGGCGTCGGGGATGAGCGTCGGGACAAAGAGAAACTGGGCGGTTTCGAGCCGGGGCGCGGCTGGGCTTGTAGGTGAAACCACGAGAGGGACCGGATCGCTTGCTTATGCGGTGCTGTGGTGTCCGGACTTCCGTTTGCAATCAGTGGTGCGTCGGGTGGAGGAGCGCCACGTCGTGTTGGTCGATGATGCGAAGAGGCGGTCGGTCGTCCTGGAGCGCAGTGCGGCGGCGGCCCGTTACGGAATCGAGCCGGGGTTGGGCACGGTGCAGGCTCTGGCGCGTTGCCCCCGGTTGGAGGTGCAGCGCCCCTCGGCAGATGCGGAAATGGCCACCTCCCGACTTCTGCTGGAGACCGCGCTGGAGTGGGTTCCCGGCTTTGAGGAAAGCGAACCCGGATTGCTGACTCTCGATCTTTCGACCCAGCGGGAAATCGATTGGGTCCCCGGCGCGGAGGCGGTGAGGTGTCGGCTCGGAGCGGCTGGTCTGGAGCACTGGATCGGGTTGGGCGAGACGCCTTCATTGGCGCGGATCGCGGCGCTAGCGGCGCGACATCGTGGAGAGTCGGTCTGGTGGCTGGTGCCCTCGGATCGCGCGGCGCTCCTCGATGAGCTTCCCCTCCAGCTCGGTGAGATCAGCGCGGACCTCAGGGAGCGTCTCCAACTCTGGGGCATCGGCACTTTGGGCCAATACGCCCGGCTGGATCGGGCGGCGGTGGCGGCCCGGCTGGGAGCCGAAGGGGTGGCGTTGTGGCTGCGGCTGACGGGGCGCTTGGTCCGGCCGCTTCAGCCGGCTCGCCTGGAGCAGCTTTTTGTGGAACAGCGGGAATTTGAATACGAGGAGGCCCGGCAAGAGGTCCTCGCTCTGGTCGTGCGGGAGTTGCTGGGTGTTTTGTTAGGTCGGGTGGAGCGCAGTGGTCGGGCGGTGGGGGCGGTTCATCTGATTTTGACTTGGACGGGAGGAGAGCGGTATGCCCGGCGCTTCGCCTTGCCGGAGCCGACGCTCGACGAGGAGTCGCTGGATCGGCTCATCAACGGTCATCTCGGACTACTTGAGATGCGCGGGCGCGTGACGGCGGTATTGTTGCGCTGTGAGGTGGTCGAGAGGGTCGCTTCCCAGCGAACTCTTTTTGGCAAAGGCCTCCAGGATGCGGACCGCTACGCCGAGACTTTAGCCCGACTGCGCCGTCTCGTCGGAGCGGAGCGGGTCGGTTCGCCCCGGCCGGTCGATAGCCATCATCCGGGGCGAAGTGAGTTGGTCAGCCTGCAGCCCGAGCTGAGGTCTGGTGTAGGTGGGGAGCGTCGGCGAGGCCCGGCTCTGAGCGGACCACCCTTTTTCCGATTCCCGGCTCCGGTCTCCGCTGAGGTGCGGTGGGCCGGCGGGCAGCCTGTGGTCATCTCCTCCTCTCCGGTCAGTGGCGGAGTGATCGCCGCCTCGGGACCCTGGCTCAGCCAAGGGCAATGGTGGGACCAAAAGCAGCGTTGGCAGCGCATCGAGTGGGACATCGAAGTGGATCGGCACGGACTTTTCCGTCTGCTCCAGCGCGGGGCGGATTGGTGTCTGGAGGGGTGGTATGGATGACCTAACCCTATTGAATGGATGACCTAACCCTATTGAATGCAGCTCAAGCTCCACGGCGGATCACCCGGCGGCGGGTCCCTGTAGCCGCGAGCGTGAGCGAGTGGACGACCGGTCCCTGCGATCCACTGTTGCGGCCCCGGCCTCGATGGGACCGGCTACAGCGGGACGGCCTCAGAGTCTCCTAATTCCCCTGAATCCAACATCCGATGGCAGCTCTCTACCACGAACTTCATACGCGCAGTGCCTTCAGTTTCCTCCGGGGAGGTTCTTCGCCGGAGTCGCTGGCGACCCGAGCGGCGGAGCGTGGATTGGAGGGCATTGCGGTGTGTGACCGCGGCGGGTTCTATGGATCGGTCCGGGCTCATCAGCGGGCGGCGGCGCAGGGAGTGCGCGCCGTGGTGGGGGTAGAGCTGACCTTGGATGATGAAACAGTCGTGCCGATTGTGATCCTGAATCGACGGGGCTACCGCTCGGTCTCCCGCCTCATCACCCGCTCGCAGTTGCGGGCAGCGAAAGGAGAGAGCCGTCTGGGGTGGGCGGAGCTCGGCGAAGTGGCGGAGGATGTGGCGGTGTTGACCGGAGATGCCGAGGGGCCGCTTGAAGTCGCCTGGCGTCGTGATGGTGCTCGCGGGATGGAGGCCGCTTTGGAAAAGATCCGTCGCCACGTTCCCGACCACCGCATCTGGCTCGAAGTGCAGCGTCATCTGATCCGGGGAGAAGATGTCCTGGTGCGGGCCAAACGGGATCTCGCCGCCGCCGCCGGGTTGCCTCTGCTCGCGACCAACGGGGTAGCCTACGCAGTGGAGGAAGATCGGCGGGTGCTCGATGTCTTCACCTGCCTGCGTCACCACACCACTCTCGATGCGGCGGGCCGTCGGCTCGAGATCAATGGAGAACGTCACCTCAAATCCCCTGAGGCGATGGCGGCCCTGTTTCAGGATCTACCCGAGGCTATTTCCAACACCTGTCGTCTCTATGATCAGGTGGAGTTCTCCCTGGAGAATCTCGGTTACGAGTTTCCCCGTTACGAGGTGCCACCGGGGCATTCCATGGATAGCTTTCTCGCTGAAGTGACTTGGGCCGGGGCTCGCGGACGTTATGGAAAAATATCCAAAGCGGTCCGCGAGCAAATCGAGAAGGAGCTGGCTCTGGTCGCCCGACTCGGTTTCAGCGGATATTTTTTGATCGTCTGGAGTCTAGTCAACTACTGCCGGGAAAACGACATCATGGTGCAGGGGAGGGGGAGCGCGGCGAACAGCGCGGTCTGTTACTGCCTCGGGATCACTCCGGTGGATCCGGTCGGTGCCCGGCTGCTCTTCGAGCGCTTCCTCAGCGAAGGCCGGAAATCCTGGCCGGACATCGACCTCGATCTTCCGAGCGGGGACAAGCGGGAGCAGGTCATTCAGGAGGTCTATCGTCGATATGGCCGCCACGGTGCGGCGATGACGGCGAATGTCATCACCTATCGGGGGAGGAGCGCGGTGCGGGAGGTCGGCAAGGTGCTCGACTTCCCCGAGGAGATGTTGAGCCGATTCTCCGACCTCTACGCCAGCGGGGACTACCAGCACACCCTCGCCTTTGAGGAGCAGGTCCGTCAGTCAGGGATCACAGATGAGCATCCCCGCGCCGCCGCTCTCGCGACGGTCTATGCTCAGATATACGGCCTCCCGCGTCACCTCGGGCAGCACTCCGGCGGAATGATCATTTGTCAGGGTGAGCTCGATGCGGTGATGCCGCTGGAGAACGCCTCCATGTCGGGGAGGACGGTTGCCCAGTGGGACAAGAACGACTGCGAGGACATGGGCATCATCAAAGTCGATCTACTCGGTTTGGGAATGATGGCGGTGCTTCAGGAGACTCTGGCCCTGTCGGGGCAACGCGGGCGTCCGGTCGATCTCGCTCAGATTCCCAAAGACGACGGCCCCACCTATGACCTGATGTGCTCAGCGGATACGGTCGGTGTTTTCCAAATCGAGAGCCGCGCCCAGATCAATACCCTGCGCCGGATGCAACCACGTTGCTTCTACGACGTGGTCATCGAGGTCGCCATCGTCCGCCCCGGACCCATCGCCGGCGGCCTGGCGCATCCTTATCTGGAGCGTCGTGGAGGGCGGCAGCCGGTGGATTACATCGACGATAAGCTCCGCCCCACGCTGGAGCGCACCCTAGGAATCCCGATGTTTCAGGAGCAAGTGCTCAAGATGGCGATGGTTATGGCTGACTTCAGCGGGGCGGAGGCCGAGGAACTGCGTCGGGCGATGGGTTTTCACCGCTCCCACGAGAAGATGCGGCTGGTCGAAGACAAGCTGCGTTCCGCCCTGGAGCTACGCAGCGTCGCGCCGGACAAGGTGGAACGCATCGTGCAGGTGATCAGTTCCTTCGCGCTCTACGGATTTCCGGAATCGCATGCGATCAGCTTTGGTTTATTGGCCTATGCGAGCAGTTATCTGAAAGTGCATCGGGCGGCGGAGTTCTACACCGGGCTGCTGAATAACCAACCGATGGGCTTCTACTCGCCCGCCACCCTCGTGCAGGAGGCGAAACGGCGCGGTCTGCGTTTCATCGCTCCTTCGGTGACCACCGCCGCGTGGCGCTGTGAGGTGATTGACGATCAGACCGTCCGTCTTGGGTTGGTCACGGTGAAGGGTCTGAATGAGAACGAGGTGGTCGGGATGGTCCGTCAACGAGAGACCCATCCTTTCAGATCTCTGGAGGATTTCCGGCAACGGACCAATTTCAACCAGGGGCAACTGCGCCAACTCGCAGCCGTGGGCGCCCTCAACGATCTCGCCACGACCCGGCGGCAGGCCCTCTGGGAAGTGGCCTCTCCCGAGCTTGAGCAGGGGGATTTGTTCGCGGCGGAGTTCCATTCCGGGTCGGCCATGGTGCGGGAATGTCCGCTCGTCGAGATGACTTATCCCGAGCGGATCCAGGCGGATTTTCAAGGGCTCTCACTGACGGTGGGGCGTCACCCTCTGGCCCTGGTGCGGAGTCGTCTCGACCCGGGCATCCTCACCGCGACCGATTTGGGAAAGGCTCGCGAGGGAGCGGTCGTTTCCGTTGCGGGAGCCGTGATCTGCCGCCAACGACCCGGCACGGCAAAAGGGGTGGTTTTTGTAACTCTTGAGGATGAGACGGGCTTTGCCAACAGCATCCTGTATCCTGATGTATTCGAGGCATACCGACTGACCGTCACCACCGAAGCCTTTCTAGTCATCACCGGAACCGTGCAACGAGCCGAAGACACGACTCATCTCATGGCCGAGCGGGTCGAGGGCTTGCGCACCGGGGCCATCTTGCCCGTAGCGGCTTCGCACGACTTTCATTGAGCGCAGTCTGATCCGCCCGAGTCGGAAGAAGGCGCCCGGCAACCGGCAGATCCGCGAGATCACCCTGCGGGCCCGGGCGAATCGGATATGGGAATCCGCTGATATAAGCTGATGCAAAAAGGCGCTCGGACTGACGCTTGCTGTCAAGGGGTTCGTCACCGGCAGTTTCACGCGGAATCTGAGGGACCCTTCGTGAAGAGGACTCGCCCGTGTTCTTGCGAGTGATTCACGCAGGTCCGGCTTCGAACCGGTGGATGAAAGCTGGTGCTCATCAATCGATTCGGGATTGGTGCGGTTGATCATCTCACGACCTCTGCTGACCTCCTCCGCCGTCCACAGAGCTATCGCGATAGACTTGCCAACTTTGATCGCGGTTTCGTATCGATGAACGGCTGATTTCGGGAATCCAAAGTTGTAGAACCCGACGCACGCATGCCCCAGCGATCACACCTCCTGCCGCTCCGCCGATCAATCATAGAAAGATTCTGCAGGTCAAAGCCTGGATCCTCCAGGTTTTTGACAGCGGCTTCAACTTCGGCGCGATCGTGGTGGAGGGCCACGGCCAAGTCGTTCCGAGTCATCACGGTTGATTGGGGTGCTGAGTTGATCATGGGGGCTTCCTTGCCTGACAGCAACGTATCGGCTCCACTTATTGTAGCTATGGGGTATTCACTCCAGGGCTCTCGCTTCTCCTCCGCGAGTCGAATCTCGTTGCCGAACGGATCGCTCAGGCACTTTGCGAGCTCTTGCCGCGGTCCAATCCTGCGATCATGATGGGCCGGAACTCAAGTCGCCCAGCCTACATTCAAGAATGCGAACCATGGACCTAAAGTGAATCCGGTTGGAGCGAGGCAACCGGACGGCGTGAGGCCGATGCCGACGCCGTTGGATAAGAAGCACGGCAAGAGCTCCGGCTAAAAAACCGCCCGAAAAAAAATCCAGGAATTAGGATCAGGCGTGGCACTGCCGCCTCAAATCCCATGAACAAACGGGTTTCCGAAGAGTTGTTATGATCGAAAGTCGTCGGCGGTTTTTTGAAGCGCGTTGTTCAGTTCACGCCAGGAGCCTTTGCATCCTTCGACCAAGGAACCCCATGCGATTGATGTATATTGGAGGTGATGAGTTTCGTCTCTGAGTTTGTTTCTCCGCCCCTCCAAACTTTTGATTTGCTTGTCGAATGCCACCTTTAACTCTGCTTTTCCAGGGTGCACTTGCAGTTTAAGTTCATCGATTTCCTCCGAAGCATCATTGATCTCTTGATGCAACCAAACTACGATTGTTTCTTTCTTCATCGGGCATGATACTCGGGTCTCCTCCCGCTCGATATGGGGTGTTCCCCTATCCTCAACGGACCAGTTCAGGTCGCGGTGCTATCTGTGGAACCAGCAAGCTTGCCGCCTTCGTTTTCCCAGCGATTCAGGGCGCGGCGTTTCAGGTCGATCGCGTCTGAGTGGTTGGTTGGGATCCAGTTCCACAAAGCGATTGCCGGTTCATCGGGGCAATCGTGGGCATAGGTAAGAATGCTGATTGAGGCGGTGCTGAGCATGAGGCGCTCCGCCTGCTCGACGGATAGTCCGATCCAGCGGGCAGCGAGGACACGGCAAAGATGTCCGTGGGAAAAGAGCGCAACATTGCCATCCAGAGTTCGGAGATGGCTGATCAGGCGATCCACGCGATCCGACACCTGGATGGGGGACTCTCCGTGCGGTGATCCGTCGCGAAAAAGATTCCACCCGGGATGGGACTTGTGAATTTCTGTGAGCAGGAGGCCTTCGTAGTCCCCGGCATTCCATTCGGTGAGATCAGGCTTGATCGCAGGGACTGGCCCCAACGCCGCGAGGGCGCAGGTTTGCTGTGCCCGTTGCAGTGGACTTACGAAAACATGGGAGAAAGAAATGTCGTGCAGCCTTTCACCGACCTCCCGTGCGGCGGTCTCACCGTGCGCGGTCAGTGGAATATCCGTGCTCCCGGTGTATTGCCCGGAGAGCGACCACTCCGTTTCGCCATGGCGGATGAGATACAGATTGAGAGAGGCGCTGTGGCTTGGTGCCTTGTCGTTGGGACCTTGTTTGTTTGGTTCTGTTGTATCGCGGGCGTGCTCAGAAGTGCTTAGGGGAATCGGGAAAGGGTGGTCCTCAAGATCCATCATTTTCTCCAGGCGGCGGCGGTGCCTCTCCTTTCCGGAGAATCGTGCGCAAAGGAAGATTCGCACCAGCTCCCAGGCGAGGGCATGACCCACCACCGAGCCGCCAAGGCAGATGAGGTTAAGATCGTCGTCCTCGACTCCCTGGTGCGCCGAAAAGGGATCGTGGATCAGACAAGCTCGCACGCCGGGCACTTTGTTGGCGACGATGCAGGCGCCGACTCCGCTGCCGCAGATGGCCACGCCGCGTTCCACCTGACCTGCGGCGACGGCGCGGGCGAGTGGCTCTACGAAGTCCGGGTAGTCATCCTCCGGCACGAGTTCCCGGTCGCCGAAATCGATGACCTCGGCTCCGGCCTCGCGGAGCATCCCGGCCAGATATTCCTTCAACTCGTGACCGCCGTGGTCGGCGGCGATGCCTACGACTTTCGTTGCTTTGAGCAGGCAACAAGGTTGGATGGAGAGAGGGTTGGTCATGCGAGGTCTCCTTCCATCGCCGCGATATACTCACCCCTGCGCGCGGCGCGATTGCACCGGGCACGATGCAAGAGCGCTTGTTGAGCGGCTGGCACAGTATTCTCTAGACCAGCCCAGATTTCCAGGGCCGGTTGCTGGATCGCCAGGCCAAAAGAAAATGACAATTCCCATGGAACGCGCGACTTGAAGTTCATGTTCATGGCATTGAGTCGAGCCGATGCGAGTTCGGGCGATTGTCCCCCTGACAGAAAGACAACACCTGGCATCGCAGCGGGAACGGTTTGGAGGAGACAGTGGACGGTGGCGTCGGCCACTTCGTTCACGGTCGCCCCGGTCGGACAAGCCAGTCCTGGAACTACCATGTTGGGCTTGAGCAGCATGCCTTCCAACATGACGCGCTGGCAATTCAGTTGGAGGAAAACATTTCGAAGGATTTCCCGCGTGACCTTGAGGCAACGTTCCAGGGAATGGTCCCCGGTCATGAGGACTTCCGGCTCGACGATGGGAACCAATCCGGCTTCCTGGCACATCGCAGCATAGCGGGCCAACGCGTGCGCATTGGCCTCAAGACCACTCCGGCTGGGAATTTCCTCTCCCACGGGAATCACGGCGCGCCACTTCGCGAAACGGGCGCCGATTTGGAAATACCCATTCAGCCGTTCCCGCAAGCCGTCGAGCCCTTCGGTGACGGTCTCCCCCGGATGACCGGCCAGCGCCTTCGCGCCAGCGTCCACTTTGATCCCCGGGATAATGCCCGCGTCGGCGAGCACTTTGAGAAAGGGCGTGCCGTCTTTCGTCTGCTGGCGGATCGTTTCTTCGTAGAGGATCACGCCGCTGAGGCACTCGCCGAGTTGCGGAGTGGTCACGAGCATCTCGCGATAGGCACGCCGGGCCTCTTCGGTCTGGGGAATGCCCAGCGCGGCGAATCGCTTGTTGCAGGTCGCGTTGCTTTCATCCATCGCGAGGATGCCCCTGTCCTCAGCAACAAGAGCCCGTGCGGTGCTAGTGAGAAGGGTCGCGTTCATGGAACGATCACTGGTCGGACCGATCTTGCATATCGGCGGCTCTTGCCGCCTGGAGCATTCTATCGTGCCCGGCTTCTCTGACACCCTCCTCGACAAGTTTTGCGCCTTCGGTTTGTCCGTCTTCGCCCTCGTCTTCGCTGGCAGATTCTTCGGCCTGATGTCCGATCGAGCCCGGCACGGGATCCCAGCGCTCGTCTTCAGTGACGGACTCGAGCAAGGCTTGTTTGGGATCCATCGAGGGTCCACCCGTTAGCTCGCGAAGCGCCTGCTCATGGTCCGTTTGGTTTACCGGTCGCCCGGCGATCAAGGCGAGCTCCTTCGCCCGCTCCGCCAACATCTCGCCGCTGATCTCTCCGATTCCGACCGAGTTCTCTTCGAGCATTCCTGTGTTGAGGGGATTTTTGTTCATGGTGTTTGGGATGGGGCCGGAGAGTTCTGTTGTTTCGTGAGTGGGTTGGAATGCGGGCCGGGGCGGCAGTCGCTGCGGCTGGAAGATCGATTCAATGTTCCGATTGCTCGTGGGCTTCCACGAACCAGAGATTCATGTCTGCTCCCCGGGAGATTTGGGTCAAGATGTCCGCCGTTCCGGCATCCTCGAGTTCAGTGGAGAGCGCGATGGCTTGGCGGATCATTTCGCCGTAGAAGGCAATGGCATGGGCCAGTTCAGCTACATGTTTCTGAGCGCTGGAGATGTCCAAGGAATACTCGGGCAGGCCCGACGCTTTCGATGCTTCGCGAATCGTGCCCTGTGCGATACCACCCAGCTGAACGATGCGCTCGGCGATGATGTCCACATACACGACGGTGTCCGTGTAAACCTTGTCGAAGAGTTCATGCAGCGCGATGAAGTTCGGCCCCTTCACGTTCCAGTGAGCCTGCTTGGCCTGCATCATGAGATCGATGGAATCAGCCAGTCGCGACTGCAGCAGTGCTGCTATTTCGTGGCGCGTCTTTTTTGGGAGGCTGTTCCGGGTATGGGTGAGCTTTGTTTTCATTTGGCCAATTTGGCGCGGGCGAACGGGTTTCGCTATGGGGTATCCACCCCATGGCGAGAGGGTCCGGCAAGGGGATTCCTTTCGGGTGCTTCGCGCACCTCTGCCAACCTGGTCTCAAGCCGGTCCCGGTCGTGCGGGGACTTGATCGTGCGTCCAGCCAGCTCGGCGATGCGTTCCACCTGTTCACGGAGCGACTTTCGCCGGCCCAGGCCGGCCGTCAGGCTGGCGATGGTTTGTAGCACATTCAGCATCTCTAACACGATGGCGAGATTGCCTTTGGCGCTTTTTCGAATCTGATCGAAGGCCCCGGCCAGCAGGCTCTGAAAGCTCGGTCCGACGGCAGTTACCCGCAGTTCCCCATTCTCGTAACGTTGCGATGCAAACATTTTGTAAAGGTGAAAGTCAGTCGCGAGCGGGTTCATTATTTTCCGGTCGAATTGTTTGAATTTCATGGACCGGTCCGCCACCAATCTCCAAGCCGGAAACTCGCGGAGCGCAAGCTTTCCCACTCACATGTTGCATGGTAACGACATTGACTCTTTTCCCCTATGGGGTGAAACCCTACCAAGGATTTGGAGGTATCACCCAGCTGCGGGCAGGCGCACGGTGATGCAGGCTCCCGCTCGTTCCCCGCTCTTTACCGTGATGCGTCCGTTCATTGATTCGATGAGTCGCTTGACGATGGACAGTCCAAGTCCGGTGGAATGCTCGCCGGCGGTGGGGCGTGCGCTGAGTCGACCGTAGCGGCGGAACATTTTTTCCTGGTCCTCGACGGTGAATCCTGGGCCTTCATCGCGGACGGAAAAATGCGTCGATTCGAGAGGGCCGGCTCCGGCGGCGAGCGTCACGCCGCTTCCGGCGGGGGAAAACTTGATCGCATTGGAGAGCAGATTGTCGAGCACACGAGCAAGGGCTTCCTCATCTGCGGAGGCATAAATGGGGTGCTCGGGAAGCTCGACGGCCAGGGTGATTTTCTTGGCTCCGGCGACGACCGCATATCGCTCCGCAACCTTCTCCAGAGCCGCCCGCAGATCGACCGACCCGACCTTGATGCGGATTCGCTCGGCAGATTGATTGGCGAGAAACTCTTGCACAAACGCGGTCATGAGTTCGGTGGAGCGCACGATATTCACGATAAGCGGCTTGCACGGAACCGGGATCGCGTCGAGCTGCCGCTCCAGGACAATGGAGTTCATGTGGATACCTGCAAGGTGGTTGCCGAGATCGTGAGTCAGCATGCCGAGCAGTTCATCCTTGTCCTCGGCGAGGTGGCGTAGCTCTTTGCTCGCACGGCGCAGGGCGAGATGGGTGCGCACGCGGGTGAGCAACTCGGCCTTGTTAAAAGGCTTGGTGACATAGTCTACGCCGCCGCATTCGAGGCCTTCGACGATGAGGTTTTTGTCATCGGCGGCGGAGAGGAAAATGATCGGCAGATCCTTCCATCGCACATCCTCTTTGATCTTGCGGCACACCTCGATGCCGTTCATTTCCGGCATCAGCACGTCTAGCAAAATCAAATCGGGTGTGCGTGTGGCGAGAAGTTCAAACGCCTGTCGGCCGCTGGTGGCGGCGATGATATCATGGCCGAACGCGCTGAGCAGGGTGCTGAGGATCTGCAAGTTCTGCTCATGGTCGTCAATGATCAGGATAGTTTCGCGGACGTCTGTTTGGGAAGGAAACATGGGGTTGGTGGACGTTGGCGGGTTGTTCTTTTTGAGACGGACTCAGGCACGGAAAAACGGTGTGGCGTGAATCATTCGGCTGCCTTCGGCTGGAGCACGGGGAAGGTGAGCGTGAAGATTCTTTCGCCCGCAGGCGCGTCTTCGCACATCGTCAGGGTGCCACCATGGGTGGCGACGAGGGCGTGCTGTTCCCCCATCACCTCTGCGGCGGGCGGTGTGATGGAGTTGGGCTCGCGCAACTCCAGTGCGACGCGCTGATCCGTCGTGATAACCGCCGCTTTCAGCACGCTCGCTGGAGCGCGCCCCCAGGCACTGAGGACGAGCTCGCGCATGATGGAGAGCACGGCTTGGGCGTCGAGGCTAATGTCACGCGCCACCGGCGGCGGCGACCATGCCATCCGGCGGTCAGCCGTTTCCAAAGGGGTGATCTTCCGCTGCCACAAATAGAGTAGATCACCCGAAGTGAGAGTGAGCGGGGCAGGCTCGGCAAACTTGTATTGCAAGGCCTTCATCGTCGCTTCCAACTGCGTGAGTTCAGCGCGCATCCGCGTCAGCACTCCGGCCACC
>Ga0163144_10002814_pt1 | contig 39808 bp, 26 predicted proteins | sample OliLak19BULKMAT1_FD_123175 | JGI IMG/M metagenome (GOLD analysis project Ga0163144, IMG submission 123175) | Freshwater microbial mat bacterial communities from Lake Vanda, McMurdo Dry Valleys, Antarctica - Oligotrophic Lake LV.19.BULKMAT1 | ecosystem: Environmental > Aquatic > Freshwater >...
ATGCACGCATTTTGGAGGTTCCTTCGTTTACGGTTAACCTTGAACTTACCTGATATGATCCATCGCGATAAGCAATTGAATAGAAAGTTTCGGAATTTGATCCATTGTTTATATTCGTAATTGTAGTAAACAGCCCTGTAGTTCTATTAATCTTAAAAATTATAGCCTCTTGTCCATTATCATCAATAAAATCTTGTCCACTTACTACATAATCTCCCCCTGCGATTGGTTCAATTATACAATGAAAATAACTTCCAGCATTGTCAAAAGATTTTACCCATTTAACTTCATTTGCCAAAAAATCGTATTTTAAGACAAATCCAGTAGCTGTTGATGGGGTATTTTCACGATATCCCGTTACCACAATGTTGTTATCTGAATCAAGAATCATGGACATGATAATAGGATAGGTGCTTTCGTCGCCCAAAATTACTGTTTTGCTATTAACAACAGTTCCGTCTAGGTTAATTTCGCAAAAGAGTAATTTATTACCCTCATTTCCACCAACAATGCAATTTTGGCCGTACGACTTCACCGCATTGAAGGTTACATCTAATTCGGAAGCGCTTTGATATTCAATTATAGACTGGCCCTTCGCTACAGTATAAATGAATAAACAACAAAATAAGTGGAATATTCTAGTCATGAGTTTTTTTTCAAAGGTAGTAATTTTTATTAATTTCCTAGCCAAACCCTTACAGAACCTAAATTATAATTAACTTCGAACCGTAAATTGAATTCCATGAATTTATTAAATTATTTTATAGAAATTTGAAGCCATTTGCCTTACATATTGTAATAGTTACCTATAATAATCGCTGGGATTATTTAAACACTAACTTGACTCAACTTGAGAACTGTGCACCAGATAGCTCAGTTGTAGTCGTGAATAACGGGGGGGATGTTGATTTGTCGAAGAACTTGTCTAAGTATAAGTTTTCCAGCTTAGAAATTATTAATTCTTCATCTAATCGCGGGTCAGCATGGGCTTTTAAGGTTGGCATTCAGTCTGTATTAAACACTGATAGAAGTGATTTGATTTTTTTATTGGATGATGATAATTTAATTGCACCAGACGCAATAAAAATTTTAACTGATAACTTTACTCAATATAGTTCACATTATAGCTTTGATGGATTTGCGCTAATGGCTATAAGATTGCAACGTAATTATTTAACAGCAGTAGCAGCGGGTGCTTCAGTAGAAAGCCATTTTCCCCAAGCAAATGAGTTTTTAGGATTTGGGATACGGCAAGTAAGAAATAAATTTTTAATAGGAAAAACTAATTCAACTGCAATAAAACGTGGCATTAGGATTCCATGCGCACCTTATGGCGGGCTCTTTTTTCATAAAAATCTTATTAAAAAAATAGGACTTCCAGATGAGCGGTTCTTTGTTTATGCGGATGATTTCGAGTTTACCTATAGGATTTCAAAATCGGGGGGGGGGATTTTTTTAATACCAAATGGAAAAATTAGTGACATTGAAGAAAGCTGGCAGGCACGGTCTAGTGAGTCTGTCTTCAGGCCTAAATTTTTATTCCCCGAAAATAATCTAACCTACATTGCTGTTCGCAACTTCGTATATTTTCAAAAGCAAAATCTAGTTACAAATCAGTTTTATTTCTGGGTAAATAAATCTTTATATACCTTAATTTTACTCCTAATTGCTATCTTTACATTTAGAATGGGGGCATTTAAGCGTTTTCGCAAAGCTGTAAATGATGGCATCAAAGGGGTGTTTGATAACAAATTTTATTTAAATTAAGATATGTGGTTGTTAACCAAATTACTTAGGAAGTCATATAGGTACTCCTATAAATCAATATTTTCAAAGTATGATGTAGTCCTTGAACGGGAAGTTAAAAATTGCAAAACTCTTCTTGACGTTGGTTGTGGCTCAAATTCGCCGGTTCAAACATTTAATAAGAATTTGTATTGTGTTGGGGTTGATGCTTTTCAACCGAGTATAGATAGAAGTATTGCTAAAGGCATTCATAATGAGTATATCAAACTAGATGTAATGCAAATTCAAAATCATTTTGGTTCGCAAAGTTTTGATGCTGTAGCAGCACTTGATTTAATTGAACATTTAACTAAAGTAGACGGCAATAAGCTTCTTGATATGTTAGATCAAATAGCGGTTAAGAAAATATTTATTTATACTCCGAATGGATTTTTGGAACAAGGGGATAGGGAAAGCAACCCTTGGCAAGTGCATCTCTCAGGTTGGACAACTGAAGAATTCATAAGTCGAGGTTACAAAGTGCTTGGTGTAAATGGAATTAAATCGATGAGAGGCGAATTTGCAAAAGTTAAACTGAAGCCTATTTTTTTTTGGAGCTTTATTTCTGATATTACTACACTATTCGTAAAGAATAAGCCTCAGAAAGCATTTCAATTACTTGCAATAAAAACTAAATAATATTCATGGGATTGAAAGCGGAAATATTAAGTTTGAGAAGTTTAATCTATAGAAGATTATATATAAATAAAAAAAAGGAAAAGAATGTTGTGGATGAGTTCCATTCGTTATTTTATGATTCATTTCTTTTTAATAAAACATGGGGCGAATCAACTTGGCTGGGAACACATATTAAAAAATGCCCGTTTGACACTTGGATGTATCAAGAATTGCTTTATGAAGTAAAACCTGATTTGATAATTGAGTGCGGCACATACAAAGGTGGTAGTGCATATTACCTTGCCACATTATGTGATTTAATGAATAAAGGCACGATTGTTACAATTGATATTGAAGACCATCCTAATAAACCAATTCATCATAGAATAAAATATCTTTTAGGGTCCACAATTGCACCAGAAATTATTGAATTAATAGATAAAGAAGCGAAAGGGATGGAAAAAATTTTGGTTATTTTAGATGACGATCATACTTGTGATCATGTATTCAAAGAACTACACATTTACTCAAGATATGTAAGCCTTAATAGCTATTTATTAGTGGAAGATTCAAATATTAATGGACACCCTGTCTACCCTGAGTTTGGTCCTGGGCCTTTTGAGGCAATTGAAAAATTTCTGCCGAATCAAAACAATTTCATTGTCGACAAATCGAAAGAAAAATTCTACATGACTTTTAATCCAAATGGGTATCTCAAAAGAATAAAATAGGTAATTTAATTCCACCATGTAAAAGTATCATGTAATTAACACTTGTTAATTTTTTTTGGTCAGTTAAACAAAAAAAATACTAATTCAGCAATAGATAAATATAAAATATTATTAAAACACCAAACTAATATCAAGGTATATCCAATATCCTCAATGTGATACTACTATTTTCTTGCTCCACACCTTTTCTCTATCCCTCAATTGCAAAAAGTAAATACCTGGCATAAGGTTGCACATGTCAATTTCATAAGTCAGGTTAGATTTAGGTGTAATTATTGCATTCACTTGCTGGCCGGTTAACGAAATAATAGAGATATTATTGATTGAAAGCGCTTTAGGGAATTCAATGTAAAGCATATCGCTCACCGGATTTGGAAATATCGAAATGGCATCTAATTTAATGGTTTCAATTCCAACACTCACTTCACTGCAAAGTATTTGATTAGCACAATTTTGGAAAATTAGATTATCCATTTTACCATTTAACGATTGGTTTTCAGCGAAACAGCCATCAGCACAATCTAACTCTTGTCCAATTTCAAGAAATGAAATAGACAAAGCGCCTTCAGGTAATAACAATACTGTTGGCAACAACAGACCGTCCAATTCAATCCAAACACTATCGAAACTGCGATAAAAAGTAACACAATACCATACATTAGCAGCAATTGAAGCAGGTATCATTCCTCCCACTTCATGAATTGCCACTTCAAATGCATTGGAACTTGCTTCATAAGAAAGTGCTAATTCGTGCATGTTCGTCCCATCAGTTCCTGCTATAAACGTGTTGGTTGGTGATGACCCATCTATGTTTAATTCGTTGAGATAAAAATTAAAAGAAATTGCAAAATCAACTAATCCATCAGCTGCCGCAACCGGCACATCAATATAGTCGTCGTTGTTGTAACCTATTTCAAGCATATTTGAAATAACTGATGCACCCGCATTAAGTGTTCCATTATTGCCAAATGTGCCATAGTCAATTACATTGCCATCAAACTTGTAATTAAGTAACGTATCACAAGCAACTTCAAAGGGCTGGCAACCTACGTTTGGTTCGGCACAAGGATAAATTTTAAAGTTTTCAATTCTTCCATTCAAGCTTTGATTGGTAGCATAACATCCATCTACACAATCCAATTCTTGACCTATTTCTAGAAATTCGATGCTAAGTGGGCTCGAAGTCATATCGATTGTAGTAACCTCAATTCCATCCACCAACACAGTTACGTTGCTGCCGTTGCGCTTAATAGTTAAGCAATACCAGCTTTCTAACAACAAAGAGATTGGAAATATATCTCCACTGCCCTTTAGAGCAACAACAATTGCTTCAATATCTGCTTGATAAGAAATGGCGAATTCTGATTCGTTAAATGAGCTTGCACCAGCAATAAATGTGTTTGTTGGAGATACACCGGATAAATTAAGCCCGTTTAAATAGAATTCAAATGTTATTGTAAAATCTGAAACACCATCTAATGTTATAGCAGGTACCTCAGCTCTGTCATCATGGTTATATCCAATTTCAAGATAGTTGACCGCGGTAGTAGCACCATTAAATAATACCGCGTCATTTCCATTGCCAGAAACATCAATTGTAGTGCCATTAAAATTAAATGCAACTGTGGGTTCACATACTTGGCCATTTAAATAAAATGTGAATATTAAACCACTAACAATAAAAAGCGTGCGTTTCATTTTCATGGGTTATTATTTTATTTGCATTATAGCATTATTTTTTTACAAACTGCTCCGTGCTTAAAACATTTCCATTCCGAACAACTATAAAATATATCCCAGCACTTAAATCAGCAATATTTATTGTTATTTGTTGCTGATTGCTTATTACTTCAGCAATTAATTTCTTGCCAGATAAGTCATAGATGTATACAAAATCTGCTTCGTTTAAGAAAGCAGCATATACTGATAATTGGCTTGTTGCCGGATTAGGATATACATATATTTCGCTAACAGCATTGATGTTATCTACTCCAACAAAATCACATTTCTCTGTTAAAAATTCTGTTGCACTTTCGTCTTTATAACGTTGCATAAATTCTTGGTAGTAAATATTGGCTATAGTGGAGTCATGTACAACAATAGTGTTTTCATCGTTGCGAGAGTTTGCACTTGAACTCCAATTGTGAGAGCCTGTCCATACCAATGGATCTGACTGCGTGCAATTGGCATCAATAATTAAATATTTATGGTGTAACAAATTACTGCCCGTGTAAGAAAAAAATCTATCGCCAAGCGCGCCTTCTAAAACATCAATTGCGGTTGGGTCGGCAGCATCTGTTTGATCGTATATACCAGCTGCGAAAACGCCACGTTCTGTTACAGCATCTTCAATTTCATAACTAATACTGAACCTCGTTAATGAAAATACCGCAAAATGTAAATCATAATCGGCAGTGTTTATTTTTTCAAGCATTTTAGTTTCAACTTCGTCACTTGGTGAAAAAAGTAGTTCAACGCGTTTGCCATTTATTACAAATTCATGCGGCGTATTATTGGTTTTATCCGGACCGAATTTTCCGTTAAACATTTCATCAAATTCCACTTTAAACCCACGTGCCAAGCTTTGGTCTTGAATGGCTATAATATTTTGTTTGTCAACCTTAATTTGATTGTCGGTGAAGTTCATTGAACCAGTAATAACCCATGCGTCATTAGGATCAGTTGATACGTCATCTATTAAAATAAATTTATTATGCATAATGCCATAAAAAGCACCGTCAGCATTTGTTGTGCCATCGGCAGGTGATTTTTTCTTTTTACCTGGACCTACAGTTATTAAATTATAATTAAAATCATCAACCCCGCTGTCGCAAATTACGCGCACATCAACACCGCGTGCATAGGCATCATTAATGGCAGTAATTATATTGTTTACATTGTCAATATTGTAAATAGCAAAATCGACACTGTATTGCGCTTGGTCTAAATACCAAATAATAGTATCGTCCATTGTTCCATTAACAAAAATTGCATTTGTGCCAGTTGAAACACTATTGTCAACGCTGCTATTGAACCAAACTTTTATTTGTCCAGTTGAATTTGATGCAGTTGCCATTGCAGCGATTGCTGAAAAAGAGGTGTCGTTTGTTGCACTCACACTTGCTGCTTGAATATAATACACTGTGCCAGCGGTTAGGCCACTTAAATTAAATGCATGGGCAGCAACTAATGCTGCATCTGTTGATGTTAATCCTAATGCAGTGGTAGTGCCGTAATATATAATTGTAGAGCCTGGGTTAATTGTGTTAAAGTTAACCGTAAATGACGATGTGGTAATATTTGTTTGCGTTAATGCGGTTGAAATAATAGGCGGATTTCCACCAGTTGCAATATCACTTAAATCTCTAGGCAATAATTGGTATCCGCCTGTTCCGCCAGGAGCATATTGACTCATAATACCTGTAACAGCAACCTCATCAACAGGTATAGGTGTGCCATCTATATTTGTTGCAGTTAAAACACGTGCTTCACTAGTGCCTGTTGCATCGGTAATATCGTAATTCGTTCCTGAGCCTGCTGTAGAAAATGTTCCAGCATCTACAAACAAAGCGCTGTTTACTCTTACGAGTTTAGCTTCATATCCTTCAATAAAACCTGAAACTGTTGTAACATCAATAGGCGCTGGCAATGGATTGCCTGAATTTAATAAGGTAACACTACTTACTGGTGAAATTTCTAATAAGGCATTATAATTAAAAAGTGGTCCTGTTGTTTCAATCGAATCGCCACGTAAAATGCCATCTAACAAGGTTGCGCCATAAACGGCAATATTGCCTGTGTTGTCTTGAATATAACGGATGTCGCCTAGTTCAGCGCCATTTAGCACGAGGCCTTTAACAGTTACTGAGCTACCTGCCGGTAAAGATCTAGCTTCTGCAATTGTAATTTGCGCAATAATTAGACTTTGAAAACCCATTAAAAGGGCGATGGTGAGTATTTGTTTTTTCATAAAATAGTTGAAGGGTCAAAGATACCCTTTATTTGTTGTCGAAAATGTTAAGCTTATCGTTATGAAATAGTCAAAATTATGTTACTAAATCATGGCTTTAAAGGTGCAAATAGTATCGGTTTTGAAGGGGCTGCATCCATATCGAATGAAGCTATTTGCAAGTTGAGCAAATAAATGCCATCAGAAATTGAGTCATCAACAAAAATTAACTCTGTAATTGTAGCACCCATTCTGATGTTGTCGGGAAATTGCCAAAAGGCCTTATGTGCGGCTAATCGGCCCTCATCTTCCTCTTTATCCAAAGAAGGTAAATCAACTAATAAGTGCTGTATGCCTTGCTCAACAATCAATTTAGTGGCTTCGACGGTTAAGTATGGCGGATTGGTTTGATTATAATTTCTAATCTTCTTGTCAACTGTATTTGGCAAGGTGCGAATAATTAATGCTTCAACATCGACCGCCAATATTTGCTGTATTTGATGGCGAGTTATTACTAGGTCACCATTTGGTGCATTTTCAGGAGTAATTGTAACAAGCTGGGCTATGAAATGAAATTGCTGCAATGCTTTGTTAATGGTGTGTCCACTGTTAGATATATGTCCGACACATTCTGTATGTGTGCCGTTTCCATGAGGACTTAGGCTAACATTTTTATAGTTAAGCAATCCACCACGATTAGTGTCGCCGATAAAATTGCCCATTTCGACCGCTTTTGTGCTAAACGGAGGTGCAAAATAACAATTTACCTGCTCGCCATCATGCAAGGAAATTGAGATATCGAGCGGTTTTCGAAGGTCAAATTGATAGTTTTTTAACTGGATGAGCATTTTTTGCAATTTTTTTAACCTGAATTAATCAATAGCAAGCAGTAAATCAACTAAGCTATGCACTCAGATGGGTTTTAATTTTTAAGCAAACAATTTGAAAAGAGCATTTTTTTGGCTTAAAACATTTGATTTTATTACAAAACATAAGATGGTATTAATTCCATTATATAATCTAGTTTAAGGTTTCGGCAGGTCAAATTTATTCCAAATTAAGCAATAGACATTAACAAATTAATCAAACTATTGCTTTAGTTGAGTTTAACCCGAATAGCAAACAATTTGAAAATGGTATATTATAGGAAGCAAACATCTGATTTTATTACATAATATACGATGATACGATTTCTATTGCTTATTCTGGGTATATGGTTAATCCACGAAAAGTGCCGTTTAAGGGTAAAACTGCTTGCTTTACCGCATTTGTAGGCGCTATACAGCCGAAATGCTTAATTTTACCGCAACATGTCAGGTAAATCCGTTGCTTTATATACTTTAGGCTGTAAACTCAACTATTCGGAGTCTTCGGCGTTGGGCCGGCAGATGGAAGATGCAGGGTTTGCAATAAAGCCTTTTCACGAGGCCGCCGATGTGTATGTGATTAATACCTGCTCGGTAACTGACCATGCTGATAAAAAATGTCGAAAAATTGTAAAACAAGCGCTTAAAACATCGCCGAACGCAGGCGTTATTATTGTGGGATGTTATGCTCAATTAAAACCAGCAGAAATTGCTTCCATTCCCGGTGTAGATTTGGTTTTAGGTGCAGCAGAAAAGTTTAATCTTGTCGCACATGTTTTATCGTTACAACAATCAACTCATCAAGGTAAAGGCAAATATGTTGTTGGAGATATTAATGAGGTTAATATTTTTAATTCTGCCTGGTCTTTTGGCGAAAGAACTAGAACTTTTTTAAAAGTACAAGATGGATGTGATTACACTTGTTCATTTTGTACCATACCACTAGCAAGAGGAAAAAGCCGAAGTAATACTATAGCAAATGTATTGGAAAATGTAAAACAAATTGCCACACAAGAGGTAGCAGAAATTGTTTTAACCGGCGTAAATCTCGGCGATTTTGGACATGAAAATGGGGCCGAAAACGAAGAATCATTTTATGACTTAATTCAATCGTTAGATAAAACAACTATTTCAAGATATCGCATATCGTCTATTGAGCCGAATTTATTAACAGAATCAATTATTAATTTTGTTGCTGCATCGCAAAAATTTGTTCCTCATTTTCATATTCCTTTACAAAGTGGCAGCAATAAAATATTGCGTTTAATGCGTAGAAGATATCAACGTGAATTGTATGTTTCTCGTGTATCATTTATTAAACTAAAAATGCCACATGCGTGCATTGGTGTTGATGTAATTACCGGATTTCCCGGCGAAACGCATGACGACTTTTTAGAAACGTATCATTTTTTAAACGAATTAGATATTAGCTATTTGCATGTATTTACATATAGTGAGCGACCAAATACATTTGCCATATCCCTGCCAAACGCAGTGCCGCAAAAAATACGCGATGAAAGAACAACACAATTGCGCAGTTTAAGTGAAAAGAAACGCAGGCATTTTTATAGTCAATTTGTTGGAACGACTCGAGCAGTGTTGTTTGAAGAAGAAACAGATGGCGAATGGATGTTTGGGTTTACAGATAATTATATTAAAGTAAAAACACATTACGACCCACTGCTAGTAAATGAAGTGGTTACGGTGCTTTTAAACCAGGTGAGCCCTGATGGAAATATGCTTGGAATGCCAGTTGTAGACGAATTACAATATGTATCATTCCAATTTTTAAATGAACAAAGGTTACAAATTAATTCCAAATAAAGAATAATGGTACTACTTCGCTCTTACGCAACGATTGCAGAATTATTTAACGATTTATTTAATACGAATTGGCAATTTCCGATTTTTAGTTTTGGCTTTTTTGTAGGTATGGCATTTTTAGTTGCCGGATGGGTATTATATAAGGAATTAATTCGCAAAGAAAAGGAAGGTGTATTTAAGCCAACTAAGCAAAAAATAATGGTTGGAATGCCCGCTTCAACTATCGAGTTAATTTCGAACGGTTTGTTGGGGTTTGTCATCTTCTTTAAAATTGGTGGAATGATTTTGAATTGGGATACATTTAATGAAAATCCTCAATCATTTGTATTTTCGGGGGAAGGCAATATATTAATTGGATTATTAGGTGGTATATTATTGGCATATCAAAAATTCAGAGAAAAGAATAAAGAAAAGTTACCTCAACCAAAAGAAAAAACTATTGATGTTTTTCCTCACGATAGGTTAGGAGATATTGTTATGATTGCAGCGGTATTTGGTATACTAGGTGCAAAAATATTTTCCAATTTCGAAGAACCAAATGGATGGAAAGATTTTATTGAAGATCCATTGGGTAATTTCTTTAATGGCTTAACTATTTATGGAGGATTATTATTGGGAGCGTTGGCAGTTATTTTATTTGCACGAAGCAAAAAAATAAATGTTTTGCATTTAGGAGATGCGGTTGCGCCAACGTTAATTCTTGCTTATGCAGTTGGAAGATTAGGGTGTCAAGTTTCTGGCGATGGCGATTGGGGCATATTAAATAGCGCTTATATTTCGCAAGCAGATGGAACAGTTGCAGCGGCTGCCCCTGGCGAATTTGAAAAAATATTATCAATTAATGCTAATTATTACGAAGGCGAATTTGATTCGTTAAGCAATGTGCCTTCAATCTACTTCGAAGGACCCTCATTTTTGCCAAGATCACTTTTTGCGCAGAATTATGCGTATAATGTAAATAGCGAAGGCGCTTATATAGAAGGTTGTCAAGGCGATTGGTGTGGACAGCTGCCCGTTGCTGTTTTCCCGACACCAATATATGAAGTTTTTATGTCGCTAATCATATTTGGAATTTTGTGGTACTTGAGAAAAAAATTAAAGATTCCAGGGATGTTATTGGCGCTTTATGTGGTGTTTGCGGGAATAGAGCGATACCTTATAGAAAAAATAAGGGTGAACAATGTTTTGGAATTTATGGGCATTCATGCAACACAGGCTACCTTTATCTCAATAATATTCATTAGCTTCGGGCTGGGAATGATGTTCGTGTTGTGGCGAATGTCAAAACGCACACAAAAAGTATAGTAAAATCCCACTGCAACACATGCTGAATCTGCTCTGAAGGTCATTTTTGAGTCATTTTCAATTATTGCACATTCCTGAAATTTTATCAGATTAACCAAATTTTTTTGTAAATTTGAAAGTGAATTAATGGAAAAACCTTAAATACGATTTAAATGAAACCTATTTTACGCAATTATCTCCTCGCTGCGTGCACAGCTTCTACTATATTTTTTATCCCTAATTCACTGTATGCGCAATTAGAAGTTGACGCATCTGCAACACCCTTGGAACTTGCTACATCACTTGTTGGCGAGGGCGTTACCATATCTGACGTAACAATGGATTGTCCTGATGGGGCGTATGGTTTTTTTGATTGTGTTGATTGCAACGTTGGAATTACTAATGGTATACTTTTAACAAGTGGCAGTGTTTCTAATGCTGTAGGTCCAAATAACACTAGTAGTTCTTCTACTTCAAATTTTGCACCTGGAGACCCTGATTTGGACGATATTCCAGGAGTTTTGGGCACAAATGATGCCTGTGTGTTGGAGTTTGACCTTACGGTTACATCTGATACCATTAGATTCAATTATTCATTTGGCTCAGAAGAATATTTAGAATATGTAGGTTCATTTAATGATGTATTTGCATTTTATATCAGTGGGCCAGGTATTGTTGGGATTGAGAATCTTGCATTAATTCCTGGAACTGCAACAATTGTTTCGATTAATAATGTAAACGATGTTACCAATAGTGAGTTTTATAATATCAATGGCACAGGGTTTAATGCGCCATTTAATACTGATGATTATTACATACAATACGATGGTTTTACTACAGTTTTAGAAGCTAAGAGGAATGTAATCCCTTGTGAAACCTATCACTTAAAAATTGCTATAGCTGATGACCTTGATGATGCATTAGATTCAGGTGTATTTATTGAAGCAGGTTCGCTTTCTAGTCCAGGTGTTACGCTACTTTACGAGACAACTATTGAGGGATATCCATATGTTATTGAAGGATGTAATGATGGTTTGTTAACTTTTGAATTGTCGTTTGCACCATCAGATACATTTACGATAACACTTGATGTTACGGGCACAGCAGACGGCGGTACAGATTATACGACAATTCCAGAAACATTAGTTTTTTATCCAGGAGATACTTTAATTCAAATTCCAATTATTGCTGATGAGGATGGGCTGGATGAAGGGTTTGAAACTATTATAATTACAGTTGATTTGGGCTGTATTGCAGGAGTTGGAGATAGCTTAGTCATTTATGTTTACGATGCCATTCCTTTAACAGTTTCTGCCGATACGTTAATTTGTCCAGGTTCTGAGGCTACGCTAACGGCCTCAGGTGCAGCTTCCTACTCGTGGACTCCAGTGGAAACGTTGAGTAATCCCGACGAAGCGGTTACGGATGCATCACCAGGCGTTAATACTGTTTATACCGTTGAAGGCACTTTGGCTGGCTGTGTAAATACTGCCGAAGTTGAGGTTAGCATTCAAGAACCTACTGCTGATGCAGGAGCTGATACAACCATTTTTTATGGTGAAACTGCTTTGCTCGATGCAGATGGTGGAGTTGAATATAGCTGGTCGCCAAGCACAGGTTTAAGCGATGCAAATAGCGAAAATCCAACAGCAGCGCCCGAAACCACAACAACTTACACTGTAACAGTTACAACTGAAAATGGATGCGTATTTACTGATCAGGTAACTGTAACTGTAAGCTCTGATGCCTTAGTTGGCGTGCCGAATGCATTTTCACCAAACGGAGATACCTTTAACGACGGGTTTACCATAATTGTTAGAGGCTTGTTGTCAACTTACCATTTACAAATTTATAACCGCTGGGGAGAGATGGTATTTGAAACAGAAAATTTTGAAAATTCATGGAATGGTTCATTTAACAATGAGCTGCAACCGATGGGAACATACGTTTGGGTGCTGAATTACAAGGATTTAAACAATGTAAACTTTGTGCAGCAGGGATCAGTAATTCTTGTGAAATAAGCAATGCTATCTTGTTATTGTTTTAAATATCAAGTAATAGAATATTGCAGATTAAAATGGATTTAGTATTTTTAACCCTTAAGAATAAAATGTGCAGACAAATTAGCCTGCAAGCAAACAAATAAACCAATAACCAACAATACATTACTCAGTAAAAAATTTAAAAAGTAACCAATGATGAAGATTTACAAAATCACGTTTTTAGCAGCTTTCATGGCTGTGGGTGTACTCAAAGCGCAGGACATTCACTTCTCCCAGTACAATGCAGCTCCTTTAGCATTGAACCCTGCTTTAACGGGCGTTAATTCCTGTGATTGGAGAGCAGGACTTACTTACCGCAACCAGTGGAATAGTGTTACAACTCCTTATGTAACCTACGAAGCGTTTTTTGATGCACCAGTTATTAAAAATATTGGCGCAGCTAGCAAACTAACTGCCGGCTTATTGCTCTATAATGATGTATCTGGTGATGGTAATTTAAGTAACCTTTCGGTAATGGCTTCAACTGCTTTTGTTTTAGGATTAGGTGGTCGTGATAATCATAACCTTTCAATAGGCCTTCAAGCAGGTATGATGCAGAAGTCATTAGATTTTAATGCATTAAAATGGCCAGGTCAATGGGATGGTGATGAATTTAATGTCGACTTGCCTTCTGGTGAAGATGATTATGCAGGAAACGTTTTAAAATTAAATATGAGTACAGGGTTAGTCTATCACAACGAAGTATCTAAGAAATTTAATATAACAGGTGGAGCAGCAATGTTCAACTTGATTTCTCCAAAAGAAAGTTTCTTAAACGATGAAACAAATAAATTGGGCGCGCGCACTGTTGCTCACTTAAAAGCAGGTATTACATTAGGCGGACAGTTTGGTATAATTCCATCAGTATTATTCCAAACACAGTCAGGTGCACAAGAAATAATTGTTGGAAGTGAATTTGGTTATTTCTTAAATAATTCGAATTTCCCGGCAACATTTTTCCTTGGTGGCGCTTATCGCTTAGATGATGCTGTTATTGCTTCTGTTGGGATGGATTATAAAAATTTCCGTTTTGGAGCAAGCTATGATATTAATACATCAACATTACAAGATGCAAGTGCAGGAAAAGGTGGATTCGAATTATCATTAGTGTATACAGGTTGTATCTTGCCTGTAATTCCTAGTAATTATGTAATGCCGTGTCCACGTTATTAAGAATAGTGAACCTAATCAAATTTTCAACAGATAAAGAACAATAAAGCATGAAAAAAATATTCGCAATGCTCACGATCGTTTTGTTTGCAGCTTCAATGCAAGCACAAACCGCTGATCCAGGATTAGACAAAATGAATTACACCCGCAAGATGATGTATGCTGATGTATTGATGTCTGCCGGTAGTTATTATAATGCACAAGATGTATACAAGCTAGCTTACGATGACGATGCTACGCAAGAAGCTGCTTTCAAGCTTGCTAGAGCATATTATTTAGCACGTAATTATAAAGATGCTGAAAAGTGGTATAAAACTACCGTTGATGCCGGTAAATCGAAGGACGCATATCCTGAAGCAGGATTTTACTATGCTATGAGCTTAAAATATAATGGTAAATATGCTGAAGCCAAAGAAGCATTTAAGGCAGTTTCAAAAAACAGCAAATTAAAAGGAACAACAGGAACAGATTTAAAGCGCCAAGCAAAAAATGAAGATAAAGGTTGTGACCTTGCATTGGAATTAGGTAAAAAACCGGCTGATGTAAATGTGGAACATTTAGGTACTAAGGTGAATAATAATTATACTGATTTTTCACCGAAATACGATCCAGACAATAACTTAACTTTTGCATCATTGGTTTCTGAAAACGTAATTGAAATGGGAACAACCCAGAAAACAGAATTACGTGCAAGAATATTTGAATCAAAGGCTGATGGCGATTCATGGGGGCAATCTAAAGAAATGTCTGCACCATTTAATAAAGGAGATTCGCATACAGGCAACGGATCGTTTTCTCCTGATGGTAAAAGATTTTATTACACAGAATGTCGCCCTAACGATTCACTCGTTATGATTTGTAAGATATTTATGAGCGAATGGGAAGCTGGTGAATGGCAAAATGGTAAAGAAGTTAGCCAAATTAATGAGCCAGATTTCACTTCAACTCACCCTGCTGTTGGAACATTTAAAGGTAAAGAATACCTCTACTTTACTTCAAACAGAAACGGCGGCCGCGGCGGAATGGACTTATGGTATAGTGAAGTGCAAAGCAAGGGCAAGAATCATACTAACCCAATGAATTGCGGAACAAAAATTAATACTAGTGGTGATGAAATAACGCCATTCTACAACGTTGAACAAGAATTATTCTATTTCAGCTCCAATGGTCAAATTAATATTGGTGGTTTTGATATTTATAGCGCTAAAGGTGGTATGAAATCATTTGATTCACCACAAAATTTGGGATTACCCTTTAACAGCTCTGTTGATGATTTTTATTATTCAACTAACGTGTCTGGTAAAAAAGGATTTTTTGTTTCCAACCGCAAAGGAGGCTTCTCTGTTAAAAGTGAAACTTGTTGCGATGATATTTATGCTTACAAATACCCACCAGAATTTGTAATAATGGCAAGAGCAATCGATGAAATTACAAAATTACCAATATATGGTGCTTCAATTGACTTAATGCGTTCAGGTGCTAAAATGGACTCTTCAGTTACTAAAACTGCTAACACTTATGAAGATTTCTTTGTAGGCACTGCCCAAGATAAGTTTGAACTTACTTCTTATGCAGATAAATATAAAAACGGCAAGGCCACAACATCAACTGTTGGTTTAAAAGAAAACGATACCATGTATATCGACATCTTAATGGAACCAATTATAGAAATGAAACCTATTGAAGTAAAAAACATTTACTACACATTAGGTAAATGGGATTTACGTCCTGAATCTTTCAAAGCACTAGATTCAATTTATAATGTATTGAGCTTAAGCCCTCAGTTGAAGGTTGAAATTGGTTCGCATACAGATGCACGCGACAGCGATGAGAAGAATAATATCCTTTCTCAAAATCGTGCCGATACCGTTGTAAATTATTTGATTTCAAGAGGTATAGATCCTGGCCGTTTAGTAGCTAAAGGTTATGGTGAAACAACACCAAAAACAGTGTCTTCTGAAATTAAATTGCCTGGTGGAACTGTTGTGCCATCAAATACTGTTTTAGTCGAATCATTTATTCAAAAATACAAAGGTGAAGATTATGAATATTTGCACCAACTCAACAGAAGAACTGAATTTACTATTATCGGTGTAATTCCTAATGCTATCATTAAATATGATGAAGCAACAATTGAAGCAAACGAAGCGCGTAAGCGTGAAGAGGAAAATAAACGTAATAAGCAATTACAGGATTTACAGCAAGTTGACGAAACGGATACTCCTGACGCTGGCGAAGTAAAAACAAACACGAATACCAATACTAATACAAACACTGGAAATAAAGGTAAAACTACTACAACAGCTGCTAGTGCAGGTGCTTTAGATGCAACACTTACCAAAAAAGGTAATATGTTCGAAGGTAATGCATCAGTTAACGGTAAAGAGCAAACAAAATATATTCTTAACCTAAGCCCGCAAATTATTGTTGCAATGGTTGGTCGTGATTATTTCATTAGATTATGGGATTCTGGTGCTGTAGCAGATGCAGATTTCAAAAATGAAAAACCTACTGACCTCGGCAACGGAACAATTGTTAAAGGCGATATCTTTATAATTAAAACATTGCAAATTGGTGATGTAACTTTAACAAACGTAGATTGTAAAATCAACTTAAACAGCACACAAAATTTAATTGTTGGTGTTAAGGTTGCTGAAAAAGGCGGATGCGAATTCGATGCTGCAAAAGCGAAGTTTAAATGTAAATAATAAAAATACTGAAATACAAAAAGCCATCCGAAATAAATAGGGTGGCTTTTTTAATTTTGTATGTAAGCTAAATAAGCTTCAATTGAAATTATGACTTTTTACTTGCTGCGAAAAACAGTAGCAACCAGCCGGCAATGAATAGTAATCCCCCGAAGGGTGTAATTGCACCTAACCAACTAATTCGGGTACCAAATAAGGCCTCCGATATGGAAAGTAAATACAAGCTTCCACTAAATAATATTATGCCTCCAATAAAACTTTTGCAAGCATTTGCCGCATGTTTAGCATTTAATTGAGCAAACCCTAAGCCCAAAGCTAATAAGGCTAACGAATGATAAAATTGATATTTAACACCAGTTTCAAAAATGCGGATGTCATCAGCCTTCATTTTGCCAGCCTCTACGAGATCTTCAAGTCCATGTGCCCCAAAGGCACCTATAGCTACCGATAAGGCACCACTAATTGCCGCTAACCGAATAATTTGCTTTTGATTCATAGTTATAATTTTGATGTGTAAACGTTAATAGTCATATCAGACTTTTGCCCTTAGCTTTGCAAAGGTAAGTAAGGAGTATATGAGAAATAAGAAAACGTTAGTCATAATTGTAACAACCATAACTATAGGCTTGATTGCAATATATTTATTGGTTTTTAACAAGCGCAATGCAAGTGTGCTTGATGCCATGCCGGCCGATGTGTTATGCTTTTTTGATGTAAAAGCGAATAACGAATTTTCTATTCTGCTCAACAGCGATGAAATTTTTGGCGCTTTAGGCAAAACACAACTGATTGGCGAATTGCAAGTAGACCTAAACGAATATATCACTTTGTTAGCAACAGAACCCAAATTGTTAAGCGACTTACAACAGCATAATTTAATTGCCGGCGCATTTACATCAGGTAAAACTTCAGTTGATTATTTAATTTTACTCCAATTGAAAGAGGCGAAATCGTTTAATTTGAAAAACTTACATCCTGAATTAAATGGGCAAGCACCAAATATTACAAAACATATTTTTGAACGCGCCGATATATATGAGTTAAAATATTCAAACTTAAAATATAATTTATCATTTTCAATAGTAAATGGAATATTCATTTATAGCACATCTGCTGTATTGGTAGAGAATGCTATTCTGCAGTTAAAAAAAGGCACTCCTGTAACAGAAAATAGTGGATTCAACGATGTTTATGATAAAATGAAATCCCAAGAAGGATATACTTTTTATATGAATGTTGCACAACTTGCTGATTATTTTTCGCTATATGCAGGCAATAAAGCAGCGGCATCAATATTACAGATGCAACAGTATGCAAGTTGGGTTGGCATACAGCCAGAAATTAAATCGAATGGAATATTGTTAAATGGATATGCTTCTGCGCGCGGGAAAGGTGAAACCTTGGCACTAGGCAGCTACACAGGCCAGTTTGCAACTGATATGCATGAATCAGTTCCAGGAAATACTGTTGTGCTTTATCGTATAAATGCCGAGCAATTAAGCGAAAATATTGCAAGCAAGTTTAAGTCTGAAGTAACAAGTCGCGATTATTTTGATTATTGGGCACCTTGGATTTCGCAGCATTTGTTAATTGGATTTTCAGAATCGTTGGATAAAAATTTTACGGCTAGAAGTTATGTAATTATTCCTGCTACTGATAAAAAATTAGCCACGAGCAAAATTAAAAGTACAATAGTTACTGATACACTTACCTATCGCGATTATCAAATTCTAGAATTAAATTGTGGTGAAATGATTGGCGCTATTTCAGGTATGCAATTGCCTCAGTATTGTTTTGGCGCATGGAGTAATAATGCATTAATAATTACAGTTGACAAATCGCAGCTAACTAATATGATTGATGCAATTGTAAATAGAACTACATTGTCGGCAGATGGAGATTATAATACATTTAAGCAAGAAGTTTCTGCATCGTTTAATAATTCCATTTATATTGACCTATCTAAAAGCAGACAAATAATTCAATATTTTGTTTCAGACAAACATATTGATTCGGTTGAGGCTAATTTCGGTTTATTACAACAATTCAGTAAACTGGAACTTCAGTTCAGCGATAATAAGGATATTTATATTGTAAACGGTTTTATTCAATTTGATGCTGACCCAAAACGAAAAAGCGGATTGCTCTGGAATGTGAGTGTTGATCAGCCAATTGCTGCTGGTCCTTTCACTATTTACAACCAAAGTGCCGAGCAAGAACAAATTGTGGTGCAGGATACAGCACATCAACTTTATTTGATTTCTGCAAATGGCGATGTGTTGTGGAAACGTCAATTGAGTTCTAGAATACAAAGCACAATTCACGAGGTTGATTTTTATGGTAACGATAAAACACAATATTTATTTAATACTGCAAACGCAATACACTTAGTTGATGCAACAGGTGAGCCCGTAGAAGGATTCCCAATTTCGCTGACAACAACTATCACAAATGGAATTGCTGTTATAAAGAATACAGAAAATGATTATAGTATGTATGTGGCTTGCAGCAATAATAATATTTATGGTTATTATAAGGATGGTAAACCTATTGCAGGTTGGAATCCGCAGAAAAATTCCGGTAATGTTACATTGCCTCTTTTTGAATTTAAAAGTGAAAAAGGAAAGTGTATAGGTTTTGCCAACGCATCGAATATTATTTTACGAAAAACAAACGGCACTAATGCTGCAAGTTTTACAATCAAGCAAAGTATTATTTCAATTTTTCAAAGTAATAATTCGCTCTATGCTATGGACCAAATAGGAGCAGTTATTTCAATCACGAATTCACTTCAATCAAGCCAACAACCTCCAGGAGAAAATTTTATTGCAGGTTTGCTAACAGAAATATCTGGAATTGATACTGCAGATGTTTTAGTATTTGAGGATAAGTATATTAAAGCGCGCGAATTAAGTGGTAACACAATATTTATTCTTGAGCCGGATCCTCTTTTTTCTGGATTAGTGAATACCTCTTTTGAAGGAACAAATTATTTTGGGTATGTAACAAGTGCTAACGCGCTCTATTTGTATGATGCAAAAGGAGAAATGCTTCCAGGATTTCCAGTTAGAGGTGGCAAAAACATTGTTGTAGATGATCTTACCCGCAGTGGGGATAAAATGCTAATAACTGTTGATGGCAATACGGTTTTAGCATACCGCATTCAATAGCATAATTGTAAATTTGCAACTATAATTCAATTGTATGTCCATTCAATCAACAGATTTTATTTTACCTGGTGCCACTTCAGTTTACCATGGAAAAGTTCGTGATGTTTACACAATTAATGATACATATCTTGTTATGGTGGCAAGTGATAGAATTTCGGCATTTGATGTTATTTTACCAAGGATAATTCCATTTAAAGGGCAAGTTTTAAATCAGCTCGCCGCTTACTTTTTAAATGCTACGCTTGATGTAGTGCCAAATTGGTTGATTTCTACGCCAGATTCACGAGTTGCAATTGGTTATAAATGTGAACCTGTAAAGGTTGAGATGGTTATACGCGGTTATATGAGTGGACATGCTGCCAGAGAATATAGTGCTGGCAGAAGGGTGATTTGTGGCGTTGCACTGCCTGAAGGCTTGAAAGAAAATGATAAATTTCCTGAGCCTATTATTACACCAACTACAAAAGCTGCTGCTGGTCATGACGAGGATATTTCAAGAGAGGAAATTTTGCGACAAGGCCTGGTGAGTGAATCTCATTATTTACAAATGGAAGATTATACCCGACAATTATTTGCCCGCGGAACTGAAATGGCTGCAAAGCAAGGATTGATTCTTGTTGATACAAAATATGAATTCGGATTACTTGATGGGAAGGTTGTGTTGATGGATGAAATTCATACCCCTGATTCATCACGTTATTTTTATTTAACCGGATACGCAGAGCGGCAAGAAGTTGGAGAACATCAGCAACAATTGTCGAAGGAATTTGTACGTGAATGGTTAATTGCGAATCACTTTATGGGTAAAGAAGGTCAAGTTGTTCCTGAAATGAGTGACGAATGGATAAAAACAATTTCTGATAGATATATTGAATTATATGAGCATGTAACTGGAATGAAATTTGTTCCTGTTTCGAATAATGCAGCAGTAATCGAAAAGAATATTCTCAACGGATTGGCTGCATTGTAATAAATTTATTGCTATAATATAATGCAACGCTTCACAGCAATTGTTTCATTGTTATAATAAATTAATTGTATTACCAGTTGTATAATTTCACATAAAGTTATTTATCAATAATAACAAGTGGCTTTGAAAAAACACCTTGACTTGTAACTAACGTTACCAAATAAATACCCGCACTAAAATTTGCAGTATTTATTTCGATTTGCTTTTGTTGTGCATTTATTTGTGTGTTATTTAATACACGGCCTTTAGTATCTGTTATAATTATTGATGCTTGATTAACAAATGCACCATTTGTTTGTATAGTGAATGAAGAAGTGGTTGGATTAGGAAAAATCTCTCAAATGCTGTTGTTAGTTAGCGCAATATAATTAGGGCATTGAGTTTTTGTATTATAAATTTCTGTAATACAGGTATCCAATTCACCAATCGCACTTAGCCTAAAGTCATATTCGGTGCAAGGTACTAGGAAGCCTACTAGCCAATTAAGTTCCTCATAATCAGTAGCTTCAACAAAAGTGTAAGTAGCTGTGCCTGGTAATTTGTATAATAACTCGTACTCCATCCCAGCACCATATTCGCTTGACAGTTCTATTGCGCCAATAAAAACATTGAAAATTTCAATTGGAGGGTATATGCAATTTTCATATACAACGGGGTTATTAGTTTTTGCAAGGGCTTGATCAACTTCGTCTGGAGAAAATATATAAGCAAAACTAAAGGTTACACTTTCATCTTTCATAAGTTGAGGTTGTTTGAATCCAAGGTTCATTGCTATGTAACCTGAGTCCGAACCTGAATCAAAGTAATTCATAGAATTATTAAACAATTCATAATCTGTATCGCCAGTTAAGCTAAGCCACGGCAGGTAAAATCCGCAAAATGCACGAGGGCTGTTAGAGCCAATTGCGAAGTATGAGTTGTAACCAAGCCCAGTAGACGTAATTAGCGAATAATTGTCGTCAATGTAATTAGCAACAATAGCAACTACAGACCGGTAGTCTTCGCTGATGTACAGCCCTGGAGATGGTAATACATCGCGCACATAGAATATATCCTGATTGGGTTTTGAGGATGTATTGGTTAAAGTAACGTTATTAATGATGTATCTTTTATTTTCGTAAAAAGTTGTAATTTGTGTTATTTGAGTATTTCCAAAATCGCTTTCCCAGATTATGCTAATACTATCTCCATAATTAAAAAAGTTGGTCAATTCACCTGGAATATCATTGTCTGTGCAAGTGTAATCGCGATTTAAACTGCTGTAATTGCTTGCGCCAGCACCTCGTTGAAAGTAAAATCCCTCGTAAAAAGCAGCGGTTATCAGGTCCCCGAAAAACGGTGGTGATACAACATCCCACCCATTAAGGTCGTAGTCGCAAATGATGCTTCTAAATGAATCGGTTGAATTAACAAAATCGATTGGTATGCCTTCAGCACCAAATGTTCCACATCCATTCATGCCTAACGCTATTAAATTGGTTTTGGCAAATGCGTTGCCATCAATAATTTGGGTTTAACACTTAGTTGCAACCAACATATAAATAGTTACGTAAATTAACGGTTTCTTATATGAGATTTTAAGTAATTGTAAGTTTAAATAAATTAACTTTTGTCACACATGAGTAATGTACGAATAGGCATGATGAATGCAAATATTATCCTTTAGATTTGAATTTGATTTACTTCGAAAATAAAAATGTAGAGTAGTAAAATCACGATTTTTTTAAGTGGCCTTAAGCTTTGCTAGTTCATTAGCTTCAGTTGTCAGGAACCTGCGACCCTTCCGCCAAAAAGCGGAATGCGCAATGTGAATTTTTAAGTGACCTCGGCAAGATTCGAACCTGCGACCCTCTGCTTAGAAGGCAGATGCTCTATCCACTGAGCTACGAGGCCAATTTGAAGATTAGCGGGTGCAAAGGTACGGATTTAAAGCCAATATCAGAAAATTAACCATCCAACACTTATGGTTGGCACAACAAAAAAGAAAGTTCCAGTATTGGATAACGAGGAATACTGCGGACTTGAGCTTGAGGTTAATGAATAACCATTGCCAAATTCTCCTGCATTTAGGGCTGATTCATTTACGCTACCTTTAAGGAAAACACCTCCTTCGAGGCAAAAATCAAGTGTAACTTGATCCCACAGAATATTTTTTGTACCTAAAACGGCAAATACACCTACAGATGAACCAGACTCGGTGCCAAATTCAATAAATTCGGTAGGCGTTGGATTCTCATCATATTCACTGTCAACAAATGTGGTTTTAAAGTTGAATAAGGTTGCAAAAAATCCAAAATAGGTACCAAGAGGTGCAGGGGTAGCTGTAATATATGATTTATAGCCCAGCGTTAACATGCCACCTTTAATTTGATTTCCAACATAGCCAATTTCTGAACCAAGGTTGTTAACGTATTCCATGTTTGAGGTGTATTTCCACGGATTATATCGTATTACTAAACTGCCGCTATTAAAAATCACATATTCAATACCAATTTTCGGAATATGTTTAAATATTAAGGGGTCGCTCAGGCTGTCATTATTAAAATAATCATCGCTAAGTCGAGAATTAAAATAACGTGATGATAAATTACTGGCAGGCGAGTAGCCGACTTCAATCATGAATTTTTTACCCTGGTAACCAATTGCTTGTGCGTTTACTGAAAGGGTTAAACTAACAACAACAATTATGACTAATAATAATTTTCTCATTGTGAATGGTTTGGGGTTTAATTATTAGAAGGAGTTGAAATTTGATAAAGCATTTCATAGGTATGTGAATTAAGAATTGCCTTGCTGTCATTATTTTTCAGGAACATGAATTTGAGCACATTTGCCTCGCGTGTTTTTACATTATACAATAAACTCAAATAAAAAAATTCATATTCCGGTTTCACCAATTGATAAATGCCATATGGTAATAACGGTATAAAAAATGGTGATAATGCAATTGATACTATTGGACCCAATAGGTTTTGTTTGTCGCGCATAGAAATAATACCCGTCCACAGAAAATAATCAGTTCCAAAGCTATTTGCTACAGAATCAACCATTGCTTGGCTATAACCTGGCATATTAACATTGCCGAAATCAAGTTGTTGTGAAAACCAATCGTTTAGTTCATTCATTTGATTAAATTGCTCCACGTCCGTAGCACCCATTTTTAACGGGTCGAGTATCATTAAATCTACATTCAACAACTTGGCATTTGCTTCAAGTATTTCCATGTAATTTAATTCGCCAACTTCGCTTGAAACATATTCAATTGCATTGTCTTTACGCATATCAATACGCCGATAAAAAGGATTTACAACAACAACCTTATCTATGCCTAGCTTTTCCCCCCAAAAGTAATCGCGGGTATCACCTTTGTTTGTATATTTAATTCCAGCTCTACGCATTGCTTTTACATTGGCTTCTCGTTCGTCTCGCTCTGCTGCTGCATCGTTCCACATTCTTCTAAATTCTTTATTTTCCCAATAGTCGTTGAAAGTATACAGCAGGTGCTTTTTATTTTTATCAGCCTGTGTTTTTGCAGCTGTAGAGCGTTTAGAACGAACAGTGGTTTTGCGTGTTATTTTTTTCGACGTAGTGCTTGGTGGAGCAACTTTAATTTTTGGATTTGCAATATCTGCCAATAAATAAAGGCTATCATGTGATATCGTTTTTCCAATTAAAAAGTCATCTTCATCGTTAAAATGGTAGAACACAAGGTCATTAATTAAAGCGCGGCATAAGGGCAATAATTCTTTGTCTTGCGGGCTCTTTAAATAAGCGTGGAAAGTATAATCAAGTGCCATTACATTTAGTTCTACATCGCTTATTGCCCAAAGTAGATAATAAAGTTGTTGTTGTTCTCCTTCATATTGTTCAAATCTTGCTTTCTCGGCATATACTTCATCATCTTTACTATTCCTGAATTTTGCTAACCCAGTAAGCGATTTTGCAATTACTTTTTCTAAGTAAACATTGTATGGTTCTTTTTTAAGTCCTAAATAAGCAGCATAAATAGCATCCTGATATAAGTGGTTCTGCAAATAAAACATAGGCAATTCATAGCGTGCAACGTTGCGCAATTCAGTGAATGCTTCCTGCGACACGAGGTAAGCAGATCTATTGTCGTCGGTAACTAATGCTATATAATCATTAACTGTTTTTCTTCTATCACCAATGCTGGGGTGTGTACTTTTAAACGCTTCTTGCTTGTCTAATTTTTCAGGTTCGCCAGTAATTTTTTTAATAGAATCTAATTTCAGGTTTTTTGATGTAACATAGTTGTTACTTTCAAAATAATCAACTGGAAAGCTCACGTTTTCATATGGCAAATAGGCATACTTTAATACATCGAATACGGCATTAAGGGTATTGGTATCGGCGAGATATTTGGTACGCATTAAACTTTGAATACCAAATTCGTCAGCTTCTGTTTCAAGTGCTTGAGAGTACAAATTTTTAACTACCATTGAAGCACTGAATGATGATGATTTTCTGAGTAAAGAATTATTGGAACTTTTTTTATCAATTTCTTTTGCCTCCATATAAAAATCTAAGCCATGTTCTTTAGCGATATGCCCAATTTCGTGGCCCATGATATAAGCTAGTTCAGCTTCGTTTTCTAGCATCGATATCAAACCCATACTAATAAAAATATTTCCGCCAGCACCAGCAAATGCATTTACAACAGGTGAACGCAATAAGTAAAAATGCACTTCCGTGCGCAATTGCGGATAGCCAACAAGTAATTGATCAGCAATTCCATCAAGGTAGCTGTTGAATTCGGGATTGTAAAGCACCATGCCGCTGCGCATCATCTCATCAATTGAGAATCCGCTTTCGAGGTAATATTGCTGTGCGGTTTTTTGTTCAGATTTTGATAAGTCGGCTTCTATTTCTAAAATGGTAGACTCATACTTTTCTGACGAACGGGTGAATACTTCTGTAGGTAATGTTCCAGTATTATTTACGCGCTGATAGTCATAAATAGTTTGTGAGTAGGTTGCCGTTGCTGACAATAATAATAAAGCCAGGGTAAATTGCTTCATGATTGTAGAGTTAGGTTACACAATATTAAGATTTTTTTACAAATTGGCAAAAAAAAAGCGGAGCGCTATACTCCGCTTTTCAATCTGAAAATTCTTTAAGGCTTTTCAAGTATAGAAAAATGTTTAATACCAACATTCCACATCGTAAAACTAATCCAATCGGCATCTTCTTCAATGCTTTTTGTTAATGGTTTTCCTGCGCCATGGCCAGCTTGAGTATCTATACGAATAAGAACAGGTGCATCGCCTGCTTGGGCTGCTTGCAAAGCGGCAGCGTATTTAAACGAATGTCCAGGAACAACTCTGTCGTCATGGTCGGCCGTGGTTACCATTGTTGCTGGATATTTAGTGTTGGGTTTAATATTATGTAATGGAGAATATTTATATAGGTAATCAAATGCTGCTTTTGAGCTATCGGCATTGCCATATTCAACTGCCCAACCCCAGCCAACAGTAAATTTATGATAGCGCAACATATCCATTACTCCGACACCTGGTAATGCAACAGCAAATAAATCAGGGCGCTGGGTCATACATGCTCCAACTAATAAACCACCATTACTTCGGCCTTGAATTGCAAGCTTAGTATTACTGGTATATTTTTCTTTTATTAAATATTCGCCTGCAGCAATAAAGTCATCGAAAACATTTTGTTTCTTTTCAAACATTGCTGCTTTATGCCACTCTTCACCGTATTCTCCGCCACCGCGAATATTTGCTACTGCATACACGAAGCCTTGTTCTAACATTGCAATGCGTGAAATGCTAAAACTTGGTGTAATAGAAATATTAAATCCGCCATAGCCATATAATAAGCAAGGGTTATTTCCGTTCATTTCCAAGCCTTTTTTATGCACAATAAACATTGGAATTTTGGTACCGTCTTTGCTATTATAAAAAACTTGCTTAATAACATATTTAGAGGCATCAAATTTAACTTCAGCTTTCTTATACATTTCCATTTTGCCTGATTTAATATTATATTTATAAATATCGGCAGGTGATAGAAATGTTGTGAAAGCAAAAAACACTTCTGTGTCATCACGCTCGCCTGCAAATCCACTTGCTGTGCCACCAATACCATTGTTTGGAAGTACAATCTGGCGTTCAGCATCACCATTGCGCGAAAATTGAACAATTACAGGTTTTACATCGCGTAAGTAAAAGGCAAATAATTTACCTCCAGCTAATGAAACATTTGAAAGTAATTCCTTTTGCTCTGCAATAATTACTTTCCAGTTTTCGGGAGCAGGGTTTTTAGGATCAACACTCACCACTTTATAATTTGGAGCATTGTGGTTGGTCGTCACAATTAATTTATCGTCGTCATTATCCAATATCGTATATTCAAATTCGAATCCTGTAAATAAAGGCGTAAATTTTGAATCTGGATTGCGTAAATCTTTCCATAATATTTCTGTACCCGAAGTTCCAGGACTTACATAAATAAATAAATATTTTTCGTCCTCAGTTGTTTGGGCATTGAAATAATATTTTGAATTTTTGGGGTCAGTGTAAATTAATTTATCTGCGCTTTGTGGCGTTCCAAGTTTGTGATAAAATACTTTTTGATTTTCACTAGATCCAGTAAATGTTTGTGATGGTTTATCATAAGCACTGTAGTAAAAACCATCTCCTTGCCAAGCAGCGCCACTAAATTTAGTCCATTCAAGTTTGTCGCTTAAAAATTTATTATTGGCTACATCTTTTACTAACATTACGTTCCAGTCGCTGCCGGCTTTGCTTTCACTAATTGCAACATATTTTCTGTCGTTGCTAAATCCTGACATTGATTGGGTGATAGTTCCATCTGAAGAAAGTGCATTCGGGTCCAGAAATACTTTTTCCTCCCCATCTAGTCCTTTTTTATAATAGGTTACCGATTGATTTTGCAATCCATTATTTTTTGAATAGAAATAATATTCACCTGATCGATAAGGTGTTGACATTTTTGGATAATCGGCTAATTCTAACATGCGTTGCTCTAACTGCTCGCGATAAGGAATTTGAGCTAAATATTCAAAAGTCACTTTATTTTGACTGGTAACCCAACCTCTTACCGATGAATCTTCATTTGCTTCTGCTTCCAGCCACCGGTAAGGGTCATTTAAGGTGGTGCCAAAAAAATCGGTTGATGCCTCTGCGGTTAAAGTTGCAGGGTAGGTAACCTTGCCAGGACCTTTAACATCAGCTTCGGGTTCTGTAGTATTGTTTTTACAAGAAAAAATTGTCATGCAAATAATGCTTGTTAAAATAGTTATGCGCATAGTATTAATTATTTAATACAAAGTTAAGTGAATCATTTATTCTTGGTTGGTAATTAAATGTATTTAACAGTTACTGTCTCATGGCCATCCAACGTAGCATGTCGTTTTTAGTGACAATTCCCATGAGTTTATTATTTGACACAACGGGCAGACTGCTTATCATAAGGCTTTGCATAAGCGATAATGCTTCATTTATTTCTGCCTCAGGAGAAATTGTAATAATATCTTTTCGCATTATTTTTTTTACAGGGATTTCACCAAATTTATCATTTAATGCAGCAAGCTCCGCTATTTTTCCACTAGTTACCACGCCATGCAGTTGACCTTTTCTGTCTTCGACAATAATGTGATTAATATCATGCCATTTCATTATTTGTTCAACAAGGGCTGTTGGGTCTTCAGGATAAACCGTCAACACATCGGTGCTCATTAATTGTTTAACCTGACACATATTGCTAATATGTTTTTTTACAGTTTCAGGAATAGGTATATCAGCCCAATTACAAACAGGTATATTTTCTTGTTGTTTATTATACATGAATTCAGTTAATGCAGTTAATGCATCAGTAGCATTCAATTCCTTTTTTATATTTCTAAAATTACGAACTTGCCATTGCGCGCCGGTATTTGTTTCTAATCTTTTTTCGATTGTGCCCAGATATAAATATATTTCATCATTGCTAAATCCGCAATTTTTTAATCCTTCGTAAGCAAGTGGCAACAATTCGTTTTTTATTAAATCTTTAGCTGAAATTGGTTTTCCCATCCAAATAAAAATGCTTTCAATGCCTGATCGAGCTGCTTTAAAAAAGTTAGATTTAACATCTTTGAAATCAAAGTGCTCCCATATTTTTTTCAAGTTTTCGGGCCTTGCTTTCATTAATCCAACCCAAAAAGCTGTATTTGCAATCTCATCCATTATACTCGGCCCAGCTGGTATATATCTGCATTCTATGCGCATGTGTGGTTTGCCATCTGTAATACCATAGCACATTCTGTTCCAGCGATAAACAGTTCCATTATGCAATCGTAAAGCGCGCAGTTGCGGTATTTTATTTTCGTTTAATGTTTCTAACGAATTCTCTGTTATAGGTTCATTTATTAATACTTCAAACTGTGTAACATCATCTTTATAAATTTCAGTTATTGATTGATAAATCCAATCTTTACCAAATGTTACACGTGGGCGTTGCTCTCTAATTTCATCGACGCTGTGTCGTGTATCAATACTTTGTTGAAACAATGCAATTCTAATTTCGCTCCATAATTCTTTGCCTAATAGTAATGGAGAGTTTGATGCAACTGCTAAAACTGGAGCCGAAATTGCTAATGCCCAATTGTATGCTAGAACAAATTCATCGGTTGAAATTTGAAGGTGTGTTTGAAAACTGGTATTACACGCTTCAAACATGATACTGTCGTGACGAATATGTAATTCATCTACTCCTTTTAAATATAAGTCAAATTTACGCCCTCGAATTGCCCTCAATTTTTTGCTCAACATGTGATATCGGTCCAAAGGAGTAAGGTAGTCTAATGATATTTCATTGCGAGAAATAGTAGGTAGAATGCCGGCCAAAACCAACTTTGAATTTAATGCATTAGCATGTTCGGTTGCGATTGCGAATTTTTCTCGCAAATCATTTTCTAATGCTGCAAAACAGCCTGGTTTTAAAATTTGCGGCAACAGATTAATTTCAATATTATACTTTGCTAATTCAGTTGTAAATTGAGGGTGATTTATTCGGCCAAGCAGGTCGATGGCATTATCAGCGGGTTTGAAGTTGTTGTTAACCACACAAATTTCCTGTTCGGCGCCAATCCTTATATCATCATTGTCGAATAAATTGTTCGCAATCATGCGTTCTAATGCTGCAATATCATTTAGCAATGCATTTACGAATTTGATATGATTTCTCGCTGTTTTAGTTATCTTTAACGATAATTCACCCATAAACCTGCTTTAAATTCAAAAGTAATGCAAACAAGATGAATACAAGTAATTTTTATCATTAAATAATTTAATTGTTAACTTAATGATATCAGCTACCTAAATATGGAAAACAACCACCTGCAAACTATTCAACTTGATGCAACCTGGAAACTCAGGTTATCCCATGAGTTTGAGCAGCCTTATTTTAGGGAAATCGAATCATTTTTAAAGCAAGAGCAATCGATTGGCAAACAGATTTTTCCGCCTAGACCCCTCATTTTCAATGCATTTAATCTCACTCCATTTGATAAGGTTAAAGTTGTCATCCTCGGCCAGGACCCATACCATGGCGTTGGGCAAGCGCATGGATTATGTTTTAGCGTGCAACATGGTGTAAAGCCACCGCCATCTTTAGTGAATGTTTTTAAGGAATTGAAAAATGATTTAGGTATTACGGCACCTGCACATGGATGTTTGGAAGCCTGGGCAAAGCGAGGCGTTTTTTTGTTAAATGCAATGCTCACTGTAGAAAAAGATCAACCGGCAAGCCATAAAAAAATAGGATGGCAAAATTTTACTGATGCAGCAATTAAGCAATTGAGCGAAAATAGAGCAAATTTGGTGTTTATTTTATGGGGAGCTTTTGCACAACAAAAAATCAGTTTAATCGATAGCCATAAACATTTGATTATTAAATCGACGCATCCTTCACCGTTTAGTGCCGACAAAGGTTTTTACGGATCGAAACCTTTTTCAACGGCAAATAATTGGCTGGACGGTCATGGTATAGAAAAAATAAATTGGGAACTTTCATTATGAACAGCGTAATAGCATTTGCAACTTGCTGCATTTTTTCAGTATTCCTAATAAGTAAAGGATATACGCAAAAAATTAATGTTGATTCGCTTATTAATATTACAAAAACTGCACCGGATGATACCAATAAAGTAATTGCATTCAGAGCTGTTTGCGGGCTAACTGCCAATACTGACCCACGCAAAAGTATGGAGTATGGCTGGAAAGGTGTTGCATTAGCGAAACGAATTAATTGGGATAAAGGTGTTGCCGGTTGTTATTTAAATCTAAGTAATGCTTATAGCAATTTAGGTAAGAACGATACGGCAATTCTAATATTAGATTCAGCGCTCATTTATTCAAAGAAAGTAGGGGAAGATAAACGAACAGCGCTGGTGTATATTAATCGTGCAGCATCTTATATTTATTTAAGCAAGTTAGAAAAGGCTATGCAAGATGCCTTGGCAGCCTTGCCTTACGCCGAAAGTTCTGGCGATTTAGATCGTTTAGCGAGAGTTTACATGACATTTGGAAACATTTATTTTTATCAAAAAGATTGGATTAATGCACAAAAATTTTACCAAAAATGCATCCCATTATTTAAGCAAATTGGTTTAAATAATATGGTTGGAACTGCAACTATGAATTTGGCAATTACCTATAAGAATAGAAATTTTCTTGATTCCGCAGCTATACTTACACGCAAATCCATTCAAATTTTTACTTTAATTAAGGATAATAAAAATTTAATTCTTGCTCACGGAAATTTAGGAACAATTTTATCTATTATTAAAAGTTATTCAGAGGCGAAATTGGAGTTCAAGAAGGCGATAAATCTTGCAGAATCTATTCAAGATGACCAACAGACCATAGCAAACAAACAGTCGATGGGCGAAGTTTATTATTTGCAAAAACAATACACTTTAGCCGAATCGATTTTACTTCCAATTTTTGATTCTGCAGTAGCTTTAAATTTTTACAATGAGCAAGTTGAAATTGCTGAAACCTTGTCAGCAATGTTTGCCGAAATCGGTCAATATGATCTTGCATTTAAGTATTTGCAAAATTACAACATTGCAAATGACACTATAAGTAAGCGAAAACAAAATGAGGCATTGCTGGCTTTGCAGGAGCAATATACTACCGAACAGCGTGAAAAGGAAATTGCATTGTTGAACACGACTGCAGCCTTGCAAGAAAAGGAAATTCAAAGTAAAAATTTGCTCAATATATTATTAGGTCTTGTGTTTGGCGTTGCATTAGTAATTGGAATTATTATATGGAATCGATATCGACTCAAGCAGGAACTTAAAGAAGTGCAATTGCGTTATAAAATTGCGTCTGATTTACATGATGATGTGGGTGCAACGCTGAGCAGTATTAAAATGTATAGCGAAATTATTAAACGCGATGAATTGTCTGCACAAACCAATACTCAAATGTTGCTTCAAAAAATTATTGAAAACTCAACAGAATCCATAGATAATATGAGTGATATTGTTTGGATGGTAAAGCCTGGAAATGATAAGATGCAAAATTTAACAGAGCGTATAATTGAGTATGCTAATGGCATGTGCAATAGCACGGGGTTAACGTTACATGCACATATTCAATCTGATTTGAGCGATATTGTTTTGCCTATGGAGTTGCGTAGAGATGTGTATTTGATAATGAAGGAATCGATAAATAATGCTGCGAAGTATGGAAAGTGTAGTAACTTGGAATTAAACATTTCAAAAATTGGTTCCAACATAATTGCGGAAGTTATTGACGATGGATTAGGATTTGAGTTAGAAAATACAAAGCTTGGTAATGGTCTAGCTAACATGCAGGCAAGAGCCGCCAAACACAAGGGTAAGCTCGAAATAATTTCTGCACCTGGCAACGGATGTTCCATTAAGTCAATAATGCCTATCCCCTGATTGTGGTATATCCTAAAGCACAATTGGATGTAACTTTAATTAATTTTATAATATGAATGATATAAAAGTAGCCATTTTTGAAGATAATAAGCATTTGCGTGAGAGTTTATATTACTTGGTAAATGGAACGCCGGGGTTTATTTGTATAGGTGTGTATCCTGATTGCAATGATGCCGTATTCCAAATTACAAAAGATACGCCGGATGTTATTTTAATGGATATTGAAATGCCAGGCATTAATGGCATTCAGGCTGTGAAACTAATTAAGGAAAAATTCCCTAATATTCAGGTTTTAATGCAAACGGTATTTCATGATGAAGAAAATATTTTCAATGCAATTTGTGCCGGCGCATCAGGGTATATACTTAAAAGTACAACGCCAGCAGAGTTTATCGAAGCAATAAAAAATGTTTATAATGGTGGTTCTCCTATGACTGGTTCTATTGCCAGAAAGGTGTTGGAATTATTTAGTAAAAACATCAAACCAACTGCAACAAGCGATTATCAGCTCACTGTCAAAGAAAAGGAAATGCTTGGATTTATGGTAACTGGAAAAAGTTTTAAAATGATAGCTGAAGCGGCTGGGATTAGCTACGAGACCGTACGCACGCACATGAAAAATATTTACGCAAAATTGCATGTTAACTCTAATACCGAAGCTGTAAGTAAAGTGCTTAATGAGAAATTGTTGCCATTCTTGTTTTAGCCCAACTTAAACAAAAGCAAGAAGCAAATCAACAATTAATTGGGTTTTACTGTGCGGAGCAAACAATTTGAAAAGAGCAAGTTGTCGAAGAGAAATATTTGATTTTACCCCGAAATACAAGTTGGTGTTACTTCCATTGTTTAATCTGGGTCAAAAATGCTTTGCTACAATCCCGCCTCAAACAACAAAAATAAATCATATCCCGAGTGTATTTTAATTGAAAAGGATTTACATTGCAATTTTGATGCAGAATTCAATACCTTTGGAAAAAGAGTGCTTGAGAAAGGAATGTGATGAAAAAAATATTTGCGGTTAGCCTTTGTTTTCTGTTCTCCATTTTAAATGTTTCCATTTCTAAGGGGCAACTGAATACGGATTCCTTAAAAAATATTATAGATCATTCAGATGATGAGCATGTTTTGATTCAGGCATTTAATGATTATGCCTATCAAATGTATCGTTCACAGGCTGATACAGCAATTTTTTATGCAAACAAAGCATTGAAACTTGCCGAAAAGTTGAAAAGCGACAAAGAAATTTTTTCCGCATTAAATTTATTAGGACTGGCCTATCAAACTAAAGGTTTGTATCACATTTCGTTAGATTATTTTGAGAAGGAATTGGAATATTTATCTGAAAATGATCTCAATCGCGCCAAAACCTATCACAATATGGCGCTTACTTATCGCCTTTTGAAAAATAATGCTGACGCACTCAAAAATGAATTGCTCGCAATTAAGATACTAGAAATTATTAATGATTCGGTTCTGATAGGAGTTGTTTATCAAACCATGTGCAATATTTATCGCGACCTTGGCGACTTTAATAAGGCAGAAGAATATATTTTGAAATCTATAAATATATTTGAAAATATAAAAAACACTGGAATTGATAATCGATTATCCATGCTTGCAAATGCTTTTTGTAATTACGGAAATTTATTGCAAATGGAAGGCAGGCTCAACGAAGCTGTGGAGCAACATATTATAGGAGTTCAATTGCACAAGCATTCTGGCGACCTTTTTAATTTGGCAATTGCACATGAAAATTTAGCCGATGATTATAAGAAGTTAAAAAATTATGATGAAGCACTTTTAAACTACAATATTGCAAAAGACCTAATGCAGCAGTTAAACTCTGAAACTGATGTGGGATATGAGCTCATGAATATTTCAAATGTTTATATATTGACAGGTAATTATTCCAATGCGCTATTGAATCTCGACTCAGCTATGAATATTTTTTTGAGAAACAATGCAGATTCTTATTTATTGGAAGTTTATTATAGTCAGTATACTATTTACGACCTCCTGAATAACCCTGCAAATGCATTAGCAAACTATAAGAAGTATAATGTATTGAAAGATAGTTTGAATACCGAAGATAAAAAAAGTGAGTTACTGCGGTTGAAGGAGGAATTTGAAACTACACAAAAGGAACAACAGATCACATTGTTACAAACAGAAAACGCATTACAGGATAAAGAAAACCAAGTTCAAATCGTTTACAGAAATATTGCTATACTTATCATAATTATTGGTGTGTTTTTTGGAATTCTAATGTTGAATAGATTCCGAATAAAACAGCAAGTCAAGCAATTAGAGATTCGAAATAGTATTGCTTCTGACCTTCACGACGATATTGGTTCCACTTTGAGTAGTATTAGCATGTACAGTGAAATGGTAAATGACCAAATTAAAGATATTAACCCGAAATCAGTTCCCCTTTTAAACCACATTAGTAATAATTCAAAGGAAATGATTGAAATTATGAGTGATATTGTGTGGGCAATTAAGCCTGCCAACGATGCATTTAAATATATTGAAAGCAGGATGTTTAATTTCGCTACAGAAATTTGCAATGTAAAAAATATTCATTTAATTTTTTATCGAAATGACACGCTCGACCAGTTTAATTTGCCAATGCAACAGCGAAGAGACCTTTATTTAATTTTTAAGGAAGCAATTAATAATGCAGTTAAGTATTCGGGTTGCACAGAAATTGCAGTTAGGTTTCAAAAAATTCAATCTGCTTTTATTATGGAAATCACTGACAACGGTGTTGGTTTTGTTAAAGAACTGGTGAATGGCAATGAGAGAAAAACATTCACTCAAGGGGGAAATGGCTTAACCAATATGCAAATGCGTGCTGCAGACCATAATGGAAAGTTTGATATCACTACTTCACCAGGAAACGGAACAAAAATCACACTTGCACTTCCTATTTCCTAATTGTGTTATTTCGCGAAGTATAATTGGAGATGCCTTTTAATAATTTCATGTGAGGGATCATAAAAACAGTGCCATTATAGAAATAATATTTCGATTTATAAGAATTAGAAAAATTGTAAAATCCTAGCAAGAGGAATAAGAAACTAGGTTGTGTGCCCAAATAAAAAAAAATTATACAAAGTTACCTATTAACGTAAATACCAAAGCTGCGAGTAAGGTGTTAAAAAAGATATTATAATCACTCTTGTTTTAATGTAATCGTTTTAAATTCTTCTCTTAACGATTCTACATCCCAACCTTCATCGTTACTTAATGTACTCTGTTGTAAATCTGCAAGCATAAATTGTTCTAATTCAGCAATCGATTGTCGAGCAGTTGAAAGTAATTCTTGTCTGTCGTGTCGAACTGCTGCTAATTTTTTTAAGTTTAATTCATCATGTTTTTTAAATAACCTAGCGGCTCTTTCGGCTCTGTAAGCTCGATGGCCAAGCATTGTTATGGCATCAACACCCATTCTTAAAGCGCTGTCTAAGGTTTCTCGATAAAAGTATAGAATACCTTCATCCATTATCTTGAAAGAATCGGCACGGTCGTATGCCCTCGTCATAATTTGCAGATTAGGGAAATGTTTTTTTACAGTTTTAATTAAGTCGATACATTTCTCGGGTGTATCAAGTGCAATTACAATTAATTTCGCTTCTTCAGCACCTGCGCTTTTTAATAAATCATATCTAGTTGCATCACCAAAATACACTTTCCTTCCTAATTTCCGCAGCAATTCTACTCGATCGCTGTCAATATCTAATACTGTAATTTCCACACCGTTTGCTTTTAGGAAGCGACCAACTGTGCTACCATACCTGCCAAAGCCCGCAACAATAACAGGGTTTTTTTCATCAATTGCGTCAGCTTCAATTTCTTGCTGTAACGATTTAGTGCCCACATTTGGCACAATAAATTTTTCGTTAATAATATTTAGTAAAGGTGTTATAGCCATAGATATAGCTACTACAGCTAGTAATAAACTAACTGTGGGTATTGACAAAATGTTTTCTTGCGATGTAAATGATAGTAACACGAATGCAAATTCACCTACTTGCGATAAGCCTACAGCAAAAATTAAACTTTGATCGGTTCCTACTTTAAATAATCGACCAAGTACAAATAATACAAGCGCTTTAATTATTACAATTAGTAAAACAAGTCCAATTACCAAGGTTGGATTTTCACCTATTAAACGAAAATCAATTGAAGCACCAACAGCAATAAAGAATAATCCTAATAATAATCCTTTAAAGGGCTCTATATCACTTTCCAGTTCATGTTTATATTCACTGTTTGCCAATACAACACCTGCTAAAAAAGTGCCCAATGCGGGACTTAATCCTACCAATGTCATCAGCACCGTGATTGCAATTACTAATAATAAGGCAGAAGCGGTAAATAATTCGCGTAATCGGGTTGAGGCAACAAATCGTAATACCGGGCGCACAATAAATCTGCCTGCAATAATAATTAAAGCCACTGCTCCAAGAACAGCAATAGTTTGCAACCAGGAAGGTAATCCTCCAATCAAAGATGTTTCCGAATGAGTATCGCCATCAACAACAATTACCTGATGAACAGCCAACAAAGGCATAATTGCTAAAATCGGAATCACAGCGATGTCTTGAAATAATAATACAGCAAAAGAATTTTGGCCCGCACTGGTTTTCATCAATCCTTTTTCTTGTAAAGTTTGCAAAACAATTGCAGTTGACGACATGCTTAAAATCATACCAATTGCAATTGCTTCATTCCATTGCATATCAAAAAGAAATGAAATGCCGGCTACAATTGCGGAAGTTAGCAATACTTGCAATCCACCTAAGCCTAGAATTGGTTTGCGCATGCGCCATAACAATTCAGGCTCTAATTCCAAGCCCACTAAAAATAACATCATTACAACCCCAAATTCCGCAAAATGCATAATGTCTTCACCTTCTTCACCAACAAAACCTAAAATAAATGGCCCAATTATAATACCCGCAATCAAATAACCTAAAACTGAACCTAAGCCTAGCTTTTTAGCAATAGGAACAACAATTACCGCAGCAGTCAAGTATATTAATGCTTGAAATAAAAATGTGCCTTGCATATTTAAAAATTGGATATTTGAGATGGAATTATTTCATTAATGTATTTATTATTCACCAAAGTTTCGAAATTAACTTCGTTGTTGGTGAGCATACTAATCAACCGTTTATATTCAAAGGCTTGGTTTTTTATTGTAGCTTCATCATTTCTATGGGTGCTGTGAATTACATAAGGTGGCAAGTAGTCCATATTACAAAGTTTTGCAGTTTGCTCAAATGGTGCCAGAAATTGGTTAATTGTATATTTATTAAATCCACCTTCAACATATGTGAAATCTGGCCCGCCAGTACTAATTGCATTAAATATTTTTTTACCTTTTAATTGTTTGCCTTCTTTGCCATAAGCCCAACCGTGCTCCAACACTAAATCTATCCATTGTTTAATAATAGGTGGGGCGCTGTACCAATAAAATGGATGCTGCAGAATTATGATATCATAATTGAGCAACAATTGTTGTTCTGCTTGCACATCAATATCAAAATCAGGATATATATTATATAAATCATGAAACAAAACCTGCTTCATAGCATCTAAACCTTTTATCAGGGTTTTCTGTGTTCTCGACTTCTCGAGCATTGGATGTGCAAATAAAATGAGTACTTGGGCCATTTAATTGAGATTTATTCATAAACCGCCACAATAATAATTAGTTCCAACGCGATTTTCAAATTGTTGTTTCTCCCCCGATTGTGGTATTTACCAACAATGCAGATAAGCTGAATTTTGAGCATCATTTAACATAAAACATATTATTATGAAAAAACTCATTACAATTACGCTAGGTGTGGTACTACTTTCACAGGTAAAGTTATCTGCACAAACAAACACATTTCCTGCAACAGGAAGTGTAGGGGTTGGAACTACAACTCCAGTATCAAGTGCTATTGTTGAAATGCAAACAACTTCCCAAGGGTTGCTTGCTCCAAGAATGACTAAGGTTCAACGCGATGCAATAGTAGCTCCAGCCACAGGCTTGCTGATATTCCAAACTAATTCGACGCCAGGATTTTACTATTATTCGGGTGCAAGTTGGACAGCAATTTCAACTAAAGGAGCCAATACGTCATTGTCGAATTTAGCCGCAGCAACTGCTATAAACGCAGCACTTACGCCAAATACAAACAACACGCTTGACCTTGGTTCAACAACTGCTAACTGGAATGAATTGTATGTTAACAGCATTAAATTTATGGATGGAAGTACCCAAGCAACTGCAGGTGGCGGTGCTACTTACACTGCTGGCACAGGTATTAGTGTTGCTGGAACTGTAATAACAAATACAGGTGATACAAATGGAGCGGATGATGTTACAAATGCTACAAATCACAGCGGAGATATAACAGGATTATTTAATAATTTACAAATTGGAAGTGGTGCAGTAGGCTCAACTGAAATTGCTGATGGCTCTGTAGCTACTACCGATATTTTAAACGCAACAATTGCAGCTGACGATCTTAGTGCAATGGGTGCAGCTTCAGGACAAATAATGCAATGGAATGGAACTTCTTGGGTTGCAACAACTCCAGCAGGTACAACTTATACAGCAGGCACAGGTATTAGTATTGCTGGAACTGTAATAACAAATACAGGTGATACAAATGGAGCGGATGATGTTACAAATGCTACAAATCACAGCGGAGATATAACAGGATTATTTAATAA
>Ga0163144_10002815_pt1 | contig 39803 bp, 39 predicted proteins | sample OliLak19BULKMAT1_FD_123175 | JGI IMG/M metagenome (GOLD analysis project Ga0163144, IMG submission 123175) | Freshwater microbial mat bacterial communities from Lake Vanda, McMurdo Dry Valleys, Antarctica - Oligotrophic Lake LV.19.BULKMAT1 | ecosystem: Environmental > Aquatic > Freshwater >...
CAGTCCGTCGAACGCGGCAGTTTCGTTTCGCGGGCGAAGCGCGCGAACTCCACCCGCGTCACCTCATGCCTGGCCACGGCGAACGCATAACGGATGTCGACGCGCATCTGCGGCTTCTCGTTCGAAGCGTCGCGCGCGGGCGTGTTCTCGCGGGTCGTCTCCGCGTCGGTGGAGCCGCGGATGAAGCTGCCGGGCGCAATGCGGACCATCAGCGGACAATCGCCGCAGTCGCGAAACTCGCGCGCTGGCGTTGCCGGCGAGGCGGCCACGACGGGCCCGACCGCAAGCAAGGACAAGATCGTGGCGATGACGATGCGCACGCGAGGCGGCCTGCCGTGACGCTCAGCGTTGGCCGGAACTGCCGAAGCCGCGCGCGCCACGCGCGGTGGCGACGAACTCGTCGACGATCTCGAACTCCACCTGCACCACCGGCACGATCACCAGCTGCGCGATGCGCTCGCCCGGCTGCACCGTGAACGGCTCGGCGCCGCGGTTCCAGCACGACACCATCAGCGGGCCCTGGTAGTCGGAATCGATCAGCCCGACGAGGTTGCCGAGCACGATGCCGTGTTTGTGGCCGAGACCCGAGCGCGGCAGGATCACTGCGGCATAGGCAGGGTCCTCGACCCAGATCGAGAGTCCGGTCGGGATCAGGTGCGACTGCCCTGGCGCGAGCGCCAGCGGCGCAGCGACGCAGGCGCGCAGATCGAGGCCCGCCGAGCCGTCGGTCGCATAGGCGGGCAGCGGGAATTCATGGCCGATGCGTGCATCGAGCACGCGGACTTTCAGCGGACGTCGGGACATCGGGGCTCTCGCGACGCTCACGGCCGGACGAGACCGATCTGCGGCACGACGCGCTTCGCCGGGTCGTCATGCTCGCGCCAGCGCTGCGCGATCAGCGCGATCAGGTCGTGCGCGATCATGGCCTTCGGCCCTGGACCGAGGTCCTGCCGGCCGCCATTGCGCCACAGCACCATCAGCGCGTTGTCGTCCTTGTCGAACACCTTGTCGTCGCCGACTTCGTTGGCGGCGATCAGGTCGAGGTTCTTCCTGGCGAGCTTCTGCCGCGCATGCATCTCGACGTCGTTGGTCTCGGCCGCGAAACCGACGACGAACGGCCGCTCGGGCCGCGCCGCGACGGTGGCGAGGATGTCGACCGTACGTTCGAGGTCGAGGTCGAGCGAGGACTCGGTCTTCTTGATCTTGCGGTCGGCGGGTTTCGCCGGACGGTAGTCCGCCACCGCCGCGGTCGAGATGTAGATCTGCGCGCCGGCGACTTCGCGCTGCACCGCCTCGAGCATGTCGGCGGCGCATTCGACGTCGACGCGCCGCACGCCGTCAGGCGTCGGCAGCGACACCGGCCCCGCCACCAGCACGACTTCGGCGCCGGCCTTGCGCGCGGCAGCCGCGACCGCAAAACCCATCTTGCCGCTGCTGCGGTTGCTGATGAAACGCACCGGGTCGATCCGCTCGCGGGTCGGGCCCGCGGTAATCAGCACCCGACAGCCCCGCAGCGGGCCATCGGGCCCGAGGATCGCCGCGACGCGCGCGGTGAGATCGGTCGGCTCGAGCATCCGGCCCTCGCCGGTCTCGCCGCAGGCCTGCTCGCCCGCGCCCGGGCCGAGCACCGAGAGCCCGCGCTCGCGCAGCAGGGCGACGTTGGCCTGGGTCGCCGGGTTGGCCCACATCACGCGGTTCATCGCCGGCGCGATCGCCACCTTCGACTGCGTGGCCAGCAGCAGCGTCGCGAGAAGATCGTCGGCGCGGCCGCTCGCGAGCCGGGCGATGAAGTCGGCAGTGGCCGGCGCGACCAGCACCAGGTCGGCCCACCGGGCCAGCTCGATGTGGCCCATCGCCGCCTCGCCCGCCGGATCCCAGAGGTCGTCGCGGACCTCGCGGCCCGAGACCGCCTGGAAGGTGATCGGCGTGACGAACTGCCGCGCGCCCGCCGTCATCACCACCTGCACCTCGGCGCCCTGCTCGCGCAGCCGCCGCACCAGGTCGGGACTCTTGTACGCGGCAATGCCGCCGGTGACGCCGAGAACGATCTTCTTGCCAAGAAGGCTGCCCATGCAGCCATTATCCGGTCCGCTTCACCGGCTCTGCAAACGCCCCTTCGGCATCTGCTGGTTACCATCCGACCGGATACTGTCCGAACGCGCCCTGCGCCCATACAGTTGCCAGCGGAATCCGCTACTGGATGGACGAAGAGCCGCGCGCTGGCGACGATGCGCACCATGTCGGGAGCCACGCCATTCCAGTGCCGTCTGTGCCATTACCGTGACTACGTCGCGATCGGCAAGTCGCGCCTCGGCGCGCGCTTCTATGCCTGCGCGGACTGTTCCGTCGTCTTCATGGACCCGGCGAAGTGGTCGCGGCCCGCGCACGAGCAGGTCACACCCAACTTCGCGCACCTGATGCCGCAGTCGAAGAAGTCTTCCGGCACCTGACGTAATAAGGGAGAACCCGGCACAGTCGAGTCTTTATCGGACCGATCCGCCGTATACTCGAAGGCCATGAGCGTCTTGCCCGCCTCCCCGATGCCTCGCGTGCAGCCGGATCGCCTGCGCATGCTGATTGCTCTCGCCGGTCTGTCGGAGTCGGCAGCGGCCGCCGAACTGGGCGTCGACCCCGCCACGGTGCACCAATGGTGCGATGGCGGCCTCGAGGCGCCGCGCATGGCGCTCTACGCGCTCGAGTATCTCGCTTCACTGCGCAGTGCAGACATGGACGCCGTTGCGGTCGCCAGCCGGCGCGCGGCGGTGCAGGCACGCATCGATGCGAACCGCCTGCCCGACCCGCTGCCGGCGCTCGCGCTGATCACGATCGCCGAGGTCTACGAACGCATGGCCCGGCGGCACCAGCCCATCGACGGCGCCGCCAGGCCCGCGGACCCGAAGAAAGTCCTGCCACGTCTGTCCTGATCGCGCACTGCGCGTTTCGGCGAATTCACAGTCGATTACCCGCTCGCCGGGCGCGCCACGAGGCGCGATGCTGTGGCCCATGAACTCGTCGCTCGCCGCCCCCGCTTTGCGCTCGCCCCGCCACCGCTGGCCAGCCGAAGAGCGCCCGCGCGAAAAGCTGCTCGCGCGCGGCGCCGCCGCATTGTCCGACGCCGAACTGCTCGCCGTGCTGTTCGGCAGCGGCACGCGTGGCGTCGGCGCGGTCGACTTCGCTCGTGGCCTGCTCGGCCGGTATCGCAGCCTGCGCGCCCTGCTGTGCGCCGACCGCGACACCTGCCTCGCCTCCCCGGGCCTCGGCCCGGCGCGCTGGAGCCTGCTGCAGGCCTCACTCGAGCTCGCCCGCCGGCACTACGCCGAGCCACTGCGCACCGGCCCCGTGCTCACCTCCCCGGGCGAGACCCGCCGCTTCCTGACCGCCCAGCTGCGCGATCGCCCGTTCGAGGTGTTCTGCTGCCTTTTCCTCGACAACCGGCATCGCCTGCTGGCGTTCGAAGAGCTGTTCCGCGGCACCATCGACGGCGCCAGCGTCCATCCGCGCGAGGTGCTGCGCCAGGCGCTGGCGCACAACGCCGCCGCCGTGATCCTCGCCCACAACCACCCCAGTGGCGTCGCTGAGCCGAGCCAGGCCGATGAGCTGATCACCCATCGGCTGCGGGACGCCCTGGCCCTGGTCGACATCCGTGTGCTCGACCACCTGATCGTCGCCGGCCCCGATGCCGTGTCCCTGGCCGAACGCGGGCTGCTTTGACCGACAGGCCCGACCGGCGTCATATCCGGCTTGGTAAAATGTATAGACAGGTCGCTACACGTGGCGAAGCGCGGATGGCGCTTAACATAAGAAGTCGGGAGACCGATGCCCTCGCGTCTGAACTCGCGAGATTGACCCGCGAAACCAAGACCGAAGCCGTCACCCGGGCGATCCGCGGCCGCCTCGAGCGGGTGCGCCGCCCTGCCCGTCCTCGACCGACGCACCCCGGACGAGGTCCTGGGGTACGACCGGGACGGCCTGCCGCGCTGATGGTCCTCGATACCTCGGCTCGGCTGGCCATCCTGCTCGACGAACCCGAGCGCGGTCGCTTTTCCGAGGCGATCGCGCAGGCCGGGCAATGCGCGCTCTCGGCCGCCACCTTCGTCGAGGTGTCGATGGTTCTGGAGTCACTACACGGCGTCGGAGGCGTGCGTGCCTTCGATCGGTTGCTCGCCGTCGCAGGTGTTGCCGTCGTGCCGGTCGACACCGTGCCGGTCGACACCGTGCAGGCCGAGGCCGCCCGCGACGCGTTCCGGCAATACGGCAATGGTCGGCATCGCGCGGCCCTGGATTTCGGCGATTGCTTCGCCTATGCGCTGGCCCGGACGCGCAGCGAGCCGCTGCTCTACAAGGGCACTGATTTCGCGCTGACCGACCTTCGATCCGCACTCGGCTCGGCGCCTCCGGCGTAGCGGGCGGCGCGGGCGATGCGCTCCTGGCGAGCCCCGGTACGCGGTTTTCCCGAGCGGAGGTTGCCGTGACCCTCCCTCGCTGGTATAAAGACCGCCCTTTGTCCCGGGCGCCCTCGCACCCGGCAACATCAACTGACTGATTTTCAAGAGCTTCCAAGATGTCCCGCGTCTGCGAACTCACTGGCAAGCGCCCCATCGTGGGCAACACCGTGTCCCACGCCAACAACCGGAAGCGCCGCCGCTTCCTGCCTAACCTGCACACGCAGCGTTTCTGGCTCGAAGGCGAAAAGCGCTGGATCTCGCTGCGCGTCACCACGAACGCGATGCGCACGATCGAAAAGAATGGCCTCGATGCCGTCGTCGCCAAGATGCGCGCCAAGGGCGCGAAGATCTGAGCTGCCCCGGTCGGCCGCGAGGTCGACCCCACTCCCGGGTCACGAACCCGCCGGAGCCTCTGGAGTACCTGAGCCATGCGTGAAAAGGTCAAGCTGCTGTCCACCGCCGGCACCGGCCACTTCTACGTCGCGATGAAGAACAAGCGTCTTCATCCCGAGAAGATGGACGTCAAGAAATACGACCCGGTCGTCCGCAAGCACGTTCCCTACAAGGAAACGAAGATCAAGTAAGCCCGCGGCCCTCTTCGGGGTCTGCGCCCGGGCATGCCGGAGCTTCCCGAAGTCGAGACCACGCGCCGCGGCGTCGAGCCGCACGTGCTCGATCGTCGCATCGTCCGCCTCGCCGTCCATGAACCGCGCCTGCGCTGGCCGGTCGAGCCCGGCATTCCTGCGCTGGTCGCCGGGGCGCGCGTGCTGCGTGCCGGCCGGCGCGCCAAATACCTTCTGTTCGAGCTCGATTCCGGCGGCACGCTGATGCTGCACCTCGGCATGTCGGGCAGCCTGCGAGTGCTGCCTGCGGACACACCGCGCAGGCTGCACGATCACCTGGACCTGGTGCTCGACTCAGGCATGGCGCTGCGCTTCAACGATCCGCGCCGCTTCGGCTCGCTGCACCATCTCGTCGGCGACCCTGCGGCGCATCCGCTGCTCGCGAAGCTCGCACCCGAGCCGTTCGACGACGCGTTCGACGCCGACTACCTCTGGCACGCGACCCGCGGCCGGCGCGTCGCAATCAAGCAGCTGGTCATGAACAGCCAGCTCGTGGTCGGTGTCGGCAACATCTATGCGAGCGAGGCGCTGTTCCGCGCACGCATCCGCCCGCGGCGCATGGCGCGCGGCCTGAAGCGCGACGAGGTGGCACGGCTGGTGCAGGCAATCCGCGAGGTGCTGGCGATGGCGGTCGAGGTCGGCGGCACGACGCTGCGCGACTATGTCGGCGCCGACGGCAACCCGGGCTACTTCCGCCAGCAGCTCTTCGTCTACGAGCGCTCCGACGAACCCTGCCGCGTCTGCGCGACGCCGGTGCGGCACTTCGTGCAGGGCCAGCGCTCCACCTACTGGTGCCCGCAGTGCCAGCAATGAACCACGAGCTGCGCGCGCACTTGGGCGCCGTCGATCCGGTGATGGCGCGACTGATCGCCGCGGTGGGACCGTACGGCCTCGTGCCGAAGGCTGCCGATGCGCCGTTCCGCCACCTGGCGCGCGCGATCACCTACCAGCAGCTCAACGGCGTCGCCGCCGGCACGATCTTCCGCCGGCTGATCGCGCTGTTCCACCCCGACGAGCCCGCCCACGCCGATGAGCCCACGACGCCGCACGATCCAGAAGCCTTCCCGACGCCGGCGCAGCTGCTCGCGATCCCGGAAACTGCGCTGCGTGGCGCCGGCTATTCGGGCTCGAAGATCGCCGCGCTGAAGGACCTCGCCGCGAAGGCGCTCGACGGCACCGTGCCCGCCACGGCAACGCTGCTGCCGCTCGACGACGATGCGATCGTCGCGCGGCTCACCGCGGTGCGCGGCATCGGCCGCTGGACCGTCGAGATGCTGCTGATGTTCCAGCTCGGCCGGCCCGACGTGCTGCCGATCGACGATTTCGGCGTCCGCAACGGCTTCCGTCTCGCCTACGGACTGCGCAACATGCCCGTGCCGAAGGCGCTCGCCGCCTGGGGCAGCCGCTGGGCGCCGCATCGCTCGGCCGCGGCCTGGTATCTCTGGCGCGCCTGCGACCTGCACAAGGCCGGCGCGCTCCCCGAGCCGCTGCGCCCGGCGCCGCGGCTGCGCGTCCCGGGCGTGGCGCGGCGCAACCAGCGCCGGGTGCTCACGAAGACAGCCTTGCGGCCTCGCGCGCGTCAGTGATCATCAGCAGCAGTGCGTCGTCGCGCGGCGCGATCGAGCCGGAAATCGCCGCGATCGAGCATCTGGTGGCGCTGGTCCTCGAGGCGCCAGCTGCCTCGCAGCATCACCAGCCGCGCGACGCGCAGTTCGGCGATCGGCAGCACTTCACCGGCTACCCAGGCGCCCACGGGCACCCAGTAGCCGTCGATCGTCACGACACCCGGCTCTGCTTGCGCAGCTCCGCGGCGACGACCGGGTGGACGAACTCGGAGACGTCGCCGCCGAGCACCGCGATCTCGCGCACCAGCGTCGAGGAGATGAAAGAGAACTGTTCCTGCGGCGTCATGAACACCGTCTCGATTTCGCGCGACAGGTGCCGGCTCATGTTCGCGAGCTGGAACTCGAACTCAAAGTCCGATACCGCGCGCAGTCCGCGCACCACGACCGCCAGGTCGTTGCGACGCGCGAACTCCACCGTGAGCCCCGAATAGCCGACCACTTCGACGTTCGGCAGGTCGGAGAGCACCGCCTGCGCGAGCTCGACGCGCTTCTCGAGCGGGAACATCGGCGCCTTGTTCGGGTTCGCGGCGACCGCGACGACCAGGCGGTTGAAGATCGACGCCGCACGCCGCACGAGGTCCGCGTGGCCGTTGGTGATCGGATCGAACGTGCCGGGATAAAGGGCATTGCGCTTCATGACGTCGGACTCTCCGTGACCACCTGCCACCCCCCGCGGCGCCACAGATGATATCCGACCGCACCGGCCTTGCCGCTGCGCAGCGGCTCCCATTCCGGCGGCAGCACCGGCAGGCCAACGTCGGATGGAGCCTCCAGATAAACCAGGGCCTCGGGCGCGAGCCAGTCGCCGCTCTCCAGGTCGCGTGCGATCGCCGCCAGCAACCCGGCCGCGAACGGCGGGTCGAGGAACACCAGGTCGTAGGGCGGACGTGCGGGTGAACGCCGCGCAGCCAGCCAGCCGCGCGCGTCGGCGCGTTCGACCTCGGCGCCCTGGGCCCGCCACTCTGCCAGCCGCTCGCGCAGCGCCTGCACGGCGCGCGGATCGCTGTCGATGAAGGTCACCCCGGCCGCGCCGCGCGACAAACATTCGAGCCCGAGCGCACCGCTGCCCGAAAAAAGGTCCAGCGCACGCAGGCCGCGCACGCGCGCGCCGATCCAGTTGAACAAGGTTTCCCTGACCCGGTCCGGTGTCGGACGGATGCTCGTTCGCTCCGGAAACCGCAGCTTCCGGCCGCGCCATTCGCCGGCGATGATTCGCAGTTCGCGCGGCTGTCGTGATTGCATCTGGCCTTGCCTGCCTCGGAACTTTTGGGGAGCGTACCCTAGCTTCCGGTCCAACGATTGCAAGTGCGGCATGACATCACGCGCACGACGAACCCGGCGGCCCTTTCAACTCGACCACGTTGCCTTCCGGGTCCGTCACGTAGATCGACGGCCCGCGCCCCTCCGCGCCATTGCGCAGCGCCACCGGCCCCGCCTCGAATCCCGCCGCGGCGAGATGCCGCGCGATCGCCGCCGCATCGAACGGCTCGACTCGCACGCAGAAGTGATCGAGGTTGCGCCCCTCTCTGCCCGGCGCCGCACCACCGGCAGCCCCGAGCCGGCTCGCCACCGGCACCAGATCGATCAGCGAACTCCCGGCGCGCAGCTGCACCAGCCCGATCGCATCCTCGCGCCGCTCGACCGAACATCCGAGCACCCCGCAATAAAACGCGAGCATCCGCTCCAGGTCCACGACCCGCAGCACCAGATGATCGAGCCCCGAAACCCGGATCGCCACGTCCACCTCCGACCACCACGCCCAAAGCCTACTCCCCACCAGCCACCCCCGCCGGGCCGCGACGTCGCCCGGGCGACCTGCAGCCTCCCGGACAACCCGCCGCCGCCACAGCCCCTGCGTTAAACTAGCGAGCTGATGTCCACCGACCAGAAATCCGGATTCTTCAAGCGCCTCCGCGCCAAGCTGAATCCCCCCGAATCCTGGCTCTCCTACGACCTCGGCAACCTGTTCCGCGGCCGCAAGATCGACGCCGAGATCCTCGAGGAGCTGGAAACCCGCCTGCTCGCCGCCGACGTCGGCGTCACGGTCACCGAGGAGCTGCTCGAGAAGCTGCGCAAGCGCGTCGCGCGCAACGAGCTCGCCGACGTCGAGGCGCTGATGACCGCCCTCAGGGAATCGATCGCCGAGATCCTGCAACCGGTCGCGAGGCCGCTGGTGGTCGATCGCGCACGCCGGCCGTTCGTGATCCTGGTCGTAGGCGTCAATGGTTCGGGCAAGACCACGACGATCGGCAAGCTCGCGCGCCGGCTGGTGGCCGAGAAGCGCAGCGTGCTGCTCGCCGCCGGCGATACGTTCCGCGCTGCCGCGATCGAGCAGCTCGGCATCTGGGCGCAGCGCGCCGGCGTCGAGGTCGTTTCGCAGCAGGCCGGCGCGGATCCGGGCGCGGTGGTGTTCGATGCGATGGCCGCCGCGAAGACCCGCAACGTCGACGTGCTGATCGCCGACACTGCCGGGCGCCTGCACAGCCAGTCGCATTTGATGGAAGAGCTCAAGAAGATCCGGCGCGTGCTCGCCCGCGTCGAGCCTTCCGCGCCGCACGAAGTGCTGCTGGTGCTCGACGCCAACCAGGGCCAGAACGCACTCTCGCAGGCGGTGCAGTTCCACGCGGCGATCGGCGTGACGGGCCTGGTGCTGACCAAGCTCGACGGCACCGCGCGCGGCGGCATCGTGCTCGCGATCGCGCGTCGCCTCGGCCTGCCGATCCGCTTCATCGGCATCGGCGAGCAGGGCGAGGACTTCGGCGAATTCGACGCCGCAGCGTTCGCCCGCGCCCTGGTCGACGGCGCTGCGCCCGCGGCTGGCGCGGACGCCGCGTCGTGATCGTCTTCGACCGCGTCAGCAAGCGCTATCCGAACGGCCGCGAGGCGCTCACCAACGTCTCGCTGCGCATCGAGCCCGGCGAGATGGTGTTCCTGACCGGCCGCTCCGGCGCCGGCAAGAGCTCGGTGCTGAAGCTCGTCGCGCTGCTCGAGCGCCCGACGCGAGGCACGGTCACCGTCGACGGCGCGAACACCTCGACGCTCCCTTCGCGCGCGATCCCCGCGTTCCGCCGCAAGATCGGCGTCGTATTCCAGGACCACAAGCTGCTGATGGACCGGCCGGTGTTCGACAACGTCGCGCTGCCGCTGATCGTCACCGACACGCCGCTGCGCGAGATCGACCGGCGCGTGCGCGCCGCGCTCGACCAGGTGGGCCTGCTCGGCCGCGAACGCGTGGCTCCGCTCGAACTCTCGGTCGGTGAACAGCAGCGCGTCGGCATCGCGCGCGCGGTGATCTCGAAGCCGCCGGTGCTGATCGCGGACGAGCCCACCGGCAACCTCGACCACGGCCTCGCGCTCGAGGTAATGAGGCTGTTCAAGCGTTTCCAGGAAGTCGGCGTGACGATCGTGATCGCGACCCACGACCTGCAGCTGGTGCAGGAGTTCGGCCAGCGCGAGATCCACATCGACGACGGCAAGATCGTCAGCGGCGGGGCGTCGTCGGGCGCAGCGCCGGATGCCGCCGCCCTGCCGAACCTGCAGGCGCACCGATGAGCGCGCTCTCAACCTGGGGCGCCCGCCACCTGCAGGCCTGCCTCGGCGCGCTCGGGCGCCTGTCGCGCCAGCCCTTGTCCTCGCTGCTCACCGTGATGGTGCTCGCGCTCGCGCTCGCGCTGCCGGCGGGGCTGTGGCTGTTCGTGTCGAACGCCCGCGCAGCCACTGGCGGCGTCGCCGACGCAGTCGACGTCACCGTCTACCTGAAGGCGGACGTGCCGCTCGCGAAGGCACAGCAGCTCGCCGCCAGCGCCCGCGAGCGCAGTGGCGTCGCCGCAGTCACGCTGACGAGCGCCGACGAGGCGCTGGCCGAGTTCCGCGAATTCTCCGGCTTCGGCGCCGCGCTCGAAACGCTCGAAGGCAATCCGCTGCCGCACGTGCTGAACGTGCGCCCGACTGCCGGCGCCGACGGTCCGCTCGAGATCGAGACCATGAAGCGCTACTTCGCGGCCTGGCCCGAGGTGGAACTGGTGCAGGTCGACACCGAATGGGTGCAGCGGCTCGGCGCGATCCTCGACCTGATGCGCCGCGCGCTCGCGATCGCGGCGCTGGTGGTCGGCATCGCGGTGCTGGCCGTGATCGGCAACACGATCCGCCTCGAGGTCGACCGCCGGCGCGCAGAGATCGAGGTCACCAAGCTGGTCGGGGGCAGCAACGCGTTCGTGCGGCGCCCGTTCCTCTACACCGGCCTGCTCTATGGCCTGGCCGGCGCGCTGCTGGCCTGGGCGATCGTCGCGATCTCGATCGCGGTGCTGGCGGCACCGGTCGGGACGCTCGCGGCACTCTACGGCAGCCGCTTCGGCCTCTCGGGGCTCGCGTTGCGCGAGGTCGGGCTGCTGCTCGGCACCGGGCTGCTGCTCGGCCTGCTCGCGGCCTGGGTGGTGACGGCCCGGAACATCGCCCGGATCGAGCCGCGCGCCTGACGCGCGCCAGGCCACCAACCTCTTGTTTCAAATAAGAATTTAGTGCGGAACTGTGAGGTCGGTTAGCACTCTAAATGCCCGAGTGCTAGAATTTTGCTGCACGTAGAGTCCCGACTCGTTCAGGAGGCTGCGAACCCATGACCACCAATGCCCTTGTAGCCCGCTATTCCGATCTGGCCCTGACCGGCCCGCTCGGCAGTTTCGACGCCTACCTCGATCGCGTGACCCGGATCCCGGTGCTCGCGCGCGAGGACGAGCAGGCGCTCGCCCGCCGCCTGCGCGATCACGGTGACGTCGCTGCTGCGCGCGCGCTGGTGCTCTCGCACCTGCGCTTCGTCGTGCACATCGCGCGCGGCTATGCCGGCTATGGCCTGCCGATCGGCGACCTCGTTCAGGAAGGCAACATTGGCCTGATGAAGGCCGTGAAGCGCTTCGACCCCGACATGGGCGTGCGTCTGGTCTCGTTCGCGGTCTACTGGATCCGCGCCGAGATCCATGAATACGTGCTGCGCAACTGGCGGCTCGTGAAGGTCGCGACTACCAAGGCGCAGCGCAAGCTGTTCTTCAACCTGCGGCGCATGAAGAAGGGTCTCGGCTGGCTGTCCGCCGACGAGACGGCCGCGGTCGCCAAGGATCTCGGCGTCACGACGAGTGAAGTCACCGAGATGGAGCAGCGGCTCGCCGCGCGCGATCTCTCGTTCGACCCGGTTTCGCTCGAGAGCGAAGACGACGAGTCCTACTCGCCCGCCACCTATCTCCCGGCCGCGGACGCGGACCCGGCGATCCAGGCCGAGAACGAGGAGTGGGAGAGCGATTCGCACACCCGCCTGACCCAGGCGCTCGAAGGCCTCGATCCGCGCAGCCGCGACATCCTCTCGAGCCGCTGGATGGGCAACGATGCCAAGGCCACGCTGCACGACCTGGCCGAGAAATACGGCGTGTCGGCCGAGCGCATTCGCCAACTCGAGGCGAATGCGATCAAGAAGCTTCGCGGCGTGATGGTCGAGACGGCCTGACCTCGAGCTCGATTCGCCGGTTGCGCCGACGCGCCTCCGGCGAATCATCCTTCTTTTCCACACGTTCCATCTCGCCCGCGCCACGCGCGCCCACGCGCGCGGCCGCGACGCCCTGTCGCTGCAGGTAGTCCGTCACCGCCGTGGCGCGCTGCAGCGTGAAGGCCGCGTTGAATTCACGCGTGGCGAGCGAATCCGAATGGCCGACCACGCCCACGGTCGTCCGGTCCGACTTCAGCAGCGTCATGACCAGTGGATCGAGGCGCAACGGCCCTTCGGTTCGCAGCTGCGTCGCATCGAGCGCGAACAGGTACTCGACCGGGATGCGCAGCTTCAGCAGGTCGTCGCGTGCCGTCACCAGTTCCACCGGCGTGTTGCGGATCACCGCGCGCAGCTGGCGCGCGAGCTGGCGCATGTAGCGCGGTGCTTCGGCAGCCGACAACGGCTTCGGAAGAGACGTGACGCTTCCCTCACCGGCAGCACCCGGTGCCAGCAACGCTGGCACCGGCGCGACCTGCGGCGCCGGTGCCGTCGGGACCTGCGTGATTCCGGGCACAGCCCCCAGCGCGAGCAGCAGCGATGCGGCAAGGCCAGCCGCGCGCCCCGCTTGCACGCCCTTCGAGCGCGGCGTAGCGTCATTGTCGACCCCGGTGCCCACGCCGTGAGGGTACACCATGCGCAGCGTCGATCAGTGGCTCGAGGAATATGGCGAAAGCCACCGCGACCCCGTCAACAAGGCGCTGCACTGGCTCTGCGTGCCGCCGATCGTGACGACCGTGCTCGGCCTGCTCTGGGCGCTCCCGGTGCCCGCGGCGTTCGCGGCCCTCTCACCCTGGCTCAACTGGGCGACGATCGTCGGTGCGCTCGCCCTCGCCTACTACGTGGCGCTGTCGCCCGCGCTCGCGCTCGGCGTCGCGCCGATCCTGCTCGCGACGTTCGCGGCGATCGCCTGGCTCGACACTCTGCCGTGGCCGCTCTGGCAGACCTGCGTCGCGATCTTCGTCGTCGCCTGGATCGGCCAGTTCATCGGGCATGCGGTCGAGGGCCGGCGTCCATCGTTCTTCAAGGACCTGCAGTTCCTGATGATCGGACCGCTCTGGCTGCTCGCATTCGTCTACCGCGCGCTCGGCCTGCGCTATTCGCCTGGCGAGCGCCTCTCCTCGCGTTGAAGTCGCGCCGCGCGCTCGAACCGCGCCGCTTCCTCGAATGCGATCACGTGCAGCTCGGCGGTGCGTTGCGCACTCGCGGCATAGCCGCCCGCGAGCGTCAGCACCAGCGGGCAGCCGGCGCCGCGCACGCACTCGATGACGAAGCGCTCGCGCGCCCGCACGCCCTCATCGCTGAGCGCGAAGCGCCCGTAGCGATCGCCCGCCGCCACGTCCACGCCCGCCAGGTAGAACACCAGCTGCGGATCGAAGCCACGCAGGATGCCGGGCAGGCGCTGTCCGAGCACCGCGAGGTAGGTGGCATCGTCGACGCCGTCCGGCAGGCCGACGTCGCAGCTCGACGACATCTTCTGCGCCGGATAATTGCGCTCGCCGTGGATCGAGAACGTGAACACCCGCGGATCGCCATCGAAGATCGCGGCCGTGCCATTGCCCTGGTGCACGTCGAGATCGATCACCAGCGCCCGGCCGATCGCGTCCGCGGCGCGCAGCGCGTGGATCGCAACCGCGACGTCGTTCAGCACGCAGAAACCCTCGCCGCGATCGGCGAACGCGTGATGGGTGCCGCCCGCGAGATTGCCGGCAAGCCCGTCGGCCAGCGCCGCGCGCGCGGCCTGGAGCGTGCCCTGCACGGCGAGACGCGAACGGCGCAGCAACCGCGGGCTCCACGGCACGCCGAGCCGGCGCTGTTCGTCGGCGGAGAGACCGACATGCAGCAGTTTGTCGAGGTATTGCGGCGTGTGCACGCGCCCGAGGTCCTCGAGCGTGGCCTCGGCGGGCACGATGATGTCGGCGTCGGCGATCACGCCGCGCTCGCGCAGCAGCCGGGGGACGAGCGCGTACTTGGCCATCGGGAACGGATGGCCCTCGGGCAGCGGCAGAACGTAGTCCGGATGGTGACTGACTTTCAACTTCGGGCCGGATCGGCTAGAAGATAGCCGGGGGTTTCACGATGGGCGAGACGCTGACCGGTGGAATGGTAGTGAGCCGTGCGCTCGCGCGCTACGGCATCCGCACGGTATTCGCCGTCGCCGGCGCCTCGCACACCCACCTGCTCGATGCGCTCGATCGCGACGGCTTCCGCATCATCGGCAGCCGCCACGAATCGGGCTGCGTCGGCGCGGCCGATGGCTACGCGCGTATCACCGGCCGCATCGGCGTCGCGCTGATCATCGCCGACCAGGGCACCCCGAACGCGATCAACGGCATCGCCACCGCCTTCCACGCCGCCTCGCCGGTGCTGGTGCTGATCGCGCGCCTGCCGAATTCCTGGACCGAGGCCGAGGCCGAATACGACAACGCCAAGCATTCGCTGGTCGATTCGATCACCAAGTGGGCCCGCACGGTGCCCGCGGCGGAGCGCCTCGCCGAGTACGTCGATGCCGGCTGCAAGCGCGCGCTCTCCGGTCGGCGCGGGCCGGTCGTGCTGCAGGTGCCGCAGGAATACTTCGCCGCCGCGCTCTCGAACGCCGGTGCCGCCGCGCGGCCGGCCCCGGTGATCGCGCGCCCGGCAGCCGATCCGGCGCAGATCGCCCAGGCCGCGACGCTGCTGCGCGCGGCCGGTCGTCCGCTGCTGATCGCCGGCGCGGGCGCGGCCCAGGGACAGGCGGGCGTCTCGCTCGCGGCGCTGGTCGATCGCTGCGACCTGCCGATCGCCGGCAACGGCCTCGGCCGCGGCGTCGTGCCCGAAGACTGGGAACGTTCGTTCAACTGGCCGCTGATGCAGATCGCCGCGCAGGACGCCGACGTCGTCTGCGTCGTCGGCGCACGACTGAAGCAGCGCCTCGGCTACGGACTCTCGCCGCGCTTCGCGCCGGCGGCGAAGTTCATCCAGATCGACATCGAGCCTGCCGAACTGTCGCGCAACCGGCGCGTCGACGTGCCGATCGCGGCCGACGCGGGCCTCGCCTGTGCGCAGTTGCTCGAGGCGCTGCTGGCCGCCGGCGCCTCGCGCGGCATGCGCGCGAACTGGGTTCGTGAAGCGCTGCGCGAGCGCTTCCGCTACCTCGACGAACTCGCCGCCGCGCCGCAGGGCGAGGCGGTGCACCCGCTGGTGCTCGGGCGCGAGATCGCACGGCTGCTGCCCGAGAACGCGATCGTGGTCGGCGACGGCGCCGACGTGCAGAACTGGATGTACGGCGCGCTGCGCGTGCGTCGAGCGCCCGGGTTCCTCGATCACTATCCGATGGGCGCGATGGGCACCGGTACGCCGCTCGCTGTCGGCGCCGCGGCCGCCGCCCGCGAGCTCTCGATCCAGCGGCGCGAGCCGCTGCGGCCGGTGGTGCTCACGACCGGCGACGGGTCTTTCGGCTTCTATCCGGCCGAGCTCCACGCCGCGGCCCAGGCCGGCCTGAAGCTCGTCTGCGTGGTCGGCAACGACGGCGCCTGGGGCACCGAGCTGCACGGCCAGGTCAAGGCCATCCAGCGCAGCATCAACACCGAGCTCGGCTACCCGCGCTATGACCTGGTCGGCCAGGGGTTCGGCTGCCACGGCGAGTTCGTGCAGCGCCCGGTGGAGCTGCGCCCCGCGCTCGAGCGCGCGTTTGCGCAGAACGGTCCGTCGGTGGTCAACGTGATCATCGATCGCGCCGCCGGCGTGCAGCTCAAGAGCGAGCGGCTCGCCCAGATGATCCTCTTCGACGACCTGGCCACCAACCTCAAGGCCCAGCACGAGTTCGCGACTTGAGCACCACCGCCACCACCCCGGACGTCCAGACCCTGCCCGCCGACCAGCCTTACCCGCGACCGGCCTACGCCTGGTACGTCGTGGTGGTGCTGCTGCTCGCCTACATCCTCGCGTTCATCGATCGCGAGGTGATCGCCCTGCTGGTGCCGGACATCAAGCGCAGCCTGCAGATCTCCGACACCCAGATGAGCTTCCTGCTCGGCGGCGCTTTCGCGGTGTTCTACACGTTCTTCGGCGTATTGATCGCCTGGTTCGCTGATCGCGGCAACCGTCGCTGGCTGATCTGCGCCGGCGTCACGGTCTGGAGCATCATGACGATGCTCTGCGGCCTGGCGATGACCTTCCCCGCGCTGTTCCTGGCTCGCGTCGGCGTCGGGGCCGGCGAAGCGGCGCTGAATCCGCCCGCGCTGTCGCTGCTGAAGGACTATTTCCCGCCGGATCGCATGGGCCGTGCAATCGGCCTCTACACTGCCGGTGTCTCGAGCGGCAGCGGCCTCGCGTTCATCATCGGCGGCACGATCTACCCGAAGATCCAGGCCGCGGGCCCCGCGAACTGGCCCATCTTCGGCATGGTTGAGCCGTGGCAGCAGATGTTCATCTACGTGGGCATGCCCGGCATCCTGATCGCGCTGCTGATCATGACGATCCGCGAGCCGGTGCGGCGCGAGTTCCTGCGCACCGGCATCGCCACCGAGGCCTCGCCCGTGTGGGCGACACTGAAGTTCGTCTTCGGGCGCTGGCGCAGCTTCATCGTGCTGTTCCTCGGCCTCTCGGTGCTGGCGATCATGGCCTACGGGATCGGATTCTGGATTCCGGAGTTCCTGCGGCGCACCTACCACCTCTCGCCCGAGGAACTCGGCAGCTACGTGCGCTGGCGCGGCGTGGTATCCATCGTCTTCGGCCTGATCGGGGTCGTCACCGGCGGCTGGCTCTGCGACGTCTTCCAGAAGCGCTACTCGGACGGCTACGTGCGCGTCTGCCTGATTTCCTTCGCCTTCATGACGGTTGGCTATTCGACCTTCGCCCTGATGCCGACCCCGACGCTGGCCATCCTGATGCTGATCCCGGCGACGCTCGGCGCGGCGGCACCGACCGCCGCCGGCGCGGCCGCGGTCGTCGCGATCGCACCGCCGAACATGCGTGCGCAGATCGTCGCGTTCTACTACTTCACGCTGAACGCTGTCGGCTTCTTCGTAGGCCCGACCTCGGTGGCGCTGGTCACCGACTACTACTTCCGCGACGAGGCCCAGTTGCGCTATTCGCTCGCCAGCGTCGCCACGGTCGTGGCGATCATCGGCACCGCGCTGCTGATCTACAACCTGCCGCATTTCCGCCGCAGCGCAGAGGAAGCCAAGGCGTGGACGACCTGAAGGCCGGTTCTACCTGCGCCCGCGGCTGCGCCGGGCGGGACCGGGTCAGCGCGCTCGTCGCCTGAAGATCACGACGTGCTGCCACGGCAGCGAGCGCGCGGTGCGTTCCCACTCCAGCGGGAACACCGCCGCTTCGCGCTTCACCTGCGCCTCGCTCATCTTGTGCAGCGCCTTGATCGGCACGAACGAATCCTCGGCGCGGTATTCCACGAACACGATCCGGCCGCCCGGCTTCATCGCACGCACCAGGCTTTCAAGCACCTCGTACGGAAACTCGAGCTCGTGATAGACGTCGACCATCATCGCGAGGTCGAGCGAGGCCGCGGGCAGCCGCACGTCGTTCGCGGCGCCGAGCACCGGAATCACATTACCGAGGCCGGGGCGCTTCGCGACCTCCTCGAGCATCGCCACCATCTGGGGCTGCACGTCGACGGCATGGACCCTGCCCTGCGGACCCACCAGCGGCGCGATCCGGCGCGAGTAGTAGCCGGTGCCGGCGCCGATGTCGGCTACCACCATGCCAGGTTCGAGCCGTAATTCCTTCAGCAGCCGGCTGCCGCGCTCCTCCTGCTCCCGCTCCTCCCGTTCCAGCCAGGCCGCGCCCTGCCAGCCCATCACGTGGGCGATCTCGCGCCCCAGGTAGACCTTGCCGATACCGTCGTAGCTCGCCTCGACCGCCCGGTAACGGGGCACCGCATGCGCCGCCAAGGGGGCGGCAGTCACTGCCGGGCCCGCGGCCTGTGACGGTGCCACGCCTGGCGCCGCGCCGCAGGCAGCGGTGGCCACCAGCGCCACGCTCAATGCGGCCAAGGCCTTCAGGCCGGAATGACCGCCCGATGGGGCCTGCCGGGAAGGGCTGGAAAATCGGGTGTGCGGGTACATGTCTGCGTCCCTGGACTGCATGACGGTCAAGCGTATCCGAGCAACAGGGTGCCGTGCCGTCCCGATTCCATCACTCGCCGGTCCCGCAAGCCCCCCGCGGCCACCAACCGGGCAGCGACCGTCCGGGCCCGGGAGCCTGCCGCGCGGGATAGCCCTTGGGCATACTGCCCGCCCCCGCAACCCGCCCGAGACGACCATGAGCCAGACACCTGCCGATCCGAAGCTCCCGATCCTGCAGCGCGACCATCGCAGCGTGATGGGCAAGGTGCTCTACACCAGCAAGAAGCCGGACCGGATGAACCAGGAACGCGGCCGCGAGCACTTCCGGATCGACGTGCACGCCGACGGCTCGCGCACCTGCACGGCGCACTGCGAGATCGACGATCGTCCCTCGGTGATGCGCGACATCACCTACACGCTCGACAAGGCGTGGATGCCGACCGACTGCTTCGTGCGCATCTCGGTGGCCAGCAAATTCATGGGCTCCGGCTGGTTCCGCTTCCACCCCAAGTACGCGGAGTGCGAGGCCTGGACTTCGCTCGAGGGCCGCGTCTCGCAGACGTTGGACGTCGACACACCGCTGGTCACGTTCCAGAACCACGCGATCGCCTGCGACGCCTGGCACCTGCGCCTGATCGACCAGAAGAAGCCGGGCGTGGTCCAGCGCATCAACCAGATCCTGCTGTCCTCGCCGGATCACCGCGGCGCCACCGGGCCGATGCTGTATTCGATCGGCATGACCGTCATGTTCATCGGCCCGGAGAAAGTCACCGTCGGCGCCGGCACCTTCGACGCGCTGCACTACCAGTTCGTCACGAATCCGGAGCTGCCGCAGGAACACCCGCCCTACGACGTCTGGTGCACCGCCGACGGCGAGTACCTGTTCCTGAAGGGCGGCGTCGCCGGCTACATGCAGACACACTACGAACTCGTGGAGCTGTCCCGCGGCCCGCACTGGAGCGCCTGACCCGGCCACTGCCCGAGCCACTGGAACCATCGATGCTTTCCACCGCCAACATCACCGTCCAGTTCGGCGCCAAGCCGCTGTTCGAAGCCGTCACCGTCAAGTTCACGGACGGCAACCGCTATGGCCTGATCGGCGCGAACGGCTGCGGCAAGTCCACGCTGATGAAGGTGCTCGCGCGCGATCTCGAGCAGAGCGCCGGCGAGGTGATGCTGCTGCCCGGCCTGCGCATGGGCAAGCTGAACCAGAACCAGTTCGCCTACGAGGACGAGCGCGTGCTCGACGTGGTCATGCAGGGCCACGTCGAGATGTGGCGCGCGATGCGCGAGCGGGACGCGATCTACGCGAACCCTGACGCGACCGACGATGACTACATGCGCGCTGCGGAACTCGAGTCGCAGTTCGCCGAGTACGGCGGCTACGACGCCGAGGCGCGCGCCGGCAGCATCCTCGTGGACGCCGGCATCGGCCGCGAGCTGCACGATCGCCCGATGCGCGAAGTGGCGCCGGGCCTGAAGCTGCGCGTGCTGCTGGCGCAGGCGCTGTTCTCGCGCCCCGACGTGCTGCTGCTCGACGAGCCGACCAACAACCTCGACATCGACTCGATCCGCTGGCTCGAGAACCAGCTGAATGCCTATGACGCGACGATGATCATCGTCTCGCACGATCGCCACTTCCTGAACCAGGTCTGCACGCACATGGCGGACCTCGACTACGGCCAGCTGAAGGTCTGGCCGGGCAACTACGACGACTTCATGCTCGCCTCGACCCAGGCGCGCGCGCTGCAGTCGGCGCAGAACTCGCGCGCCAAGGAGCGCATCGGCGAACTGCAGGAGTTCGTGCGGCGCTTCTCGGCCAACAAGTCGAAGGCGCGCCAGGCCACCTCGCGCCTGAAGATGATCGACAAGATCAAGGTCGAGGACATGAAGCCTTCCTCGCGCCAGAACCCGTTCATCCGCTTCGAGCAGGAGAAGAAGCTCTACCGGCAGGCCGTCGCGGTCGAGAAGGTGAGCTTCACCTATCCGGGCGCCGATGCGCCGGTGCTGGCAGGCGTCAACCTCGAGGTTGAGGCCGGCGAACGGATCGCCATCGTCGGCGCCAACGGCGTCGGCAAGACCACGCTGATACGGCTGCTGGTCGGCGAGCTGAAACCCTCGGCTGGCAAGATCACCTGGGCCGAGAACGCGAAGCTCGGATACATGCCGCAGGATCCGCAGGCCGACTTCGCGGCGGACGCGACGCTGCTCGACTGGCTCGCGCAATGGCGCGGCCCGACCGACGACGAGCAGATCCTGCGCGCAACGCTCGGCCGCCTGCTGTTCACCGGCGACGAGAGCCAGAAGTCGGTCAAGGTGCTCTCCGGCGGCGAGAAGGGCCGCATGATGTACGGCAAGCTGACGCTGGTGCGCCCGAACGTGATGCTGATGGACGAGCCGACCAACCACATGGACATGGAGACGATCGAGTCGCTGCAGATCGGGCTCGAGAAATATCCGGGCACGCTGGTCTTCGTCTCGCACGACCGCGAATTCGTCGGCAGCCTCGCCAGCCGCATCATCGAAGTGCGCGCCGGCGGCAGGCTGGTCGACTTCCGTGGCACCTACGACGAATACCTGAAGTCCCAGGGAATCGAGGTCTAGGAAGACACGTGGCAAGGCAACTGGCCGCACCGCTCGGGCTCAGTCTTGCCTTCGCCGGTGCGACCGTCCGAGCCGCCGATTTCGACATAACGTCGCTCGCGGCCGGCGCGGTGCCGCGGTCTGGCTGCGACTGAAGGCGGACGCGGCGGATGCCACGCGCGACGGCGTGCCGGTGCTCGCCGCGCGCAAGGGCCGGCACCTGCGCGTCGAGGTCTATCCCGCTGCGGCGCTCGGCACCGCGCCGCTTCTGCAGGCGGCCCGCTGGTCGACCTTTCGCGGCCGGGAGGACGCCTTGTTCGTGTTGCCGCGCGCCTGGACCCCCAGCGCGCCGCTCTACCTGCGCGTCACGGCCGACGGCGCGCTGTTCGCGATGGCGCTGTCGGCGCTGCTGATCTGGTTCATCCTGCCCGAGCGCCTGTTCGTGCTGTACGCGACGCTGTTCGCGCTGCAGGGTCTCTACATCGCCTACCTCTCCGGCCAGGGCTTCGACTGGATGCTGCTCGACTGGGCGACGCCGCTGAACGCGCACGCCTGGAACGTGCCCGCGGCGCTCAGCGGCGCGGCGGCGACGCTGTTCGTCCGCGAGTTCGCCGACCTGCAGCGCTTCTCGCCACGCGTCTACACCGTGTTCGGCTGGCTGGCGCTGGCCTTCGTCGGGCTTGCCTTCGCGAATCTCGCCCACGTGTTCGGGTTGGGCGCCGGGATCGCGAGTCTCGGCAACCTGTTGTTCCTGGCCACCGCCGTGTTCACGCTGGTGGTCGCCCTGCTCGCCTGGCTGCGCGGTAGTCGCGCCGCGGGCTGGTTTCTGATCGCCTGGGGCCTGCCGCTGTCGATGGTGGCGGCGGCGGTGCTGGTCGCGCTCGGTGTGGCCGACCGGCTGCGCGAGCAGCGCCAGGCGCTGACCGATCCGATCACCGGCGTGCTGAACCGCCGCTCGCTGCTCGAGCGGCTCGACGCCGCCTGCCTGCGCGCCCGCGCCCTCGGCCTGCCGATCCCGCTGCTGTTCATCGACCTCGACCACTTCAAGGCCATCAACGACTCTTTCGGTCACCCCGCCGGCGACGCCTGCCTGCTCGCAGCGATCCGTCCGATCCAGGCCGAACTGCGCCAGTCCGACGTGATCGGCCGCTACGGCGGGGAGGAATTCGTCGTGATCCTCAGCAGCGCCGACGCCGCCGCGGCACGCGCGATCGCCGAGCGCATCCTGCAGCGCGTCGCCGACCTGCGCGTCGAGGGTTTCGGGCCGCCGATGCCGCGGTCTACGCCGCGAAGCATTCCGGCCGCAACCAGGTCAAGGTGGCGGCGCTGGCAGCCTGACCTCGAGCAACGGGCTCAGGCCGGCGCGACCTCTTCGAGCGCCGAGATCGATTCGATCGGCGCCGGGCCCGACACCGCGAAGCCCTGCACGAAATCGAGCCCGAGCGAGCGGCAATGGTCGCGCATCGCGTCGCTCTCGACTGATTTCGCGACCGTGAAGAAGCCGCAGACGCGGGCCATCTGGGTGCAGGCCGCGACCATCGCCTGCGAGAACACGTCGGTCATCGCCGCGCCGGTCAGTGCCGGATCGAGCTTGACCATGCGCACGCCAGGCAGGCGCAGCAGGTCGAGCTGGCCATCGGCCATCGAGAAATCGTCGATCACGAGGCCGCAGCCAATGGCCTGCAGGGCCTGCGCGACGCGCGTCGCGGAACTGCGGCGCTTCACCAGCGCCTCGGCCTGGATCTCGAACGCCAGCGTTCCCGGCGGCAGGCCCGCGCGGCTCAGCGTACTGCCGACGAACTTCAGGAACGGCTCGTCCTGGAGCGCCGTCGCCGACAGGTTCACGGAGAACAGGCTCGGGCCGCCCTGCACCAGGTCCGGTCGCTTCGCGAGGGACTCGACCAGCTGGATGATGACCCGCCGGTCGAGCACCGTGCCGAGCCCCTTTTCGGCGGCGCGTTCGAGCAGCGCCACGGGAGCCGACTGGGAATCGCCGCGCTCGTCCTGCGAGCGCAGCAGGACTTCGAAGCGACGCACGCGCGCGGTCGGGCGCAAGGCCACCATCGGCTGCACGTGCAATGCCACGTTGAGGTCGCGCAGCATCGCGTAGTCGCTCTCGAGGCTCTCGGCCTCGTCCGTCGGTTCGGCCGGCGGCGCCAGAGTCTTCAGCGCGACGTCGGCATCGCGCGAGCGTTTCGCGGGCACCTTGGGCGCCGGCGGCGCCTTCGGCGAGGTCAGGCGGCCGAACTCGTGCACGATCTGCAGCGCCGGCACCGGCAGGTCCGCACCGCGTCCCTTCGACAGCAGCACGCGCGAATCGAGCAGCAGCATCGCGAAGCCGACGGTCTTGCCGTCGCGATCGGCCGCGCGCAGCAGCACGGCGGTCTGGTTGTCACCGAGGTTGCGATCGACCCGCAGGCGCGCACCGATGCCCGAAAAGCTCTCCAGCCCGTCCCGGATCGCTTCGCGCTGTTCGATGCTGAGCAGCGGCTGGCTCGACCAGAGCACGCGACCGCTGGCGTCGTGCCAGGACACCGCGCGCACCCGCAATCCGCCGGTGGCCTTGGCGAGCCGGGAGCCGAACTCGGCGAGATCCACGGACGGATTGTCGACGAGCACGCTGCTCTGCGCTTCTGACATGGGGTTATCCTGCGTAATGTCCGGCATGGTGCATGTGCAACGTATAACCGTCGGCGTCCGGCCCTGTGTGACCCACGTCATGGAAATCCGAGGTCGTCATGAACGCCACGATCGAACTGAGCCTGGGACCCGCGCATCGCGCCGACCTTGCGCGCATCGCGGTCCTGTCGCACGCGGCGATCGAGACTGGCCTGCTGGCGTCGTGGACCGAGCCGCGACTTGGCAGAATGCTGCGTCACCGCGAGACGATGGTGCTGGTGGCACGCTGCAGGGCAGCCGCCGGCGCGCCGCGAACCGTCGCTGCCATGGGCGCCACGACGGCTGAATTCGCCGGCTTCGGCATCATGGTTTACGGCGACACGCGCGCGCACCTGAACCTGCTCGGCATCGAGCCGCGGTTCCAGCGCCGCGGCATCGGCCGCCGGATCCTGCGCTGGCTGGAGGCCTCGGCGCTCGAGGCCGGCACGTTCGACATCACGCTCGAAGTGCGCGCGAACAACCAAGCGGCGCAGGCCTTCTACCTGGCGCTCGGCTACGAACCGGTCGGCCGGGTCGAACGCTACTACCAGGGCGTGGAGGACGCGATCCGGATGCGCCGCAGCCTGCGCGTCTAGAGCAGAGGAACCGGCCCGATATCCGACCCGCGGTCGGGACCGACGTGTGATCCAGGTCTGATTTGCGCACGCGATCACGTGCCCGCGCGTGCGGAGTGTGGCCCGCGTCCGGTAGCGCCGGGTTCCCGGCGGAAGAATGTCAAAGGATATTCGTCCGCCGGAACGCGTCATGTCTGCCCCGAACGCCGCGCCCCCGAACGGGGACACCGCACCGCACAGCCCGAGCCCAGCATCGACCGACCACGAGCGTCGCATCGAATCGCGCATTCGGCTGGGCGTCGGTACGCAGCTGAGTCTCGGCTTTGTCGCCGTCGCGGTGCTGGCGTTGACGGCCAACCTGCTGCTGCAGGGCGGCAACACCGCGGTGCGCACGCGGGTCGAGCGGATCGCTCCCGAGTCGCTGGCCCCGAGCAACGCAGCGTCGAGCCCGGCGCCGGCGGCCGCGACCGCGACCGCGACCGGAGACGACGGACCCGCAGCGCGCGCCGCAGCGGCCGTCATGACACGACCTCGCCCGCAGCGGCAGCCCGCCACCAAGGCGGCGCCGAGCCCGGAGGCGCTGGTCGCGACGCTGGCGGAGTCGGATCACCGCCTCCTCGCCGCCCTGCCGGGCGCAGATCGCAGCGCCGCGCCCCAGTCCGGGCGTACGCCGCTCGAGACGATTCCAGCCACCGACGAGGAAGTGCAGTCCGCGCTCGAGGCGGCGACACTACGGTTCACGCGCGATGCCGCGGCCGTCGGCGCGCCGGCCGAGACCTTGCGGCAGCTGCGCAACCAGTTGCGCGCCCACCAGGCCGCGGGCCTCGAGCTGCAGGCCAGCGCCGCACGCCGCGGCACCCAGTACGAGGAGTTCATGCGCAGCCTCCAGGCGCTCGAGACCCAGCTGCGCCAGCCGCTGGAGCGGTCGCTGGAGCTCTTCGGTCGCACCTTCGCCCGTGATTCGGTGATCGCGATCAACCAGGGCCTCGACGCAATCCGCCAGGCCGCGAACGAGATCGACCGTACTCCGCCACTGCAGGCGGCCGCCGTCGAGGGGCTCGCGCTCGCCGAAGCCGCGTTCGGACGGCTGCTGGTCGAGCAGGGCGAGGCGCTGTCGCGCTCGCAGGGCTCGAAATGGCTCGCCGGCGTGCGCGCGCGCTTCGAAGCGCTGTCGGCGGCGCGCGAGGCGCTGGTGCAGACCGATGCTGCGCACGGCGCCACGCTGGCGCGATTCTCCGGCGCGGCACCCGCGATCACCGATTCGATCCGCTCGCTGGCGCGGCGCCTCGCGCGCCAGCAGGCCGACGCCTCGGTGATCGCCGCCCGCGCCGCGGCGCGTGCCGAGGCCGAGGCCGGCCGCGCCGTCGAGGCCGATGCGGTGGCGGCAGCGGCCGCCGCCGCCGCCGCCCAGCTCGCGGCCAGCGCCGACGCGGCGTCCTTGCCGCAACCGAGCGCGGCGCCGCTGGTGCGGACCGTCACCGAGAAGATCACCACCGAATCGGCGTCGTCCGTATCGCTGCTGTGGGTGAGCGGCGCGGTGCTGGGCCTGCTGCTGCTGACCACGATCGTCACGGTGCGCGGGGTCACCGGCCCGGTGCGCCGCCTGATCGAGGCGACCCGCCGGCTGGCGCGCGGCGAACGCGACGTGCGCGTCGCGAGCGGCGGCGCACGCGAGCTCGACGAACTCGGCGCGGCCTTCAACGACATGGCGCGCGAGCTCGACAGTGCGCGCACCGAACTCGAGCAGCACCAGCAGCGACTCGAGATCCAGGTGGCCGAACGCACTCGCGACCTGCAGCACCTGGCCGAGAACGATCCGCTGACGCTGTTGCCGAACCGCCGCCACCTGTTCACACGCCTGACCGACGCGATCGGCCGCGCGCAGGCCAGCCGCGGCGGCGTCGCGGTGATGTTCCTCGACGTCGACAACTTCAAGATCATCAACGACAGCCTCAGCCACGAGTTCGGCGACCAGGTGCTGCAGCAGGTCAGCGACCGACTGCGCGCGGTCGTCGGTCCTGCGGGCTTCTGCGCCCGCCTCGGCGGCGACGAATTCACCGTCGTGCACGAGGGCGCGATGTCGCTCGCGGCGCTCGGCGAAGTCGCCGCGCGCCTGGTCGTCGCGTTCGAGTCGCCGCTGCGCGTGCGCGACCAGGAACTGAAGGTCACGATCAGCGTCGGCGTCAGCAAGTACCCAGAACACGCCGAGGATGCCGAGGGACTGCTGCGGGCGGCCGACACGGCGCTGTTCCGCTCCAAGGAACGCGGCCGCAACCAGTTCGCGCTGTTCAACCAGGAGATGCTCGAGGAAGCGGCGCGCAAGTTCACCGTCGAACAGGGACTGCACGGCGCGATCGCGCGCGACGAACTGCGGCTGGTCTACCAGCCCGAACTGAGCCTCGACGGCAACCGCGCCGTCGCCGTCGAAGCATTGCTGCGCTGGCAGCTCGCCGACGGCCGCCTGGTGCCGCCGGGCGAATTCCTCGAGGTGGCGGAGCAGTCGCGCCTGATCCTCGACATCGGCGACTGGGTCATGCGCACCGCGATCGCCAAGGCGGCCGAGTGGCACCGTGGCCCCTGGCCCGCCGTGCGCATCGCGGTCAACGTCTCGCCGCGCCAGCTGCTCGACGGGCGCTTCGTCACGCGCGTCGCCGGCCTGCTGCGCGAGCATGCGCTGCCGCCTGAATGCCTCGAGATCGAACTCACCGAGTCGGTGATGCAGACGGGACCGGCGACCGTGCGTGCGCTGCGCGAACTGCGCGCGCTCGGGATCTCGATCGCGCTCGACGATTTCGGCACCGGCTACTCCTCCCTCGCCTCGCTCGAACAGCTGCCGCTGACGCGCGTCAAGCTCGACCGCAGCCTGATCTCGACCATCGATTCGAACGAGCGCTCGCTGTCGATCGCCCATGCGATCGTCGAGCTGTGCCGCGGCCTCGGCCTCGCGATCACCGCCGAGGGCATCGAGCGCCCGGCGCAGCTCGCGCTGCTGGCGCGCGAGCGCGACGTCACGCTGCAGGGCTACCTCTTCTCGAAGCCCATTCCCGAGGCGGAGTGGCTGCAGCTGCTGCCACAGATCGCGGGCCGTCTCGAACAAATGCTGTTGTCGATGCCGGCGGCCCCGCCGCTGCGCGTGGTGGCGCGACGTGCCGAAACGTCGGCCGACGCGCATCGCCTGCTCGGCACGAACTGACGGCTGACGCGCGTTCTCGAGGCGGATGGCCTCACCGCCCGCGCGCCGCCGCCGCACCGCTCATGCCACTGGCATCAGCCAGCGCGCTTCGCAACCCCAGGCCAGCAGAAGTGCCGCCAGTGCCAGCCAACCGATCCAGGCGTCGAATGTCTTCATGAGGCCATTTCGATGCCGAGGCACGGCAGCGCGCGGGCGCAATCCGGGCGGCCCGCGGATCGAAAATGATCAATCGTGGCAGGGCCGGTTCCAGCCTGCCGCGGCCACCGGGCCGGCGATACACTGGTCCGCATGAAGAAGACCATCGCCATCGTCGAGGACGAGCCCGCGATTCGCGACAACTACGCGGCCGCGTTCACCCGCGAAGGTCATGCCGTGCGCACGTACGCGAGCCGCCCGCTCGCGCTGCAGGCGTTCGCGACGCGGCTGCCGGATCTCGTCGTGATCGACATCTCGCTCGGCGACGAACCCGAGGGCGGCTACGACCTGTGTCGCGAGCTGCGCGCACGCAGCGCGGAGCTGCCGATCATCTTCCTCACCGCGCGCGACTCAGAGCTCGACGCCGTGTCGGGCCTGCGCCTCGGCGCCGACGACTTCCTCACCAAGGACCTCAGCCTCGCCCACCTGCTGGCCCGCGTGAACGCGCTGTTCCGCCGCGTCGAGGCACTGACGCGACCCGCCGACGGTGCGCAGACGGTGCAGCGAGGCGTACTGACGCTCGATGGCGAGCGCCTGCAGGTGCTGTGGCAGGGCGAAGTGGTGCTGCTGTCGCTGACCGAGTTCTGGATCGTGCACGCGATCGCACGGCATCCAGGCCACGTGAAGAATCGCCAGCAGTTGATGGATGCCGCCAGCGTCGTGCTCGACGACAACACCATCACCTCGCACGTGAAGCGCATCCGCCGCAAGTTCCAAGTCGTCGATCCGGCCTTCGATGCGATCCAGACCGTGTACGGCATGGGCTATCGCTGGGTCGATCCGGTCGGCTGAGCGCTGCCGGCGATCCACGCAAAGCCACCGTGCTGATCCGCACAAAGCTGCTGCTGCTCGGCCTCGCGACGCTCGCACTGCCCTGGGCCGGCTGCCAGTACGTGCGCGAGATCGAAGGCTCGCTGCGGCTCGCCGAGAGCCAGTCCCTGCTCGCCGTCGCACGCACCATCGCGACCTCGCTGCGCGGCCGTCGCGACCTGCTGTTCCGCGGCGTCGACGGCCCGCGCTCCAGCGAGCCGGCCGGCCCCTACGACTTCCAGCCGCTGCCGCTGGCCGCGGCGCCACAGCTCGAGGCGCGCGACGACGACTGGCCGAGCGCGAAGCAGTCCGCGCGCCGCTTCGCCAGTCCGCGCCCCGGCGAGCAGCTCGAAGTCCGCACCGCCACGTTCGAACGCTACCTCTACCTGCTGGTCGTCGCGCCGGTCGACCGGCTGGTGCTCGATGCCGGCGACGGCGCGGCGCTCGATCCCGCGGCCAGCGGTGATCGCGTCTGGATCGCCTACACCACGCCGGACGGGCAGCGCGCGCAGCTGTTCGTCTCGGCCTGGAGCACCGGCACCGTGCGCGGCCGCCGCATCGCGACGCGCGAGCTCGGCCGCCCCGAGCTGGTCGAGGAGCCGCGCGTGCAGGGCGCCTGGCGCAGACTCGGCAGCAGCGACGCGTCGGGCGGCTGGATGCTGGAGTTGCGCCTGCCGCTCTCGATGCTCGGACACGAATTCGGCGTGCTGCTCGACGATCGCGATGCGCGTGGCGCCGCGCCCTCGAGCTATGGCAGCCTCTCCCCGCGCGAACTGCTGCCGCGCGGCCGTCTGATCGCCGCCGCGCCCGAACTCGCCACCTATCTCGCGCAGTTCGGCCAGCCGGGCGTGCGCATCGCGGCAGCCACGAGCGACGGCAGCGTGCTCGCGGAAACCAATGCGCTGCCGCAGGTTGCCGATGGCCTCAGCGGCGCGCAGGCGCTGTTGTCGCAGCTGTATCGTCGGCTGCTCGACCGGTCGTCGCTGGCCCAGCGGCCGCTCCAGACCGAACGCGGACGCCTCGATGCGCAGCAGGCGCGCGCAGCGGCCGCCGGCCAGGGCAGCACCGCGTTGTTCGGCGCCCCCGGCCGGCAGCGGCTGGTCGTCGCCGCCGCCGCGCCGGTGCTGGATGCGGATTCGGGCCGCGTGATCGCGATGCTGCAGGTCGCCCAGACCGCCGATCGCTGGCTGCTGCTGCGCGATCGCGCGCTGACGCGGCTGCTGAACCTGACCCTGCTCGCGGTGGCGATCGTGATCGGCGCTACCCTGCTGTTCGGCGCCAGGCTCGCACTGCGCCTGGAGCGCGTGCGACGTGCCAGCGATGCCGCGATGTCCCGCGACGGGCAGTTGCGCACCGATTTTCCCGAAACCTCGGCCTCCGACGAGCTCGGTGACGTCGCACGCGGCTTCTCGGCGCTGCTCGAGCGCCTCGCCGAATACACCGGCTACCTGCGCACGCTGGCCGGCAAGCTGTCGCACGAGATCCGCACGCCGCTGACCATCGTCCGATCGTCGCTCGAGAACCTGGAAACCGAGCCGCTCGGCGAAAATGCACGAACCTACCTCGCGCGCGCCCGCGAGGGCAGCGAACGCCTCGGCGCGATCGTGCAGGCCATGGGAGCCGCAACGCGCGTCGAGGAGGCGATCCGCAGCGCGGAACGCAGCCGCTTCGACCTGGCGGAACTGCTGGCGAGCGCGACTCGCGCCTATGGCGATGCCTTCCCTGCCCGCCGCTTCCAGCTCGAGGGTGCCGATATCCCCTGCCCGATCTTCGGCGCGCCGGAGCTTGTGCTGCAGATGCTCGACAAGCTGGTCGACAACGCCGTCGACTTCAGTCCCCCCGGCTCGGTCGTGCAGCTGCGCCTGCGCAACCTCGGCGGGCCGGCCATCACGCTCGAGGTCGAGAACGGGGGCCCGTCGCTGCCTCCCGACGCGGGCGGCCGCCTGTTCGAATCCCTGTGGCAGCATCGTCGCGGCGACGATGGCCGGCCGCACTTCGGCCTCGGCCTCTATATCGTCAAGCTAATCACGGACTTCCATGCGGGCAAGGCGCGGGCCGAGAACCTGGCAGGCGCACCGGGCGGGGTCCGTTTCACGATCGAGCTGGCCAGGAATCTGACGGAAGTGTGACCGCCGTCGTGTATCAGAGACATTCCAAACGGCTCGGAGTTGCTTATAATCCACGTCAACGCCACTGGACGCCGGGGCCTAAGCCCCCGATATCCAACGGTTGATTTCCGTAGTGGCGTCGTGTCTGCCCCGTTGTGGTGGGTTACCAACCGCAGCTGAGGCAGGGAACACACAACGCCTGCACATGACCTCTGGAAGAGGATTTCGACAACAGAAACTCTGGCAATCGACGCGAGCACGGGCAAGGCGGCTGCACCATTTTTGCGGCTTCCCGGTACGACATATGCGTGAACCCACACGCGGGCTAGCAATTTCAGCCGGGGCCTCCCCCAACGTACCAACCGTGACGATTAGCGCTCGCGTAGCAACTGAATGATGGCTGCTGACAGCGATCGACCGGATCTCTCGACGACCGACTGAAGCCCCGCATTGCGGGGCTTTTTTTTGGCCTGCCACCGTCGTCCGCGCCGCATCCGGCATCAGGCCGCGCGGTCGCGGTCGGCGTCCTCGTCCTCGTCCGGCTCGGCGCTCAACGCCTGCTCCAGCTCCAGCTTGCGCTCGGCAATCTCCACGCCCAACGCATCGAGATCGACTTCACTGCGCTGCAGCTGCGCGAACAGCTCGCCTTCTTCCGCGCGCACGTGGTGCCCGACGTACTCGCCCAGCACCTTGACCATCGCATTGAAATTCTCGTCCTCCGGATCGGCATCTTCGATGCGTTCGATCAGGTCCTTCGCGCTCTGATGCTCCACCTCGGCTTCGTGCACGAGTTCTTCGTCGATCGCCTCCAGCGCCGCCGGATACAGCAGCTCTTCCTCGCAGGCGGCATGGATCGTCAGCATCCGGCAGACCTGCGTCGCGATCTCGGCCTTCTCATCCTGGTCGTCCGTGTCCTGGAAGCGCGTGAACAGTGCGGAGACTTCGGCGTGATCCTTCTTCAGGAGCTCGATCGCGTTGGGCGCGGATTTCGAATTGCGGGGCATGGTCCGATCCTCGGGGTTGGGCTGGTGACTCGAAGCGGTAGCGAGTGTTCCAGAGCCAAGCCGTGGGATGAGACCACGGAGCCGCCCGACCCTGCGTCGGACCTTTCCGACGCCGCCAGTCCCGCCGATGCGGATCAGCGGGCTATTTCGAGCCGCAGCAGCAGGTCCTTCGCCTCCAGCTGTGAGCCGTCGCGTACCAGCACCTCGGCGACGATGCCATCAGACTCGGCGCGTACCGCCGTCTCCATCTTCATCGCCTCGAGGGTCAGCAGCACTTCGCCGCGCACCACCCGCTGACCGACGACCACCGGGACCGTCGCGATCGTTCCGGGCATCGGCGCGCCGACTTGAAGGGGATGGCCGAGTTCGGCCTGCCGCGCAGGCGGCCGCTTCGCCACCTGGCTGCGATCCGTCACGACGATCGAGCGCGGCTAACCATTGAGCTCGAAGAACACCGTGCGCGTGCCATCCTCGTGCGTCTCGCTGGTCGCGACCAGGGTGACGATCAGCGTCTTGCCACGCTCCAGGTCGATCGTCACTTCCTGCCCCGGCTCCATCCCGTAGAAGAACACCGACGTCGGCAGCCGCCCGACGTCGCCGAATACGGCGCGGTCGCGGGCGTAATCGAGGAACACCTTCGGGTACATCAGGAACGAGGCGAGCTGGTAGTCGGTGACGGCGCGGCCGATCTTCTTCTCGACCTCGCGCCGCAGTGCCACGGGGAAGCCGCCATGCGGCTGGCCGATGTCACCCCGGAACAGCTGCACGACCGATTCCGGAAACGCGATTTCGGTCGCCGGGTCCTCGACCTGCGCGCGCGTCAGGCCGCTGGCGACCATCATCAGCGCCATGTCGCCGACCACCTTCGAGCTCGGCGTCACCTTGACGATGTCGCCGAACATCGCGTTGACGTCGGCATAGGTCTGCGCCACCTCGGGCCAGCGCACGTAGTCGATACCGAGCGCGCGCGTCGTCGATGGCGTCGCAACCGGCGTCGATCGCGGCCAGCACGCTCGCCGCGCAGATGCCGCTCGTGTCGTGGGTGTGGAAATGCACCGGCAGCCCGATCTCCGACTTCAGCGCAGCGACCAGCGCATGCGCCGCACGCGGCCGGCAGAGGCCGGCAGAGGCCGGCCATGTCCTTGATGCCGACCACGTGCGCGCCGGCCGCCTGCAGCTCGCGCGCCAGCCCGAGGTAGTAGTCGAGCGTGTACTTGGTCTCGCCCGGGTCGGAGAGGTTGCCGGTGTAGCAGATCGACGCCTCGCAGAGGGCGCCGGTCTCGAGCACCGCGTCGATCGCGACGCGCATGTTCTCGACCCAGTTCAGTGAGTCGAACACGCGGAACACGTCGATGCCCCCGGCGGCCGCCTGACGCACGAAATAGCGCACGACGTTGTCCGGGTAGTTCGTGTAGCCGACCGCGTTCGCCGAGCGCAAAAGCATCTGCAGCATCAGGTTCGGCATCGCCTCGCGCAGCTGCGCGAGGCGCTCCCATGGGTCTTCCTTCAGGAACCGCATCGCGACGTCGAAGGTCGCCCCGCCCCAGCACTCGACCGAGAACAGCTGCGGCAGCAGCCGCGCGTAATGCGGCGCAATGGCCGCCATGTCGAGCGTGCGCATCCGCGTCGCCAGCAATGACTGGTGCGCGTCGCGCATCGTCGTGTCAGTCAGCAGCACGCGCTTCTGGGCCAGCATCCAGTTCGAGAATCCGCGGGCGCCGAGCTGCTGCAGTCGCTGGCGCGTGCCGGGCGCGAGGTCCGGCCACCCCGCGACGCCGAGACGCGGCGCCACCGTGCCGCCCGCCGCCGCACCCGACACGACCGGCGCCGGCACCACGCCTGCCGCCGGCAGCTTCGGCAACCTCGGCGTCACCAGCCGCTGCGGCCTCGGCCGGCCCGCCACCTGGGGATTGCCGTTGACGATGGTCTCGGCGAGGAAGGTCAGCATCCGCGTGGCGCAGTCGCGCTTGCGCGGCCAGTCGAACAGCTCCGGCGTCGTTTCGATGAAGCGCGTCGTGTAGTCGCCGGGCGCGAACTTCGGGTGCGTGATCACCTGGTCGAGGAAGCGCAGGTTCGTGACCACGCCGCGGATGCGGAACTCCCACAGCGCGCGATGCATGCGCGCCGCGGCTTCCCCGGGCGTCGGCGCCCAGGTCGTCACCTTCACCAGCAGCGAGTCGTAGGAGAGGGTGATCAGCGCGCCCACATAGGCGGTGCCCGCATCGAGCCGCACCCCGAAGCCGGCGGGACTGCGATAGGCCGTGATGCGACCGTAGTCGGGTATGAACTGGTTTTCCGGATCCTCGGTCGTGACGCGGCACTGCACCGCGTGTGCGTTCATGCGGATGTCCGCCTGCGACGGAACACCGCTCTCCGGCGTGCCGATGCGCGCACCGGCGCCGATGCGGATCTGCGCCTTGACGATGTCGATCCCGGTGACGCACTCCGTGACGGTGTGCTCCAACTGGATCCGCGGGTTCACCTCGATGAAGTAGAACCGGCCGTTGTCCGCATCCTGCAGGAACTCGACGGTGCCGGCGTTCAGGTAGCGCACCGCACGGCCGATCTCGAGGCCCATCCGGCACAGTTCGTCGCGCTGCGCCGCGTCGAGGAATGCCGCTGGCGCGCGCTCGACCACCTTCTGGTTGCGCCGCTGCATCGTGCAGTCGCGCTCGAACAGGTGCACCAGGTTGCCGTGACTGTCGCCGAGAATCTGCACCTCGACATGGCGCGCATGACGCACGAGTTTCTCGAGGTACACCTCGTCGTTGCCGAACGCGGCCTTCGGCTCGCGCCGCGCCGCCGGCAGCGCCTCGGCGAGCTGCTCGTCGTTCTCGACCACGCGCATGCCGCGCCCGCCGCCGCCTTGTTGCCTAGCGTGCGCAGCATTTCGGGCGTCGGCCCGACGAAGATCACGCCGGACCGGGCGCAAGCCTCAGCGAATTCCGGATTCTCGGACAGGAAGCCGTAGCCGGGATGGATCGCATACGCCTGCGCCTCGCGCGCGATCCGCAGCAGGTCGTCGATGTCGAGATAGGCCTCGACGGGCCCCTTGCCCTCGCCGACGAGCTAGGCCTCGTCCGACTTGGCGCGGTGCAGCCCGAAGCGGTCCTCCTGCGAATAGACCGTGATCGTGCGGATGCCGAGTTCGGTGGCTGCGCGCATCACGCGAATCGCGATCTCGCCGCGATTGGCGATCAGCAGCCGCTGTATCGGCCTGCGGTCGACGTGCATCGTGGGGGGCATCCGGCGGCCGGGAGTCTGCGGAGAATAGCGTGCCGGCCTATTTCTTCTTCCAGCGGCTGCCGCGATCCAGCAGGTCCTTCATGTCCTTCGTGGTCTGCGGCAGCTGCGCCGGCGGCAGGTCGAGGTGGTTCAGCGGGATCTCCTGCCGGTACTGGTCGAACACCGGCTTCACGACCTCGAGCGGATAGCGCGGGATCGTGCGCCCCTTGCGGAACGCCGCGATCGGCACCTCGGCCTCGACGATCGCGTCGTTGTTGCTCGGGTCTTCGGCCAGCACCTTGCCGCGTGGGTCGACGATCAGCGAACCGCCGCCGAAACTCGCCGGCACGCCGGAATCCGCCGGGAAGGTGATGTTCGACATCGCCGAGTACATGTTGTTGTAGAGTGCGATCGCCTGCACGTCAGTCTTCGAGAACAGCGTCGCGGTGCGCAGCATGATCTCGACGCCACGCATCGCATAGGCTGCGAACACGAACGGGTCCAGCTGCACCGTGCTGACGGCGATGTTGCCGTACTCGGTCATCAGCACCGGGAATTCCTCCTCGATGCCGTACTTCGCGCGGAACTTGTCGCGTACGTTCTCGACCGTCGTCGTCGGGATCTCGTCGTCGTTCAGGCGGATGACATTCCGCGACTTCCAGTAGACATGCTTGAGCTTGCCGTCACGGCCGATCACCGGGTTCAGGCTGAGGATGTGGCCGGGCCATGCGGGGTCCGTCGCGTAGCTGCCGAAGACGATGTAGGTGTCGCAGGCCTTCGCGAGTTCGCCGAGGCGCTGCGTCTCGGGGCCGGGCACCTGGATCGTGAACTTCAGCTTCTCCTCGCGCGTGCCAGAGGAATAGCCGGTCAGCGGGAACTCGTTGAACAGGATGAAGTCGGGCTTCTTGCCGGTCGTGCAGGCTTTCTGGATCCACGCGGCCATGCGCTCGACGTTGGTCGCCAGGCCTTCCTTGATCGAAGGCGCCTTCTGCAGGTTCAGCGGTGCGTTCTGCACCACCTTGATCACCACCACGTCCTTCTCGAGCGGCACCGTGGGATAGCCGCCGTCCGGACGCACCAGCAGCGGCGGCGTGGCGGCGGACGCGGGGGTGGCGCCGAGCGCGGCCAGCAGCAGGGCGCTGGCTCCGAGGACGCTCGCAAGCCGGTGCGTGATCGCGGATCGGGTCATGTCGTTCTCCCTGATGTTCACGCCATCTTGCCACGACGGCCGAGCGTGTCGGAATCCGCCTGCCGCGACTCGGGGCGGGAGTGCAGTGCATCGAAGGGCAATCGCGTGCAGGGTGGATCTGATGCAAGCTGACACGACCCTCGCCCCCGACGATCCGCTCGCGGACCGCCTGCGCCGGGACCTGGGCCGCATCCACCGCATGACGGGGTCGGCCACGATCCTGCGGCGGGCGGTCGCGCGCCTCGGCCTGGTCTCGCCGCCGCGCCGGCTGCTCGATCTGGGTGCCGGCGACGGCACGTTGCTGCTGCGCGTCGCGCGCGCCATGCCGCGCAGCTGGAACGGCGTGCACGTCACCCTGCTCGATCGCCACGACGTGATCACCCCATCGACCCGCAAGGGGTTCGCCAGCATCGGCTGGCAGACCCGCGTCGAATCGATCGACGCGCTCGACTGGGCGCGCGCGACGCATCCTGGCGGTTACGACCTCTGCCTGTCGGTGCTGTTCCTGCATCGACTCGACCAAGCCGCGCGCGCGCTGTTGCTGCCGGCGATTGCTCGCCGCACGATGGCCTTCGTGTCCTGCGAGCCGCGCCGCAGCGCGCTCTCCCGCCTCGGCAGCCAGTTCGTCACGGTGCTCGGATCCAGCGCCACGATGCGCGACGATGCCGTCGCCGGCGTCGACGCCGGCTTCACGGGACGCGAACTGTCCGGCGCCTGGCCTCCGGCCCCAGGCGCGTGGGCGCTCGACGAATACCCGGCCGGCCTGTTCATGCACTGCTTCTCGGCCGTGCGCGTCGCGGCGCGCGTGATGGATCGTCTTGGCGCTCCGCGCTGAGCGCATTGGGGCGCCGATCGCGGCAGGCGCTCCGGCCACGCGCCCTTCCCGTGCCGCAATCCGCCGCGCAATCCGTCCCACGATCCACCCCCCGATCCCGACGCGCCTTCCACCATGTACCTGAGCGCGATCGGTACCGCAGTGCCTCCGCGCCGCTACACGAAGGCGGATTGTTGGGATGCCTTCGTCGACTCCGACTGGTTCAATCGGCTCGATTCGCGCTCCCATGCGATCGCGAAGACCGTACTGCGCCGCGACAACGGCATCGATACCCGCCGTCTCGCGGTGGACTCGCTGCAGGATGTGTTCGCGATCGACCCTGACACCCTGCACCGGCGCTTCGTCGAACACGCGCCGCGGCTGGCCGCGCTGGCCGGACGCCAGGCACTGGAGCGCGCGGGGCTGGAGGCCGCGCAGATCGATGCCGTGGTCGTGTCCACCTGCACCGGCTACCTGTGCCCGGGCCTCAGCGGCTACGTACTCGAAGCACTCGGGCTACGTCCCGACATCCGCGGCTTCGATCTCGTCGGCCAGGGCTGTGCGGGCGCGATGCCGAACTGGCAGTTGTCCAGCGCACTGCTGCACGGCGGCGACTGCGAGCACGTGCTGTCGGTCTGCGTCGAGGTCTGCAGCGCCGCGATGTATCTCGACGACGATCCGGGCGTGCTGATCAGCGCCTGCCTGTTCGGCGACGGCGCCGGCGCGGCGGTGCTGTCGCGGCAGCCGCGCCCCGGTCAGCGGCGTGTCGCGTGGCGCCACAGCGTGTCCTCGACGCTGCCGCAGGCGCGCGGATCGCTGCGCTTCGAACACCGCGGCGGGATGCTGCGCAACGTGCTCACGCGCGCGGTGCCGCGGCTCGCCGCCGAGCGCGTCGAACACGTGCTGTATCGCGCGCTCGACTCCGCGGGCCTCGCCCGCGCCGACGTGGCGGGCTGGATCATGCATGCCGGCGGCCGCGACGTCCTGCTCGCGCTCGAAGATCGGCTCGGGCTCGAACCGGCGCAGCTGCAGTACAGTCGCGACGCGCTGCGCGAGTACGGCAACCTCAGCAGCGCCTTCGTCTATTTCGTGCTCGACGCCGCGCTCGCGGCCGGCGCACCGGGACGCTGGTGGTGGATGTGCTCGTTCGGCGCTGGCTTCACCTGCCACGGCGCGCTGCTGGAGGTCGAGTGAACTTTTTCGCTGCAAGCCGGCAAGATCGCCTCGTGACCCCCGAACGGCTCGATCAGCTCGCGCCCGAGGATCCGCTGGCGAACGGTTCGCGCCGCGACCTGCGCCGCGTGCATCGCGCGATGGGTACCGCGACCATCCTGCGCGGGTCGCTGCAGCGACTCGGTCTGCCACGGATGCCGCGCCGCGTCCTCGAACTCGGCGCCGGCGATGGCAGCCTGATGCTGCGCGTCGCACGCGCCTCGCGCCCTCTTTGGCGCGACGTCGAGTTGACGCTGCTCGACCGCGTCGATGTGGTCGATCCGCAGGTCCGGGACGGGTTCCGGCGCCTGCACTGGCAAGTCGAGGTCGAATGTGTCGACGTCCTCGACTGGGCGAACGACGCCACCGCGCCACGCTACGACCTCTGCACGACCACGCTGTTCCTGCACCACTTCGATGCAGCGACGCTGGCGACGTTGCTGGCCGCGATCGCCGCGCGCGCCGATGCCTTCCTCGCCTGCGAACCGCGCCGATGCAGGCTCGCACAGGCCGGCAGCCGGCTGGTCGGGCTGCTCGGCTCGAATGCGGTGACGCGCGGAGATGCCGTGCGCAGCGTCGCCGCAGGTTTCGCCGGTCGCGAGTTGACCACCGCGTGGACCACCGCCCTTCGCGGTCGCAGCGCGATGGGAGAGTGGGCGACCGCAGAGTACGCGGCCGGCCCATTCTCCCAGGTGTTCACCGCAATCCGGCTCGCGCCGCCGATCCGCGAGCTTGCGGATGAACGCTGACGCCGACGCCATCGTGATCGGGGCTGGGCCCGCCGGCAGCGCGACCGCCATCCTGCTCGCCGCTGCCGGCTGGCGCGTGGCGCTCATCGAGCAGCACGCATTCCCGCGCCAGAAGGTCTGCGGCGAATGCATTGCCCCTAGCGGCCTCGAGATCCTCGACCGGCTCGGCGTCGGCGTCGCCGTGCACCGGATCGCCGGGCCCGAACTGCGACACCTCGCCTGGATGAGCGGTGAGAAGACGGTCCACGCCGACCTTCCGGCCTGCCGTACTGGCGCACACCGATACGGGCGGGCGCTCGGGCGCGATCGTCTCGACACGCTGCTGGTCGGACGCGCGCGCAGTCTCGGCGTGCGGGTGCTGCAGCCGGCCAGGGTCGAGGCGGTGCACGGCGAACCGGGTAACCATCAGTGCATCGTCCAGTGCCTGCAGCCGCAATCCAGGTCGTACCCGCATTCCGCCACCGCCGCGGCGCCGCTGCAGCTGCGCGCGCCGGTGGTCATCGATGCGCACGGCGCCTGGGAAGCCGCACCACGCGGCCTGCAGGACACGGCGTCACGCCACCGCGATGCCCGTCGACCCGCCTCCGACCTGCTCGCGTTCAAGGCGAGCTTCCACGACACCCGGCTGCCGCCTGGCCTGTTGCCCGTGCTGTCGCTGCCCGGCGGCTGTGGCGGCATTGTGATTGCCGACGACCGGCGCGCTACGCTCGCCTGCTGCCTGGATCGCGAGGCGCTGCGGCGCTGCCGGGCCGAATCGCCGCAGTCGCCGGCCGGTGTCGCGATCGAACGCTGGTTGCGCCGGCATTGCGCCGGCGTCGACCGCGCCTTGAGCGGAGCGCGTCGCGACGGCGACTGGCTCGCGGTCGGTCCGGTCCGGCCCGGCCGGCGGCCGACCGGATTGTCCGGCCCGTTTGCGGTCGGCAACGCGGCCGGCGAGACCCATCCGTTGATTGGCGAAGGCATCGCCATCGCATTGCAATCCGCCGCGATGCTCGCGCAACTGCTGGTTGCGCACGCACCCGCCGCGCTCGGTCCGGGAAGCGCAGCCGGCGTAAAGCGCGACTACGCGCGCTCCTGGCGCCGCGCCTTCCTGTGGCGCCAGCGACTTGCCAGCACGTTTGCCGGCATCGCGATGCGGCCGGCATTCGGCACGACGGCGGGCCGGCTGCTCGCCCGCTGGCCCGGACTGCTGACCGCCGGATC
>Ga0163144_10002818_pt1 | contig 39774 bp, 33 predicted proteins | sample OliLak19BULKMAT1_FD_123175 | JGI IMG/M metagenome (GOLD analysis project Ga0163144, IMG submission 123175) | Freshwater microbial mat bacterial communities from Lake Vanda, McMurdo Dry Valleys, Antarctica - Oligotrophic Lake LV.19.BULKMAT1 | ecosystem: Environmental > Aquatic > Freshwater >...
CGCTTCTCCGCCTGGTACGGTGGTCGACAGGCGTTGGTCGGCGTCGACCTCGCCTTTGAACCACGCACGATTACGGCACTCATCGGCCCGTCGGGGTGTGGCAAGTCCACGCTGCTGCGCGCGGTGAATCGACTCAACGATCAGATTCCCGGCGCACGGTACGTAGGCCGCATTCTCCTCGATGGCGACGATGTGCATGCGCCTGGGATGGACACGAGTCTCTTGCGACAGCGCGTGGGGATGGTGTTTCAGCGGTCGAACCCGTTCCCGCGCTCCGTTTTTGATAACGTGGCGTATGGCCCGCGCCTGAACGGACTGGCGAATGGGCGCGAGTTGGAGGATGTCGTCGAGCACGCGCTGCGACGCGCCGCCCTCTGGGACGAGGTCAAGGATCGACTGCGCGAGAGTGCATTGGGCCTCTCGGGCGGCCAGCAGCAGCGGCTCTGCATTGCACGGGCGCTGGCCAACGATCCCGAGGTGTTGCTTTTCGACGAACCAACCAGCGCACTCGATCCCACCGCCACCCAGCGCATCGAAGAGTTGCTGTATGAGCTGCGTCGGGACCTGACGATCGTGCTGGTGACACATAACTTGCATCAAGCGGCGCGCGTCTCCGACCGAACGGCGGTTCTCATCGACGGTCGACTGGTGGAGATGACCAGCACCAGGCAATTCTTCACCAGCCCGCAGGAAGCGCGCACGGAAGCATTCATCACGGGGAGGCTCGGCTGATGGCAGAGGGTGGCGGCTACCGGCACTTCCACGATGAACTCGCCGTGCTCAAGCAGAAACTGCTCGACATGTCGGAGCGCGCCGAAACATTGGTGGATCTCGCCGTGGAGGCGCTGCTCGAGCGCGACAGTGCGAAGGCCGAAACCGTCATCGAAGCGGATCGCGAACTCGATCGCATCGAGGTCGAAGCGGAGAACCTTGCGATCTCGCTGCTGGCGCTGCAGCAGCCCATGGCGCGCGACCTGCGCTTTCTCATCGGGGCAATCAAGGTGTCGAGCGATCTCGAACGCGTGGGAGATCATGCGGTGAACATCGCCCAGGGCGCCGTGCGGCTGGTCGAATCACGCGCGGTGCTTCCCGCCGTGCCCGCCATTACCGACATGGCCCGCCGCGCGCGCGCGATGCTGAGCGATGCACTCGACGCGTTCATTCGCGGTGACGGCACCCTCGGCCGGGCCGTCGGCAAGGCCGACGATCAGGTGGATGCCTTGCACGACGGCATCTTCCGCACACTGCTCACCCACATGATGGCTGACCCGCGTACCATCGCGCCGTCGCTCGAACTCCTGCTGGTCAGTCGCAATCTCGAGCGCGTCGCCGATCTCGCCACCAACATCGGGGAGGACGCCGTCTACCTCGCGGAGGGCAAGCAGATCCGACATCGCTATGATGAGGAACGAGAGCGGGAAGAGGAGCAGGCGCAGCTTGGTCTGGCGCAACCCGGCGTTCTGCCACTCCGATCCCCGGCGAAGCCCGTATGACCGCTGCCCCGCGCCTTGTCGTCGAGGCACCGCGTGCTGAGGAGATCCGCATCGCGGCAATCGATGTCGGTTCCAACTCGGTGCGCCAGATCATCGCCGATGTATCGGCGACGGGACAGATTCGCGTGATCGACGAAATGAAGGCCATGCCGCGTCTTGGCGAAGGACTCGAACTCACCGGAGCGCTGGGCCAGACCGCGCTCGACGCCGCCGTGGCAGCGATTCAGCGCATGGTGATGCTCTCGCGACAGCTTGGCGCCGCCCGCATCGAAATCGTGGCCACCAGCGCCGTGCGCGATGCCAGCAATTCGGCGGAGTTCACCTCGCGCGTCTCGGACAGCACCGGCATCGATGTGCGCGTGCTCAGCGGCGAACAGGAAGCGTTGCTCTGTTTCCGCAGTGCGCTCGCCCACTTCGAGCTGGGCTCCGGACGTTCGCTGGTGATGGACATCGGCGGCGGATCGCTGGAGCTGGTGCTGGCCAAGGACGGTCTCATTGAACGCGTCGCATCCATGCCTTTCGGCGCCGTGCGACTGACCGAGCGCTTTCTCGCGCCCGTGCTCCGTCCCAAAGGCGTGCGCGAGTTGCGCGAACATGTACGCGATGGCTTGAGGCGCGCGGTCCCGGTGAAGGACTGGCGCGGCACGCGCGTCATTGGTTCGGGCGGCACCTTCACCAATCTCGCCGGCATCGTGCTGCATCGTCAGGGCGTCGCGGTGCGGTCGGCGCATGGCACGCGCGTGACGCGTGTCGAGCTTGAGCACGTGCTCGATTGGCTGCAGCGACTCGACCCCGATGAACGCTCGCGCGTGCCCGGGCTCAATCCGGAACGCGCCGACATCATCGTCGCCGGCCTCGCCACGGCGGCCGAAGTACTGGCGCGTTTCGACCCGCGTGACCTGCTCACGTCGTCGTATGGCATTCGCGAGGGGTTGCTGCTCGAAGCGGCGCGGGTGAATCCCGTTGTGGCCGACCCCGGCGCCGCACGCGAGCGCTCGGTGCGCGAGTTCGCCGAACGCTGCCATTACGAAGAGCCACATTCACGTCAGGTGCAGACACTCGCGCTGCAGCTCTTCGATGCGCTGGCTGCGCGCATGGGTCTGGGCGCGGTCGACCGTCGCATTCTCGCCGACGCCGCGTTGCTGCATGATGTGGGATACCACATCAACTACGAAAACCACAACAAGCATTCGTTCCACCTCATCTCGCACGCGGAATTGCTCGGCATGACGCCCGCCGAACAGATCGCGATTGCGCATGTGGCCCGCTATCACCGCGGCGCATCACCCAAGCGCAAGCATCGTCGCTTCTCGCAACTCGACCGCGTGCTGCGCGAGCGCATCACCAAGCTCTCGGCGTTGCTCCGCTTTGCCGACGGTTTCGATCGAGGTCACGTGGGCGCTGTCGGCCGACTGAAGGTGCGCTGGTCGCAGGATGTGGTGCGCGTCTCGGCGTTGGAAGCCGAGGGAGCGACCACTCTGCGTCTCGAATGCTGGGGCGCGAGTCGCAAGCGCGGACTGCTGGAACTGGTGCTTGGTCGCCCGGTCGAAGTGATCGGACCGGATGGTGCGGTGGTGACGTTCGAGGAAGGGGACGGCGAGTAGGATGGATACGCCGCAGATCGGCCGGACGACTAGCCGTCGCGCGCCGGCTCCGTGCGTCCCTTCCCTTCCGTCCGCACATGTCCCTTGGCACGTGGCGCGCGGCGGGCCGACGTCGTGGTCGACTTCTCTTTCCGTGTCGAGGCCCACGCATCTTTCATGAAGAGCTGCTGCGTCGCCCGCTCCGGCGACCGACCCGGATGACGTCGACGATACACGCCATCGGGGCCGAGATCCCACGCCTGGCGATTGTCGGCAAGACACGTCTCGAGTAACGCGTGCATCTGCTTGTGCAGTCCGCGATCCTCGATCGGCGTCATGACCTCGACGCGACGATCGAGATTGCGCGGCATCCAGTCGGCCGAACCGATGTAGTACTCCGGCACGCCGCCGTTGGCCACGTACAGCACACGTGAATGCTCGAGAAACCGACCGATAATGGAGATCACCCGAATGCGTTCACTCACTTCGGGTATGCCCGGCAGCAGACAGCAGATGCCTCGCACGATCAGGTCGATCTCGACGCCATCCTTCGATGCGCGATACAGCGCGCCGATCACCCCGGGATCGACCAGGGCATTCATCTTCGCGATGATGCGGCCACCGCGCCCGGCGCGTGCATGTGCGGCCTCCCGCTCGATCAACTCCATGGTGCGCTCGCGCAGGCTACCCGGCGCCACAAGGATCTTGCGATAGAACTTCTGCCGCGACACACCGGTCAACGAATTGAACAGGTCCGTCAGATCGGCACCAATCTGCGGATTGCAGGTGAGCAACCCGAGATCGGTGTAGTGACGCGCCGTCTTGGAGTTGTAGTTGCCCGTGCCGATGTGCACATAGCGGCGAATGCCGTCCGGATCGCGTCGCACCACGAGGGCGGTCTTGGCGTGCGTCTTGAGCCCCGGCAGGCCATACGCGACATGGATGCCATAGCTCTCCATCGTGCGCGCAAAGGTGATGTTGTTCTGCTCGTCGAAACGCGCCTGCAGCTCGATGAGAACCGCCACCTGCTTTCCCTGTTCAGCGGCCTCGGTGAGGGCGCGCACCAGCGCCGTATCGCCCGAGGTACGATACAACGTCATCTTGATCGCCAGCACGTGCGGATCATGCGCGGCCATCTCGAGAAACGCTTCCACCGACGACGAGAACGATTCGTACGGATGATGCACCAGAATATCGTGTTCGCGAATCGCGTCGAAGATGTTGCGTGACCCATCGCGCAGCGCGGGCGGCACCACCGGCGTAAATGGCGGGTCGCGCAACTCGGGAATGTCGAGGGACGCCAGCGACATGAGATCGCCGAGTTCAAGCAGGTCCGCGTTGGAGTGCACATCGCCATCCATCAGCGGTGCGACTTCCTGCGACTCACCCTCGCCCAACTCTTCGAGCAGCAGCGCACGAATCGACGCCGGCATCCCGTTCTGCACTTCGAGGCGCACCACTTCACCGAATCGACGTTGGAACACCTGCTGCTCGATCGTCTCCAGCAGATCCTCCGGCTGATCCATCTGCCCGAGATCGAGGTCGGAGTAGCGCGTGATGCGGAAAGTGAACCACCGCTCCACATCCATCCCTCCGAACAGCGCACGCAGATTGGCCCCGATCAGTTGCTCCAACGGTACGAAGCAATTCGCCCGGCCGATCGGCACCCACCTTGGCAACGAACGCGGCACCTTCACCCGGGCAAAGTGTTCATGGCCCGTCACCGGATCGCGAATCTCGACCGCCAGCGACAGCGACAGGTTGGAGATGTACGGAAACGGATGACCCGGATCGACCGCGAGCGGCGTCAGCACCGGAAAGACCTCCGCCTCGAAGAACGCCAACAGTCTCGCCGACTCGTCCGGCGTCAACTCGTTCATGCGTACCAGGCGGATGCCGTGCGACTCGAGCGCCGGCAGCAGTTGCTCGTGCAGCGCGACTCGGCGGCGCTCCAGCAGCTCCGCAATGCGTGCCTGTGCCGCCACCAACTGATCGGCGGGCATCAACGGGTCGGGCGCATACTGCGGGGCACCCGCGGCAACCTTGCGACGGAGCCCCGCCAGCCGCACCATGTAGAACTCGTCAAGATTCGTACTGAAGATCGCCAGAAACTTCAGGCGCTCCAGCAACGGCACACGATCATCGAGCGCTTCTTCCAGCACACGCGCATTGAACTCGAGCCAACTGAGCTCGCGATTCAGGTACGGCAACGACAGCGATGACAGCGGGGCCATGCGAAGTCCAGGCAACGAGGCGCGCCGCGCCCGGCTACCGGTCAGAGGGTTACCAACGCAGCGAGCAACTTGTACGAGAGCGCAGCCATCAGCGCCGAGGCGGGAATGGTCACAACCCACGCCCAAACGATACGACTGGCAAGTCCCCAGCGCACCGCCGACAGGCGATTGGTCGCGCCAACGCCGACGATCGCGCCGGTGATGGTGTGGGTCGTGCTGACCGGGATGCCGAATTTGGTGGCGGCCAGAATGACTAGCGCGCCGCCCGTCTCCGCGCAAAAGCCGCCGACGGGTTTGAGCTTCGTGATGCGCGTGCCCATCGTGTGCACGATCCGCCAGCCACCCGACAGCGTTCCAAGCGAGATCATGGTGTACGCGGACAACTCCACCCACAGGGGTATGGTGGTCATGTCGGGCACATAGAACAGTCGCAGCCATCCGGTCTGCGCCTCGAACAGCGCACTGGACGAGACGAGGAGCGCCACGATGATGCCCATCGTCTTCTGCGCGTCGTTACCGCCGTGGGCGATGGAGAGCAACGCAGAACTGGTGAGCTGTGCGACGCGGAAGAACTTGTCGACCCTCGAATGGCTCGCGTTTCGGAAGGCGTTCAGCACGAAGACCATGAGCAGGAAGCCCATCAGCATTCCCAACGCCGGCGAAAGTACGATGGCCGACAGCGTTTCGATCCACTTCGGTCCCCACAGGAGCGCCCCCCAACCAGCCTTGGCCACTGCCGCGCCGGCATAGCCCCCGATCAACGCGTGCGACGAACTGGACGGAATGCCATAGTACCACGTAAGCAGATTCCAGATGATCGCGCCCAGCAGTCCGCCAAGGATGACGCCCGGATCGACGATGCTCATGTCGATGAAGCCGCCGCCAAACGCCTTGGCGACGGCAGTCCCCACGAAGAACAACGCCGAGAAGTTGAAGACCGCAGCCCAGATCACGGCTGCCAACGGACTCAGGACGCGCGTACCAACGATCGTCGCGATCGAGTTGGCCGAGTCGTGAAAGCCGTTGATGAAGTCGAACGCCAGCGCGACGACGACGATGAACAGGACGAAGTAGACCACAATTCGTTCAGCTGTTCTTGAGCGCGATGCTTTCGAGCACGTTCGAGACATCCTCGCACTCGTCGAGCGTGTGCTCGAGCGCGTCGTAGATCTCCTTCCACTTGAGCACTTCGATCGCGGGCATCTCCACCGCGAACAACGAGCCGACGTATTCCGCGTACAGCGCGTCACCCTGCTCTTCGATCGCCTTCATCGTGCGACCGTGCGAAAGCATTGCCTGTCGTTTCGTGACATCGCCCACCGAGGCGAGGATCTCCTTGCTCGCACGAACCACCAACTCGGCCATTTCGACTCCGCCCACGCGAGCTTCGGTGATGCGGAACATCACGACACGACGTGCAGCGCCGTTGATGAGGTCGATGACGTTGTCGAGACGCTTGGCCAGCAGGTGAATGTCTTCCCGATCGAGCGGCGTGACGAAGCTCGTATCGATGCGCAGGTTGATCAGGTGGACGATCGCGTCACCTTCCGTCTCCACCTTCTTGATGTTGCCAGCGATGCGCACCGCATCCGTTGGATTCTCGAAAAGTGTTTTCAGTAGCGTGGCTGCAGTGCCAATGTGGACGGCAAGCTGCTTGAAGTGATCGAAGAACGTTTCGTCTTTCGAGAAAAGCTTCACGGGTGCCTGATGGCTGAGGAAGTGCACGACACGTTTCGCGCATGCGGTGGAGGCACGCGCGCAACGAGCACGGAATGAAGCGCCGCCCGCATCAGCGCAGGAACAGCGATCTGCGTAACGATCGCGTCACCAACCCCTCACGCGCCATTGTCGTGATCGATGCGTTACACGAAGTCCCGTTCGCAATGGTTCATGACCAAACGACTTTCGCGTCTCCACCCACCCGACGACGACGCACCAGCTCCGGATTCTCGAACCAGCGGATGAGCAACAGACCGGCGAGAAAGCCGCCGATATGCGCCCACACCGCGACGCCGCCGGACACTTCCTGCCGCAGCGTGGAGAGTTGTGGAATCCCGCTCAACAGCTGGCTGCCGAACCAGAGAATGAGCACCGCCCACGCCGGAAATCGAAACAGAAAAATGGGCGGGATGTAGGTGCGCACCCGCACGCGTGGGTAAAGCAGCAGATACGCACCCATCACACCCGAGATCGCCCCCGAGGCACCCACGGTGGGCACCGGTGACGCCGGATCGACCGCAATGTGCGCCATCGCCGCAAGAACACCGCACAGCAGGTAAAACGCCAGAAAGCGGCTGCGTCCCATGCTGTCTTCGACATTGTTGCCGAACACCCACAGATAGAGCGAATTGCCGATGATGTGCGCCCAGCTGCCGTGCAAAAACAGCGAGATGATCGGCGTCAACCAGTTGACTTGTTCGTCGTCCACCACGCAGGCCATGCCGCGGCCGAGCGGCACTCCCTGGCCCAGTGGCGCCAAGTGGGTGAGCTCGCCCGGAACCAATCCGAGATTGCAGATACTCACCGCGAGGTCGACCGTGCCTCCGGCGCCCTGCACCAGCAGCCAGACCGCCCACGTCACTCCCAGGATCGCGAGCGTCATGACCGGGGTTCGGAGCGTCGGGTTCTCGTCGCTGATCGGAAACATGTCTGGATCTACTCGGTAAGGTGGCCGCGGGTTTCCCGGTCGCGGATGGACGCTTCGACGCCGAAAAGGCAGTCTGCCATGTCGGCACCGCGATCGTCCGGAATTTCACCCTCAGTGCGCCGTCTCGGCATGGTAACTCCGGCCCACCACTTGCTCCATAATGACGCGAACGCGGCCACCCGGTCGCCTTCGACGTCTTAATTTCGCCGAACAGAGGATGCAATGGCTGAGAAAGTTATCGGTATCGACCTTGGCACCACCAACTCGGTGGTGAGTGTGCTCGAGGGTGGAGACCCGGTCGTAATTCCGAACGCCGAAGGCGGACGGACCACGCCGTCCGTGGTCGGATTTACCAAGGATGGCGAGCGGCTCGTCGGCCAGATCGCCCGTCGTCAGGCGATCACCAACCCGCAGAACACTATCTTCTCCATCAAGCGCTTCATGGGCCGCCGCACGACGGAAGCCCAGAGCGAGCAGTCGCGCGTGCCGTACAAGATTGTCGCCGGCCCGAACGACGTGGCTTCCGTGGAAGTGGGCGGCAAGCGATACACGCCGCCCGAAGTCTCTGCGATGATTCTGCAGAAGATGAAGCAGACCGCCGAAGACTACTTGGGCCATCCGGTCACGAAGGCCGTCATCACGGTCCCCGCGTATTTTAACGACGCGCAGCGCCAGGCCACCAAGGACGCCGGCAAGATCGCCGGCCTCGACGTGCTGCGCATCATCAACGAGCCGACGGCGGCCGCGCTCGCCTACGGTCTCGACAAGAACAAGAAGAAGGACGAGAAGGTTGCCGTGTTCGACCTGGGCGGCGGTACGTACGACATCTCCGTGCTTGAGCTGTATGACGTTGATGGCACCCGCCAGTTCGAAGTGAAATCGACCAACGGTGATTCCCACCTGGGCGGCGATGACTTCGATCAGCGCGTGATGGATTGGCTCGTGGCCGAATTCAAGCGCGATCAGGCCATCGACCTGTCGAAGGATCCGATGGCGATCCAGCGTCTGAAAGAAGCCGCGGAAAAGGCCAAGATGGAGCTGTCGAGCGCCAACAGCACCGACATCAATCTTCCCTTCATCACGGCCGACCAGTCGGGCCCGAAGCACCTCAACTACTCGCTCACGCGCGCCAAGTTCGAGCAGCTCGTCGACGATCTGATCCAGCGCACGCTCGAGCCGATGAAGCAGGCGCTCAAGGACGCCGGCATGCAGCCGTCAGAAGTCGACGAAGTCATTCTGGTCGGCGGGTCGACGCGTATTCCGAAAATCCAGCAGGTCGTCAAGGAGTTTTTCGGCAAGGAGCCCAACAAGGGCGTGAATCCTGACGAAGTCGTTGCCGTTGGCGCGGCCATTCAGGGCGCCGTGCTCACCGGCGAACAGAAGGACGTCCTTCTTCTCGACGTGTCACCGCTGTCACTCGGCATCGAAACACTCGGTGGCGTGATGACGGTGCTCATCCCGCGCAACACAACGATTCCGACCAAGAAAGCGGAAACGTTTTCGACGGCCGATGACAATCAGACGACGGTCGAAATTCACGTGCTGCAGGGTGAGCGCGATCTGGCGGTCTATAACCGCACGATCGGCAAATTCCAGCTCACCGGTATTCCGCCCGCTCCGCGCGGTATGCCGCAGGTCGAAGTCGCCTTTGATATCGACGCCAACGGCATCCTGCACGTGACCGCGCGCGACAAGGCCAGCGGCAAGGAACAGAAGATCCGCATCGAAGCCTCGAGCGGACTCTCCGATGGCGACATCGACAAGATGGTCAAGGACGCCGAGAAGAACGCGGCGGAGGACAAGAAGCGTCGCGAAGAGATCGAAATCCGCAATCGTCTCGACTCGCAGACCTACGAAGTGGAAAAGAACGTCAAGGAGTGGGGCGAGAAGGTCGCCGTTCCGCTCAAGGAACGGATCGATGCGTCGATCGAGCGGGCCCGCAAGGCGCTCCGCGGCGATGACATCAACGAGATCCGCGCCGCGCAGGAAGAGCTGACCAAGGCCTACAGCGAAGCCGGTCAGGCGTTCTATCAGCAGGCGGCGGCGGCGAACGAAGGTGGTGAGCCCGGCGCGGAGACGGCGTCGCCGGCCGGTGCCGCTGCCGACGCCAAGGCGGACGAAGTCGTCGAAGCGGACTACGAAATCGTCGACGACAAGAAGTAAGTTCACACAGAAGCCCCCGGCGGAAACAGTCCGGGGGCGTTCGGTGTCTGATATAGCGAGCAGCAGGTAACATCACGACTTCAGAACGGTAGACTCACATGGCAGCACGATTCTCACGGTTCCGATTTGCGACAGTGGCAGTCCTCAGCTTCGCCGGCGGCGTCTTTTTCGCCTCCGGTATGGACTTCACGCCGTTCGCGTGGGCACAGAATTCGTCCACCGCGCGACCGGCAGCGGTTCGCGGACCGAGCGCGCCCGAAGGCGCGGGTTCCTTTGCCGACATCGCCGAGCGAGTCACGCCCACGGTCGTCGCCGTCAACACCACCCGTAGCGCCCGCCCGCAACAGAATCGCCTGCGCGGACGCGTGCCGCAGGGGATGGAAGACTTCCTGGAGCAGTTTGGCCAGCAGCAGCAACAGCAACAGCCGCGTGTGCAGCGCGGCGAAGGGTCGGGGTTCATCCTCTCCACCGACGGCTACATCGTTACCAATAATCACGTCGTCGCCGATGCCGATCAGGTCAACGTCACACTGAGCGACGGTCGCATTTTCAGGGCGAAGGTCGTCGGCATGGATTCGACCACCGACGTCGCCGTGGTAAAGATCGACGCCAAGGGCCTGCCCACACTGCCCGTCGGCAATGATGAGACGGTACGTATCGGCGATTGGGTGCTGGCCGTTGGCAATCCGCTCGGCCTCGATTTTACCGTCACGGCCGGCATCGTGAGTGCGAAGGGTCGCGGTCAGGAGATCCAGCTGCCGAACGCCGGTGGCATGTCCATCTCTGATTTCATTCAGACCGACGCGGCGATCAATCCTGGCAACTCCGGTGGTCCGCTCATCAACATGCGCGGTGAAGTGATCGGCCTGAACTCGGCCATCGCCAGCCAGACTGGTTTCTACTCCGGTTACGGATTCGCCATTCCCATTACGTTGGTAAAGTCGGTCACCGACGCGCTCATCAAGGACGGCCGCGTGCGGTATCCCGTCATGGGCATCCAGATCGGCCGCCTTGATGCGGAAGACGCGGCCATCAATGGCCTGCAGAAGGTTGCCGGTGTCAAGGTGGGTGGCTTTACGCTTGGCGAGCGCGGACCGGCCAAGGCGGCGGGTATCGAGCCGGGCGACGTGATCATCGCTGTCGACGGCAAGCCCGTGGATCGGGTGAGCGCGTTGCAGCGCGTCGTGCGAATGCACAAGGTCGGCGAGACGGTGCCCGTCGAAGTGCTGCGCTATGGTCAGAAAAAGACATTCAAGGTGAAGCTGGTCGAGGCCGAGGAGCTGAGCGGACTCGCCGCCGCGCCAACGACCGCCGCGCCGACCGTGGCCCCGGCCTCGGGCAAGCTTGGCATCACCGTGGAACCGATCAACGCAACGCTGGCCAAGCAGCTCGACCTGCAGCCCGATCGAGGCGTGCGCGTGGCCGATGTTGCGCAGGACGGCGCGTCGGCGGACAAGCTCTTCGCGTCCGACATCATTCTCGAGGTGCTCTACCCAACCCCCAAGCGGACGGTGAAAGGCGTCAACGACCTGCAGTCCACCATCGCGGGTCTCAAGGACGGCGACTACATCAGTCTGCTGGTGATGTCGATCGGACAAAGATCCAATACACGCGTGGTGAACATTCGCGTCGGCGGTTGAGCAACGGCGGGTAAATTGACCAACACGCGCGGCACCGCAGCAATGCGGTGCCGCGCGGTGCATTTCCGGCCATGCATTCGATGACGGCGTCGCTTAGCTTGGACTGTTTTTACGCGGACGTGGCGAAATTGGTAGACGCACCAGCCTTAGGAGCTGGCGGGGCAACCCATCCCGGTTCGAGTCCGGGCGTTCGCATGGCGAGAAGACAATGGTGTACGTGGTGGGATTGCCATCAGGTTATAGATTCCCGTGTCACGTCCAACCCGGAGACTCCATGGCACGCGCGCTCGTCATCGGCGGCACCCTGCTCATTGGCCGCACCCTCGTCGAACAGCTACTCGCGCGCGGCGACGAGGTGGTGATCATGCACCGTGGCCACGGCACACCGTTCGGAACCCGCGTGCGCGAGATCCGCTGCGATCGGAACGACGTGGACGCCGTGGGATCAGTGCTCGCAGAGGAGCAGTTTGACGTCGTCTACGACAACGTGTACGACTGGCAGCGCGGCACGAGCGCCGAGCAGGTGTGCGCAGCGGCCAGCGCGTCGGCGAAGGGGCTGCGTCACTATGTCTTCACCTCGTCCGTCGCAGTCTTTGCGCCCGGAGGGACGTACGACGAAGATGACGCGCTCGTCCCGTCGGATTATCCGAACGCGTATGGCGCGCAGAAGGCCGACAGTGAGCGCGCGCTGTTCGCGCTTGGCCGCGCACAGGGCGTTCGGGTCACGACGATCCGGCCCGCCTTCATTTTCGGGCCGCACAATGCGTTCGACCGCGAAGCCTTTTTCTGGGACCGCATCGTCGCCGGACGTCCGGTGGTCATTCCCGGTGATGGACTGTCGACGATGCAGTGGATCTATTCCCGCGACGTCGCACGCGCCGCGATCGCGGCGACCGAGCACGACGCCGCCATCGGTCGTGGCTACAACCTGGCCAATGTGCCCGCGATTACGCAGCTGGACTTCATTCGCCTGCTGGCACGCGTGGCGGACAGGGACGTCTCGGTGGTGCATGTGCCGAGGGAGACCATTGCGGCGCTCGGCGGTGGCATCATGGAACCGCCGTTGTACTTCGGCGCGTATCTCGATATCCCACCGATCACGGTGCGCAACGACCGCCTTCGCACCGACCTCGCGCTCGAGCTGACGCCGCTCGAAGTCGGGCTGCAGGAGACGTTTCGCTGGTATGCAGCACAGCAACGTCAGACGCCGGATTTCTCGTGGGACGATAAGGCGATCGCGGCGGCCGGGTAACGTACTGTCGCCGGGCTGCTACGGCCCGTGGATGGCAGAGGGGGGATGGGGGCTGCGCTGCGTTGCCAATTCAGACCTGTGTCCGTTCGGGGCCAACGTCAGGAATCGACGGTTACGACAGCCGCCGCCAGAGAGTCGTTCAACGGACCCTCTTCTCCTCGCTTCTGGTGGCCGATGCGTTTCGCTCCGTTCCGTTCCCCTGTCGCACGCTGGACCGCCGCCGCCGCGCTCGTTGTCGTGGCCGTCGTCGCCATCGCGGCCCGCGTGCAGCCCTCGTCGCGTGCGTCGCAGTCGCCGCCGCCGATCGCCATGCGCTACAGCGAGCTGCTGTCGGCGATGTCGGCGCACCAGGTCGATTCGATCGTGATCCGGCCTGGTGCGGCGTTGCGCGGCTGGCTGGTGGCGCCGAACGCATCGGGGACGCGCGAGATCCGCGTCGAATATGGGACCGGAGAGGCGAGTGCGCTGGTGACGGCGGCGACGGATGCGAGGGTCGCCGTGGCGTTTGCCGCCCCCTCGCCGGATCGCTCGCAGGTGATCCCACTCCTCGTCACCCTGCTCGTCGCGGCAGGCGTCGGCTTCGTCCTCTACGGGCAATACGTGCGACAGTCGCCGGGCAGCGGCGGCGATTTCGAGGTAGGCTCCGGCAAGTTCTCCGGGACCCGCACAACCTTCGCCGATGTGGCGGGCAACACGGCGGCGCTCACCGACTTGCGTGAGGTCGTCGACTTCCTGCGCGACTCGAAGCGCTTTGTCGGGATGGGGGCAAGGGTACCGAAGGGGATCCTGCTCGAGGGACCGCCAGGGACCGGGAAGACGCTGATGGCGCGGGCGCTGGCAGGGGAGGCCGGGACGAACTTCTTCGCCATGTCGGGGCCGGACTTCTCCGGGATGTTCGTCGGGCTGGGGACCATGCGGGTGAAGGCGCTCTTCCGCAAGGCACGCAAAGCGGGAGGCGGGGTGATCTTCATCGACGAGATCGATTCGTTGGGCGGCCGGCGCGGGCGCACCGGCGGGCACCCGGAGGACGACCGCACGCTCAACCAATTCCTCGTCGAGCTCGACGGCTTCAGTGCGTCCTCGGGGATCGTGGTAGTGGCGGCGACGAATCGCGCCGCCGACCTCGACCCGGCACTCCTCCGCAAGGGGCGCTTCGACCGGTCGGTCACGGTGGCGCTGCCAAGTGTGGGGGAGCGCGCCGAGATCCTGTCGCTGCACGCCTCCAAGCGGCAGATGCCGCTCGCCGCGGATGTGGAAATGGGGCGCTTGGCGCGTCTCATGCCAGGGGCGAGCGGTGCCGATCTGGAAGGGCTGCTGAACGAGGCGGCGCTGCTCGCCGTGAAGACCGGGGCGAGCTCGGTCGCCTGGTCGCACATGGAGGAAGCGCGGGACCGGGTCCTCCTCGGTCGCGCGCGCGAAGGCTTCGTCGTCTCACGCGTCGAGCAGCGACTGATCGCGTTGCACGAGGCGGGGCACGCGCTGGCCGGCCTGGTCTTCTGTCCCTCCGACCCGCTGCATAAGGTGACGATCCAGCCGCGCGGCGCCGCGATGGGCGTGGCCTTCTTCCAGCCCGACGCCGAGTTGCACCTGCACGCGCGCCACTACCTGGAGGGGCAGATCCGCAAGATGCTCGGCGGGCGCGCCGCAGAGGAGCTGGTGTATGGCAGCGCCGCGGTGACGAGTGGGGCCAGCAGCGACCTGCAGCAGGCCACTCGCATCGCCAAGCAGATGGTCTACAAGCTGGGGATGGGGGCATCGACGGGGCTGATGACCTTCGATCCCGACTCCGGGCCGGTGAGTGGGGCGATGCACGCGCACATGGATACCGACGTGCAAGCGATGCTGGCGTCCGGCTACGACGACGTCCTGCAGATGTTCCGCGAACGTCGTCCGGCGCTGGAGGCGCTGGCCGACGCGTTGCTCGAGCACGAGACGCTCACGGGGGCCGAAGCGTCGGCCGTGCTGCGGGATGCGGGGATGACGTCGCAGGTGGCGGCGGCGTAGGCGTCAACGCGTGCCGCTCTCGCGGCCTCCGCCACCGCCCTACCGCTTCCCACCCACGATCACCCGGTCGATGTCCCGCGCTGCGGGAAGCGCATCGACGACAGTACGCCCGCCATTACGAAGGCGCACAACGATGCGGCCGCGCGCAAAGAGCACGGCCGAGTTGCCTCCCAGCGCGAAGGCCACATCGCCGACTGCCGAGTCGGCAATACGACTGGCCGGCACCGGCGATTGCATGTCGCCGAGCAGCGCGAGCAGCAAGGCTCTCGCGTCGTCAGCGCTCGCGCAGCTCCACAGTTCAACCATGAGCGCCGGATCGACGGCACCGGGCGAGCGAATCCACGCACTCCGTTGTCGCGTGCGTCCGTCCCGGGCGAGCTCGCGCGTCGCACGTGTGCGCACCCATCCGTCGAGCGCATTCACCGGGAGCTCGAAATCCTGCGCAACCGCGGCGCCTTCCTCCCCCGGCGGCCACTCTGCATAGCGATAGATCGCCTGCAGCTGCTCGGCTCGCTCCGGTTGCATGTCCATGATCGTGGTCCCCCGCTAGACGAGTGCGCGCCGCTGGCGCGTCGTGGGCTGCGGCGAGCAGTTCCCGCTCGGCGACAATTTGTCGCGATAGTCGCCGTCGCCGGCATTGCCGAAGCGCATGTCCTGCGGGAGCAGCGGCGACTGCGGTGGCGCGGCCGGATTGCTGTCGTTGTCAACCTGAAGACAGGCATCATATATCCGTTCGGTCGCCGTGCAGGCGCCCTTCCAAGCCACCTCGTGGTAGCTGAAGCTCCCCCAGCCGCAGGCCGTCTGCCAGACGTTCGACCCGATCGCCAGGAGCGGGTTGAGCGCGAAGCCGTAGCCCATCCGCGACTGCCAGAGGTCCGCACCGAGTGCATTCGCGACGGTCGACACGAATGTGGCACAGTCGGAGCAGTTCACGTAGACCCCGTTACCCACGCCGCCGTTCAGGCGATCGAGGAAGGCGGAGAGATCGAACGCGCCCCACGAGTAGTTCGACGATCCGCCGCCGGGGCAGTCGTAGGTGACTGTGCCCGCGCCGAGGGCGTACACCGCACGGGTCACCGCCGCCGCCGCCTCGTTCGCGTTCTGCGCGCCGCGCGCCCAGTCGCAGGCGTACCGCAGCAGATCGGTCCACAACACGTCAGCGCTGGCGAGCGGCTGCGCGACCCACGGCGCCGTCGGTGACGCCAGCACGCTGAACGCCTCGTGCTGCGTTACACCAATATCCGTCCAGGCTCCGTGGCCCTCGCGATACTGCCAGCGCCAGAGCACGATGTCGGTGTCTACGCCACTCGTCTGCAGGCGATGGTTCGAGAGCGTGAACGGCAGCGGCCCTGTCTGGCCATTGGTGCCAAACGGCACGCGTCGTGCATCGACGCTGCCGAGAAGCCCTCCCGTTCGCGGTTGAATCCAGTCGCCCAGGCCGAGCCCAACGAGGATGCTGTAGAGGCATCCCCCACCGGCGTTCATATCCAGGGCGCGCACTTCGACTTTCTTCATGTCACGGCGCAGACGCCGCAGCGTGACGTGGATCGTGATCGTGTGACCAGTCGTGTCGGCGATCGAATAGACGGCCGGCGCGTCCTGCGCCGTACTCGACACGCCGCGCTGCCACTCGGGCGTCAGGAGTGCCTGACTTCCATTGCGCCGCACGTTCATCGCGTCGGCACTCTGGCTGCCGACCGTATGGTTGAACGCGATCGACTCGATCTCAATGCTCATTCATCGCTCCGTCCGCAGGGCGCGTCGTCAGCGTGGGTGGCGGCTGCTCCTTGGAGCTAACGTCGATCACCGCCTCCGTCAACCGGGGCCTGCGCGGAGCCCCTTGAACTCCTCCCGCGCTTCGGTCGGCGATGTCCGGCCATCCAGCGTGCCGAAGATGAACAACGCGGGCACGCTGGACCGCGGGGGGGTGGGCGGAAGTCATCGCCGAGGTCCGGCGACGGTCGCCTGCCCGCAATGTGCGGCATCGGGAAGCTGATCGCGTTGCCCGGCACGCCTCTCGTCGCCTCGATGAATCGTCGCACCGTGAGATTTGAGCGTGGCGAGAACGAGGTGCGAGCCGTAGCCGATCCCCCACAGACTGCTCTGCTCAGCGCCACGCGCGGGGCGCAGCGCATCGATATCCGCCGCGCGTTCGCGGGTGGAGCATCCTCGATCGACACTCCAGCGGCCGTCCACTTGGCAAAACAGTCGGGTCGTGATGACCGCTTCGCGCGCGCGTACGGCCCGTGGCGACCCGGCTCCCACGCTACTGCGCCCCCCGCGGCATCGTTCCCGCTCCGCAGCTCGCCCCCACGGAGGTATCCCGCCGGTGGGCGAAGGCCCTGCATCGGTCCGTGATGGGCGCGCGGCGGGCGCGGTGGTCCCGCCGTCGCCGGGTCCAGACGCCCTCGACGCGCACGCCGGCATACTTCCCACACCTCGATTAAAATTCCTACCGAGTCTTCGGTCCTCAGTCCGTGATCTTCAATCCGGCCGTGCTTCCTACGTCCCCCCATCCAGTATTCCGGTACTCCACGTCCATCAGTTGCCGTCGAGTTTCAGGACCGAGACCAAGCCAGTATCCCGCGCCGTCTGCACAAACACCTGAGGGCCCGCTCATGCCACGCAGCATCTTCCTGTTGGTACTCGCACTGACAGTCGTCGGATGTGGCGGTGGCGACGCGACCCCGACGACACTTCCCCCGTCGCCGCCGACCGTCGCCACCATAAGCGTGTCCCCGACCACGCTCGCACTCGTTCCGGGCGAGTCGCAAGTCCTCGCTGCCGTCGCCAGAGATGCGGGCGGCGCGACGATCGTCGGCGTCGCCATCACCTGGTCATCGTCGGCGCCAAGTGTGGCAACCATCGCCAATGATGGACGTGTCACGGCGCTGACACCCGGCAGTGCCACCGTCACCGCGACCAGCGGCACCGTCTCGGGCACGACGAGTCTCACCGTCGGCGAGGGGGGTTTTGTTGGCACGGGCGGCGGTACGGTCACCGCATTGAGCGGCCAACTACGACTCGAAATCCCGGCCGGAGCACTCTCGGCGCCAACCGCCTTTGTCGTGCGTGCGGTTGCCTCGCCGACGGCGAACGTGCGACTCCTCCCAGGAACGGCCGTTTCGATCGAGCCCGTGACGACGTTTGCTACGCCCGTCACGCTCAACCTGCGATATCCCGCCTCACTCGCGGCGGATGTCGTCGAGACGCAGCTACGTATTGCCCGTCTCACCGAAACAACGTGGCAAACCTTCGCCGTCTTGCCACCCGACCGCAGCAATCGCATGGCGTCGGCGCGCATCACTGGCACCGGCACGCTCGCGGTCTTCGTTCCCCCGCCATCGCTTCGTGGTCACGCGCAGCGCCGGTCGTTCGAAATCGGGGCCGCCGTGTCCCATCAGACCCTCCGCGCCGATTCAACGTACCGACGTGTGCTCGCCGAAGAATTCAATTCGGTGACACCCGAGAACGCGATGAAGTTCGGTCCCATTCATCCGGCGCCTTCAACGTACGCATTCGCTGACGCTGACACGATTGTTGGCTTTGCGGTCGCGAACAATATGAAGGTGTACGGACATGTGCTCCTCTGGCACAGTCAACAACCGGGCTGGCTGACCGCGGGAACTCCGACGAGAGCGTTCCTGCTGGCGTCGCTCAAGTCGCACATCGAAACCGTTGTCGGACGCTATGCAGGCAAGACGACCAGTTGGGACGTGGCCAATGAGTTGTTCACCGACGACGGATCTGGATTGCGGCGCAGCTTCTGGATCGAAGTGGCCGGACCGGATATCATCGACTCCGCATTCGTGTGGGCTCGCCGAACGGATCCGAATGCGCGACTCTTCCTGAACGACTACAGCGTCGAAACGGTCAATCGGAAATCCGATTCGCTGTACGCGTTGGTCGTGCGTCTCAAGGCGTCCGGGATTCCCATCGACGGCGTCGGTCTGCAGGGCCACTTCACGTTGCCCGGCCCAAACACCGCGCAGCTCACGGCCAATCTGACGCGCTTCGCCGCGGCCGGGTTCGATATCCGGTACACGGAACTCGACGTGCGACTGGTCGATGGGACCGACAATCTTGCCGCGCAAGGCAGCGTCTATGGCGCCACTATCGACGCGTGCCTCGCGCAGCCGCGGTGCAAGGCGCTGACCACCTGGGGCTTCACCGACAGGTATTCATGGATTCCCGGAGCCTTTCCGGGTTTTGGGCGCGCATTGTTGTTCGATCAGTTCTTTGCGCCCAAGCCAGCGTACCGTGCGCTGCAGGATGCGCTGGCACGACCATAACGCAGCCACGGAATGGATCAGGAGTCAGCGGAGATCCTGATCCATTCGTTGTTGTGCGACGGCTTGAGTGCTTCGGCGGCATGGTGCGCGCCATGCTCTGCAGGAAGCCAGGCGCGCGGCGTACGCGGTGGTCCCGCCTCAGCCCCGCATCGCCCCATCCGGTGCCGAGGGGTTCGTCACGCAGCCGTCGATCATCGATCAGATCCTGACGAAACGCCGCACCCGCGCCACGCTCGCCGTCCCTCCGGCCGCCGCCAGTGGCAGCCGTGCGCACGCCACGTAATCCCACACCCCGATTGTGAAGTTCCGATCCAAGCGGGACGGGATGGTGAAGCGAAAACGCGTCAGAACCGCACGCCCAGCGCGACCCCGCCCCACCAGCCACGCACGGCGTCCGAGAACCCGCTCGTGTTGGTCACGTTCACCACCCGGCCGCGGCGGCCCAAGACGCGGCCGTTGGTCTGGGCCAGCGTGGAGCTGACCGTGCCGCCCACCGCGCCCATCTCGGGGGACACGGTCACCGACGCGCCGAAGGGAACGTCGACGCTCAGCCCGGCGGCAAGGCTCCAGGCGCTGCCGCGCAGCGACGTGCGCGAGGGCATGGTGCCCTGCAACGTCGACACTGACGCCGCGCTCGACTCGCGCAACAGGGTCACCGTTGGTGTCCAGGTGAGCGCACCAGTCTCCAGCAACAGCAGGCCGCTCACCCCGCCAAAGCTGCCCTGCGGAATGAGTCGCGTGGGCTGGTCGTTGCGATCGTTTCCGAACGGGCGCACGTAAAAGGCATCGCCGGAAAACCATGCCGTGCCCGACTCGTTCACGGCGCCGCTGGTGGAGCCGCCGAGCGACCAGGCACCGCCGCCGGGAAACTGATTGCGTCCGCCAAGAGAGTCGGCTCGACTGGTGCTGATGTCGGCACTGACGGTGAATGTCTGGTCGCCCGCGAACCCGGTGATGTTGCCGCCACCACGCACCGTGGTGCCCTGCCAGAATACGATACCTGCGGCGGGGGGCGGCAGGTCCCGTTCGGCCGCTGCCGAAAGCCCGAGCACCACGGTCCCGATCGGCAAGGACCAACGGCCGCGAACCCCGACCTGCGAGGGGATGCCCAGCGACACGCTCGACAGATCGAGCACCGAGGTGCCGGCGGCGCCCAACGCGCTGGTCTCGGCGCTGTCGAGCGTGCGTGGCGAACTGCCCCGGCGCCCGTATACGCTCAGGGTATCGCCCGCACGCGGTATGACGTCGAGGCGAGCGCGGATGGGCGTCACCCCTTGTACCCGCGAACCCGCGGCATCGAGCGATACGGGGGTACCGCTGACGCGCGCCGCCACCCGCGGTGAGACCAGCCGCCAGGAGAGCGGCGCGGCCGTTTCCTGTACGTCGACCGTTCCGATGCGATACCGTCGCGCGGCACCGGACAAGGTCAGCGTCTGCCGGGTGCGCGTGGCCAGCCCACGGTCGATCGCCTCCGACCCGGTGCGCGTCGGCGCGGTGAGCGTCGGCGCGGCGCGGGTCGCACCACCTGTGACCTGCGCGCGAACGGGTGTCCACGCGCAGGCCAGCAGGGCCGGCAACGCCAGCGAAGACGTGACGCGCCTGGCGCTCAGAAGGCGCCGTTCCCCTTGGGGCGTGCGTTGGCTTCACGCCACGCCTTGAGCTGCGCCGCCGCCGTCTCTCGCGTCAGCGTGCCGCCCTTCACGCCCTCCTGGATCCGCTTACTTTCGGCCGACATGGCCTGCCCCCAGGCCCTCTGCTCCGGCGTGAGGTTCTCGCGGCGTTCCTCGCGGCGATCCTTGGCCTGCGAGAGCGCGGCCTTGCGTTCGTCGGGGGTCATGTTCTTCAGGTTCTCGCGAACCTCGGCGCGACGCTCCTGCGCCGCCGCCCGACGATCCGGCGTGCCAGCCGTCGACGCAGCGCCGGCACCAGCCTGCGCGTGGGCCGTGGCGGCCGTGAACACGATGGCAGCAACAAGGGCGGACGTCCGTGCGAGGTATTGCATGGGGTACTCCGGATAGGGGGCTCAGCCAGATCAGTCGCAGCACGGCACGAGAGGTTTCGACGCCGTCGTGATGTTGGACGCCGCCACCGGCATCCTGTTAATCCTGTTGCGCAACAAGGAGATTCTTCATCGGTTGCGCCTCGGTTGACCTGCGGAGCTGGACTGGATGCCTTTCACGCGGTCGCGCATGGTCTCGACCAACCGGCGTTCGGCCGGACGCAGCTCGACGAGCGACTGGTCGGCGGCGCGGTCCCACGCGACGCGATCGACGGCACGGGCCGCCGAATCCAGAGCTGCGAAGTGCGGCCTGAGTCGGGTGGCAACTGCGTCCAGAGCGGTCGCCAGCGCTGTGCCTGCTCCCGCCGCGCCGACGCGGCCACGCGCGACCGCGCGACCACCCTGCGCACGGGTGGAATCCGATCGGCGATGCAGCACGTCCACCAGCGTGGCCAGCAACTCGAAGCGTGTCACCTCCGCCTCGGACTGGATCCAGCACGCATTCGGGAGCGCCCGGCCAGCGGCCATGAACGCGAGCAAGAAGTTGTTTCCGGCAAACGGTCCGTACGGCGACGGGACGAACCACACGTGCAGCATGTGCAAGGTGTTGCCGCCGCCGCCGCCGAGAGCGGCATGGTCATGCCATGCCGCAAGCGGACTGTCGTAAAGCGTCGGGAGCTTGGCATCGACCGGTCCGCGGAACGCGTACGCCACCCCCACAAGGCTGTCGCGGCCGGCGATGCGCGCGAACAGCAGGTGATCGGGGGCATCGGCCTGCACCGCATCCTGCATGCGATCCCGGTTGACCCAGTGGACGCCCATGGTGGGGATGTCCCCGAACTGGGGAATGAACCCGGCGCGGGTGGCGGCGTCCGTCTGCTCGAGCGCGCGCGCCGCGCGCTGCAGTCGGTCGATCGTCGCGCGATCAGTGGCGGACAGGCCAGACCACGGCGGCGCCGCCAGCGTCCGGCAGTCCACCGGTGCGCCGGCATGGTCGTGGTGGCCGGCCTGTCCGTCCTGCGCAACCACGGTGACGGGCACCACCGACAGGACGAATCCGAGCAGGGCAGCGTTCATGCGAGCGGGTACGGTAGTGTGCATGAGTGAGGAAGTCAGTACGTGAGACATGAGATCGTGTGTCGAAGTGAAAGGCTCTGCTTGTCGTCGAGATCATCGGCGCGGTGCTCGCTGCGCCGTAGGACGCGCGCTCGATCGCCAGCGGCGCCGACTCGCCCTGCCACTGATCGGGACGGCCCGACAGCTCCCGTCTCCCGTCTCCCGTCTCCCGGTCATCGGCGCGCAGTATTCCAATGTCGCCGCCGATGTACAGGGCGCGAAGCGGAACGACGAGATCCGCATTCAGCTGCCAGTCGACCGCGCTATCGGCGAAAAACACATCGCCGCTGGGCACGAAGGCCAACCGTCGTGCCAGCGGCACACGAAGATGTGCGCCGACACTTCACCGGTCGACCAGGAAGTCGTACCCAGCGCGCACCCCCAGCGCGCTGGAGGGGGCGCCCACGGCACCGACGGGAAGCTGCCCGCGTCCGCCAGGCGTCGGACGCGGTCGGCGCTGCGCAAATATCGTTCACATCGTCTGCTCCTGGTAAGAAACGCCGGGGTGCGGTGGACACCCCGTCATCCAGTCACTCAGGAGACACCGCGCTGACCCATGTGTTAACTCGTATGCGGCACCTGCTCAGCCTTTCAAGCGGACTGAGCGAATCGTCGGCGGAGACACTCAGGAGTTTGATGATCACGCGTTCTTTTCGCGGCAGTTTGGGACGCCGTGGGCAGCCTTGAGTCCCAGATCGTCCGACGCGGCCTCTCCTTTCCCAACTGCTTCGCAACGACGTCGCTTTGCTGCCCCTCCCGGGCATCGATCCTACGCAGCCAGTACGTGCACCACCACGGCGTGACGAACACGTCGCTCCGCCAGGCCATCGCGATCGAACAGGGGAACTTCCTCGATGCGTTCAACGGGAAAGCACTTGTGCCCTTGGTCCGCGACTCGCTTGTCATGCGTCGGGCCGCGTCGCTACGTGGAGTGCCGACGCGCGGTGCGCGCCGAGTCGTTCAGACGTTGGGGCGCACGGTGCGTGAAGCCGAAGACGGCGAGCAAGGACTCGCGATGTTCTCGGCGATCGCGCACGAGCGTTCTGCGCTTCGAGCCAGGCGAGCGGGCGTCGCTTTTGGCTTGACCTCGGGCCATCGATCGACGGGCCGCATCCAAACAAGGTTGACATCCGGAGTGTCAAGACTGATTGACAGTTCGACTGATTCGTCACACTATGCTTCGCAGCCGCATGGTGTTGTCGTGTCCATTGCATGGTGCGGTGGGAACTTGTCGCCGTAACCAGCGTTTCTCGCCTCAGACGCTGCCCTATCGGTGAAGCAGCCGAGTTCGTGATCGCGTTCGACATCATCAACTTCCGTGACGATCCGTGTCTGGATCGCCCTCCGTCCTGATCGAGTGCCCTGCATGATCTTTCCGTTGACGCGGATGCCGACCGTCGCATGATCCAGCGCGATCATAGCGATGACGCACTCCAGTGCGAGCGGATCACCCGAGCGCATGCGCGCACGTTTTCACTGGCCAGCAGGCTCCTGCCAACGGAAAAGCGGCGAGCGGCCTTCGCGCTGTACGCCTTTTGTCGCATTGCCGACGACCTCGTGGATCAGGCCGATCACGACAACGTCGCGACGCTGGCAGGGCAGCTCAAGGAGTACGAGCAGCAGCTGCAGGCGGCGATTGCCGGCCAGCCCAGCGGTCCGATTTTCCGCGAAGTCGCCTGGGTAACGCGTACCTACAGTGTGCCTCCCGCACCGCTGTTCGAACTGCTGGGGGGGGTGGCGCGAGACCTCGAAGCGGCGCAGTACGCGACCTGGGTCTCGCTCGAAGCGTACTGTGAGGGAGTCGCCAGCTCAGTTGGCGAGATGTGCACGCATGTCTTTGGCGTCCCCGGAGGTCCGGGGATGCGCGAGCGGGCGGTCAAGTATGCGCGCACGTTGGGCGTCGCTATGCAGCTGACGAACATTCTGCGCGATGTTGGCGAGGACGCCAAGCGAGGCCGCTGCTATCTGCCGGCCGACGATTTGGCGCGCTTTGGGTTGACCGCCGACGAGGTGCTGACCAATCCGGCGTTGGCACGTGATCCGCGTTGGGCACCGATGATGGCGTATGAAGTCAGCCGCGCGCGAGCGCTCTACGACGCGGCCACGCCCGGCATCGCCATGCTGGCGCCCGACGCGCAGCGGTGCGCTGCCGCGTGCGCGACCGGTTACGCCGGCATTCTCACCGCCATCGAATTGCAGCAGTACGACACGATTTCCACCCGAGCGCGGCTCGGTCGATTGGCGCGCGTCGGTATCCTGTGGGACGCGTGGCGCTACCGCGCTGCGCCGCTCGATCTGGCAACCATCGGCGACGGTCCACGCATCGTGTGGGAGCCCAATCAGCCGGTGAATCCCGAGACGCTTGTCCGTCTCGCCTGAAGAATCTGGAGCACGACGCATGTCCGCCATCGATTCGTTGACCGACCACTCGCCGAACTCGCGCGCTGCCCTCTTGCGCGTGGCGACGATCGCGTTGCTCGTGCACAGTGTGCTGAGCGCATTCTCGGCGTTTGCGTTCGCGACGTTTCTGGCGCCGCCGCAACCCGCGTGGTTGATGACGCCGCTGAATCTCAAGGTGTACGCGATCGGTATCTCCTACGGCGGACAGACGACGGTAGTCCTCGGCGCCATCGCCGGACTCGCCTTCCTGTCCTACTGCATTGGCACCGGTCGCGCGATGGTGGTCTTTCTCGTCAGCTTCTTCCTGTCCCTTGGATCTGAGTTGGCGGGCACCAGCACCGGACTGCCATTTGGCGCCTATGGCTATTCCGACCTGCTCGGCTACAAGATTGCCGCGCTGGTGCCGTTCAATATCCCGACGTCGTGGTTCTACATGCTCGTTGCGTCGCTGGCGATCTGCGGGCGCATTCTGCCCGCGACCGACGACAGCAAGAGCCGTTGGTGGTGGGCGCTGGTTGGCGGACTCGTTTTGACGGCGTGGGATGTTTCCATGGACCCGGCGATGGTGAAAACGAATCACTGGATGTGGCATGTGCCCGATCTCTCCGGTGAATCTTCGTTCTCGCGCATCATCGGCACGCCGTTTTTCTTCGGAATGCCGTTGACCAACTGGCTGGGGTGGCTGCTCACGGGAGTTCTGGTGGCCCGCGCCATGCTGGCCATTGTGCCGCCGTCCGTGTGGGCCTCGAAGGTCTCACCACATCGTCTGCCATTGGTGCTCTACGGTGTGAACGGTCTGCTGCCGATCGCGATTTGCCTTGGCCAGGACATGGTGCTGGCCGGCATTCTCGGCACGATCGCGATGGCGCTGCCACTGGCCGCGGCATTGCGCAGCGAGCAGAAGACGCCGTTGCTGACCAATCGGCCGCCCAGCATTGGCGACGTTGCCGTTGCCGGCAACTGACGCGCGCCTGCAGACGTTCGTCGCTGCCCGATCTGCGCGTCGCCATCGGGCAACCCCTGGACGCACCCGCGCCGCTTCTTCGCTCGGACGCCCTCCCCGATTAGCTTTCCCCCATGAACATCTCGATCACTCCTTCTGAGCAGACCGGCATCTCGCGTCGCCTGCAGATTTCTGTGCCTCCCGAGACGGTAGCCGAGTACGAGGATCGGGCCGCGCGGAAGTACGCGACGCAGGTTCGCCTCCCGGGTTTCCGCGTGGGCAAGGCACCGCCATCGATGGTTCGCAAGCGCTTCGCCGAACAGATCCGGCAGGAAGCCATCGAACTCGTCGTCAACGAAGCATTCAAGGAAGCGGTGGAACGCGAGAGTCTGAAGCTTGCCTCGCAGCCGCATGTACATGACTTGAAGTTCGAGCCCGGGCAGTCGCTTGAATTCGAACTCCACTGTGAGTTGCGCCCGGAGCTGGCGCTCACGTCGGTGCAGGGCTTCTCGATCACCCGTCGGGACGCGCCGATCGGCGACGACGCGGTTGAAGAGCAGCTGGAAAAGTTGCGTGAGCAGAAGGCTGACTGGATGCCCGTGGCCGAGAAGCCCGCGCCGGGTGACATGGTGACCGTGATGCTGTCGACGGCCGACGCCAGCGGCACGCTTCCGGAGTCTAAGGAGTACCGTCTCGTGCTCGGCGGTGGGCAGGCCGTGCCGGGGATCGAAGAGCTCATCATGGAAGCGAGCGAAGGCGAGACTGTCGAGCGCACCGTGAAGTGGCCGGAGGATTTTCCCGACGAAGCGCAGCGCGGTGTCGCCAAGCTTGCGCGCGTCACGCTCACGGCTGTGAAGCGCAAGTCGATGCCGGCGCTGGACGACGCATTCGCGCGCGAGGTCGGCGATTTCGATACGGTCGAGGCGTTGCGTGCTGCGGTGCGCACCGACATGGGTGAGCATACGAAGCGCGAGAGTGAAGCCGATGTGCGCGGCCAGCTCATCGAGCGCATCGTGGAGGCCAATCCGTTCGATGTGCCGCAGAGCTGGGTGCGTCAGCTCGTGGAGAGCTACATGCAGATGTACGGCGTGCCGGAGACCGAGAAGGAGCGTTTTGCCCAGGAGTTCCGTCCGATGGCGGAGCGTCAGGTGCGTCGCGATCTCATCATCGACACGCTGGCCGAACGCGAGTCATTGACCGCAAGTGCATCGGACGTTGATGCACGCATCGAAGAGATGGCCAAGGCGCGGAACGCGGATCCGGGGCAAGTGTACGCGCAGCTGCAGAAGGCCGGTCGCCTGCAGGAGATCGAACGCGAACTCACCGAGACGCGGGTGTTCGCCTGGCTGATGGAACGCAATCCTGTCAGCTCGTCCTGAGCCGACCGACCTCCCCGATTCACCCGCGATAGCGAGGAGTACCATGGCGTTGTACATGCCGTATATCATCGAGCGGTCCAGCCGTGGCGAGAGGACGTATGACATCTTCTCGCGATTGCTCATGGATCGCATTGTCTTCCTCGGTTCAGCGATCAATGACGACGTGGCCAACGTCATCATTGCCCAGATGCTGTTCCTCGATGCGGACAACCCCGAGAAGCCGATTCACCTGTACATCAACTCGCCGGGTGGCAGCGTGTCTGCTGGTCTCGCGATGTATGACACGATGCAGTTCATCAAGGCGCCGGTGCACACCACGTGCATGGGCATGGCCGCCAGCATGGGTGCCTTCCTGCTCTGTGCGGGAGAAGCGGGCAAGCGCAGTGCATTGCCGCACTCACGCATCATGATTCACCAGCCGTCACAGAACGGCGGCGGCGGATCGGCATCGGATATCGAGATTCAGGCGCGCGAGATCCTGTACCTGCGCTCGAAGATGAACGAACTGATGGCCAAGCATACCGGTCGTCCGGTGGAACAGGTGGAGCGCGACACCGACCGCGACCGCTTCATGTCGGCCGAAGATGCGCGTGTGTATGGTCTCGTGGACTTCGTGGTGTCGCATCAGGCCGAACTGGTGGCCGCACCGCGCTGATTCTGTCGCACGACGTTCGATGATCGCGCGGACGCGGCGGGGCCATTCTGGTCCCGCCGCTTCGTTTTTTCGCGTCGCGACCGATACTCTTCCTGAATCCCCGAACGCCGTCCGCGTTCGGGGGCATTTCAGCTTGATTCTGCGTGAGAAAGCGGCTTAACTACAGGTGACGGTGTGAGTTGACCGTTTCCAGTTGCCTTCCCGCGCGTCGACTTCCGCTCCGGACCGACATGTCCCACGACAAGCACCTGCGCTGCTCCTTTTGCGGCAAGTCCAAGGACGCCGTCCGCAAGTTCATTTCGGGCCCATCGGTCTACATCTGCAACGAGTGCATTGCGCTCTGCAATGAGATCCTGGCCGAAGACGAGGAGCGCGAGGTAGCCGAAGCGATCACGCAGGTGCCGACGCCCCGTGAGATCAAGGGGATACTCGACCAGTACGTGATCGGTCAGGAGCATGCCAAGAAGGCGCTCGCCGTGGCCGTGTATAACCACTACAAGCGCATCAACGCGTCGAGCAACGCGCGTGAGGACGATGTGGAGCTGGACAAGTCCAACATCCTCCTCATCGGCCCCACCGGTACCGGCAAGACGCTGTTGGCACAGACGCTGGCGCGCATCCTCGATGTGCCGTTCACCATCGCCGATGCCACCACGCTCACCGAAGCGGGCTACGTTGGCGAAGATGTCGAGAACATTCTGGTGCGCCTGCTGCAGGCCGGTGACTTCAACGTCGCCGAATGCGAGCGAGGCATCGTCTACATCGACGAAATCGACAAGATCGCGCGCAAGTCGGAGAACCCGAGTATCACGCGCGACGTCTCGGGCGAAGGCGTGCAGCAGGCGCTGCTCAAGATTCTCGAAGGCACAGTGGCCAGCGTGCCTCCGCAGGGTGGCCGCAAGCATCCGCAGCAGGAGTACATCCAGATCAACACGAAAGACATCCTGTTCATCTGCGGTGGTGCGTTCGACGGACTGGAGAAGATCATCGAGTCGCGCACGGGTCGCCGACAGATCGGCTATGCCGGCGAGAAGGGGGACAAGTCGAAGGTGACGGCGATCGGCAAGACGACGCCCAAGACCCCGTTCGCCGAAGTCGAGCCGGACGACCTGCTGCGCTACGGCATCATCCCCGAGCTGGTGGGACGACTGCCCGTTTGCGTGCCGCTCGAAGCGCTTGACGAGGATTCGCTGGTGCAAATCCTCAAGGAGCCGAAGAACGCGTTGACCAAGCAGTACGCACGCCTCTTCGATCTCGAGGAAGTGAAGATCACGTTCGAAGAGTCAGCGCTCCGCGCTGTCGCCGCCAAGGCGCTCAAGCGTGGCACCGGCGCGCGCGGACTTCGTGCGATTCTCGAAGAGACATTGCAGGACACGATGTTCGATCTGCCGACCCGCGATGATGTCGTCGAGGTCAAGGTCACCGAGGCCTCCGTCATCACCGGCGGACCTCCACTGCTTGAAATCGCCCCGAAGCGACAGAAGAAGGAAGCCTGAGCGACCGTAACGCTTCGAGGACCGGCGCCGACCGGCTGCCGGTCCTTCCGCTTCGCGACGTGGTGTTGTTCCCCCACGTCGCCATGCCCCTCCTGGTAGGCCGCGCTGCATCACTGGCCGCCGTGGCCGAAGCCGCCGAGGGGTCGAAAGAGTTGTTGCTCGTGACCCAACGCAGCGCCGACGTGCACTCGCCCGGCGCCTCCGATCTGCATCGCGTCGGCGTGATCGCGCGCCTGCAGCAGGTCACGCGACTGACCGGCGGCACGACCAAGATTCTCGTCGAAGGGATCTCGCGTGTGCGCGTGGAGCGTTACAGCGCGAGCAAGCGCGGGCCGTTGCTCGAAGCACGCGTGGCACCCTTTCCGCTGATGCACGCGAAATCAGCCGCCAAGCGCGGCTCGCGCGATCATGCGCACGCCAGCGTGCGACATGCGCTCACCCTGTTCGAGGATTACGCCGGATTGCAGCGACGGCTCCCCGCTGAAATCGTGGGGGTGTTGCAAGGGCTCGACGACGAGCAGCGCGTGGCCTTCGGGATTGCGGCGCATCTGCACATCGGCATCGAACAGCGGCAGCGGATGCTCGAAGCAACGACGCTCGACGAGCTGGCCGACCTGCTGGTGCAGCAGCTGGGCAGCGAACTCGAACTGCTGAAGCTCGAAAAGAAGATCGACGAACAGGTGCGCGGATCGCTCTTCCAGAATCAGCGCGACTTTTTTCTGCAGGAGCAGTTGCGCGCTATTCACAAAGAGCTGGGGCAGGAAGACGGCGACGAGGTCGAGGAGTTCACCAAGCAGCTGGCGACGCGCAAACTCCCCGAAGCCGTGTCGCTTCGCGCGCAGCGAGAGCTGCGCAAGTTGCGTCGCAGTGCGCCGATGTCTCCCGATGCGGCGGTGGCGCGCGGCTGGCTCGACTGGGTGGCGGCGTTGCCGTGGTCCAATCGCAGCGACGACACGATCGATCTGGCGCATGCGCGCGGCGTGCTCGACGGTGACCACTTCGGTCTCGAGGAAGTGAAGGAGCGCATTCTCGATCACATTGCGGTGCTCGGACGCGTCGGCAAGTTGCCCGGCCCCCTGCTCTGTCTCGTCGGTCCTCCGGGTGTGGGCAAGACGTCTCTCGGCCGATCGATCGCCAACGCGCTCGGCCGCAAATTCGTGCGTATGGCGTTGGGTGGCGTGCGCGACGAAGCGGAGATTCGTGGTCATCGTCGGACGTACATCGGCGCCATGCCCGGGCGCATCATTCAGGCGATGCGTCGTGCCGAGACGGTGAATCCCGTCATCCTGCTGGACGAAGTGGACAAGCTGGGCAGTGATTGGCGCGGTGATCCGGCGGCGGCGTTGCTCGAGGTGCTCGATCCCGAGCAGCATCACGCGTTCAACGATCACTATCTCGAAGTGGACTACGACCTGTCGCAGGTGCTGTTCATCACGACGGCGAACTCGTTGCAGTCGATTCCCGAAGCGCTGCGCGACCGCATGGAGATCATCCGTCTGCCCGGCTATCTCGAGCCGGAGAAGCTGGCCATCGCGCGTCGATTTCTCGTGCCACGTCAGTTGGAATCGCATGGCATGGCGCCGACGCGCGTGACGATCGAAACGGAGGTGCTGCAGGCGGTCATTCGCGGCTGGACGCGCGAAGCCGGTGTGCGTGATCTCGATCGGCGCATCGCGCGGTTGGCTCGGAAACTCGCGCGGCGCGAAGTGTCGGATGACGCCGACATGATCGTCACGATCGACGAGCTGCCGGCGATGCTTGGTCCGGCGCCCCACGATCACGAAGATCCAGGATTGCATGACCAGGTGGGTGTGGCGTCGGGGCTCGCGTATACGAGCGTGGGCGGCGACTTGCTGGAGATTGAAGTGAGCGTCGTGCCCGGCCGTGGTCGGTTGCAGCTCACCGGCACGCTGGGCGACGTCATCAAGGAGTCGGCGGCAGCCGCGTTGAGCTACGTGCGCTCCCGTGCGAACGCACTCGGACTGCCCACCGATTTCTACCGCACGCGCGACATTCACGTACATCTGCCCGCAGGTGCAACGCCCAAGGATGGTCCGTCAGCTGGTATCGCGTTGGCGACCGCGCTGACCAGCGCGTTGACCGGCATTCCGGTGCGTGGCGACGTCGCGATGACGGGTGAAGTGACGTTGCGCGGCCGTGTGCTGCCGATCGGCGGCATTCGCGAGAAGGGCGTCGCGGCGCATCGTCATCGTGTCGCGCACGTGATCGTACCGCAGGGGAATGCAAAGGATCTGTCGGAGCTTCCGGAGGATGTGCGCTCGCAGGTGACGTGGCATCCTGTTCGGACGATGGATGAAGTGCTGGCCTTGGCATTGCGACATCCGTTGCCTGAGCCGCTGATCGAAGCGGTGGCGGTATTCGAGTCGCCCGAGCGTCCAACGTGAGCGGCGCGGAGTCCGCAGATCCAGCCGCGGGCGCAAACGCACGCGTGGATCCGTTGGTCATCAAGTCCATCGAGTTTCTCGGCCCGATGGCGACCACGGGCGGCTGGCGTCCACCTGAGGAGCTCCCGGAAGTGGCGTTCGCCGGCCGCTCGAACGTAGGCAAGTCGTCGCTGCTCAACCGGCTGATGCGACGCAAGTCGTTCGCGCGCGTGAGCAACACGCCCGGGCGCACGCGCGAGATCAACTTTTTCAAGGTCAACGAGTTGTTCGTGCTCGCCGATCTGCCTGGGTACGGTTACGCGCGCATCTCGAAGGCGCGGAAAGCAGAGTGGCGTCCGCTGATCGAAGGCTATCTGTCGGAGAGTGGGGTACTGAGTGGTGTAGTGCTGCTGCTCGACGCGCGCCACGATCCGACCGACGATGATCGCACGATGCTCGATTTCCTGGCCGAGTTGGGCGCGCCGACGATCGTCGCCGCGACCAAGGTGGACAAGATCAAGCCGATGGCCGCCGTGGAGCGCGTGAAGATTCTCGCCGACCTGGTCGGACTCGATGCCGATCAGATCGTGCCGTTCAGCGCGCGCACCGGCGAAGGGCGCGACGAACTCGCATCGGCATTGGTGGAGTTGCTGGCCATGCCGGATTGGAGGGCGATCGAAGGATGAGCCGCTTCACACCGCGTTCGACGTCGGGAATTCCGACGCTGCTGCCGCTGTTGCTCGCGGCGGCTCTCGCCTGCGCTCCCGGGAGCCCGATACCGGCGCAGGTCCCGCCGGTCGGCACGCCGCCCACGCAAGCCGATTCGCTCGACCCCAATCTCATTCCCGCCGGCTTCGGTTCGCTGCGTCAGGACGATATCGCCATCAAGGTCGCACCCTCGAGCGGGCTGCAGGTGCGCGCCATCCCGCTCGACGAACGATTTCTGCGACTGCTTGGCCCCGATTCGTATCGGTCGCTGCACGACCTTTCGCGGAGCAAAGCGAAGGAAGTGAACGCGGTGAAGCAGCGCTCCCGTCTGCCCTCGTATTCGGTGTGGTACGTAAGCTTTTTTGCGCTCGAGCAGGGCGAGACGCGCTTCTCTCCGCAGGAATTCATCATCAACAACGTCGGTCGCGACTTTCGACCGATCGATGTCATTCCGATGACGCCGGGCTTCGGCGAGTACCGGTTGAAGCAGCGCGAGACGCAGTCGGCGCTCTTCATTTTCGACGGCCAGCTCGATCTGTATCAGCCGTTGATCGGCCTGATGGAAGCGACACCGAGCGTGACCAATTGGTCGCAGGTGCTCGAACGCGCCGATCGTGAGCGCGCCCTGGTGCGTTCACGAGCAGCGTCGTCCGCGCCGAAAAAGCCGAACTGATCGCCCCTACTTGGCCGGCAGTTCGCGCAGCCAGATGTTGCGGAAGCTGATCGGCGGCGATGGATCGCCGTGCGACTGCAGCAGGATCGGCAAGGCGCCGTGCGCGCTGTACGACGGCGCGCCGATGTAGCGGGTGAAGCCCTTGAGGGCAACGTGATTCTGCACCAACACCCCGTTGTGAATCGCCGTGACGTACGCCGGCGACTCGAGAGTACCGTCCTGTCTGAAGCGCGGGGCTGTCCAGATCACATCGTACGACTGCCACTCGCCGGGCTGGCGCATCGCATTCGCCTGCGGAATGGCCTGCTTGTACAGACTCGCCGCCTGTCCGTTGGAATACGTGGTGTTCTGATACGAATCGAGGATCTGCAGCTCGTAGCCGTCTTCACCCGTGAAGCCCAGATACAGCCCGCTGTTTCCGCGTTCCTGGCCAACGAATGTGAGGCCCGTGGGAACGCGCCACTCGAGATGGATCTGATAGTTGCGGAAGCTGCGTTTCGTCTGGATGTCACCGGTGTTCTTGTTGACGGTGAGCACGCCGTTGGCGACCGTCCATCCCGCCTTCGACTGGTCCTTGGCATTCACCCACTCGGTCAGGGTCCGGCCGTCGAAGAGTACGATCGCGTCGCTGGGCGGTGCGCTGCTGTTGAGACCCGGTGTAATCACCTTGGGCACCGGCGTCCAGACTTCCGTGTCCTTCGGGTTCCCGACCGGCTGCTGCGCGGAGAGCGCGAGTGGCGCGGCGATCGCGAGGATCGAGAGAGCAGTGCGCCGGAGCGCGGAAGCGCGATTCATGGCAGGGCTGGATGAGGAGGGAGGTGGGAGAACTCAGTATTCAGCGACGCGCATCCGGAACCCGCAAGACATCCTCCACCGCGCCCGCATCGCCCTCGCGCAGCAGATGCACGGCATAGCGCACCGCGTCATGTTCGCGTGGCCAGGCGAGCGTCTTGATCGCTGCCGACGGCGTGCGCCACGCGAACGCGTCGTGCTCGATGCCGATCTGCACCTGCTCCGGATGCGACACCACGGCCGCAAAGACCAGCGCCATCTGCACGGTGTCGGTCTGATGCAGGTAGAACGGGTTGGCGGTGATGCTGTACAGGCGCTCGACCTCGAGTCCGGTTTCTTCGCGCACTTCGCGTCGCGCGGCGTCGGATGGTCGCTCGCCGGCCTCGATGCTGCCGTGCACAACCTCCCACGCGCCGGTGCAACGCACACCGACCGCCCGACGCAGGGTCAGGACCCGCCATCGCTCCCGACGGCCCGCTGCCGCTGCGGTCAGCACCACCACATCGACGATTCCCACATCCACGCGCGTGGTCCGCGAGCGGAGTCGATCGTTCGTCATGAAGCGGGTGCGCGTGTTCCCCGTCGTGCGCTGGTCATGCGCGAATGCTACCGAATCGCTTGCCTCACAGCGAGCGCGGCGGCGAACTTCAATGATTGCCGCACCTGCCCTCCCCCGACACTTCGCTTGTGACCTCTTTCGCCGACTTTCGCGCCCACGCCACGCAATGCCTGGCCCATGGCGGCCTGGTGCCCGTCTGGCGCGATTGCCTGCTCGATCAGTGCACACCGGTGGCCGCGTTCGCCAAGCTCCGATGCGGCCCGTTCGCCTTCCTGCTCGAATCGGCACCAGCCGGCGGGGAGACGTGGGCGCGCTACACCTACCTCGGCACCGAACCGCGCGGTGCGTGGCGGTTGCGCGATGGCGTCGTGGAAGACTGGACCTCCGACCTGGGCTGGCATGCAGCGCGCAGGCCGGCCGATCCGATCGCGGACCTGCGCGATCTCGTGCGCGACATGCGTCCGGTGGACGCGCGCGATCTGGGTCCGTTCTGGAGTGGAGCCGTGGGCTTCTTTGCGTACGACGTGGTGCGACACATCGAACACCTTCCGCACCCGCCTCCACGCACGCTCGACTATCCCGACGCCTGTTTCGTCTTCACGAATGCGTTGGTGGTGATCGACAACTGGCGTGGCCAGGCGCGCATCATCGTGTCGGTGCCGGTGCCGGCCGGCGCAAGCGAGGTGCACCTCGAAGCGCTGCACGCCGACGCCACGCGCACCCTGGAAGACACCATCCGTCGCTTGCACGGGCCTGACGTGCTGGAGCCGCTCGCGCTCGACGCGGCTGCCCCGGCCGCCGTTGCCGCATCCAACTACACGCGCGAGAAGTACATGCAGGATGTCGCGCGCATCAAGGAATACATCCTTGCCGGCGACGCTTTTCAGGTGCTGCTGGCGCGTCGCATGCAGATGCCGCTCGATTTCGAGCCAACGGCGTTGTATCGCGCGCTGCGTGCGCTGAATCCGTCGCCATACATGTATCATCTCGTGCTCGACGGTCTCGAACTCGTGGGCAGTTCTCCCGAGTTGCTGGTGCGCGTGGCCGATGGCACCCTCACCGTGCGACCGATCGCCGGAACGCGCCCCCGCGGTCGCACGGCGGAGGAAGACGCGTCGCTGGCCGCCGAGTTGCTGGCGGATGAGAAGGAGCGCGCTGAGCATGTGATGCTGGTGGACCTGGGTCGCAATGACGTGGGCCGTCTCGCCAGGTATGGCACCGTTCGCGTCACCGACCTGATGACCATCGAGCGGTATTCACACGTCTTCCACATTGTCAGTCAGGTGGAAGGCGAACTGGCCGACAATACGAGCGCGCTCGACGCGTTTCGCGCCGTGTTTCCCGCCGGCACCATGACGGGCGCGCCGAAGGTCCGCGCCATGGAGATCATTGACGAACTGGAACCGGAGCGTCGCGGTGCGTACGCCGGTGCGCTTGGCTTCATTGGTGCCGGCGACACGCGCATGGATCTTGCCATCACGATTCGGACGTGCATCATTGCCGATGGCGTGGCGACCGTCCAGAGCGGGGGTGGCATCGTACACGATTCCATTCCCGAGATGGAGTGGGCGGAGACGGAGAACAAGGCGCGCGCGCTGCTGACGGCGATCGGTCGTGTGCGTGCGGCGACGGCGCGGCAGCGTGCGACGACCGCCGCGACGTCGGCGTAAGCATGATGTTCGTGCTCGTGTCCCCCGAGGGCGACCGCCGCTTCGAGCTGCCGGTGGAGACGACGTTGGTGGCGGGTCGCGAAGTGGCGTGTGCGTTGCCGATTCTCGACCCGCGCGTATCGCGGCGTCATGCCGAGGTTCGCGCGCAGGTCTCGGGAGTGGAACTCACCGATCTGGGCTCACGGAACGGGACGTGGGTGAACGGTCGTCGGATCGAGCATGGGGTCGCGGCCGTCGGCGACGTCATTGCCTTTGGTGGCGTGTCGTTCGTCGTGATGGATGCGATTCGTGAAGGTACGTCGCGCGTGACTTTCGCGCCGGCCGTTGACGCATCGCCGACGATGATTCGCGAACGGTCGATGCCTCCGCGCAGCGTGGCTGTCGCCGAAGTCGCGGGTCAGCGGCTGGCACAGTTGGTGGCGAGCGCACAGCGCCTGGGTGCGGTGACCAGCGTGGAGTCGATGCTGCAAACGATCGTCGACGATCTGTTCTTTACGTTCTCGGCAGACCGTGTCGCCGTACTGTTGCCTGACAGCGCCGGCGCGCTGACGCCGCGCATCGCACGTGATCGCCGCGGTGGCGATGTCGTTCGCGCAGTGCCGCGCGCGATTGCCGACGGGGTCGCCTCGCGACAGATGGCGCTGATCACCCACGACGCGCGCGAAGATGCACGGACGGCGGGCGCTACCGTGTTGCAACAGGCAGTGCGTTCGGCGATGGCGGCTCCGCTCATCGGCGAGGGTGGGGTGACGCTCGGTGTGCTGTACGTGGACAACATGCACGATACGTACGCGTTCGCCGATGGCGATCTCGATTACCTCATCGCGTTCGCCGGACTCGCTGCGGTGACCGCGGAGCGTGAAGTAACCGCGCTCAAGTTGCATCAAGCGGCGCAGGTTAGGGAAAACTTCGAGCGCTACTTCACGCCGAAACTCGCCGAACGCATCGCCCGTGAAACAGGACGCGTGACGCCGGGTGGTGTTCGTCGACATGTCATCGTGCTTTTCAGCGACATACGGGGGTTCACGCCGCTCGCGGAGTCGTTGCCGCCGATGCAGATGGCGGCACAGTTGAATGAGTACTTCGAAGCGATGGTCGAGTGCGTATTCCGGCACGATGGCGCGCTGGACAAATTCATCGGCGACGCGCTGATGGCCTACTGGGGCGCGCCGGACTCGTTCGTCGACGACGCGGACCGAGCGCTCGCGGCGGCGCTGGAGATGCACCGTGAGTTGCGCCGGCTCAATGAACGCTGGCGTGCAGAAGGGCGGCCCACGCTGGAGATCGGCATCGGGGTGCACAGCGGTGACGCATTCGTAGGCAACATCGGTTCGCCCCGACGTCTGGAATACACGCTGATCGGCGATACGGTGAACGTGGCCAGTCGACTGTGCTCGAGTGCGGACCGCGGCGAACTGCTGGTGAGCGACCCGGTCAGACTGGCGCTGCGTGCTCCGTTGGCGATGCAGGCGCGCCCGGACATCGTCCCTGAGCGTCGCCCGGGAACCGTGGTGCATGTCTGGTCGGTGGACAGCGACGCGTGAACATCGACCATGACGTGCCAGACGTGCCAGACGTGCCAGACGTGATCACGCGTGTCACCGCGACGGGCGATGTGACCGCGATGCGCGCCGTGGTCGACACGCTGGCCGCGCTGGTGGCCCAACACGGCACCTTGTACGAGTGGGCCGCCGAACGTCCGCAGCCGCGCGCGTTGCGTGGTCGCGCACCGGTGTTCGTGGCAACGCTGCCTGACGACAGCGAAACCGTCGTGGTGCGGCACGCGTGGCACGGTGGACTGCTGGCACCCGTGACGGGCGATCGCTTCCGGTCACCAACGCGCGCGCCCACCGAAATGCTGCGGTCGCACCTCCTGCGCAAGCTCGGCATTCCCACCTCCGAAGTGCTGGGATTCGCGCGCTATCGCGCCTGGCCGGGACTGCGACGCGTGGACGTGGTGACGCGGTTCATTCCCGATGCATACGACCTCGGCATGATTGCGTCAGGACTCGCACCGCAGATCGATCGCGATGCCGCGCTGGCGGCCACCAAGACGCTGCTGGTGAAGCTGGCCGCGCACGGTGTCATTCACCCCGATCTCAACGTCAAGAACGTGCTGCTGCGTGCCGACCGGCGTGCCGACCGGCGTGGCGACGTCGAGGCGTTGGTGATCGATGTCGATGTGGTGCAGTGGAAGCCCGATCGTCCGCCACTCGAGACCATGCGGGCCAACACCTCGCGACTGCTGCGTTCCATGCGGAAGTGGCGCACGCACTTCGGCTGTGACGTCGGTGAATCACGCATGCAAACGCTCGAACAGGACTGCATCGCGGCGACGCCGCCGCTGGCGACCATGTCCGTGTCGGACCTGCATCGCGTGGAGCGTGTGTGAACGCGCCCGTTCCACCATTGTCCCGCGACGCCAGGCAGATCGGCATCGTCATGATGAGTGCCGTCGGCGACGCGGTCCACGTCATGCCGATCGTACACGCCCTCAAGGCGCATGCGCCGGCGGCGCAGATTTCGTGGGTGCTGCAACCGGGGCCCGCCACACTCGTTCGCGGCCACCCGTTGGTGGACGACGTCGTGCTCTTCGATCGCGCACGCGGATGGCGCGCCTTTCTCGACGTGCGTTCGGCGCTGCATCAACGACGGTTCGATGTGGTGCTGGCATTGCAGGTCTACTTCAAGGCGGGCGTCGTCACGCAGTTCACGCGATCACCGGTCAAACTCGGCTTTGATCGCGAACGCGCGCGTGATGCCAACTGGCTCTTCACCACGCATCGCATTCCCCCGCATGCGGGACAGCATGTACAGGATCAGTACTTCGAGTTCCTCGATGCCCTGCAGGTGGCGCACGGCGCGCCGCGGTGGACGCTTGGCCCGTGGAGCGACGAAGAGCGGGACTGGCAACGCGCGTTCCTGCAGCAGTTCGATCGGCCGATCGCGCCGCTTGTCGTCGCCACCAGCAAGGCCAACAAGGATTGGATGCCCGAGCGGTGGGCTGCCGTCTGTCGGCTGCTCTGGCGTGAGTACGGGCTGCAGCCCGTACTGGTGGGCGGGCGGTCGCCTCGCGAGGAAGCCGCCGAAGCGGTGATCCTGCGCGAGGCCCCGATGGCGCATTCGGCGCTGGGCAGCGGCCTTCGCAGGCTGGCGGCGATACTCGACGGCGCGGCGGTCGCGCTCTCACCGGATACCGGACCACTGCATCTGGCGGTCGCGCTGCGCACACCGGTGATTTCGCTGCTGGGCTACACAAACCCCAAGCGCGTCGGCCCGTATGACGCCTCGCGCGATCTCATGATCGATGCCTACGGCGAACCCGGCGAAGACTATCCGCTGGACATGAGCTATCGCCTCGATCGAATGCCGCGTATTACGGTGGACCATGTACACGCGATGTTGCAGCGGTGGCGCGAGCGATACGAAGCGGCGCGCCTGACCGAGCTCGCGCACCGCTTCGCGCGGTAGGTACGCGAGATATGTACGCGCGCCGACTACGCGGTCGGAGACGTGTGGCTGATCGGCCCGTACTGGTAATGCAGACCGTGATCGCGAATGAGGCCGATCATGCGTCCGAGGGGTAGTCCCATCACGGCGAAGTAGTCGCCGTCGATGCGTTCAACGTTGGTGGCGCCGTACCCCTGAATTCCGTAGGCGCCGGCCTTGTCCATGGGTTCGCCGGTGGCGAC
>Ga0163144_10002819_pt1 | contig 39762 bp, 36 predicted proteins | sample OliLak19BULKMAT1_FD_123175 | JGI IMG/M metagenome (GOLD analysis project Ga0163144, IMG submission 123175) | Freshwater microbial mat bacterial communities from Lake Vanda, McMurdo Dry Valleys, Antarctica - Oligotrophic Lake LV.19.BULKMAT1 | ecosystem: Environmental > Aquatic > Freshwater >...
ACAGCGCTATGCCGCCGATCACATGCACCGCCCATTGAACAAGGTGGCGCACCTGCAAATCGGTGCCGAACCATGTATGGGTAAGCTCGAACAGATAGCTGGAGCCGGGACGGTCGTCCGAGATCACCGCGACCAAATTATGCGCGCCGAGCGCATGACCTACCCAGAGGAAGAACGCATCGTCCGAGTATTGTCCCAAGCGCGCTATCAACGGTAGATACGCGAGCGCCGCAATGACAATCAAGACAATGAGGGCGAATAGAAATTCATACCGTAATAAAAAAGCCCGACATACAAATATCGGGCTTCTTTGTGAGGAGAAGGGGGGATTCGAACCCCCGATAGCTGTGAAGCTATTCTCATTTTCGAGACGAGCCCGTTCAACCACTCCGGCACCTCTCCATAGGAAAACATTTTATGCGAAGTCGCGCAAAAATAAAAGTGTAAACTAGAACGTAAAAAATAATAATTGACGCAGCTTGCAAAATGCGATTTCTGAATGTGCCGGTTCCAATGCTTGACATCGACTGCGATATCCATCATTATATCTGTGACGGATATATCCATAGTCGATATACATAAGGTCAAGCATGGCGAATACCACATCACCACAGGGAATGCTCCCCCTTACCCCCGCGGTTTTTCACATCTTGCTGGCGCTGGCAGATGGCGAAAAACACGGCTACGCGATCATGCAGGAGGTGACGACGCTCACCAACGGCGACGTAAAGATGGGACCCGGCACGCTGTACGGCTCGATCAAACGGATGCTCGACACCGGGTTAATTGCCGAAAGCGACGAACGACCCGATCTGGCGCTCGACGATGAACGCCGCCGCTATTACCAGATCACCCCGTTTGGCGAACAGGTCGCCAGAGCCGAAGCGCAGCGGTTGGCGGCACTGCTGCGCGCGGCACAGTCGAAGCAACTGATGGGCGGCACATCATGATGAACACAGACCCACGCGCATCCCAATTGATGAACACGTCGGAACGGGTGTATCGCGCCCTGCTGATCCTGTACCCCGCCGCTTTCCGCCGCGAATATGGACGGCACATGACGCAAGTTTTCCGCGATCTGTGCCGCGATGCGGTCGCGCGCGGCGGCAGGTGGGGTTTGGTGAACTGCTGGGCTGCCGCCCTGCTCGACCTGCTTAAATCCGTAATCACAGAACACAGAAAGGTCGATATCGCCATGTCCAAAGCAAAGTTCATCCAATCGAGCGGGTGGTTCTGTCTGTTGGGCGGCGTCTTGTTCGTCGCCAGCAGCCTCAGCCAGCTTCAACCCGGTTCGTTTCTTTCGTCCGACGGACTTTATCGGGCATCGATTCTCGCACTTGTTCCCGGCATGATCTTCATCACACTCGGATTGTTGGGGCTGTATCTGCGCCTCCATGCCCAGATGAATTTCTTCGGCAAGCTGTCACTGCTGACGGCGCTGATCGGCGCGGGGGTTACGTCGGTCGCATGGATGCTGACGGTCGTTCGCATCGAGGGCTTTTACAGTCTGTTCATCGTCGGTTGGATGGTTCACCTCATTGGTATGAGCGTATTCGGCGGTTATGCCACCACCGATCATCTGCTGCCACGCTGGAACGTGACGTTTTTGATCGGTAGCGGGCTGCCATTGGCGGTGATCGTGATCGCGTCGGGAGCCTTGCAGCGCGATCCATCTGGCGTGAGTTGGGGAATGTTCGCTATGCTGCTGCTGATGGGGATCAGTTGGATTTTGACGGGCTTGGTGCTCAACAGCGGGCGCATCGACACCGTTCAGCCCGCGCCAGCGTCGTAAACGTACATGATTGGGGCGTGCAGCGGCGCGCCCTACGTCCGCAGCCCATCAAAAAACGCTTGCAACTGTGCCGCCGCTTCGTTCGCCAGCACGCCCGCCGATACATCGACGCGATGATTGAGCTGGTCATGACGCAATAAATCGACCACGCTGCCCGCCGCGCCCGCCTTCGGATCGAGCGCCGCATAAACCAAACGCGGCAGCCGCGCCAAGACCATCGCGCCCGCGCACATCGGACACGGTTCGAGCGTGCAATACAGCGTGACGCCGTGCAGCCGCCAGTGTCCCAATGCTGCCGCTGCCTGACGAATGGCGATCATTTCGGCGTGCGCGGTCGGATCGTGATCGGCTTCGCGGCGGTTGCAGCCCGCGCCGATGATGCGCCCCTCGTAGACGGCAAGCGCGCCAATCGGCACATCATTCGTGTGCAAGGCTTTGGCGGCTTCTGCCAGCGCGAGGCGCATGTAGTCGAGATCAGTGAGGCGCAGCATTGGTCAAAACAACGCCAACTGTTTGACTTCGCGGACGGGCGGCATCGATGCTTCGGGCGTTTGATCGGGTGTCGTCGGCGCTTCGGCTTCGGGATCGATCTGCGCGACCACATCGCCTAAAGTAGCGTCACCATCAGAATATGCCTCCACGACAGCGGGCATCGCTGCGTCCTCGCCCTCGTTGATATCGCGCAGCAAGTCGTCTTCGCTCAACGTCGCCAACAGCGCATCAACATCGATGAGGTCAGGCGGCGCAGCATCGATGTTCAGCGCGGGGACAGCGAGCGACAATACCGTTTCAGGGACAGCGGCGGGCGTTTCTACGTCGGACACGCCCAACGCTGTCCCGCCAGCCAGAACGGCAGTTTCATCCGTCACTTCGACAAGATAGCCACTGATGATGCCCAATGCCTGCCGATACAGCGCGTCGATCTCAGTTTGGGCGAAGCCCGCGCGCTCGATCAGCACGCGGCGCAAGTTATCGGCGTTGCCTTGCGGCGCGCCCCCCGCCGCCACTTCGCGGATCACATGGATGTAATGCGCGCACAGACAAGCGTGCCAATCGTCGTCGAAGGGGCGCGGATTGTTGGCGCTGGCGAGATGCAGACTCATCGCTCAGACCTCGAACGACTGTCCACGATCTGGGATGGCAACCGCGACGCCGTGCCGCTCATGCAGCTTTTGCGCCAAAACGGTTTGCGCGTCGCCTTCGCCGTGAACCAAGAATGTTTGGCGCGGCTTGCGCCCCATCGCGCCGACCCAATCGAGCAAGCCCGCTTGATCGGCGTGACCGCTGAAGCCGCTCAAGACTTCGACTTGGGCGCGATTAGCGTAAGACCGTCCGAAGATGCGCACTTCGCGCTGTTTATCGACCAGTTTCCGTCCGAGCGTGTTCTCGGCTTGGTAGCCGACGACCAAGACCGTCGTGCGCGGGTCTTCGATGCGATTCTTGAGGTGATGCAAAATGCGCCCCGCCTCCATCATGCCGCTGGCGGCGATAATCACGGCGGGCGTGGTCAAAAAGTTGAGTTTTTTGCTGTCCTCGGTCGTGCGCGTGTAATGCAACCGCTCGAAGCCGAACGGGTCTTGGTCGCCGCGCAACCCGCTGACGAATGCCTGAATTTCGCTGTCGTAACATTCGGGATGCGTGCGAAAGACGGCGGTCACGTCGATAGCGAGTGGACTATCCACATAAATCGGCACGTCGGGCAGATCACCCGCGCGCGCCAGTTGGTGCAGCGTGTAAACGACCTGCTGTGTCCGCCCGACAGCGAACGCCGGAATCAGCACCATGCCGCCGCGCTTGACCGTCTCCCCGATAATCCGTTCCATCGCGTGGGTGTCATCAATGTAGGGCGGATGCAGGGTATCGCCGTAGGTGCTTTCCATGATCAGCACATCCGCGCCGTCGATGGTCTGTGGATCGCGGATGATCGGGATGCCTGCCCGTCCGAGATCGCCGCTGAACACCAGCCGGATATCGCGTTTCTGTGCTTGATCTTCGATATCGAGGACGACGAACGCGCTGCCGAGCATGTGTCCCGCGTCTTTGAAGGTCACCGTCACGCCGGGCAGAATCGTGCGTGGGCGGTCATAGTCCTGCGAGATGAATTGGCTCAAGCTCGCTTTTGCGTCGTCTTGCGTATAGAGCGGCTCTGCGTCGGGTTCGTCGCCCCTGCGTTTCTTGTTGACGAATTCGACATCTTTCTCTTGGATGCGCGCGCTGTCCATCAGCATCGTCGCGCACAGGTCGCGCGTGGCGTGCGTACACAGGATATCGCCGTCGTAACCGCGCTTGACCAAATTCGGGATGTTGCCGCAGTGATCGATGTGCGCGTGCGACAAGATCATGTAATCGATGGATGCTGCGTCGAACGGCAGTTCCTTATTGCGTGTGTACGCTTCCGCGCGTCTGCCCTGATACAAGCCGCAGTCGAGCAAAATCCGCTTGCCATTGACTTCGATCAAATGCTGCGATCCGGTGACGGTTCGCGCCGCGCCGTGAAATGTCAGCCGCATAATGCCCTCACTTCCGAAATTTTTGCAGCACGGTCAGTATATCATCCCCATACGTCTTGAGCCGCCACGCGCCGAACATGCGAATGTCGCGCATGTCCTCAACCAACGTCGGATTGCGCGTCGCAATCTCCCACAGTGCCTCTTTGCTGATGATCACGTCCGTATCGACACCGCGTTCGTGTGCCTTCGCCCGCCGCCAATCGCGCAGCGCCGTGTAGCGATCCACAATCAAGGGTTCAGTCGACGGTTGCACCGGCGGTGGTGGAGGCGGCTTGGCGTGCAGCCCAGACGCAATCGCATCCAGCAGTTCGATGCCGTATTCATCGAACAAAGCTATCGGCATATCGCTCACGTTCAGCAGATCATCGGGCGTCTGCGGCGCTTTGCGCGCCAAACTCGCCAGCGTTTTGTCTTGCAGCACGCGGAACACGGGCAGGTTGCGCGCCCGCGCAATTTGATCGCGCAGCAAGTACAGTTCGCGCAAGACCGCCGTTTGCCGCGCGTTCAGTTGAATCGGCAGCGCGATGCGCCAATAGCCTTCCGAGTCGAAGCGCGAGTCCGTCGGCGCAACCATGCACAAATCCGCGAACGTCTCCCGCGCCTCGGAGCAGCGCCCTAAGCGCGTGAGTTCGCTCGCCAATTTGTCCCGGAGCGCGCCGAGATAATGCGCGTCCATTTGCGCATACATGAGGCTGTCATGCTCCAGCGGACGCGCGCCCCAATCGTCCAATTGGTGACTCTTGTCGAGCCGAACACTGAAATGCCGTTCCAACAGGGGGCTTAAACCGACCGTCTTATAGCCGCAGATGCGTGCCGCCGCCATCGTATCGAACACATTGACGAACGTGAAATTGAAATCGCGCCGCAGCGCCATCACATCATTTTCGGCGGCGTGGATGATCTTTTCGATGCGATTATCCGCCATCACGGGCGCAAGCGGCGTGAGATCGTTGACCGCCAGCGGATCGACCAAGTAATCGTTCTCGCTGGTCGAAATCTGAATCAGGCAGACCTGCTCTCGATAGGCATGAAGGCTGTTCGACTCGGTATCCAACGCCAAACGCGGCGCACGGAACAGCATGTCGATCAGCGCGCGCAGTCGGTCGTCTGTGTCGATATAGATGTACGGTCTCATAGCCACTTTCGCCGCTTGAAGTAGACGAGGAGGGAGACAGCGAGGACGACCATCAACCCCAACACGACGAGATAGGCGTCCGGGTGGTCGTCCAGCGGCAAGCTCACATTCATCCCATAGATGCCAGAAACCAGCGTCAGCGGGAGAATGATCACCGAAATCACGGTCAAGACGCGAATGACCCCGTTGAGGCGATGATTGATCAGCGTATCAGCGGTATCGGACAAGCCGACGATGATTTCAAAGTCTTCATCAACGATATCGCGCAGCGTGTGGACGTGATCGACGATATCGCCAAAGTATTCGTCCAAGTCCTCTTGGATGATCGGGCGCTCGATGCGCTCCAAATTCTCCATAATCGGCACTTGCTGGCGAATGATGCGCCGCAGCGAGATGATATCGCGGCGCACAATGGCGATATCCCGAATCAGCGCCTTGTCCTCATCCGTGAAGATGCGTTCTTCGATGGCGCGGATGTTGCCATCGACCTTGCGCATGATGGGGAAACAATAATCGATCAGCTTATCGAGGATCGCGTAGAACGAATGGCTGGCGCTGCCGTCGAGCAGCTTTTTGAGATCGGACTCTTGTGATTGGCACGCATCATACAGATCGCGCAGCGGCTTGAGCGCGCCATCATGCAGTGTGATGACGAAGCCGCGCCCGACAAAGAAATCGACCTCACTCTGCCGTGTCAAGCGATGTGCCGCGTCCCACAGGGGAAAGTGCATGACCACGAACAAATAGTCGTCGCCATCATCGATCTTAGGACGTTCAATCGGACTTAACGTGTCTTCGAGGTTGAGCGGATGGAAATAGGGATACATCCGTCGCAGGGCATCGATATCCTGAGGCGTGGGGTGAATGACATTGATCCAGGTCGTCCGTGTGCCGGACAGTCGATAGAGCGCCATAGCTTGCATTATCGTCCGTGCGCGCTACACTCGCAAGCGTATAGATTTCAATCCGCGCAAATCGTCTGTTTTGGATCGGAAATTCGGTGCTGTTTCGATAAAATACGGTCGTTATAATGGATGGATGATTTAGGTGGGCTTGCTTTTGACAGCGGCGTTCGTTTGTGATACATTTTACAAAGCGGGAAGAAATGCCCGTCACATTCTTAGTGAACCTCTATCTAAAACTCGATTGATGGCTGATCAAGACAGAAGCCAGTCCCACATATTGGGGTTGTTCTGTCGCTGTAAAGGAAGGTGAACCATGGCGACCTTGACCGCTGGCGAAACGAAAGCCGCCGTTGCGCCGAAACCAAACCGAGCGGCTGCTCAAGTCGAAGTCGCTGCGCCTAGCCGCCGCGAATTTTTGTATTACATCTGGGGCGCGTCCATCGTGCTGGTATTGGGCGAGACGACCGCCGCGATCATCTGGTTCGCACTGCCGCGCTTCAAAGAAGGCACGTTTGGCGGCGTGTTCAACATCGCGCCGAGCAAGCTCCCAATCATGGGCAACGGTCCGCTGCAAGAGCCGTCGGGACGCTTTTGGGTGTCCAACACCGATCAGGGCGTCGTCACCCTCTTCGGGGTTTGCACCCATTTGGGCTGCCTGCCGAAATGGTCGGACACCAATTTCCGCTTTGAATGTCCGTGTCACGGGTCGAAGTTCCAGTTGAATGGGACGTATATCGAGGGTCCCGCGCCGCGCAACCTCGACCGGTTCGTGACGACCATTTATTTCGACGATGGTACGGAAGCGACGATGGACGCCGACGGCAACCCCATCCCGCTCAACGGCAAAACCATCGCGCGCATCGCTGTCAATACCGGAGCGCGCGTCAAAGGCAAGGGTCACGGTTAGTTCCGTGCGTCCGGCATTCCAATCGGGAAATCACGAACATCGTTCGGCACGAGTTCGGTTGAGGAGAATTCATTCACATGTCCGTACTCCCATTTCCGTCCTTTTTGGACGACATTAAGGAAAAGGGATTCAAGCGCGCCCTGTACGAAGGCATCAACGAAGTGGTCGAACGGGCCACGGCGGGGATGAACCTACAAGACATCCGTGAGGCGCTGCGCGGTGAAGCCGCCAGTCGCAAGCCGAATCCGCGCTTGCAACCGCACGCCGATGGCTTTTGGCTGCACATGCGTCCGAGCTACTTCCACAAATCGGTCACCGGGGTGTATCCAGAATTTCGTTTGGGCTGGCTGTCTACCTATTTCGTGTTCTTCGAGACGATCACCGGCATTTTCTTGATGGTCTTTTACACGCCGTCTCCCACCTATGCCTACGCCAACATGCTCACGATCATGTCGAACGTCCCACTCGGACAGTTCATGCGTGATCTGCACCGCTTGGGCGCAGAGGCGATGGTGTTGATCGTCACACTTCACATGATCAGGACCTTCTTCACCGGCAGCTACAAGAAGCCCAGACAGTTTACATGGTTCACGGGCGTGATCCTGCTGTTCTTGACGATGTTCCTGAGCTTCTCTGGCTACCTGCTGCCGTGGGATCAGTTGGCACTGTGGGCGGTCACGATTGGCGCATCGATGATCGAAGCTGCGCCGCCGGAAGTCGTCGGTACGAATCTCAACCTGCTGCTGCGCGGCGGGCCCGATATCGGCGCGAACGGCTTGCTGCGCTTCTATCTGCTCCACGTCCTCGCGGTGCCAGCGCTGCTGTTCATCTTCGTGGGCGTCCATTACTACAAAGTCGTTGTCCATGGACACTCGCTGCCGCCGAAAGAAGAAAATATCGGTGAAGATACCGCCAAGCGCGTGCCGCTGGATAAGCGCGTGTACTTCATCCCCGACATTCTGACCAGCGAAATCATGTGGATTGCCGTTACGACGCTGATTTTGGTCATTCTGTCAACGTGGTTCTTCCACGCGCCGCTCGAAAACCATGCTGATCCGCAGATTACGCCGCTCGGCACGACCGCGCCGTGGTACTTCTTGTGGGTGCAAGGCGCGCTGAAACTGGGCGACAAAGTGCTGTGGGGCATCATCTTCCCGACGATCTATGTGGGCTTCCTCGCGGTGCTGCCGTACATCGATACCACGCGCAGCCGCCGTTGGGCGCACCGCCGCTCGATCTTCACCATTATCTTGGCGCTGATCGCTGTCACGGTGATCCTCAGCTATATGGGTTTGGCAGAGTTCGGCGTGATCAACAGCGCCGATGTGGACGTGCTGCATCACATGACGATGGAACCCGCGCACAACCATATTGGCTTGCTGCGTCCGGTCCCCTTCGATCAACTGACGCCGGGCATATATACGACGCGGCAGTTCGACGCCTCACCGGGCGAAGAAGCCGAAGTGCTTGCAGGCTTCAACACCGAGATTGAGCAGTCGTTGATCGCGCCGTATCGCGTCTCGGACACATTCACGGCGGACACGACCGAAGGATTTGTTGCCAACTACCTTGAAGTGCAGCAGCACCTCCATATTCCCGCCAGCGGGCTGAATTTCGTCTCGCTGCCGACGGACGCGACCGAACTGATGAGCATCATGGACGAGTTCCATCATGAGCTTGAGGTCGAGGAAAAGGAACTGCACAACGGTTGGGGCGGCATCGTGATCACCGACGAGCAAGCCAGTCTGAAGCGCGTCGATCTGTTCATCTTCTGGAACGAAGTCGAGATGGAACGCGGTTTCCCTGTCTTGGATGCGAATGGCGAGCCGATCTTGGCGTTGGGCGCGGATGGCAACCCGATCTTGCGTATCAGCAGCCAGCGGGTTTACATTCACGAGGATTCGCAGTATTTCAACGCGCCGGGAGCATAAGGGCAATGCTGCAACGCTTACTAATTGACAAAATGGAAAATCGCATCATCGTCGGCACTATCGCCTTTCTGGGCATCATGGTGCTGGTCGGATGGCTTGCGATCAACGAGGGCGGACGGATGCAGGCGTTTGAGCGGCAGTATCTTGCCCGCTCGATTGAACGCGGCGCGGCGCTGTTCAACTCCAATTGTTCAAGCTGTCATGCGACGGATGGGCTGGGGCTGGCGGGACGCGCCCCCGCCCTGAATTCGCCGTATCTGTTCGGGCATAACTTCTTGGCGTCCATCGACCGCGAATTGGTGACATTGGGTCAAGAACTGACGCGCACGGATTTGTCGGCGGAACGCGCGGTTGAGATCACCACGCGCGTAACGGAGCTGCAAAGTGAACGCGCGTCAATCGTGCAGGCGCTCCAGCCTGCCGTGACCAAAGGCTATGACCCCGAAACGCCGTCGCGGTTGGCGCGCTTGGGTTGGGGCGGCACACTCAACAGCTTTGTGTATACCACGCTGGTGCATGGGCGTCCCACCAGCGGGCTGTACTGGCCCACGGGTCAAGGTATGGCAGCATGGTCGCAGACAGCCGGGGGCCCCTTGCGCGGCGATCAGCTTGAGGACTTGACCAATTACATCCTCAACTACGACAAGGGCGACGGCTGGACGACGGACGACGCCAACGCGGTCGTGCAGTACCCGATCAATCCAATCGATTCGGCACTCGCGGGTCCGGCGGACGATACGCCGCGCGTTGGCACGGATGTCGCCGCGATTGAGACGGAATTGGTCAATATCACGCGCGATCCGGTCAACGGACAGGCGCTCTACAACGGCGGCGTGTATGCCTGCGCGGGCTGTCATAGCAACGCGGCGGTCGCTCCCGCAACGGGACAAACGTGGACAGCCGCGCAAAACGAACGCTTGCAAGCGCCAGAGAACGCCGGACAGACGCCGGAACAATACTTGATCATGAGCATCATCAACCCGAACCATTACATCGTGCCGGGCTATCCGGCGGGCGTGATGCCGCAGAATTTCGGGGAGCGCATGACGCATCAAGACTTGGGCGACATCTTGGCGTATCTCGAAAGTTACGACAGCGGCGTGGGCGCGCAAGCGTCGGCGGACGGCGGCTGATCCAACGTTTTTGGCGGGCGACTCGCTGGGTCGCCCCTACAGCCTGACTTTCGACGGCGTTCCCAAGCTTGGGAACGCCGTTTTTAATTCACCTCCAATCTTTGGGGCGGTACAGCGCGCAACCCTGTGCGCTGATTATCCGTAGAAATGAGCGGTAATCGATCCCAAAAGTGAGGTTTGTAGATGAAGCGACTGCTATTGTTCGTGCTAATCGTCGTGCTGTCCGTCTCCATCGCCAGCGCGCAAGACGGCATCGCGGGTACCTATGACGACCCGAACGGGCTGTACACCGTCCCGATTCCCACCAGTTGGACGGCGACAACCGCCGAGGCTGGCTACTTGACCTTATCCGCGCCGGATGACACGCTCGTGGTTCATGCGCTGGTCGTGACGGGCGCCGCTGCCGAAGCCGCGATTGTTTCGGCATGGGAAACCGTCGGCGTGACCATCGAGGCAGAGGCGACGCCGCAAGCTGTGCCATCCGCGCCCGGCATCGATGAAACGGTGCTGATCAACTACGACACGGGGACGAATCCGCCCGCGTATCAGGGTTTCGCCCAGCGGATCGGGGACGAAAATTACGTCCTGCTGTTCGTGATCAACGATTTCGCGGCGGCGCAGCAGCGCGGTGCGCAGATTCAGATTATCGCGTCGGGCTTTCAGCCGAACCGGTTGCAGCAAGCCGATGTTTCGGGCGTCGAACCGCTGACCGTCGATGCCGCCATCACCGATCCGCTTGAGGCGTTCATCAACGAGTATCTGCCCGTCTCGGAAGTGCCGGGCGTGACCGTCGCCATCGTGCAAGGCGGCGAAATCGTCTACGCGCAAAGTTTCGGCGTCAAAGCAATCGGCGGCGACGACCCGCTGACGTCCGACACGCACATGATGATCGGCTCCGTCGGCAAGTCGCTGACCACGCTGATGATGGCGACGTTGGTAGACGACGGTTCGATGCTGTGGGATACGCCCGTCGTGGAGATTTTGCCGAATTTCGCCGTCGCGGATGAAACGCTGACGCCGACGATCACCATGCGCAATATGGTGTGCGCGTGTACGGGCGTTCCGCGCCGCGATCTCGAATTCATCTTCAATGCTTCGGAACTGACGGGCGAAGATACCGTCGAATCGCTGCGCACGTTCCAATTCTTCACCGACTTCGGCGAGGCGTTCCAGTACAGCAATCAGATGGTGGCGACGGGCGGCTACGCCGCAGCGGTGGCGGCAGGCGGCAATGATGGGAGTCTGCTGAACGATTACCAAATCGCATTGGCGACGCGCGTTCTCGCGCCGATTGGCATGACGCGCACGACGCTCGATTTCGACGCGGTAATCGCGGATGGCGATTATGCCCTGCCGCACGCGGTCGTCTTCGATGAAACGGGCGCGTACTACGAGGTGATTCCGGTCACGCTGGAGGAAAGCCTGCTGCCGATTGCGCCCGCCGGATCACATTGGTCAACCGCCAACGACATGGCGCGCTATCTGCTGATGGAACTGGCGTCCGGCGTCGCGGCGGATGGGACGCGCGTCGTGAGCGATGCGAACTTGCAGACGACATGGCAGCCGCAAATCTCGCTCTCGGCAAATACATCATATGGCTTGGGCTGGTTCATCGGGGAATACAAAGGCACGACGCTGATCTATCACGGCGGCAATACGCTCGGTTTCACCGCGGACGCCGCGTTCCTGCCCGAAAAAGACTTGGGCATCGTCGTTTTGGCGAATGGACAAGGTGCGAACGCGCTGCTGGAGGGGATTCGCACGCGCTTGCTCGAACTTGTCTTTGAAATCGATACGAACGAAGCGGCGCAAGCTCTCGACTTCTTGATTCAACAGGGCGAAGAAGCCGAACCGGAATTGATCGCCTCCGTCGGCACGTTGGATGCCGATGCGGCGGAAACGCTCGTGGGGGTGTATGTTGATGATATCTTGGGCGAACTGACGATTACGTTGGAAGACGCTGCGCTGTTCGCGGACGCGGGCGAGTTCAAGTTTGAACTGCGTCCTTTCATAGGCGACGATTTCAAGCCGAACGAATACATCACTATCGATTCGCCGTTGACGGGCATTCGCTTGGTATTCGACCCCGACGCGGGGACGATCACGATTGATATTGTCACCGATCAATACGTGTTCGAGCGCGAGTAAACCTTCACCGTCTCATAACGGACATGCCGCGCCCCTACACCCGCCGCTGTAGGGGCGTCCGATTCCAATTTGGAGCGGGGGATGAGGTTCAATCGGCTTTGCGTTACAATGAGGCGCGTGATTGTTGACCGTACACAAGGAGTCTTCCCGCCATGATTCGACGGCTGACCGCGCCGCTGCTCATCCTGATTTGTACTTTCGCGCTGAGCCTCCCGGCGTTCGCGCAAGAATCGACCGCCGAAACAACGGCTGAAGCAACAACTGAAGCAACAACTGAAGCAACGCCCGTTTTTTCCGTTCCAATCGATCTCGGTGCCGATGCGACGGCGGAAGCGACCGCTGAACGAACCACCGAAGCGACGGTTGAAGTCATCGAACAGGTTGATCCGACTGCCGCCGCGCTGATGACGGCGGGACCTACCCTCACCGTTTTGGCAGCACCGACGGCGGAAGCGACCTTGGAAGCCAGCGCAGAAGTAACGCCCGAAGCCCCTATCGAGGTGGTGGACGAAGAAGGCGCAGCATCCGGCATCACCACGTTGATGCTGTTGTTAGGGATTGGCGCGGTCTTGCTCGTTGGCGGGCTGGCGCTGCTGCGCGAGAACGCACCGCGCGGGTAAAAAGACGCGCGCGGGCGTGCCAACCGGCACGTCCTTACACGATCACGCAGTGATATGATTATCTTGGGTAGGGCGTCCTGCTGGGACGCCCGTCTAAAATTCAAATAAAACTTACAGCGTTGTCTCATCTGACTTGTGACAAATGTCACAAGTTTTGCGCTATAATTTGATTATGCTCTGAAGTCAAGTTTTGAGGATGCTTTTAATGGCACAAGCAGCGTGGGAAAAGCCGGTCGCCGATGCGCCGAGCGCCTCTGGACGCGATGCAGGCAAACCCGCAGCAGCGGCGCGGCGCGGCGAACGGTTGAAATTCTTGATCGGTGGACTGCTGATGGTCGGCGCAGTGATCTTCTTGATCGCGCAGGGCATGAGCGCAGGCGCGCGCTTCTTCATCACCGTCGAAGAGACGGTGAGCGATCCGGCATATCTCGGACAGAGCGTGCGCGTCTCCGGCGCGGTGATCGGTGAAACGATCCGCTATGACGCCGAAAATCTGATCATCGAATTTGAAGTCGCGCACGTCCCCGACAATATCCCCAACGCGGGCGAGGCGCTGCATCAAGCTGCCAACGACCCGAACGCGACGCGGATGCGCGTGCGCGTCGAAAATCAGGTCAAGCCCGAACTGCTCCAACATGAAGCACAAGCGATCATGACCGGGAGTTTGGACGAAAACGGCGTCTTTCATGCCACCGAATTGAACTTGAAATGCCCGTCGCGCTTCATCGAAGGCACCGTCCCGTCGTTAGGTCAATCCGGCACGTAGGGGTCATGGCGTGCCATCGATAACCCCGAAAGCGCATAGGGGCATGGTTTGCCATGCCCAGAATAGGCATCATCATGCTGGCTGAAATCGGCTTGGTATCGCTGGCGCTGGCATTCATCGCGGCGCTGTACGCGATTCCGGCGTCGGTCATGGGCGCGCGCGTGGAACGAACCGCGTGGGTCGTCAGCGGACGCAACGCGGCGCTGCTGACATTCCCACTGCTGCTGATCGCGGCGTTGGCGCTGATGGCGGCACTGGTGGGCGAACACTACGAGATCGCCTACGTTTGGCAGACGACCAATCCGAGTACGCCGCTGTTCTATCGGATCACGGCGCTGTGGGGGTCACAGCAAGGATCGCTCTTGTTCTGGTGCGTGATCATGGGCGCATTCGCGGCGGCGGCGCTGGCGTTCAACTGGCGCGCGTATCAGCGCTTGATGCCCTATGTGATTGCCTACACGATGGCGACATTGGCGTTCTTCATCGGCTTGACGCTGCTGCTGGAAAATCCGTTCGCGCGCTATTGGGTGTCGTTAGAGGGGACATTGATCACCGGCGTGATTCAGCCCGCTGGCGCGCTGCCCATCGCGGCGGATCAGTGGGTGCAGCCGGACGGTACGCTGGTCTTTGCGGTCAATGCGCCGAACGCTGACGCCGTGCCACTCATGACACGCCTGGGGCAGACGGCGAACGGACTCAACCCGCTCTTGCGACATTTCGGCATGATCATCCATCCGCCGATGCTGTATTTGGGCTTCACGGGGATGGTGATCCCGTTCGCGTTTGCGATGGCGGCGCTGGCATCTGGCGATCTGTCCACGAATTGGATCAAGGCGACGCGCCGTTGGAACCTGACGGCGTGGTTGTTCCTCAGTCTCGGCTTAATTCTCGGCGGACGCTGGGCGTATGATGTGCTTGGCTGGGGCGGCTATTGGGGCTGGGATCCAGTCGAGAACGCGGCGTTCCTCCCATGGCTGATCGGCACCGCTTTCATTCACAGCGTCATGATCCAAGAGAAGCGCGGCATGTTGAAGGTCTGGAATATGTTCCTCGTGATCTTCACCTTCAGCGCGGTCATTTTCGGCACGTTCGCCACGCGCTCTGGCTTGGTGGACAGCGTTCACAGCTTCGCCCAAAGCGCGATTGGCGTGCCGATGTTCGCGTTCTGGGCGATCATGACGCTGATTTCTGTTGGGCTGATCCTATATCGCTGGCAGCGCGGCGACCTGAAAGATGAAACCCATCGGACGGGCATCCTCAGCCGCGAAACGCTGTTCGTGCTGAACAACGTCGTGTTCGTGGCGCTGACGTTGGCGATCTTCTGGGGCAGCTTTGGCGCGCCGATCCTCTCAGAATTGTTCATGGGGACGGATATCACGCTCGGCGTCGAATATTTCAATGCCGTGACGCCGCCGCTGTTCCTGATCCTCTACCTGCTGATGGGCATCGCGCCGCTGTCCGCTTGGGGCGCGATGTCGGTGGGACGCTTGGGGCGCGCGCTGGTCGTCCCGGCGGCGCTAACCGTCGCCTGTTTGGTCGTCATGGTCATCTTCGGCACACGGCTGCCCGCCGCGCTGGTGGGCTATGGCGCTGTGCTGTTGGCGGGTTTCGTGGCGATCTACGAGACGGCGCGCGGGGCATGGGCGCGGCGGCGCGCGACGGGCGAAGCGCTGTTGGCGGCGTCGTTAGGCATCTTCGCGCGCAATCGGCGGCGCTACGGCGGCTTCATCGTGCATTTGGGCATCAGCGTGATTGGCATCGGCGTAATCGGCTCGACGCTGTATCAGCAGGAAACGCAGCGCACGCTCAATGTGGGCGGCTCGCTGACGTTGGGCGACTACACCGTGCGCTATGATGGCTTGGACGCCGGACAGATCGCGGAGGATGGGCGCGTGATGGATATCGCCAACCTGACCGTGCTGCGGGATGGCGCAGAAGTCGCCCAAATCCGTCCGCGTCATGATTTGTTCCCCGGCGACGGCGCGATGAACAGCATGAACATCGCGGGCGCGCACAGCACGCTCGAAACCGATGTCTACGTTTTGCTCGTCGGGTGGGATACGGACGCCGCGCCCGGTCGGGAATCCGCGACCTTCAAAGTCTACGTCAATCCGCTGATCAATCTGGTCTGGTGGGGCGGCTTGGTGCTGATCCTCGGCACGCTGATCTCGGTTGCGCCACAAGATTCGCTACCGTCGCGCGTCCGCGCCCAAGTCACGGGGACAAAACGCGCAGGGGCGGCGGCATGATGGGCATTTTTTTTACGCACAGGACTAGTGCGTCTTGGTTCGATTTTCGCTCGTTTTCTCTGCGTCTCTGCGTTCTCTGCGTGCTGCTTTTCGCCACTCCCGTATTTGCACAGACACCTGTGACAGCGGACGCTGTGAACGCCGTCGCCAAACGTCTGTACTGTCCAGTGTGCGAGAATCAGCCGCTCGATACGTGCATGACCGAAGCATGTTACCGTTGGCGCGACGAAATCCGCGTTCAGTTGGAGGCGGGCAGCACGACGGATCAGGTCGTGGCAGATTTCGTGCTGCGCTTTGGCGAGCGCGCTGTCGGGACGCCGCTCGATCCAGCGTTACGCGCGCTGACGCTGGTGACGCCGTTCGCGCTGGCGGCGCTGGCGCTGATCGGCGGCGTGTTCACGTTCGCGCGCTGGCGGGGACGGAGCGCGCGGGCGCCAATGCGCGCTGCGGCGCTGCAACCCAACGATGATGATTACTTGGCGCAAGTCGAGCGGGATTTACGCGGATGAGCCACCACCACGTCGAACGCTTGGAACGCGCCCGCGTCGCGCTCGAAGGCTTGTCCGTCGGGGACGCGCTCGGCGGGTGGTTCGAGATGAGCGCGCCGACTGAAGCTGATCGATTGGCGCGGCTGCCCAAAGGCACATGGCAGTTCACCGACGACACCAACATGGCGCTGTCGATCTACGCGGTCTTGCGCCAGTATTGGCACATCGATCAGGCTGCGCTGGCACGCAGTTTCGCGGCGCACTTCGATCCCCGACGCGGCTACGGCATGGGCGCGATCCGGTTGCTTCAGCGGATTCAGGGCGGCGCGGATTGGCGCACCGAGTCAAAGCTGATGTTTCGCGGCGAAGGGTCGTTCGGCAACGGCGGCGCGATGCGCGTCACGCCGTTGGGCGCGTATTTCGCGGACGATCTGGCGCTGTGCGTCGAGCAAGCACGCTTGTCGGCTGAAATCACACACGCGCACGCCGAAGGGATTGCGGGCAGCATCGCGGCAGCGGTGGCGGCAGCCGTCGCGTGGAACGCGCGCGGCGACATACTGACGCGGCGCGCCTTTGTGGAGCGCATCCTCCCGCATGTGCCGGAAAGCAATGTGAAACGCAAGCTGGAACAGGCGCGCGATCTTCGTGCGGACGCATCGTTAGCCGCTGCCGTCGCCATGTTGGGCAACGGTTCGCTGATTTCAGCGGAAGATACCGTCGGCTTCTGCGTGTGGGCGGCGGGCGAAACCTTGACCGATTATGCGAGCGCGATGCGCACGATGGTGCGCGCGGGCGGCGACGTGGATACCAACTGCGCGATTGTCGGCGGGATCGTCGCCGCGCACACAGGCGCGGACGCGATTCCGGCAGCGTGGTTACAGTCGCGCGAGATGCTGCCGGGCTGGACATTCGAGGAACTACAATGATTCTGACAACCCACTCTCCGATACGGAGAGAGGGGAATGTTTCCCCTCTCTACATCGAGACGGGGTTGGAGGGTGCAGCTTGCCTTATGAGGACGCTATGACTGATTTGGACTTTCTCCAAGACGACGAATCAGAACCGAAAAAAGGCGGCTTTCGCCTCAATCTCGGTTCGTTGATGCTGCTGGCTGGGATCGTCGTCGTCGTACTGATTGTCGGGCTGGCGCTGGCGCGGCAGGGTCAATCGCAGCCGACGGCGGGCATCGCGCCCGATTTCAGCGTGACCACCTTCGATGGGCAGCCGTTCACGCTGTCCGCGCAGCGCGGCAAGGTCGTGATCCTCAACTTTTGGGCGTCATGGTGTGGACCTTGCCGCGTCGAAGCGCCGATTTTGGAACGGTTGTGGCAAGATTACCGGGATCGCGGCGTCGTCGTCTTGGGCGTGACCTATGCCGACAACGAACGCGACTCGCGCGCCTTCATCGATGCGTTCAACATGACCTATCCGAACGCACAGGATGTCGGCACGGTGATCACAAAAGATCGTTATCACATCACCGGCGTGCCAGAGACGTTCATCATCGCCCCCGACGGCGAAATCGCGCGCTTCATCTTCGCGGACATCGACGCGCAAGACGATATCGAAATTCGCGCGCTGATCGATGCGCTGTTAGCTGAGGACGCGGCATGAGCATCGCCGGACTGATCGCCGCGCTGCTCTTGACCAGCCTCGTCGTGCTGGTGATCGCGCTCCCGCTGATCATGCACCGCGCCGACGGGGACGCCGACGAACGCACGCAGAAGCGGCGCGACCGCATCACCGTCTATTACGAGCGCGTCCTGCGCAATCTGCACGACCTCGACGAAGATTTCGCGCTCGGCAAGCTGGACGCCGACGATTACGGGCGGGATCGCGCGCTGTGGTTGGAACGTGGCGCGGCGGCGCTGCGGGCGCTCGATGAATTGAACGCAACCTCCCCCGCCGCCGCTCTATTTGGAGTGGGCGAGAGCGACGATGGGCAGATCGACGATGCAGCGGTCGAGGCGGCGATCCGCGCCTACCGCCAGAAACAGGAACAGCATGAGGGATAAAAGCTTGTTTCAACGCAGAGAAGGCAGACGAACGCAGAGAAAAAATATCGTTTTGTCCTTTTCCGCGTTCCTCTGCATTTTCATCGTTTCTGGCTGTTCCGGCTTGGGCGGCGAACCGCGCATCGTCGCCACCATCCCGCCGCCGACCGCGACGACGCAGCCGCGTCCGCCGTCCCTACAGCCCGATATCGCCATCGGCGCGGGCATCTTCGCGGCGCGCTGTGCCACCTGTCATGGCGGCGGCGGCGCGGGCGATGGCGAATTGGTGGCGTCGGGTCAAGTCCCCGTAATGGCGAGTTTCACCAACGCGGCGACAGCGCGCGGTCAGCGCCCAACGCAATGGTACGGCACGATCACCAATGGGCGCATCGAAAATTTGATGCCGCCGTGGGCGGACGCGCTCTCGGAGTCCGAACGCTGGGCGGTCGCGCTCTACAGCTATACGCTGCAATACGACTTGGAAATGCTGACATTGGGGCGCACGGTCTACGGTGATTTTTGTGCATCGTGTCACGGCGACAGCGGGCGCGGCGACGGCGTGGACGCGCCGACGCTGCGCGAACATCCCGGCGATCTGACCGACCCCGAAGCGATGATGATCCTCAGCGACAATCATATGTACGTTGCGGTCAACGAGGGTGCGGGCGAGATGCCCGCCTTCGCAGACGATTTGTCTGAGGAAGAACAGCGCGCCGTCGTGGCGTACACGCGCACGCTGGCATTGGCGAACGCCGATGCGGTTGGGGTGATTGACACGGGCGCGCAAAGTACGGGCGCGCAAGTGCCGCCCCCCGTCGCTACCGCCGAAATTGGCACAGCGAATGATGCCGAGACGACGCCTGAACTCGCCCGCATCGGCACGATTACGGGACGCATCGCCAACGGAACAGCCGGCGGCACGCTGCCAGCGGCGCTCGATGTGCTGGTGTACCGTTTGGATGCCGATTTCGCGCGCACGCAGTTCGAGACGACGACCGACGCGGCGGGCGCGTACCGCATCGACGGTGTGCCGCTCGATCCAGCCTCGAATTATGTGGCGGCGGTCACGTATCGGGAGCGCGTGTTTGCCAGCGCCGTCAGCGTGGGCGACGGGGACGCGCTCGATCTCCCGGTTACGATCTACGAACTGACCGAAGACCCCGCTATCATCGAGATCACGGGCATGGTGACGCAGATCAACGCCGTTGGATCGAACTTGGAAATTGCGCAAGTGCTGACGATGCGCAACACGTCGGATCGCGCCTTCTCCAGCAGCCAAACGACCGACGATGGACGTCCGATCTCGGTCGTGATCAGCTTGCCGCCGGGCGCGGTTGTGGCAGGGATGGTCGATCCGACGCGCTACGTCGTCGCGGAAGAAGAATACCTCGTCTTGGATACGTTTCCGGTCATGCCGCGCGAAGAACACGTCGTCCAATTGGTCTACATCATTCCGTATGACGCGGGTGGCGCGATTATCGAACAAACGCTGAATTACGCGCTCACGGGTCCGGTGCGCGTCCTGCTCTCGCCGGACAGCGTGCGCGCGACCAGCGATCAACTGTCCGCGCTCGGCGACGAAACCATCGGGAATCGGGTTGTTCAGTCGTATGGCGGGTCGCTCAATCTGCCCGCTGGCGCGTCGCTGCGCTACGACATCAGCGGCGCGCCGCAATCCGTCGCGGCGGCGGATCGCGGCGTCGAGTCGGTCGCGGTGGACAATTTGCCGCTGATCATCCTGTTGATCGCGGGCGCGCAAGTCGTGATTTTGGGCGGACTGTACGTTATTTTCGCGCGTCGCCGCTCGCGCAAGCCTGCATTGACCGCCGCGCAACTGATGGACGCGCTGATCCGCCAAATCGCGGAACTGGACGCCGAGTATGAAGCGCGCAAAGTCGAAAAATCGGTCTACGAACGCCAGCGCGCGCTGTTGAAAGAGCGACTGGCGGCAGTCATGGAGAGAGATAGGACTGAGGACTGAGGAAAAAGGACTGAGTAAAAGCGTTCTCATGGAAGCCGAAAATCGATCACAAAGTCTGTAGAGCGTCCCGCCAAGACGCCCCGACAGCGTTTGTGGTCGATGTTGACCCTGCATGAGAAACCGCCCGCACTCAGTCCTCAGTCCTTTTCCCTCAGTCCTCACTGATGGCACTCATCGAAGTACGCGGACTCACCAAAACCTATGGCTTCGCGCCCGCGCTGCGCAAACTGGATTTGACGGTTGAGCGTGGCGAATGCGTCGCCCTGCTCGGCGCGAACGGCAGCGGTAAATCGACGCTGATCCGCTGTCTCTGCGCGTTGAGCAAGCCGACCGCTGGCACTATCACGATTGGCGGTTGGTCGCTCCCGCGCGAAGCCGCCGCTGTGCGCGCGCAAATCGGACTCGTCGCACACAAGCCGCTGATCTACGACGGGTTGACCGCGCGCGAAAATCTGGCGTTCTTCGCGCGGCTGTACGGCGTGGCGTCCGCACGAATCGATATCGTCTTGGAGCAGGTCGGGCTGACCAAACGCGCCGACGACCCCGCGCGGACGTATTCGCGCGGGATGATGCAGCGCCTCAGCATTGCGCGCGCGATTTTGCATGAGCCGGAGGTGCTGCTGCTCGATGAGCCGTACACCGGACTCGACGCCGATTCGTCTGCTGCGCTCGACGCGCTGCTGCGCACCATGCACGCGGACGGCGGCACGATCCTGATGGCGCTGCATGACTTCGAGCGCGCGGCGCGGATGGCATCGCGCGTCGCCATCCTCGCGCGCGGACAAATCGCCTATGACAGCGCGACGAGCGGCGCTTTTCCCCGCGATCCGGCGGCATTGTCCGCGATCTATGCGCAAATGAGCGTGCGGGCATGATCAAGACGCCGTTTTTTCGGGCAGCCGTCGCCATCGCGCGCAAAGATATCCGCGCCGAATTTCGCAGCCGCGAACTGATCAGCCTGATGGGCTTGTTCGCACTGTTGAGCATCCTCGTGTTCAGCTTCGCGCTCGAACTCAACCGTGAGGTGCGCGTCGAGGCGGTTGGCGGCGTGCTGTGGGTGACGATCTTATTTGCCAGTATCTTGGGGCTGAACCGCAGCATGACGATGGAGCGCGAGGGCGGCGGCATGGACGCGCTCTTGCTCGCGCCCATTGACCGCGCCGCCGTGTTCGTCGGCAAGTTAGCGGCGAATGGGTTGTTTGCGCTGCTGGTGGGTGTTTTTCTCATGCCGATCCTGTCCGCGCTGTACAACGTCTCGCTGTTGCAACCCGTCATGTTCGGCGCGTTGGCGTTGGGGACGTTCGGGCTGGCGACGATTGGCACGCTGCTGGCGGCGCTGATCGGCGCGACCCGCGCGCGCGAAAGTCTGCTGCCCGTGTTGATGCTGCCGCTGGCGCTGCCGATCCTAATCACGGTCACGCGCGCCACTAACGCGATTTTGAGCGGCACGGTGGCTGATTCGGGCGCGTGGCTGTCCGGCTTGTTGGTCGTAGACATTGTGTACGCGGTCATGTGCGCATGGCTGTTCGAGATCGTGGCGGAAGAATGACAAGGACAGCGATGCGTGCTGAGTCATGAGTGACCAGCCAAACCCGCGCGCATGGCACGCCCTACGCTTTTTCTCAGCACCCATCATACATTTCTGATCACTTTTCTATAGATTTCTTGAGGTTTTTTAGTCGATATGTTATGATTTTCGGCAATTGTGAAACAAGGAGCAAACGACATGGATAGCGCCCGTACCCGACTGAACGACGAGTCGTCCGGCGTCGAAACGTCCCGCTCGGCGTCGGAAACACGCCCCCCCATCACCCTGATCATCCTCACGATCCTGACCATCGCCGCGACGGCGTTCGGGCTGTACATGGGTTTCGTGCGCGCGGGGACAGATATTGATCAGGGGAATATCCAGCGCATTTTCTACATTCACATGCCGTCATTCTTCGGCGCCATGTTGGCGTTCGGCGCGGCGGTCGTCGGTGGGATCATGTATCTGCGAACGCGCAAGCTCAAATGGGACACGCTGTCGCTGGCGGGCGTCGAAATCGGCATCGCGCTGGCATTGGTCAACCTTGTGACGGGCGCGATTTGGGCGCGTCCGATCTGGAATACATGGTGGAACTGGGATCCGCGCCTGACCGCCGACGCGATCATGATCTTGACCTATGCCGCCTATCTGATGCTGCGCAGCGGCATCGACAACGCCGAAACGCGCCGCCGCTTCGCGTCCGTGTATGGCATTTTGGCGTTCGTATCGGTGCTGTTGGTGTTCATCATCCCGCGCATCATCCCGACGACCATTCATCCCATCGTGATTGGTCCCGTGTTCACCAGTTCCGAGATGGCGCAGGGTGGTTTCGAGCTGCAAGCGTCGGCGGGCGTTGGCGCGGCATTGGGCATCAACTTCATCATCTGGGCGTTGCTCATCCCGGTGACGCTGTTGTGGTATCGCATCCGGCTGCAAACCCTAGCGACAGACGTAGAAGCGTTGCGCGCTCAGGTGTTGGAGTCGTGAAAACGTTCTTGATTTTGCTCGTTATACTGCTCGCCGCGTTCCCCGCGTTTGCGCAAGACCCAGAAGCAACCGCCGAACCGCTCACGCTCTACAGCCATCCGACGGAACGCTACCATATCGTCATTCCGCCCGGATGGAGGGATTTCAGCACGCCCACGTATATGCTGATGGAGGGCGGCATCATGGTGCGCGTCTTTGCGCGCTCGACGCGCACCCCCGAGGTCGCTGTGGCGCTGGCGGAGTCGCTGTCGATGTTTTTGCCCGGCTCGGACATCGCGCCCGATGCGACTGAGACGCTGATCTTGCCCAACGGCACATGGACGCGCGTGCTGTATCCGTCCCTTGAGGGGGGCGCGCTGACGGCGTATGTTCAATCTTATGAGGGCGTGCATTACGTCTTGATGTTCATGAGCGCGACGGGCGCGCGTCCGCTGGTCGTGCCGCTGGAAGATGCCCGCGCTGACGGCGCGTTGGCGGATGCCGCGCGCGCCGCCGTCACATTGATCGCGTCCGATGTAACGTTGAACGATACGGCGGGCGACTCCATCGAGGTGTTGGGACAGGCTTATACGCCGTTCACGGCGCGCGATGGCACGTTGACGGCATGGACGCGCATCGTCGGCAGTTCGGGCTATGTGCTGGTCACAATGAACGGCGAAGCGCCGGACGATGCGGCGTTCTTTACGATTCTGCTGGATTTCTTCCTCACGCCAGAGACGACGGATTACTTGGCGCTCGGCGTCGTCGCGGTCGTGGTGGTGATCGGCGCGCTGCTGTTGAGCTTGATCGTCCGCGCGCGCAATCTGCGCAAAGATATGGCAACGCTGCGAGAAATCGAACGCACAACGTAGGGGCGCGCCTCGCCCCTACATCATTCGCATCCAAACGGGCGTGCCAGCCGCACGCCCCTACACCGTTGGCATTCCGATTTCGATAATCCCTTAGCCCCGCATGAACACCAATGCGCCCGTCGTCGTCCCGCCCTCGCGCGTCTCGGCGCTGTAGGTGATCGTCAACGTGTCACCGCTGACACTAAAATTCGTCGCCCCCGCCAACGCGGTCAAAAATTCGGCTTCCAGTTCCATGATCGTCGGATCGCACGCCAAGCGCGTCGATCCGAGCGCCGCGAACGTGATCGTATCGTCGGTGAACGCGAAGCCGCCGAAGAAGCGATTACAGCCAGAATTCCCGGTGACTCCGTTCGGCTCGAAAATCAGTGTCGGCGTCGTTTCTGCCAATGGCACGCGCAGCGCCGCCGGGTCGCCCAGTCCTGTCAGCGTCCATGTGCCAGCCAGCGCGCCAGCCGAGGCGACCGTTTCTGTCGGTTGGGGCATGGGAGTCTCCGTCATCGTGTTCGCTGCGCCGCCTGCCGCGCCCGTCGCGCCGAATTGGAACGACGTGATCAACGCATCCAACGCATCCAATGACGGTGCGAAATCGGACGGCGCGGACTCGTTGAGCGCGGCGGTCGTCTCGGCAAAATAGGTCGTCATATTGGCGTTGAAGGCGTTGTAATCGAAGTCCGCCGGGATGTCAGTCGGCAGCACCGCCGCTGAGATGGGAATCGTCACTGCAATGTAGCGCGTGCCGTCCGCGCTGACCCCTTGAAATGTATATTGAACGCGGTCACTGGTGAACGGCGACGCATCTTGCGAATAGATCGCCAGATAGCGAATCCCGCTCAACGACCCCGACCCCACATAAATGGGCTGTGCGCGCAGGGCTTGGGCGGCGTTCGCGGTGGGCAAATACGGCAGTTCTGGATTCTGATTCATGTCCGCGTTGATGGTCATGAACTGCGCCAAGTCGGGGCGCGTCGCCAACAGCGTCCGCAGCGCGTCCGCCTGGGCTGTGAACTGTGGATACGCTGCGAAGTCCACCGTATCGAACAGATACACCGTCGCCAACGGTAACGCGCTCGGATCGGTGGCTTGTGCGTCGCTCAAGAAGTCGATGCGCGTGTGTGGTGGCACGGGCCCACCCGGATACACGACATCGGGCGCGTCGCCGGGCGCGTTCACCACGCGAACGGTCGTCGCCAACGTCGCAGCGTAGGTCAAGCTGAAATCGTCATGCGTGAGGGTGTGCGTGTCTTGCGCGGCGGCGGGCAAACTGAACCCTACCAGCAGCGCCAATCCGAATAGAGCGGTCAATGTTCGTTTCATCGGGTCGATATCCTTTTCATTTGAACAGAGACGAGAGTCTAGCGCGTGTCGTTCCCGATTCAGGTGACGGATGCCCGCCGCGCGCCCTACGCGCCTCGTTTCATCATCGCACCAATAAGTATGACTGTGAATCGACCAGTCGCCCTATTTTCTCCGCACGCCTTGCGTTCAGCCGTTGCTTTATCCCTCTGCCTTGTCCGGTTGGATCAGCATGACCGGAACCAGCGAACACTCCATCAATTCGCGCGCCACGCTGCCGAATAACAGCCGCCGTAAGCCGGTGCGTCCGTGCGTACTCATGATGATGAGATCGACATTTTCTTCGGCGCAGAACGCGCAGATCATCTCGACCACGCCGCCGCCGTCCAAGACCACGGCGCGCACGGTGATATGCTCCTGTTCTAGTTCGTGCCGGACGCCGTGCAAATGCTGTTCGATCTCTGCGCGCGCCTCGTCGATCTGTCCTTCTTGCCCCGCCAGCGTGATCCGGTCGATGAACTCGCGCGCGGGCGATTGGAAAATGTGGACGAGGATGATCTCAGAGCTGTTCATGCGGGCGATATCGCAGGCATCCGGGATCACCCGGCGCGCCCAACCTGATCCATCCAGCGGGACGACGATTTTCTTGTAGCGACTGGTTCGGGTCATGGTAAGTCTGCCTTTTGAGTTCAAAACTGAAGCGAATGAGGGTACGGTGCGATTTTTTCTAATGGCTCGTCCGGCATTACTTTTCAACTTCTTTTCTCAATTGTGCCGCAGATGATCGAATCATGACAATCGAGATCGTTTGTGTTGACGTTCACAATCAAAATCTCATATAATGGGGAGACAAAATCTGTATAAATCTACATAAATCGGATAAAAATGGAAACGCAGACTCCCGAATCGCTGTCCATCCTGCGCAATATCAAGATCGGCTTGTTCCATCTGGGATCGGGCATGACCGATATCATCCTCAATGGCGTTTGGAATCGCATTATGATCAGCGATTTGGGCTTCAGCGCCACGCCGATCAGCTTGTTGTTGGCGCTGCGTTATTTCCTCGCGCCATTGGGCGTATGGGCGGGGCGCATGTCGGATCGGCGCACGCTGGGCGGCTATCGACGCTTGTTCTGGATTTGGAGCGGGCGCTTGATGATGGCGGTGAGTATTGCCGTCGTCGGCTTGACGACCGCCAGCCTCGTGCGGGGTGACAGCGCGGATATGCTCGATTGGGCGGTGTTCACGCTGTCGTTGTTGTTCTTCAGTTTCGGCTACGCTACGTCCGGCAGCACCTTCTTGGCGCTGATCTACGACCGCACACCGGAGCATCAGCGCGGGCGCGCCGTCGGCATCGTGTGGACATTCCTGCTGCTCGGCTTCACGCTCGGCGGCGTGCTGTTCAGCGTGCTGCTGCCGTCCGCATCGACGGAGCGTGAACCGCTCACGGTCGTACAGAGCGCGGACGGCGTGACGCACAGTCTGCCCTTCACGCCGGAGACGATCCAGACGTTGTTCGTCGGCGCGGCGATCTTCCTCGCTGTGCTGTGGGTTGTCTCGCTGATTGGCGAAGAAAAACGCATGAAACCAGGCGAAGTGGCGCTCACAACGGGTACAGCGGACGCCGAAAGCACATCGAGTCTGCGCGCCGACCTGCGCGCGGCATGGAGCGACCGCCGGACACGCTATTTCTTCTGGTTCTTGGGCTTGTCGATGATGTGCGCGTTCTCGCAAGATGCCATCCTTGAGCCGTTCGCGGGCGAGGTGTTCGGCATGGACGCGCGGATCACGACGCGCTTTGCGGCGTATTGGGGGAGCATGGCGATCTTGGGAACACTCGTGTTTCTGTTCCTCTCGCGCCGCTACAAACGCTTGACCAACACGGTTATGAACTATATCGGCGTCAGTTTGCTGCTGGCAACGTTCGTCTTGCTCGCGTTCGCGGCGGTGGCGGGCTTGCGCGCGTTGGTGACGCCGGGCTTGATCCTGCTCGGACTCGGCTTGGGCATCTGGAACGTCGGCACGCTTGGCTTGATGATGGATATGAGTCCGTTCGGGCGTGCCGGCACGTTCTTGGGCTTCTGGACGCTGGTGGTCACGGTTGCGCGCGGCTTGGGCGTGGGCAGCGGCGGCATTATCCACGATATCGGCTTCGCGCTGACGGGCAACGAACCGCTGGCATACGGCTTCGTGTTCATTTTGGGCGCGGTCGGATTGGGCGCGTCGCTGTGGGCGCTGCGCCGTGTGCATGTGAACGACTTCAAGCAGGACAGCAACAAGCGCGATACCGCAGCGGTGTTCGCAGGCGCGATGGATTAAGGCTACAAGATTTTCCGTCGTCCGCCAGAGTCTTTGAGCCTCTGGCGGCGGCTGAACGGCTCATGCTGCCGCGCTGATCGCTTAACTTCGGGCGTGTGCCTGTGATGGGCGACTCAGGCGGAGACGTGCAAGTTGGGGGTTAAGCGCCCGGCGGACGACTCGGACGCCCGCCGCCCATACCGCCCGCTTCGACGGGTTCGGCGCTCAAATCCAGCCCAATACTGAAGTTGGCGCTGTAGCTGCCGTCCTCGTCCTCGACCAGTTCCAGCGTCAGCAAGCCGTCGCTGCCCTGAAAGATGCCATCGGCGTCGTTGGGGGTGTCGGGCGTCGCGCCTTTGCCCGCATACGCTTCATCGGCGTAGATCGCTGTGACTTGATCCGGATCGAAGAACAACTGCGACGTAAATTCGTAGCCCGCCGCCGCGGCGGGGTCGGTGCGAATCTTGAAGTGGATATGCACGGCGCGCCCGCTGTACCAATCCGGTACGATGGTCGTGAACGCCGCCGCGCCATTCGCGTCCGTGAGCTGATAGCCGCGTAAAAACGTCAGCGCGCGGGTATCGAAGCGGCGATCCTGCACGCCGGAATACACGCCGAGCGCGTCGCAATGCCACACATCGACCTGCACGCCTTCCAACGGACTGCACACGCCGCCCGTCACGTCGGACACGGTGTAGTTCAGCTTTAAGACGACGCCCGCTTTGATGCTGTCATCCGACGGTTCAACGCGAATATCGGAGCGATTCAGCATTTCATCGACGAAGTAGGGTCCCTCGTTGAGCGCGGGACGCACGACGCACGAGGGAACGGCGGTCGCCGTTCCGGTCAGCGTCGGCATGGGGGTGACGGTCGTTTGTGCGCCGACGAGCTTGACGCCCGCCGCCCCGACGAGCGCAACCGCGCCCGCGCCGCCCAACAGCGCCAAAATTTCGCGGCGGCTCAGAACGCGCCCAATTGGGCGATCATCATCGTGCAGTTCCATCGTGTGCTTGTCCTATTGGTATCGATTACCGACTGATGATACGCTGCCGTGCCGTGAAAAGAACGCCAACAGCGTAAAAACGACGTAAACTTAATGTAACGTGGCATAATTTCCGCCCACGCGCCAAGATTCGCTACAATATAGTGTATTCGAGTTGGAATCCAGACGCCATGAACGATGCCTTTGTCCTGAATCACATCAAGAATATCCCGCTGTTCGAGCGCCTGACGCCGGAGCAACTGGCGGCGCTCTCGCTGCAATTCCAAGTGTTGCGCTTCGAGCCGGGCGAGATCGTGTTCGCGCAGGGGCAACCGACACAGGGCATGTTCATTTTCGTGTCGGGCAAGGCGCTGTTGACGCGCCAAGTCCAGCCGACGACACCCGGCACGCCAGCGGGCGAACAGCGGCTTGGCTTGATCACGGGCGGACAGTATCTCAATGAAGCCGCGCTGTCCGCGCCGATGGTCGAAAGCGCCACGCTGCGCGCCGCCGAGTCGGCGGTCGTGCTATTTTTGTCGCGCGGACGCTTGGAACAAGTGCTGCAAGCGCATCCGGCGCTGCAAGGGAACTTGCGCGGGCATCTGGACGAACAAGAACAGCACGTCACCAAGCTGCTGTTCACTGGACAGCGCCCGACCGAGATCATCGTGCGCGCGTGGCGGCGGCATCCGTGGGTGTGGCTGCGCTATACGCCGCTGCCCGTGCTGATCGGCGTGGCGTTGGGCATCGTGGCGCTGATGTTGGGGACGCAATCGGCGGGGATCGGGCTGGTGGTCGGCGCGCTGACGTTCATCATCACGGGCAGCGTGTTATTCTATCTCTATTCCGAGTGGAAGGACGACGCGCTGATCCTGACCAGCGAACGAATCGTAAAAATTCACAACAATCTGCTGACATTCACCAAGTCGCTGAACGAAATTCCGCTCGAACGCATCTTGGAAGTGAACATCGACCTGCCCGCCGCCGATGTGCCGTCGCGGCTGTTCAATTATGGCACCGTGATCATCCGCACAGCGGGCGAGACGGGCAATCTGGCGCTCAATATCCTCCCGAATCCACAGTCGATCCAAACGGTGATCTTCGCGGAGCGTGACCGCTTCAAACAGGTGGTCGAACAGCGCAGTCGCGGCGCGATCCGCGCGGATGTCGAGCGCGCGCTCGGCTTGCCCAATGCCACCGGCGCGATCAATGCGCCTCCACAAACACCAACCCGCAGCGTTGTGCAGCTTGGTTGGCAAGGGCTGCCGTTCGCCAAGACCCGCTTCATCAATGAGAAGGGCGAGGTGGTCTATCGCAAGCATTTGACCATCTGGCTGGCACACGTCGCGCTGCCGTCGTTGGCAGTGCTGTTGGGCATCGTCGGGATGATCGCCGCGCTGGCAGGCGTGTCGATGTTCGGGGACAGCGTGCCGTTGGCGATCATTTTGCCGCTGGCGTTCGCGGTGCTGTTGTTCGGCGTGGTCTGGTTCTATACGGCGGATTGGGATTGGCGCAACGATACCGTGAGCATCAACTTGCAGACGATCACGATCATCCACAAGCGCCCGCTGTGGCTCGAAAATCAGATCGACCGCATCAGCCTGAGCCAGATCGACAACGTGATCTCGGATGTGCAGGGCTTACTCAACAGTCTGCTAAATCGGGGCGAAGTCCGCATCTTCTTGATCGGGGCGGAGAAGCCCAAGATTGTCGATCCCATCTTCGCGCCACAAGAATTCCACGCCGAAATCTCGCGCCGCCAAGCCGAATTGAAGAACAAGCAGCAGCAGGAACAATCGAAGCAGCAGCGCGAGTCCATCGCGGAGTATCTGCGCGCGTACCATGAGACGATGAGCATGGAACAAGCCGCACAAGTGGGACAAGGCGGCGCGCCCGCGACCTATCCCCAGCAGCCGACTTATCCAACCCAAGCGCCACCCGCCTATCCGCAAAATCCGTATCCGCCCGCGCCCACGTATGGACAATCCGCGCCGTCACAATATCCGCCGCCTGCCGCGCAATCGTACCCGCCGCCGCCCGCGCCGCAATCGTACCCGCCGCCGCCCGCGCAATCGTATCCGCCGCCCGCGCAATCGTATCCGCCGCCCGCGCAATCGTATCCGCCGCCCGCGCAATCGTATCCGCCCGCCGCACAACCGTATCCGCCCGCACAATCGTATCCGCCGCCGTCCGCGCCGTTGTTCGATCCGCGCGCCGCCAGCCCGCCGCCGCCTGCACCATCGGCACCCCGCGACGGATCGCGCCCGCCGAATATTCCCAGACCGCGCCCATAAAGCATAACCTCCCCCCGTCCCCTCTCGATGTCGAGACGGGGGTGATCGTGCGCTTGAGCAACGTGATTGGATGGAAAAGCGACACGCAGTGCGGTTTCGCGTTAAAATAAAGCTTACCGATCAATGAAGAGGGCAGCATTCACATGGCGATCCAAACCCGCTGGACAGTCGCCGCTTACGAGCAGTTCATCGCACTACCAGAAAACACCGACCGCCGCATTGAACTGATCGATGGGGAGATCGTCGAAAAAAACATGCCGACACAAGAACATGGCGTCACTGGCTCGATCCTGAATGGGATGTTATTCATTTGGTGGGACAAGGGTGGGCGGAAGGGCTGGCTGATGATCGAAACGCGCGTCGGCTTGCCCGACGACGACGCCAATGACCGCATCCCTGACTTGTCGTACATCACGCCCGAACGCGCTGAACCGCTGCGGCGCAAGGGAGCAGTACCGTACATGCCCGATCTCGCCGTCGAAATCCTGTCACCGGATGAGTCGCTGGCAAAGACGCGCGCTAAAATCCAATATTATCTCGATCATGGGACGCGGCTGGCATGGCTGCTGATTCCGGCGAAACGCGCCATCGAAGTGTACCGCGCGAATGGCGAGGTCGAATTGTTGACTGCCGAACAAGATGATATTCTCGACGGCGGCGACGTGTTACTCGGATTCGCTGCGAACGTTAAAACAATTGTTTAGGAATTTGCGATGATTAATCAGCTCCCCCCCGAAGCCGCCGCCCGCTTGCACGCCGCCATTGACGCCCATTTAGGCGACACCTTTCCCGCGCTGACAATCTACGCGCTTCGTGACGGACAGCCGATCCTTGATGGCGCGTGGGGGTGGATTGACCCCGATACGCGCCAAATTCCCGTCACAACCGATACGCGCTTCGATTTGGCGTCGTTGACCAAGTTGTTCACCACGTCGGCGTTCTTGACGTTCGTCAGCGACAACCGGATCGGGTTGCGCGCACCGCTGGTCGAAGTCGTGTCGCAGTTCGGCGGCGATCCGCTGCCCATCGACGGTGGGCAAGACCCGTTCACCAAGGAAATGCTCCCCGCGCCGTCCACGCCCGAAACGGTCGATCCGCGCCGCGTCACTTTTTGGCATTTGCTCACGCACACCAGCGGACTCGCGCCGTGGCGCGCCGTCTATCGCGTGGTTGGCGCGCCACCGCCGCCCATCGGAGGACGGGACACCATCAGCCGCGAACTCCGCTGGGCGAACGCCATCCGCGCGCTGTGCGGCTATCCATTCGTTGGGCAGCCCGCCGGAGTCAACGGGCAGTCCGGCGTCGTGCGCTACAGCGACTTGGGGCTGATGCTGTTGGGCGAAGCGACGGCGCGCTTGCACGGCGACTCGCTGGATCGCGCCATCGAGACGCACGTGACCCGCCCGCTTGGACTGACATCGATCATGTACAATCCCGCGCGCAACGGCGTGCCGCTCACGGAGATCGCACCGACGGAACTGGACGATGATTGGCGCAGACGGCGCGCGTGGGGCGAAGTCCACGACGAAAATGCGTGCGGTGTCGGCGGTGTGTCGGGACATGCGGGCTTGTTCGGGACGGCGCGCGATATCGCCGCGTTCGGTCAGGCGTGGGCGAGCGCCGATCCGCGCTTGGCGATTGCGCCGGATGTGCGCGCGGATGCGCTGCGCGAACATGCGCAGACCGACGACGCACGGCGTGGCTTGGGCTGGGCGTTGAAATCGGCGCAAGATTCGATGGCGGGCGATTTTTTCAGCGCCGAGTCGATTGGACATTCTGGCTTCACCGGGACAAGCCTGTGGATCGACCCGGCGCAGCGACTGGTGGTCGCCATCATGACCAACCGCGTCTATCCGGGACGTTTCTATCCCGGCGACGGCGTGCCGGACATTCACAACTTCCGGCGCGCGGTGCATGATGCCATTGCGTCCGCGCTCCCGCGCTGATCGGAAGCCGAAAAAAGAATTTCAACGCAAATACAACCGCACCCCCCGATCCCCTTCCCATTTGGTGGCTGAGGGGTGAGGTGAATCAGGGAGAAAACCAAACATGTCCTCCCCTCAGCTCTGGTACGGAGAGGCGTCGGGGGGTGAGGTCAATCAGGGAGCAACTCAAACCTGTCCTACCGTCCGCGCAAGCCGAACAAGCCCGCGCGCCCTGCAATCTGAGCCACCGCGCGCCGCCAACTGGTGGCTTCGCGTTCATCGGGCGCAACGCCGAAGCGCGGGTCTTGCTTCGCCATGAACATATTGATATCTGCGCGCAAGTTCGCCCACACGCGCCGCTGGGTGGACAAAATGATTCGGGCGGTGTCGGCGTCGGCACGGCGTAAAATGCGCGTCATGTGCGGCAGACAGAAGGCGTCCGATGCGGTGTAGGCGTCCCGGAACACCGCTTCATCCAACGATTCTAGCACGACGCCGATGTAATCCGCCTCTTTCACGCTCAACGAGGCGCAGCATACACACGGCGCGCTCGGTTCGAGGGCATCCGCCGCCGCTTTCCCCGATGCACCCCTGCCGCCCAACAACTTACGCCGCCCGCCTTCGTTCGTCTCGGACAACCCGTCCAAGACGCCGAGCGCCTCCATCAGCACGCCTTCGTAGAGCGCGGCAATCGTCGTTGCGCCCATCTGGAACGCCACCAACTGCGCACCATGCAGGCTGCACAGCCCGCGCGACGAGCGAAACGCGCCATGAATATCGTAATCCATCGCGTATTCGTACAGCAGCAGGTCGAGATAACGATGCGCGTCCGCTTCCAACAGGCGGCACAGCGCGCAGCCGTCCATCGGGAACGCTTCGAGCAAATCGTGATAGCTGAACGGCTTCATGATCCGACGGGGACGAACGCCCGCAGCGCGGACAACAGCGCATCGATATCGCCCATCTGGATCGCGCCGCCCATGTGTCCGACGCGGAAAACGCGCGTGCGGAACGTGTCGAAGGCGGTGGTGATCAGGATATCGGCGTCGCGCAGCAGCGTGTCGCGCAGTTCCAGCGCGTTCACGCCCGGCGGCGCGAACACGGACGTGAGGATCGCGGACATCCAGCCCTCTGGCACGAACAATTCATAGCCCATATCCGCCAAGCCATCGCGCAAATGCCGCGCTTGTCGTTCGTAGCGCGCCATGCGTTCATCGATGCCCTCCGCGAACAGACGGCACAGCGCGGTGTGCAGCGCCAAGACCGTCGGCGTCGGCATCGTGACGGGCGTCGGATGCCACGCGGCTTGTTCGCCCGTCGCATAGTGATGCCAACGCGCGAGATCGACGTACCAACTGTGCCGCGCTTCCGGCGGGCGCGCCTCCATGCGGGCTTGCGCGCGCGGACTGACGGCGACCAACCCCAAGCCGGGCGGCGCGCCGAGTGCCTTCTGCGAGGCGCTGGCGCACAGGTCGATGCCCCATGCGTCCATCTGCAAGTCCGCGCCGCCCAAGCTGGTCACAGCGTCCACCAGCAGCAAGATATCGTTATTTTTCGCGCGCACGATCTCGGCTATCGCGTGAATCGGGTTCAGGATACCCGTCGATGTTTCCAGATGCACGACCGCCACGCCCGCCGCGTCGGGATACTTGTCGAGCGCAGCGGCGATATCGTCGGGGTTGAGCGGGCGACGCATATCCGACTGGACGCGCACGACGCGCGCGCCTGTGGCAGTCACGATTTCGTGGACGCGGTGTCCGAACCAACCGTTATCCGCGACGATCACGGTTTCGCCGGGATGGAACGCCGAATGCGCGGCGGTGTCGATGGCGAGGCTGCCTGATCCCGGCAGCATATACACATCGCCGGCGGTCTGATACAGGCGCTGGAGCAGGCGGATCGTCTCATCGTGGATGAGAACCCACGCCGCGCCGTAGTGTGCGACGATGGGCTGTGCCATGACAGCAAGGACTTCGGGTTCGACCTCGATGGGTCCGGGAATCATCAATTTGGGCATGACCGTTCCTCAAAAGTTAGAGAATATTTTAAGCGAACGCTGGTGATTCGCCAAATGGGGATCAAAATCCAAATCGTCTATAATCGCGGCGAAGAAAATACGGAGAAACGCCATTGGACAGCCGCTTCGCCGGGCAGGTCGCCGCGCCTGAATTTTCGCCGGGATTGGATTGGATCAATGTCGAAGCACCCCTGAGCATCGGTGCCTTACGTGGAAAAGTCGTGCTGCTCGACTTTTGGACGTATGGCTGTATCAACTGCATCCACATGATCCCGACGCTGGAACGCCTCGAAGCCAAATACGGCGCGGCGCTGGTCGTGATCGGCGTCCACTCCGCCAAGTTCGACAACGAGGGCGAAACCGACAATGTGCGCCAGATTGTCAAGCGTTACGGACTGGCGCATCCCGTGATCAACGATGATCAGTTCATCGTTTGGCGCAGCTACAGCGTGCGCGCGTGGCCCACGTTCATGATCATCGATCCGCGCGGGAACATTGTCGCACAGCAAGCGGGCGAGGTGTCGTTTGCTGCCTTCGACGGCTTTTTCGGCGGGCTGATCGCCCAGTGGGACAGCCTAGGCGAGATCGACCGGACGCCCGTCGCGCTGACGTTGGAGGGCGCGGGCGTGCCATCGGGACTCTTGTCGTTTCCTGGCAAAATCCTCGCCGACGCGGCGGGCGGACGGCTGTTCATCGCGGATACCAATCATCATCGCATCATCAGCGCGGATTTGCACACGCACGCCGTGATCGACGTGATCGGCGGGCAGAATCGGCGCTTATCTGGCTTCGACGATGGGACATTCGATACGGCGACCTTCAACAAGCCGCAGGGCATGGCGCTGTTGGACAATGTGCTGTACGTTGCCGACACCGATAACCACGCGATCCGCGCGCTGTATTTCGCAGACGCGACCGTGACGACCGTCGCTGGCACGGGGCAGCAAAGCGTCGGGCGAGCTGGCGTTGGCGTCGTGGGCGCGGGGACGACAACCGCCCTCAACAGTCCGTGGGATGTGACCTTCGGCGGCGATCTGAACACGCTTTACATCGCCATGGCGGGGACGCATCAACTGTGGGCGTTGGACACCCAAACGGGCAGCGTGAGCGTGATCGTGGGGAATGGGCGCGAGGCGCTGCGCGACAGCACATTTGCAGACGCGGAACTTGCACAGCCGAGCGGCGTCTATGTGGCGGACAATCGGCTGTATTGGGCGGACAGCGAGTCGAGCAGCATCCGCGCCGCAGACTTGGCGACCGGGACAACCTACACCGTTGCCGGGACGCTCGAAAACAGCCTGTTCAACTTCGGGGATGTCGATGGCGTGGTCGGCACATCGCGCTTGCAGCACGCGCTCGGTGTGACCGGATCGCCCGCCGGTACGCTGTATATCGCGGACACGTATAACAGCCGGATCAAGGCGCTCGATCCGACGACGAACACGCTGACGACGCTTGGCGGCACGGGCAGTCCCGGTGCGTACCGCGATGGCGCGCTGGCTGCGGCGGCGTTCGATGAACCGGGCGGCATCAGCTACGCCGATGGGCGGCTGTATGTCGCGGACACCAACAATCACGCGCTGCGGGTGATCGATTTGGCGGCGGGAACCGTTGAAACCATCGTCTTTCCGAACCCGGAGGCGCTGCAAATCAGCGGACAGACGACCGTGATCGGCGGCAACCGCGCGCAGGACGACCTGATCGCGCCGCCCGCGCAGATCGTCGCGCCCGGTGCTGGAGCGATTACGCTGCGTTTCGTGCTGCCCGACGGCTGCAAGCTCAACGCGGACGCGCCGTCGCGTTTCGAGTTCAACAGCGAGGACACGGCGATCATTTTGCCTGTCGAGAGCATGATGGGTTCGATCAACGACGTGATCGTGACGATCCCGACGGAATTGGTCGTCGGAATGGACACATTGTATGGGTTGCTGGAAGTGTACTACTGCGCCGCTGATGCGGCGACGCTGTGCTACATCGACAGGGTGCGCGTCGAAGCGGCGGTGACGGTGGCGGCGGGCGCAGCGGGGATGGAGATGGTGATTGAGCGGGTGATTACGCTGCCGTAGGATACAGACGGGCGCTAAAAAATATTCGACGCACAGGACGCAGCCGCAGCCTTGAGGCTAGGGCTGCGTCGAATCTTTTTCGGCTGTCCACGAGTCTGCAACCCGTTCAGTGATTGGTTTCGTTTTCCAGCGCCGCCACCTGTGGGAACGCCGCCAGTGCCGCCGCGAACCTGTTACGGATCGCCAGCGCGTCCGCCTCCGTCGCGCCCTCGAAGCGCAGACTCAGCACCGGTTCGGTGTTACTGGCGCGCACAATGCCCCAGCCGCGCTCAAATTTGACGCGCACGCCGTCCACCGCTTCGATGTCGCCCTGTTCGCCCAGCGCCGCGCCCACCGCGTCGATCACCGTCTGTTTCAGATCGTCGGGACAGTGGGGGCGATATTCGGGCGTGCTGTACAGGCGCGGCAGCGCATTATCGAGCGCGGACATGGTTTTGCCAGATGCGCCGAGCAGCGCCAACAAACGCCCCGCGACCAAATACGCATCATCGAAGCCGTAGTAATCTTCCCCGACGAACAGATGCCCGCTCATCTCGCCGCCCAACGGCGATCCCAGTTCCGCCATCTTCGCCTTGACCAGTGAATGCCCCGACGCCGCCATGACGGGAACGCCGCCCGCATCTTGGATCGCGTCGAACAACACTTGGCTGCACAGCACATCCGCGACCACCGTTGCGCCGGGAATGCGCGTCAGCAAATCGCGCGCCAACAGCGCCAGCAGACGATCCGCCGCGATGGGATCGCCGCGTTCATCAACCGCGCCGACGCGATCCGCGTCCCCGTCGAACGCCACGCCGATATCCGCGCCGATTTCCCGGACTTTCGCGCCGAGATCGCGCAGATTCGCTGGCACTTGCGGGTCAGGCGGATGATTCGGGTAGCTGCCGTCAAGCTCGCAGTATAACCGCTCAACGCGATGTCCCCAGCGCGCGAACAGTTCTGGCGCGATCAAGCCCGCTGTGCCGTTGCCCGCATCAATGACCACTTTCAGCGGGCGCGGCATTGTCACGCGCACCGCGATGTCCGTCAAGTACGCGGGTAGCAGATTGAAGCGGGCGATAATGCCGTCTAACGGATGCCCATCGTCGAGATCGTCGCCGTCGATCAGCGCCCGCAGCGCCAGAAGCGCGTCGCCCCACAGATTTGCACGCCCACTCCACAGCTTGAAGCCGTTTTGATCGGGCGGCAGGTGACTGCCCGTGACCATGACGCCGCCGCCGTCGTTTTCATGAATGGCAGACCAATACACCACTGGCGTCGAAACCACGCCGATATCGGTCACGCGCAGCCCCGTTTGATACAGTCCCTCCGCCATAGCGCGTGCAAGTGCTTCGGACGAATGACGGTTGTCACGCCCGACGATCATCTGCCGCACACCCGCGCGAAGCTGCTGCGTCCCAAACGCGCGCCCGATCTGGAACGCGGCATCCGCTGTGAGCGAACCGCCATCAGGCGTGTTGGCGACATTGGCTTTGCCGCGAATGTCGTATTTCTTGAACAATTTGGCGTCGATCATCATTGTCCTTTGGGTGGGCTTGCCAGCATTACCGCCTTTATCCGCCAGTGGCACGCCCCTACACCTTATGCCTGCCGTCGCGCTCGATCACGACGATTTCCTGCTTTACATACGCGCGCGCGCCGTCCGAGATATCCTTGTGGACGTGCATTCCGGGTCCCACTTGCGCGTCTTCGCCCACCTTGACTCCGGGCATCGTCATCACATCGACCGCCAAGAACGCGCCCTGCCCGATGATCGCGCCGAGTTTGTCGCGCCCCGTGTCGATCTTCTGCCCTTTGACATAGCACGGGACATTCCCACGATCAATCCGTAGATTCGCCGTCGTGCAGCCCGCCGAAAAGTTCACGCCCGACGCGAATACGCTGTCCAACACGCGGCAGGCGTGCATATCGACGTGATCCGCGACGTAGCTGCGCGCTACTTCCGTTGTAAAGCCGACGTTGCAGCGATCCAGCACCATCGAGTTACGCACCAGCGCGTTGTTGCCGACAATCGTCCCTGCGCCGATGTAGGCGGGTCCCACCACCGCCGCGCCGCCGAACACGCGCGCGCCCTCCCCGATGAACACGTCGCCGCTGACGCTCGCCGTGGGCGCGATCTTGGCGCTGTCCGCGATGTGCTGTCCTTTAATCTGCGCCAGAAAGTGATTCATGATGTCCAGCACATGCCACGGAAATTTGAGCGCGCTCCATGCGCCGCGATACGGCACGACCTTGAACAGCGACGTTTTCATCAGCGCGTCCATCGCGCGTTCGTAGTGATCGTCGGACGGCAGATCGCGCGCGTACTCGGCGCGGATCGCGTCGAACAGCGTCCCGGCGCGCGGGTAGATGTGTGCCACAATGTTGACCAACTTCGATGGGCGGTTCGCTGCGCCGGGCTTCTCGATGATGCCCGTCAGCCGTCCGTCCGCGCCGACGATCAGATAGCCGCCGGGAAAGTAATCGTCGCGCTCGTTGCCCGCCACATACGCCGCCGCCGAGTCAGCGCGGAACGCCGCCAACAAATCCAGATGCAGCGCATCATCGACCACATCATGCACCTGCGTGATCGCAATCGGCGCATCGGGCGGGAGCGCATCCGCCGCCCGCAGCAGCGCATCGCCCATGCCGCGCGCCTCTGGCTGAACGACGACCTGCGTATTCATGGTTGGCACGGACACCAGCAGCGCAGCGATATCGGCGTGATTCTCTGGGTTGCCGACAATTATGGCGTCGGTATAGCCCAACGCTTGGAAACGTCGTAGTTGACTGATCAACAAGGGTTCTGCGCCGAAGCGGATCAGTGATTTTTCGCGTAGGGGCCACATGCGCGACGACGCGCCGCCCGCGAGAATGATCAGATGAGGGGTGTTGGACATGGCGAATCCTCATTGTAATTGGTCATAATAGGCGGAAAGTGTAACAGAAAAAGGCGGAAACCGCGCATGTTGGACGTGCAACT
>Ga0163144_10002820_pt1 | contig 39762 bp, 34 predicted proteins | sample OliLak19BULKMAT1_FD_123175 | JGI IMG/M metagenome (GOLD analysis project Ga0163144, IMG submission 123175) | Freshwater microbial mat bacterial communities from Lake Vanda, McMurdo Dry Valleys, Antarctica - Oligotrophic Lake LV.19.BULKMAT1 | ecosystem: Environmental > Aquatic > Freshwater >...
ACGAAGCCGTCGGGCATGACACGATGCTTGCGGAGCACGCCCTCTCGGATGGCGCCGAGCTTGGTGATGGCGCGCTGGCTTTGGATATTTCTGGCATCGCACTTGAGCTGCACTCGAAGAGCGCCCCACGTGTCGAAGGCGTGCGCGAGCATTGTTAATTTAATATCGGGGTTGACCGTGCCACCGCGGTGAGGCTGGGTGATCCACGTTCCTCCGATCTCAAGATTGCGGTGGGCGGGCGCGATATCGAGGTAGGATGTAATTCCAACCAGCCGGAGTGGTGGTGGGTCATGCGGGAAGGGTTCAGATGTGGCTTGCTGAGGCCGGAGCAGTGCGGCGAAGACAACGCGCGCTGGATCGGCGCTCACTCTCGAAATGTAATTTATAACTTCCGGCAGTGTTGGGGCGGCGGGCTTGTCGGGATGGAACGCGAAGCAGGAGTCATCAATCGCGGCGAGCATCGCGGCGGCGTGCGAGGTGCTGAGAGGGACGAGCATGGTAACTCTTCCGGGGGCGGGAAGGAGTCCCTGGGAAAGTGAGTTGGCCGCCGCGGGCGGGCGTGAAGGAAGGGGCATGCCGCGATAGGGTAGAAGCGCCGGAAGCGAGCACGCCCCGCGATGACTCCGAGGGGCAGGGCTAGGTGAGGGATAGACGCCGCGTGGCCAGCGCCGTGATGGGTCGATACGCTTAGATATGGCTATCTGGTTCTTCTCGCTATTGTGCATGGTGGCAGTGTTGGGAGCTCAGTCGGTTTGCTTGGCCCAAGTTGCCCCACAAGTTACGTTGCGGAGTGTGGTGGCGGCTGACAAGACTAACGTAACTTATTTGTTCTTAGGTCCGTCTGCGGGCGGCACGAAGGTGCGATCGGTGGTAGCACTCGCGCCTGGATCGGGCGATGAGTCGATGGGGCGAACGGTGCTAGAGCGTTACTTCGCATCAGAGGCGATGCGCCGTGGGTGGTCGGTCTCGGTGCCGGTTGTGCCGGCATCAGAGGCGGGGAAAGCGGGTTATTTTCGCCGCCGGCCTGATCTGGTGGTTGCGGTCGCTGACGATGTGGCTAATCTGCTTAAGATCGACGGGGGCTCGCACCTTCTCGCGGGGGTTTCAAACGGCGGGCTGGACGCGTTCGCTGTAGCGGTCGTAGCACCGGGGCGGTTTGGTTCAATCACCGTATTACCGGGCGCGCTCGATGCTGAGATCACCGATGAGGAGTTAACACAGCTTAAGGGAAAGCCGATTACGATCGTCGTCGGCGAGAAGGATGGATCGTGGAGAGCGGCGGCTGAATCGGCGCGGAAGCGGTTAGAGGCGGCGGGCGCGGCGGTGGTCGTGCGATCAATCGCTAGTGGTGAGCATGTATTAAGATTAGAATCACGAGCACTTATGGATGTGTTAGGCGGTGATCAGCGAGCGGCGACATTGGATGGACTCGTTATGAACACGGGCGGGTCAATCGCGGGATGGACGCAGGAGGCGGCGGAGGTGGGCAAGGAGAGGAGGGACCCGCCCGTAGCACTGGATGTGAAAGAACGAGCGATCGCGGGTGTGCTCGAGGATTTTCATGACGCGGCGGCGAAGGCCGATGAGGAACGGTACTTCCAGCATTTCACGCCCGATGCTGTATTTTTAGGCACCGATGCGACGGAGCGGTGGACGTACGCGCAGTTCCGTGCGTGGGCAAAGCCGCAGTTTGCAAACGGGAAAGGGTGGACTTATTTTGCGCGGGACCGGCATATCTTCATTTCGCCCAACGGAGATTGCGCGTGGTTTGATGAGATGTTGGACAACAAGAAGTTAGGCGAATGTCGCGGAAGCGGCGTGTTGGTGCGCATCGACGGGGTGTGGCGGATCGCGCAATATCATCTGGTGCTCCCGGTGCCCAACGATCTGGCGGATGAGTTAGTACGAAGGGGGCGGGAGTTGGCCGAAGATCGTAAGTAACGGCGACTGCTGTTGGTTGCGGGGAGCCTCGCGACCGGCGTGCCTGTGTCAGCTGAGTAGATAATGTATTATTACGATTGTCTGATCGTCGTCAAGTGGCCGTAAGCCGCGGTGCGTGAACATGCCTTGGTGGATCTCTTCGATGATAGCGTCGGCCGGACTAGCGCGGCCGATGAGGACCGCGCGTTTGATCGCGTCATCAAGCCCCTCTTCACCGAACATTTCGTTTTTCGCGTTGAAAGCTTCGGTGATCCCATCGGTGTAAAGCACGAGCGTATCGCCCGGTCGCAAGTGGACCGATTGCGTCGCCGCGTTGGGAAGTATCGGGAGAATTCCCAGCGGAATGGTCGTACCCTGATCGATCGGGGCTATTACAGCGGAATCTACCAGTGGAATCGCGAGATGCCTGAGAGAAGTAAGACGCTCGGGCAAAGGGAGTTGGCGTAAACGCGGCGGATTGTGCCCGCAGTTGCAGAACCGAAGCGTTTGGGTGGAGGGCGCGAGAATCGCAAAGAACGCGGTTACAAACGAGCCATCAATGCCAGCGTCGTAAAGGCGGTTATTTGCGAAGGACATGATCGCCGCGGGGTCTAGATCGGGACCGGTGGGATAGGCGTGGAGAATGGCGTGGAGCATCGCCATGACGGTCGCCGCGGCGGGTCCGTGGCCGGAGACATCGGCGATCAGAATGCCCATCTCGCCGTTTGGGAGAGGAAAAAAATCGAAGTAATCGCCACCCGCGGCGTCGCTCGTAAGATAACTCGTGGCAATGTCAAAACCAGGGATTCGGGGGAGGGCGTTTGGAAGCAGCGACTGCTGGACGCGGACAATTCCCTCGATCTGCTGGGCTAAAGCAGAGTTAAGAGCTTTGATTTTGTTGAGGAGGTCGATGTGGCGGTTGGCAGCGCCGAGAAGATTAGCTGTAAGTGCTGCATGGCCGACGTCTTTGGGTTGGATATGGCCTTCGGGAACATTGCTGAAGGCGAAGGTCCACTCGCAAATTTCATCGCCATCGTAAATTGGGATAACCATGCAGGCCCGAAGGCCAGCGACGACAGGTCCCGCGAACTCGTCTTCGATCTCCGGCAGTCCGTAGACCATCTGGGGAGCGTTTCCCTGAATCAACTTGGCGAGCACCCCGCCCCGCCGCGGGGGAAGTTTTGCGAGTGCTTCGGGGCGCATGTCACGGCTGTGGGGCACGCGGCCATCGACGGCGTCGGAGGCTCGCACGGCATAAGTTACTTTGTACGCTCCGGGGCCTTGTTCATCGTTGACGGGCACGAGTCCAACGAACGCATCGATAGGTCGGACTTTTGAATATTGGCCCATGAACTCGCCGAGCACATCGCGGGACGAAGTTGAGCGGGTCATCTGCCGAAGCATCGCAAGGAGCGGCTCAATCGATGGTTCGGATTTGAGATCAAGCCACTTCACGTGATTTAGGGTATTCGTGGGGAGGACGCGGTGAATATCATCTATGTGAATCGGAGATCCGAATCTGTTGATGTGGGTTCTCAAGCGACCGCAGACCAGAACTATAAGGCAATGATTAATAACACCGCGGCCGAAATTCCTAACGCGCAGGGTACGAGCGGGCTCACTGGGGCGTCGTCTGCTCCGAGCCGTTGGATGACGCTGACATTGCGGGCCGCAGCCATATATAACATCCTGTGGGGTGCTTGGTGTATTTTTTTCCCTGGACATCTGTGGGAGCTGATGGGGCTCGCGCAGCCCAACTATCCGTTTCTGTGGCAGTGCATCGGGATGATTGTCGGGGTGTATGGCGTCGGATATTGGATAGCGGCGAAGAATCCCGCCACACATTGGCCCATCGTGCTCGTCGGACTGCTGGGAAAGATCTTTGGTCCCATCGGGTTTGCGCAAGCCTACTTTATCGATCAAGTGTTGCCACTTCGGTTTGGCTGGATGCTAGTCACAAACGATTTTATCTGGTGGATACCGTTCGTACTTATATTACGTCATGCTTATGGAGTTCATGAGAGGGCTCGGATCGCGGGCCGGTACCTCTCTGGGGCGAGGGCGGCGGGAGCGGGTTCGAGCGATGAAGCTTTCGTGCGAGATGGTCTTGACGTAGTTACATCCAACAGACTTACACTCGGACAAATGAGCGAGCAAGGTCGCGTGCTTGTCGTATTCCTCCGGCACTCGGGGTGCACGTTTTGTCGCGAGGCACTCGCGGATATCGCGAGGGTTAAACAATCGCTGGCGGGTGCCGGGACGACCATTTGTTTAGTGCACATGGGAAGCAAAGAGCAAGGGGCTGCGATGCTCGCGGAGTACGGATTGGACGAGATCGCAATTATCAGCGACCCCGAACGCCGGATGTACAAGGCTTTTGATCTACGTCGGGGTACGGCGGGCCAACTGCTGAGTTGGCGCTCTTGGATTCGCGGTGCCCACGCTGCGATCAGCGGGGGACACTGGGTTGGTCGTTTGGTGGGCGACGGTTTCCAAATGCCGGGTGCGTTCGTAGTTTACCGGCGGGCGATCGTTGGTGGATTCATACACGAAACCGCGTCGGACCGACCCGATTACTGCGGGCTGGCAGCCTGTGGAGTTGTCGCGCCCTGAAAAGAGGGACCTTTGGGGTTCGCAAGGTGCAAGAAATTAGCGAGAGCGATCGAATCAGGGTCGCACGGTCGGTGCAGCTCAGCCCCGGAGTAGACCAACGATGGGGATTGGAGGTTCGCATCGCCACTTTTCAGCTGGAACCTCCGCGTGTGTGTTGAAGCGAAAACGGTTGAGGCAGCGGCAGCGACATCAGTGTGTTCGGTAGGTACGGAATCGGGCGGCGGATTATTTCGGTCTGGAGTTTTTCTGCGTGTGGAAATGGATTCTCATTGTTTTGTTGACGCTTATTGCTTGCCTCATGGGCTTAGGGTATTGGCTGTCGGCGAGCGGACAGCTCGAAGCGTTTCGACAGAAGTATGACCCCGGCGCGAAGATCGACGAGGTGCGGCTTACGGAAGTGAAGCGCGGCGATCTTGTTCGGACAGTCTCTGCGCCAGGGCAGGTCGAACCGAAGACGAAAGTGGAGATTTCTGCGCAGGTTTCAGCGAGGATCATTGCGCTGCCGTTTCGCGAAGGGCAAACTGTAAAGAACGATGACGTGCTGGTGCGGCTTGACGGTCGCGATCTCGCGGCACTGCTGGATAGCGCGAAGGCCCAGCTGCGCAGTGAAGAGGCCAGGCTTGAAGGGGCGCAGGCTGCGCTCATAAGTGCCCAGCTCGAGTTTAACCGGCGCAAGGAGCTCTCGGCGACGAAAGATATTTCTAGGGCCGAGTATGAGGGCGCTGAAGTTGAGTTTAAGCAGGCGCAGAGTCGGCTGTCGGTAGCGGAGCGATCGATCGACATCGCGCGGGCAAATATTCAGCGGGCGGAGAAAGATCTGGAGAATACGGTCATCAAGGCGCCCTTTGACGGGGTGATCACAAAATTAAATGCGGAGGTAGGCGAGACAGTCGTAATCGGCACGCTTAACAACGCGGGATCGGTAATTATGGAGGTTGCGGACCTTACGGTAATGCTGCTTAAGACTCGGATCGATGAGGCCAACATCGCGCCGGTGAAGGATGGACAGCGTGCAAGGGTGTACGTGAACGCGTATCCCGAGTTCCCGTTTACCGGCACGGTGGGTCACATCGGGCTCAAGCGCCAGGTTGACAACGACGGCACCGCGTATTTCGAGACCGACATCCTTATTGATAAGCCCGCTGAGATTATGTTACGATCTGGGCTGACGGCCAACACCGACATACAGGTTGAGACTTTTCGGGATGTTATAAAGCTACCCAGCCAGGCGGTGCTCGACAGGGCGACTGAGGATTTGCCGCGCGCGGTCGTCGAGGGGAATGCTCAACTAGATCGCTCTAAGAAGTTTGCCCGGGTTGTGTTTGCAATCGAGTCTGGCAAGGCAGTGCCTTACATCGTAAAAACGGGCGCGAGCGATTTGACAGACACGATCGTCACTGGGGGACTTACTCCGGGCATGATGGTTATCTCGGGGCCGTTTAAGCTGCTTGAAAAGTTGAAGGCGGACCAGAAGGTGAAGGAAGCGGGCACCAAGACGGAGGCGGCGTTACCTGCGCAGAGCGGCAGCAATTAAGTTTACCGCACCCCAAGGGCGCCCCGTTCACATACTTTGAGTAAGCTCGTACCGGGGCGAACTCCGCCAGCAGAGGCCACCAGAGCAACGAAAGCAAACTAATTCATGCAGCCCACGATTCGTGTCACGAGCATTACCAAGGTATACCGAATCGGGAGCGAGGAGGTGCACGCGCTGCGGGGCGTTGACCTTACCATTCAGCGCAATGAGTTCGTGGCGATAATGGGGTCTTCGGGAAGCGGCAAATCGACGCTTATGAACATTCTGGGGTGCCTGGACCAGCCGACGGCGGGGACTTATGAACTCAATGGTAAGTTAACCCACCGGATGAACGCGGGCCAGCTTGCCCGGGTTCGCAACGAGGAGATCGGCTTTGTCTTTCAATCCTTCGAGTTATTAAGCCGGGCCACCGCGCTGGCGAACGTGCGGATGCCGCTGACTTACTCTCGCCGTTTTTTCTGGGGAGCCAAAGCGCGGGCGCGGCACGCGCTCGAGAAGGTGGGCCTTGGCGATCGGCTCGCGCACAAGCCGAACCAGTTGTCTGGGGGCCAGCGGCAACGGGTCGCGATCGCGCGTGCGCTGGTCAATCAGCCCAGTATCCTGCTCGCCGATGAGCCCACTGGCAACCTGGATTCGACCACGAGCGATGAGATCATCGGGCTCTTTCGGGCGTTGCACGCGGAAGGGCAAACGATCGTAATCGTAACTCACGAAGAGGACGTGGCGGGGAATGCGCAGCGGATTATCCGCCTCCGAGACGGTCGGATCGTCTCCGACCATCCCACCACTTCTGATCCGATTCACCAAGCCTTTCTGAGCCGCGCGCTCGAGTCCGCGCAGCTCAAAGCCAGCAACGCGGCGGATGGAGGCGGCGTATGAGCCTGGTACGTCTGCTTATTCAGACCGTCGCGCTTGCCATTCAGCAGATCTGGGCAAACAAGGTTCGGGCGTTACTTACAACGCTTGGAATCATTATCGGCGTTGTCGCGGTGATCGTGCTCGCCGCGGCGGGCCAAGGCTTCAAAAGTTTCGTCCTGGACCAGTTTTCTACGTTCGGCACGAACAAAGTGTGGATCTTCCCGCGCATGCCCGCGGAGCAGCGGGACCGATTTTCGTTCCGCCAGATCCGCCTGAACATTGACCAGGTGGATACGCTTCTGGCAACCTGCCCCTCGCTTGCTAATATTACGCCGATTATGCAGATTAATGCCACGGTGCAGGCGGGCGACCGGGTGCGGCAGTTTGTTAATATACAGGGTGTCCGCCCGTCTTGGCACCAGATCGAGGAACGCTCGGTTATTCGAGGCCGCGCGCTAATGCAGGTTGACGATGACGAGCGTCGGCAGGTCTGCGTGGTCAACGACAAGGCAATTCAAGAACTGGCTTTGGATGCCGACCCCAGCGGTACCACCATCTTGGTGGGTGAACGGCGCTTTCTAATTGTCGGTGTGGTCGAAACCAAGCAAGTCAGCCCGATGCTAGGCGGCAACGAGGCGCAGACGGAAATTTTCATCCCCTTCTCCACCGGTGTTTCGATCCGGCCCGAGCCGCGGATGTACGCAGTGGCGAAGACCAAGAGCCCCGAGCTTTTCGAGGACGCCAAAGCCGAGGTGAGGGCGCAGTTACGTCGGCTGCGTAATCTTCGGCCCGAAGACCCCGATACGTTCGGCGTCGAAGCGATCGAGGCGGCGATTAGTCAGTTCAAAAAGGTCGCGGCGGGAATCACAATATTCATCGCGGGTGTGGTTTCCATCTCGCTGCTTGTGGGGGGGATCGGGATCATGAATATTATGTTAGTATCGGTCAGCGAACGAACCCGAGAAATAGGTCTACGCAAAGCCATGGGCGCGCGGCCCAGCGTGGTGTTATTACAGTTTCTGGTCGAAGCCGTCACTCTTTGCCTCATCGGCTGCGCAGTCGGGCTGGGAATCGGCATGACGCTCGTCTACATCATTAGCAACGTGGGGGGTGAGGATTTCCCACTGCGCAAAGCGGCGGCACCAATGTGGTCGATCCTCCTCTCGGTGGGCTTTTCAGCGAGCACCGGGGTTATCTTTGGGATGTTCCCGGCCATCAAGGCGTCGCGTTTAGATCCCATCGTCGCACTTCGACACGAGTAGCCCGATGCAGTGTTTCTGCGGGCTGCCAACGGAGCTGGTTCGCCCGCTTTCGGTAATGATCTGCGGTGCCGCGGATTCCTACTATGGTGCTCATGTCCCACGACCCCATCGCCGCGGCAACACTTGAACTCCTTGAGCGGCACGATCCGGCTATCGCCGCGTTAATTACTCGGGAAGCTCAACGGCAAGCTTCAACGATTGAGCTGATTGCCAGCGAGAATCACGTGTCGCCAGCGGTGATGCACGCGATGGGGACGTGCCTGACGAACAAATACGCTGAGGGCTACCCGGGGGCGAGATATTATGGGGGATGCAGATTTCACGATGAGATCGAGAACATCGCTCGCGATCGGGCAAAGGCACTCTTCGGAGCCGCTTTTGCCAATGTGCAGCCGCACAGCGGTGCGCAAGCCAATCAGGCAGTAATGCAGGCGGTGCTTGAGCCGGGCGACTTGTTTGCCAGTCTGGTGCTTAAGGATGGGGGCCACCTTTCGCACGGGATGAAACTTAATTTCTCCGGCCGCTTTTTTAAGGTCGTCCATTACCCGCTGCACTATGCGAGGGATCACCCCGACTTTGAACGCATTGATTACGATGCCGTACGCCGGGTGTGTCTTGAGAGCAAGCCGAAATTAATTATGTGTGGTTATTCCGCCTACCCGCGCATCATAGATTTTAAGCGTTTCCGCGAGATCGCGGACGAGTGCGGCGCGCTGCTGATGGCCGACATCGCCCACATCGCCGGGCTGGTCGCTGCGGGAGTTCATCCGGCGGTCTTCCCGCACGCGCACATCGCAACCACTACTACCCACAAGACGCTGCGCGGGCCACGGGGCGGGTTAATCTTAACTAACGATGAAGAACTTGCGAAGAAGATCGACAAAGCGGTGTTCCCAGGTGCCCAGGGCGGCCCGCTCATGCACGTTATTGCGGCAAAGGCGGTTGCGTTCGGCGAAGCCCAGAAACCAGATTTTAAAGTGTACAGCCAGCAGGTTGTTAAGAATGCAAAAGCACTCGCCGGAGCGCTTGTCGAACTGGGATATCGAGTAACCACCGGCGGTACCGACAACCATTTGATGCTGGTGGACCTGCGGGCAAGAAATGAGAATCTTACCGGGAGCGAGGCCGAGAAGTGGCTTGAGGGTGCCGGGTTGATATGCAATAAAAATGGGATTCCCGATGATCCTCGTTCGCCAAAAATTACATCCGGTATTCGGCTTGGCACCCCCGCCAGCACGACGCGCGGGTTTCGCGAGCCGGAGATGCGGCAAGTGGCGGCGTGGATCGACCGTGTTCTGATTGCGGGCTTGGGCGGCGAAGCACAGTTAAGCCGCGAAAGCGAGGCCGTGACGAGCGAGGTTGAGCTTTTGTGCAGCCAGTTTTCGCTCCCGTAATGTGATCTCACTCGTATTATTGAATAGCGACACGTAAACAGTCCGCGCCGGGTTTGTACGCGGACCTTGTCTTGGGGCTGAGCAGGTGTGAGTTGGGCACCTTCAGTCGCCAGAGTGTGGGGCGGATGCCTCAACCTCGGCAGCGGTTTAGCGCCTACTCCGTGTTAGCGACCCAGAACTAACAACTGCTGCAATAGTTCATCGGCGGTGCGAATTATCCGCGAGGACGCGGAGTAGCCCGTCGATGCCAGAATCATCTTGGTAAACTCTTCGCCTAGATCAACATTTGATGATTCCAGTGCGCCCGAGATAAGTTCGCCGGTTCCAAAGCCCCCGGGAGTAGTGAGCACCGCCGTACCGCTGTTGGGCGCCGCGCGGAACATACTACCCCCCGCATCCACAAGGCCTTCGGCGTTGTTGAATGTTGCTATCGCCACCTGCCCGAGCGTGCGAGTCAGCCCGTTGGTGAAAGCACCAGTGATCAGCCCGGTGCGCCCTACGGAGAAGCTGGCGAGGGTTCCCAACGGAGACCCATCGCGGTAGGTCGCTGAAAACTCTGAAACATCGTCGGCGAGCGATGTAAGTCCGTTAGATCCGCTCGCAAAATCGAGCGAGATGGAGAGGGGCGATGCCGCGCCCGTACCTTCGCGGTCAATTAGAATAGTCGCGGGGAGCGGATTAATCGGCTGCCCATCGGTATCGAACCTGATCGTGCCGGTGGCCAACTGCGTCGCCGAGTCTGAATCGTCGGCAGATTCAGCGTAGTAACGCCATCGGGTGCCGCTCGAATCGCGCCCGTCCAGAACCATGCTTACGTCAACACTCACTTCGCTTCCGAGCGAATCAAAGGCGGTAAAAGTAGTTCGGATGCTTTCCCCATCGGCGACTGCCACCTTTGTTGCGGCGAGCGGAGTACGAACATAATCTCCGGAAGATGAGAGCAGTCGAAGGTCCGAAGTATCGAGGGAGAGATCATTGACCGTGCCGGTGTTTCCGACGATTGTGAGAAGGCCGGTCGTCGGATCCAACGCCACGCCCGGAGTCAGGGTATCGGGATTGGCGCCAGCGCTGCTATCAAGCCCTAACGCCGACGTAAGAAATACGTTCAGCTCTGCGACGGTTGTCGCCGCACCGATGGTTAGAGTAGCGGTCGGAATGATCTTTCCGCCCTTCTCCGCGTTCTTCAGTTCAAGCAGCTGCCCAGCGGTAAAGAGCGGTGTTCCCGAACCAGGCAACTGTGGATCCTCAATCCCGACCAGCGGCGTGGTATCGTTGAGTCTACGCGGCGGCGGGGGCGCGAGACTGGCCACCGCGATCAAGCCCGCGCTAGTGGTTCCCCCCAACCTAATCTGTGCCCCTTTGGTGGGCAAACTCCCTTCCGAGTTTAAGTTGCCCGAGAACCTAACCGCAGTCGTCGCCTCGGCGATCTTGAGCTCGCCAACGGGGACCTTTACTGCCGCGGTCGTGCCTGAAACTACGTTGAACGCGGCGTCAACGCCGTAACCCTGGAGCCTCTCACCGCTTACGGTCACGAGTTCGTGAACCGCGTTGGGGCGGAATGCGCCAGCGCGGGTATAGAACGTCTGCTCGCCCTTTTTGACAGCGAAAAAGCCAGCGCCATCGATCGCCAGATCGCGGCCATCTCCGGTTGTGGTGGTGACACCGGTACTAAAGCTACGTTGTGTGCCCGCGATGTTTACCCCGTGACCAACTTGAAAGGGATTGTTTCCCCCGTTCACCTCGCCAGGGGCGGTGCCCTCGCTCATCGTGCGCGAAATCGCGGTTGAAAAGAGCACACGGCTTGACTTATAGGCGGTAGTATTAACGTTCGCAACGTTGTTGCCAATTACTTCGATGGACTTAGCGTTGGCGGCAAGCCCAGAGAGGCCGGTGAATATCGCGGTGGTTGAGGCCATAATTATATTTCGTCAAAGTTGAGCACCGCTCTGTAATGTCTGAGAACTGGGGAGTGGCCTTCGGCACTGGTATCAGGAACTTAAGCGCCGCCAACGGTCGAAAGAAACTTCGCCATTTGTGGGCTTGAGATCTGATTGGGAGCCGCGCCCGGGGGAGGGAGGATGGCGCTAGAGCCCGCATCGGCTTGGGCGTCGGCGCCAACAGGCGCCGAAACAATTGCATCCACGTCGGGCATTGACGCGGTCCGCGATCCCCCCGCCTCGCCCATGATTGTTCGTGAGGTGATATCAACTTGCAGCGCACGGCCATCGACCAAAACGATAGCGCGGTCCGCGCCGTTCGCTTCGGCGAGGTCCGCCGCAGCCGCGATCCGCTCAAGCTGGTCGGTGGTCAACTCAATATTGACACCCTTGCCGATCTTTACCGGCGAAAGCCCCTTCGCCGCGCCGGTGCGGGCTTCTTCCAGCAACTTGTCAAATGACATTGCGCCGACGCTCTGGTTCGCATCCAAACCTGCGCTAGCAGGCTGGCCCGAAGCCTGCCCAGACTGAAACAACGGCCCGCCATTGACGGCTCTTGATCGATTTTGCAGGGCGTTAAGAATATCGTTGGCTTGCATAATTAACTTTACTGTCAGTACATTAACCTTCGGTGCGGAACTTACGATCTTCGATAGTTACAAGACTTACTCGGCCGCGACAAGCACTTCATCGATGCGTGCCATGGCGATCCGTTCTCCCGACTTGAGCGTTACTACAGCCCCTTCGCTGGTATTGCTGATCCCCCCCACTGTCCCCGCGACACGCTGATTGTCATCGGTCACGCCGCTGACGAGTTGGCCTAGAAGTCCCGCGGCCGCGGCGAACTGGTTCTGCTGGACCAGATCCTTAAGCCGGCCGCTGAGATCCGTATCGGCCTGGATGCTCCGAAGCGTGGAGATCTGATCGAGCAGTGCGCTGGTGTCGTTGGGGCTAAGCGGGTCTTGGTTAGCCAGTTCCGTAAATATGATCTTCGAAAAGTCTTCGGTGGTGAGCGCACTGAGGCCGCTAGGACCACTCGGCTTGATCGTCGGCGAAGGTGCAAAGATGTCATTCTCGATGGTTGGCATAAGTTATTACTTTCTACACGGTTCAGGCTCGCGTTCACACTAACTCATCTACACGCGCAGAACGAGCGGGCAGCACAATCAGCGATCCGTCGTGGCTACTCGCAACTCCCGTGCCATGGTTGGGATCAGCCCCCACCTCCCCTAACTCGTGGGAGTCCACTAATATAAATTGCTCAGCGGAGGAGGATGTGCCTGCTTCCCGCTTGCTTTGTTCGAGCCCGACGCCATGAGGGATAGCGGGAGCCACCGGTCGATGTTCGGCGAACATCACTTGGGGAGCGATTTCGTCGCCGTTTACGAGGCTGGGATCCTTCTCCACGGTTATGGAGGCAACGTTCAGCCCACGCATCTGAATCGCGGCTTTCAACTGCGGCAACTCTGCGGTTAGCGATTGCGCCGCCGCGAGCGAGTCACACCGGAGCGAGACTGTCACCCATCTGGGTTGGTCGGTGCTGCCCGAGACTGATGCCCGTTTCAGATCACCATAAGTATTGGTAACGCGCATCGAAACTCGGCCGAGAACTTGTGAGGACAAATGTAACTGGACTTCCCCATCGCGCATGGCCTTGTCAAGCGAGCCACTCACAGCCCAAGCGGTTTGAGAAGCATGCTGGGTCTCGGAGAGCCGATTCAACAGCAAGTTTGATCGCTGCGATGCCTGATGGGCTTGGGCGGATTCGGAGCTATCTGAAAGACTCTTCCGCGCCGATGTAGCCGTCGCACCGCCTGGGAGGAGGGGGGAAATGTGCAACACACCAACGCTTATCTTTCCTTGACTTTTGTTTACGGCGTTGGTTTGCGGCGAACTCGCAGCTTCTGGATCTGATTCGCCGCGCTGTGCCGACATGCCCGCAACACTGAATAATCCGATGGCAGCGCCCGCTGCGGCGCGAAGAGTTCCGCTCGTAAGAGGCGACTGCTCTTGTTCCCCGTCCGAGTGCTTACTATGCCCGGCGGCGACGGCGACGGGTTGTTGCAGTTGGGCATCACACGGCTCTGGCGCGAGCTCGAAAACTGAGCCAACTGAGTCGCCGTTGGGCCGGTTCCCCTTGGGACTATTGCCGTTTCGAGTTGCCGCGCTATCTCGGCCACCCTCGGCGGCCCTTGATGGCCGCTGTGAAGCTTCTTGGGCTGCCGCATCGCCTGCCTCTTCATCAGCCGACATTCGCTCTTCAGGTGCCGCCCGCAGTTGCTCCGCGACAGCGGATGAGATAAGTCCATGATCACCGCCATCCCGGAGCAACGCCGCGGCGTGGTCGTCGACGTCGGTGCCCGCTTGGGTTGATGCCCGATGAATCCCGCCACCTGGTGCAAGCCGCTCAAGATTATGCTTATGACTTAATACCGAGCTTTGTTGGACGACGGAGGTAGAAGGCCCCGAAGCCGCTGAGGGCAGAAGGAAGAGTGCGGCCAACGGTTGATTTACCTCGCCGGAGAAAATCGTGCCGCTGGGTTGCGAATGGGCTGCCGACCGCCCACCCGATAGAACCTGCGCAAAGTTACCCGGCGGCGATTGAGCCTCCCCGGCGACCGAACCCACGGCACGGCCAACGTGTGCGGTGGGGGCATTCGTTTGCGGCTTGGTCAGAGAGCGTAAGGGTAACATTAGACTATGCACGGGTTGGTTTTGTCTTTCCCTTGCGAATACTTATATTGCGGCTGGCACCGCGCAGCATAAACGTGAGCACCACCGTCCGCCTTCGGCGAGCGGGTGGTGGAGGAAGATCGGTCCCCGCTTGTCGCTCAGCGTTGGTCAGCTGTCTTTGCGGGCACAGCTAACGCCTGGCCCTTCGGATCGGCAACGGGCACGGACGGCTTATTACGAACAGCTTCTAGCAACTTTGCTGCCAAGCTTGGATCCTCTTTGGCAAACTCGGTCATAATCTTCGACCGGGCACGGTCTTCCATTGCGTCTAGGTACTTCACGACCGCCCTCAAGGAACTCGGCTCGGCTGAGGACGCCGACGACGCCCCGGGGAGGGGGGGTGCGGCGAAATCAATCGATGCACTTCCCGTTGCCGACGGCGCAAAGTTAGCCGCTACCGATTGTGGAGTTGCCGCTGGATCGCGCAGAATCTGTAGAAGCACGGACTTGGCCGCAGCGGGTTTTAGCGAGGTAAGTATTGCTAGGGCCTTCTGAAACTGGTCCGAGGCAGTCATGTCCGTGGACTGCGCTTGTTCGGCAGCGAACGCCTTGCGCTGCAGCTCTAGTTCCGCGCGCTCCGTGGCGAGCCTCTCGGACTGCTCGGTTAATCGCCTTTGTAAGCTTTCGACCTCTTGTTTTAAACGCGCAGCTCGCTCGCGGTCAATCTGCGTGGCTTCCACCCTCGCCGCCAGTTGCTCTGACGCAGTTAGCGGTGGCTTGGCGGCCTTAGCGGCCTCCTCGGCTGCTTCCTTCTCAGCTATCACCTTTGCAACTTGTTCTTTTTCCGCCGCCTGTTGCGCTGTTATGGTGATACCAATCGCCTGCCGTAACTGCCGGACCCGATCCATACTGAGTCGATCGGTGGCGAGCAGCCAGCCAGCGAATCCGACGCCCGCCAAGAGGTTCGCAATTGCGATAATAATTAAGCCGAGTATCGCTGTTTTCATGGTGTACCTACGCAAACTCCGTCAACACTTATCATCGTCGCAAAAAGTTATGTCAATGATCCACGAGTGCCCGAGCCCAGGCCCGAAACCGACCCCGACTCCATAACAAAGCTCCGCTGCGCCACCTCATCCATCAGGGCAGAATCAGCCTGCCGTTGTTCATATAAATAATCCGCATACTGGCGCTCTTTGAGCAACTCGACCGCTCGACGGTCCTTCACTGCCGCGAGCAAAGCACGCCTCGCGACCGCCAAACGCTGATGAACGCCCGATAATTGTATTACATGCCGCCTCGCCCGTGCATCCAACGCCAGCGACGCCGCGGCTTGCATCCGCGCGCCCCTTGTATCCGGGGCCTTCCCGCATATGCTGGTGGGAGTAAGCATGACACGCATTTCTTCACGCAGCATCGCCAGTGAGGTTTGGCATGAAGTGATAACGCTTTCGCCCGATGCGCGTTGCATTTCTAACGCGGCAACATCGGCCTGTCGGAGCTTTTCAACCGCTGCGCGTTGCCGGAGCACCGCGGCGAGTCTGAAGACGAATCGTGCCATGGTAACGTTCTTCCGTAATGGTATGACTGCGCCACTGCTTACCTTAAGTGCTCGGCCGTAGGCTATTTCTTGCCGACCTTACCGCTCACACGTTGTAACATTTCGTCCGCGAGCTGATGCATTGCGGCCAACGCGGCGGGAAACTTTTCCCTCGCGCCGGGCTTTGACTCCTCGGTTGACTGCCGCAGGAGCACATTAATTTTATCGATGAACTCGACCGCCGTGTCCGATTCGACCCTCGCCCCCTTGGCGTACGCACCTATCTGAATCAGATCCTCTACTTCGCGGTAGACCGCCAACATCCGCTGGAGCATCCGACGCGATTGCCCACAACGGGCGTCGGTGACTTCGTTGGCGACGCGCGACACCGAGTCCAAGACGTCGATGGCGGGAAAATGCCCCCGCTGCGCTAGTTTCCGGGAAAGAATTACGTGACCGTCTAGGATGCCGCGTGCGGCATCGGCGATCGGCTCGGTCATGTCGTCGCCGTCAACGAGAATCGTGTAAAGGCCGGTGACCGAACCGGCGGGGCGTGAGTCGGTAGTTTCGTTGAGATTCGTGCTAAGACCCTCTCCCGATTGTAAGTTGCCCGCTCGCTCTAGAAGCAGCCCTAGGCTTGCAAACACGCTGGGTGTGTAACCCTTGGTGGTTGGTGGTTCCCCAGCTGAGAGGCCGACTTGACGCTGCGCGTGGGCGAAGCGAGTCACCGAATCCATCATAAGCAGCGCATCTAGACCCTGGCCGCGAAACCATTCCGCCGCGCTGCATGCGAGCTTCGCCGCGCGGATTCGCATGAGAGGTGGCTCATCGCCGGTAGCAACCACAACCACGCTCCGCGCCAGCCCCGTGGGGCCAAGGCTCTGTTCAAGAAAGTCCCGCACTTCCCGACCGCGCTCACCGATGAGCGCAATGACGTTCACATCGCTGGCCGCACATTTTGCGATGTTGCCAAGCAGAGTGGACTTACCAACGCCCGGACCGGCGAACACCCCCAGCCGTTGGCCCTTTCCCAGCGGAGTCATGAGATCAAGCGCGCGAACCCCTGTCACGAGCTGCTGGTGGACACTCGCCCTCGCCAGCGCGGCTAGCGGCGGAGGCGAGAGTGGGACGCGCACGCGGTCTCTCACCGGGCCTTTTCCATCAATTGCCTCACCCATACCGTTCAGCACTCGCCCCAGAAGCGCGGGGCCAACATAAGCAGATTGGCGAGTTTCCTGAATTGTAACTGCATCGCCGCTGCGCAGCCCCTCGGTCTGGCCCATCACCATCACCACAGCCTGCTCGCGTGTCGCGGCAATTACCTCTCCGGCCACCAGCCCGCGTCCTTCACGCCGCTCGATATAAACGAGCGATCCGATCGGGGCGGGGAGGTCGTCGACCAATGCGGTCATCCCGCGCAGCGAACTAATCCGTCCCACAACCCGCAGCGGCTGCGAATCGCGAACTGTTATGAAGGCTTCACTCATGGTTGTCATAACGTTGCCCCGCTGTTACTAGATTGTCTGGTTATGTTGGCGCTTCCCTGAGTAAAGACCGCATCGCTCCGCGTGGCCTCAGCCGGACACGGATCAGATTTCACCGCTACATCCGCTTCGGAACCTAAAGGGCGCGCAGGTGAGGGCAATGGACCGTGCTGCAAGTTTGTAGGCAACGACAGGCTCGCCCGCTCATCCGGCAGAAGCGCCCGCACTATGCGATCAAGCTGCCCAGCGACGCTCGCATCAACTATCGCGCCGTTATCCGATGTTACAATGCACGACCCCGCACTAAGCGAAGGGTCGGTCTCAACTCGCACATGAGATACTTTCGCGAATCGAGCCTGCATCGTTGGTAACACCCGCTCCACAACTGCAAGATCATCGGGATGTAACCGTACACTCAGCGATGATGGACGAAGCACCAGTTCAAGAACTTCCTCCAACTGCCGCGCAACGACCATCGGGTCGTATTGGATGACTTGGTGTACAACGCGTTGGGCTATCTCTATCGCAAGCCGTACGACCGCCTCTCGTGCTTCGAGTACTATTAGTTCGCGCTGTGCCACAAACCCTTCCAGCGCTGCCGACCACGCCCTCTCAAGTTCCGCAAACCGCGCGGTCGCTGTTTCGAGCGAGCTCGCTTGGCCTTGCTCAAACCCCGCGGCAAATCCGGTCGCACGCCCCTCCGCCAACCCCTGTTCAATCCCCTCCGCGCGCCCGGACAAGACGAGCGCGTGGGCCCGCGCCCGGGCATCGTTCATAATATTATTTGCTTGTTCGGCCGCCATGGCGCGAAGCTGGTTCGCGCGCGCGGCCAAGTCACCAAGGTCCAGCACCACCGCTCCCTCCTTGACCTTCTGTAATGCAACTGCTTCGCGAATTAGAGCCATAACTAAACTAGTGCTCCTCTCTCAATCGATGGTCACTTAGACCAGCAACTCAGATTCACCGCCGCGTCCTTCGATCACCACTTCACCCGCCTCCTCAAGGCGCCTCACGATATCAACCACGCGCTGCTGCGCTGTCTCAACATCCGAGACTTTGACCGGGCCCATATACTCCATGTCTTCGCGGATAAGCGCCGCCGCACGCGCCGACATGTTTTTGAATATTTTCTCTCTCAGCCCTTCTGAGGCCGTCTTAAGCGCTAGCGCGAGCTCACTGTTCTCAACTTCCTTGAGCACAGATTGAATCCCCTTATCGTTCACCTTCAAGATATCCTCAAAGACAAACATAAGTCTACGGATCTGCTCAACCAAGTCGGGGTCTTCTGATTCGAGCCCTTCCATAATTGACTTCTCCGTCGCTCGGTCAGCGAGATTCAAGATCTCCGCGACCGTGTCGATACCCCCGGCTTTTTCCATCGACTGCATCAGCATGCTCGAGAGCCGGCTTTCCAAGCCCCTTTCGACTTCTCGGATTACTTCGGGGTTGGTTCGTTCCATATTGGCTACCCGTTTAATTACTTCAACCTGCTTCTGCACCGGAAGCCCGCCGATAATCTCGCTCGCCTTGTGGTGGGGCATATGGCACAGAATTAAGGCGATCGTCTGCGGGTGTTCATCCTGAATAAACGTAAGCAAGTTCGCGCTTTCGGCCCTCTGTAAGAACGCAAACGGCGTCTTCTGCACCTGCGTCTGAATCTGCCCTAACATCCGCTCCGCCGACTTTGAGTCTAAAGAGTTTTGTAGTATCTGCTTGGCGTATTCCAATCCGCCTTCGCAGGTGTACTGCGCCGCGATGGTGTTGGAGTAAAACTCCTCAATCACAGCCCCCTGCAAGTTTGCTGGCACGCGACCCAGCCCCGCAAGCTCGCGCGTCACTTCCTCAACGCACTTGGTATCCATGTACTTGAGCATCGAGGCAGCTCGCTCGGTCCCGATTGCCAGGAGCAGTATCGCCGCCTTCGTAAGCCCCTCCAGATCCTCGGGTTTTTCTGGAAGTTTTTCGTTTGGTCTTCGTGGCATGGTTGTTCCTTCACTAATCGACGTCGCGGCGGGGGCACCCGCGCTGTTATAAGTTATTCTTCAAGAGTGATCCAGCGGTTTAGCAACTTGGCGGAAGCCTCCGTATTCTCCTGGACGAGTTTGGAAACCTGTTCCAGCACCTTTCGCGACTGCATCTGGGCATCGTCAACTTCGATGCCAGTCATCGCAACATCTCCCTCTTCCGCCTCGCCCACCACGTCTCCTTCGGTTTCAAGCGTTGGCGGCAAGCCGACTAACTCCTCAGCGGTGGGCATCTCCGTCCGCTTGCCCGCTTTCTTAACCATCATCATCATCATGCCCAGCGCCGCAATGCCTAACACTCCGAGCACAGCCTTATCAATTAAACCGCTCCCGAGACTTAACAAACCGCCTCCACCACCCATCGAAGGACCCGCGCCCATCACCGCGCCGAGCGAGCCGAGCACACCTCCGCTTCCGAGGACCGCTGCTGGCAGGTCAATCGGTATCATCGCTACATCGATACTGTCCGCGATGAGCTGCTTCAGTTCCTCGGCGCTGATCGCCGAGTTGGCCTGCGCCACCATCGCGCGGACGTGAGGGGTCAGACTATCGATAATATCTTTTTTGACTAATATAAACTTGGCCGCGACCTCTTCCTCGGTCGCTACGCTTTTCACATCTTTGTTAGCCGCCGCGGCGTCCGCATCGCTGGCTGGCGCTGCCGGTTTGGCGAGCGATGCGACGAAACCGCGCGGAACATTCACGCTGACCGCCACCATCGTGCTGTAGCCCTTGGGGTCTAGAATCGTCTCGGTCCGCGTACCAACGTGGTTTTCGTACTCGGTAGTGGTCGCGTTGGTGTCGGTCTTGTTGCCCGCGGCGGAAGAGCCGTTATTAATATCGGCCGTTTGGTTAGCGCCGAATCCCGCCTCCGCCCCACGCGTTGCCTGCTGCGAAGCGCTCGTCGTTTCAGTCTCTTTCCGACGCAGGCTGAGCGTCCCTTGTTTTTCAGGCATGTTGGTGCGCACTTCGGCTTTAGACCGCGTGACATCCACCTGCGCGGTGACCGCCACGATGACCCCCGGAATATAAGATAATAGATCCTGCACCTTCTCGCGGGTCAACATCTCTACGCGCTGCGCGTGCTCAAGATAAGTTGCTGGGAGCGAGTTCTCATCGGTTGTCGCCTTGCGCTGACGCCCATTCGCCGCGTCGATGATACTCACCCGCTCAATCGTGAGACCGGCCTTGCTGCCCGCAACGAACTGCGCAATCGCATCGACGGTGCCTTGGTCCATCGGAGCACCGTTGGTCGTCGTAACCGCAACCGATGCACTGGGCTTGCGCACCTGCGTGCCAAAGCCCGCCATCTCTGGAATGTCAAGCAGCACTTTGGCCGCGCGCACGCCGCGAAACTCGCTGATCTGCGCGGCGAGCTCGTTCTGCAGCGCACCATTATATAACTGCTCATTCTGCTGGCGCGAGTTTGTCCAGCTGGGGTTCTTCAGAATTGTTTCAAAGAGCAACGCCTTGTCGTTGGGAAGCACCCGCGCCTGCGCAAGGCTAGCGATCGCCCGCCGCTTATCCGCCGTCCCCACCATTAACTTATTTGCTCTGCGCTCGGTATTAATTCCGATGGTGGCCAGATGGGCCTCGGCTGCATCAACATCTGTCGCCGCTGCGTTGGGAAGTAACTCTTCCACCGCTGTTCGACCGCTGTACTGGGACACAACGAAGAGCGTCATCAGCAACACGATCACGATTGAGCCGATGAGCAGTTTATGTGTGGCCGTTAGACCACCCAGGTTTCGACGGATACCTGAAAATGTGCGGCGTATCACTTCCATTGCTGCGGCCTCCATGCCGCCTGCGCTTGCCTGAATGGGGCGAAGAATTGATTAAATCCTTCACCGGGGGAGACTCCATCTCCCATTGCGCTGGCATCCCTCTTTTCGACGCTCAACTCCAGCGCACTTTACATCGGTAACACTTGCGCACACGACGCGCACTTCCCGCTCTCCCCCGATCGCGGGTCGCACCCTGCAAGAGCCCTTTTACACCCTCATTTGCTTAATTTCATCGTAAGCCTCCACCATCTTGTTGCGTAACGCTTGTAGCATGCGGAAGGCGTTATCCGCCTTCTGCGTGGCCATAATTACCCCTTCAACGTCATTGCGTTCGCCCGTAGCTAGGTCTTCGACAGCCCGGGTCGCCTCCTGCTGCGCACGGTTCACCTCTTCAACGCCAGCCTTCAACACGTTCTTAAAACTTTGGCCGCCTACACCAACATCTGGTGTGCCGATTCCAGCCGTCCGCTGAGTTCCACTCAGCGCAGGCTGCAATGCCCCGTTTGTTCGCCCCAGCCCACTAATTAAACCTAGCGGATCAGCCATCAGATGAACCTCATTTCACCAGCACCCGGCATTTTCCAAGCATTCTCCACTATTTCAGCATTGTCACTACCGCTCGACTGCGCGGCCAACCGCCACAGCAATTCTCGTAGTGCCTCGCTAAGCAAGCAACCGCAACGCCTGTGCCAACATGGCTTTAGTTGCTTCGGCGGCCGCCGTATTAGCTTCGTACGCCCGGCTCGCCTGCATCGCATTAAACTGTTCCTTGACAGGATTGACGTTACTAACCGGCACATACCCCTGATTAGCGCCTGTCTTAATGGCCCGGGGATTGCCCGGATCATAACGCAACTGAAACGGACTCTGGTCAATCTCGATATCAGAGACATGAACGCCCAACTCCCTGGACGAGGGATTCGCTGCGGTCGGGTCGCCGGCCGACAACATAACAACGCGGGCGCGGTATGGTGTGCCATCTGCATCGACAGCGTTTTGATTCGCGATGTTGCCAGAGATAGCGGTAAGCCGCGTCCGCTGGGCGATCATCCCACTCGTTGATATATCTAATAACCCGTACATGCCTGTCACTCCAGATCAACCCCCATACACCGCGCTACGTCTTGGTGGTTAATTTACTTGTCATACCTTAAATGCGCCCCGTCATCGCAATCCTCAACACATCTTGTTCGCGTTTTAGGAGATCCGCGGCGGTCTTAAACGCCAGTTGGTTTTCCGAGAGCGCCTGCATCATCCGTTCCAAATCTCGGTTGTTGCGATCGTGATACAACACATTCCCGCTAGTGGTTGAGCCGTGCAGCACGAGTGGCGAATCGCCCAAGGTTCGCCCCTCCCCCGCCGAGGTTACCTCGTTAGAAGCCTCGATCGTCACGGGCCCAATTCCCGCCGCTCTTCGCGCGAGAACCGCCTGACGCATCTGCCGACCGAAACTGCCGGGCGATACGTCCATCGGAATGTAATTGGGCGTATCGATATTGGCGATGTTGTGCGCGAGCAGTCGCTGTCGCGCTCCCGCGAACCGAAGCATCGCTCGCAGCACGCCAGTCGCGCCCGATTGTGTTAAGTCCTCAAGCATATAATTACGTATCGCCCATTGACATCAGCACCGCCGGGCCAACGGTCACGCTACGCAGCGACTAACCCCAGTTCTTTCCACTTTTTAAGCTTAAGCCCCAGTGTTCTCACACCGATCCCCAGCGCCGCCGCGGTCTTCTGCCTGTGTCCCCCTAACCGGGCAAGCGTCCCCAAAATCGCCGCACGCTCAACAGCTTCGAGTTGACCACCTGCTTGATGGAGGCCCGGAGTGCCTGAGCCGTGCGCTTGGCCCAGGCCCAAGGTATAGCTCTCGCTCTCACGAGCGTTGTCCGTGCTCGGCCGCGATCCATCTAGCTCCGCACCCGCCAATGTACGCGACTTCAGACCTTGGTTCCTGCCACCGCCGCTCGCGCCTTCGCCCAGGTTCGAGTGCTCGTCCAGCCGCACCTGTGGCTTACCCAGCCACGATTCTACAAGGTCGTGCCGCACCACTCCACGGGAACCTTTGGGTCCCGAGAGGACTACGGCCCGTTCGCAGATGTTCTGCAGCTCTCTTACGTTCCCTGGCCAAGCATAATCTTTCATCGTTTCAACAGTCCTCGATTCGATGCCGATCTCTCCTCGACCTTCACGCAAAGCCACCGCGCGAATAAAGTGTTCCGCAAGCGGACCGATATCCGCGCGGCGTTCGCGCAAGCTGGGTACACGGATCGGTAGCACGTTTAGCCGGAAATATAAGTCTTGACGAAACTCACCTTTGGCCACGCTCGCAGGGAGGTCGCGGTTGCTCGTGCCTACCACACGCACGTCGACTCCGATAGTTATACTCGAACCGACCCTCTCAAACGCTCGCTCCTGCAGCACCCGTAACAGTTTGGCCTGAATCGAGGGGCTTACTTCGCTGATCTCATCCAGCAGCAGGGTCCCGCGGTCCGCCAACTCAAAGCGACCCTTGCGCTGCCGCTCCGCGCCGGTGAACGCACCCCGCTCATGCCCAAAGAGTTCACTCTCCAGCAATGATTCCGAGAGAGCCGCACAGTTCACAGCCAGGAATGGGCCCCCCGCACCCTCAGCCCCACTTCCCCGTGGGCTGCACTCGTGAATTACTCGGGATACCACCTCTTTCCCAACGCCCGACTCCCCCGTGATGAGCACGGTGCCCATGCTCTGTGCGATCGTAACAACCTCATCGCGCAGTGCCTTCATTGCGTCTGAATCCCCCATCAACCGATCCACGCCCATCCGCGTGCCACCCGCGACCGGCACGCTCGCCGTGGCGCGCGTTGCATCCGCGGACTGCATCCGCAGCACCGCATTCTCGGTGCACACCCGACGATGCTCGATGGCACGCTTGAGCGTAATCACCAACTCGTCGCCCTCAAACGGCTTGGTAAGATAATCAAACGCCCCGGCCCGTACGGCCGCGACCGCCGTATCGATCGTTCCGAAGGCGGTCATCATAACTATCGGAAGGTCATCGTCAATGCAGCGGATGCGATTGATTAACTCCATCCCCGTCATCCCCGGCATCCGCATATCGGTCACCACCGCGTCGGGCCGCTGCTGCGCGATCGCGGTGAGCGCCCGCTCTCCGTCCTCCGCCGCGCGAACAGTAAAGCCCGCACGCTCAAGCGTCGCGCTCACACTTCCTCGCATCAGCTCTTTGTCATCAACTACAAGTACGCTCTTCATAATGTTGCCTCCGCAAAGGTACCAAAGATCGAATCCCCACCCACCGAAACAATGCACTCACGCGGCAGTATCATCGAGATACACGCCCCCCGCCCACCGCTCGGCTCAGTTTTATTATTACTTACAGTCACCCGTCCACCGTGCGCATCCACAATCCGGTGCACGATCGACAACCCAAGCCCCGTGCCCGTGCCCCGGGTGGTAAAGAAAGGATTAAACATCCTTTCGCTTACTTTTGCCGTCACACCCGGCCCCGTATCACGCACGCGAACCCTCACCCATCCGTCGTCCACGTTTGCTTCCTGCCATCCTGTGTCCAGGCTCAGCCGTAGCTCATGCCCTCCTTCGCCCCAGTCCACCCCCACGCCCTCCATCGCCTCCATCGCGTTGGACATTACGTTCATGATCGCCTGACGGAGCATCCCCTCGTCCCCCCGGATGATCACACCCGCGTTCAAATCCAGCACAATTCGCGGCACCCACGGACGGTGCTGGCAACACAGTTCAATCGCCGATTCAATCAACCCCGCGACATCGATTGGCGCGGGCCGCAGCCGTAGCTCACCCGCAAACGAAAGCACATCGTGAATAATGCTATTCATGATCCGCCCCGCAGCGATAATTTTCCCCGCCGTACGGGCACTCGCCGGCGCGATTGTTACTAAGTCCTCCTCCAACATCCTCGCGTACAACAAAATCGATCCCAGCGGATTTCGAACTTCGTGAGCGATCCCTGCGGCCATTTCGCCCAGCGCCGCCAGACGTTTGGACCTTTCGAGGCGAGCGTTGGCTTGACTTAAGTCTGCCGTAAGGCGCCCAACCCGCTCCTGCAACTGAGCGTGAGATGACTCCAGTCGGCCCGTTGCAAGATTAACCGCTTCCAACAGTTCCGCCAAGTCACCGGCGCTGATTGCCGGAGCCGTCGCGCTCGCCGCACGCTTGCCGTCGGCCGAGTCCTCTTGATCCGTGGTGCTCCTCGCGCTATGAACGCGCTCCTCAACAGGTCGCGCCGACTCTTCTCTCCCTGCTCTCTTTGCACGGCGTTCCCCGCTCCCGCGCCCGATACTTTCCCCCGCCACGCCCTTTTCCACAGCACATTTTTTCACGCTTGCGTCTCCGCGCCAAACACCCCGCCCGTGCCCGCCGCGAGCGCCGGCCCCCGCGCATAGGCGTTAGCCGCAGAGGCCCCCGCCCGCGCTCTGCCCGCTGACTCAGCCAGCACATCTCTTGCTTGCTCTAATCGCTTACATCGCTGCGCATCGCCGGTTGTCACTTGAAACATAAGTTCATCGACCTCCGCCAGCAGAGCCCGCTCGTCCTCTCCAGCCCCTGCCAACTCCGCGCCGGGCGCGGCCCCAACCGAAAACGCGGCGGTCAGTTCGACAATTCGCTTAGCCGCATCTGATACATGCTCCACGACACTCGCCCGGTCCTCAAGTATCTGCCCCATCCGCTCAGGCTCATCCGCTTCCATGCTCCTGTCACACGCTTCGCCCAAAGCATTCAGCAACCTAAGCAGTTCTCGCTGCCTCGTCGCAACAACAGCCAACTCTGACAAGACCCCGCTCTGCGATTCGGACGCGATGGTTTCAGACTTATGATGAGATTGCTTCGCCGCAGTTGTCATAGGCCTCCAGCCGTTTTGTTTCGCGATTCCACCGCGAGCCCGCCATCTTACTCAGTTACGTTCAACGTGATTTCTCGTCACCTGGTTTACCCTCCAGCATCCTTCACCGCCGCCTGCTCGGTACCTCCCGCTGAATCAGCTGCTTCAGGCGGGACACCTCCCGAGAGCTTAGTTTGCACATCAAGCCACTGTTCCCATTGCTTACGATTCATGGGCAACGTCGGGTCGTCCCAAGCCGTTTGCGGTAAAGACTCGTAAAACCGCCGCGCCCGCGTGTTCGCCGTCGAGGCTTCCGCGGTTTTACCCTGCTCTATAAGTGCTGCCACAATCTGTACCATCGCCACGAGCGAGGCCGGATCGCGCGGATACCGCTCCTTCGCTCCGTCATATAAGCGAATGGCCGCTTCGAAGTCACGCAGATCAAACGCACAATCCGCACGGTAAAACGCCGCGTTTCGCATCCGCAGCTCATCCAGCCCTGTCCGTCGCGGCAGCCGCTCGTACGCCCGGCTGACCCGCTCGAAGAGCGCACCCCCGGTCACGAGCCGCTCACGCCTCGCTTGTTCTAGCTCCCGCCGCTGCGTGTCGGGCATCGCAACGCCAAAGCCCGCCGCGATCGCGACCGCACTCAAGCGGTGCGAGTCCGCGAGTTTATATAATAATCCCACTGCATCGCCTCCCTGCGAATCCTCCCTACTTTCATCAAAGCCCGCAGAAACCTCAGCGACTTGGTTCGCCGCAAGAGTTCCGCCTGTTTGCCCCGACCCCGCTCCCCCCCCGCTCAAAGAAAATCGCCCGTCCCTCTCCCGCGTCAGATACTCAGACAATCGCTCGATCGCCCGCTCATATCTGCCGGTATCGTAATACAACTCGCCCAGCGTCCGCAGAGCTTCCTTAAAATGCCCTGTTCCCGTCCCCCCCACCTCACCGCGGGTCACTCGTAATAATAACTCTTCCGCCTGCGCATCATTCTCGGGCTTGGAATCAAGCAAGAGAGTCGCCGCCAGCGGCACGAAGCTCGCATCGGCCAGCGGCCCCGCATCACGCTCACCGCGCGAAGCAATTAATTCCTGGTATATCTTCGCGGCAAGCTCCACATCGCCTCGTGCCCGCTGAGCTTCCGCCAGCCTGAACTGAGCGAGAGGCTTACGGCTATCGCCAGGAAAATCCGCCGCAAACTGCTCGAAAGCCAACGCGGAACTCGCAAGATCCCCCGCGCGGTCAAACATATCCGCGGCATTCCATAACGAGTCTCCATACGCCCGGGCATCCGTCTGAACCACTCTCGCCGCGTGCGTGCGGTAGTACTCCCCCGCCCGCAGCAAGTGCTCACGCGCTTCACGTTGCGTCGCCGGGTCCAGCCCGGACAATCGTAATATTTCAGCCCCAGTTCGCTCCCCGCTACGCCGCTCTTCCGGGGCTTCATCACGCAATGCCTGCGAACTCTCACCGCCCGGCTCACCAGCCTCAATCCCGCGATGGTCCCCCGCTCCGCTTGCCGGAACCCGCAGTAACTCACCCGCGAGCTCGCGATGGGTTCGCGCGAGCCCAAGAAGCAACTCAGGCGGTGCCTCGTCGATCCCGCTCAGCCGCTTCGCGATGCTTGCAAACGCCAACGCCTGCACATGATCCGCTTTATCAAACTGCTCAACAAATCGTGACATCAAGCTCGCGAGTGTTTCTCGCTTGAGCAGCCCTTCATCAATTATTTTGAATCCCGCTCCACGCCCCGCCTCATCAACTGTCTTCGGCGCGTGGTCACCGGCCGAGCTTCCTTCGTGCGAGTCAACATGCCCGCCGCTCGGTTCCTCGCCGTGTGCACTACTTACATTCTTCGTCTTGGCACCCTCGGGTTCACTTGCATTCGCATGCCCATCGGGCTTGGCCACCTCACCACCACGGCCCGGCTCCGTTATTTTCTCACCTTTCGAAGTCCCGTGCCCGGCCTCGGTTGCCCCCCCCTCATGCGCCACTTCAGCTCCGGTACCCACCGCATGTTCAGCGTTGTTCCCCGGGCTCGTCGGCTGACCGAGCAACAAGTCTACTAACTGCCCATAATGTAACTGCGATTCCCGCAGCAATCCCGCCGACTCAAGGTTCGACAGCCCGCTCTCTACTTCAGCCAATCCAAGCAAAGTTCGCGGCACCTCTTCACTGGTTCCCCACGCTTCGAGCACCCGTGTATACCGATCCCTCGCGTATGTTAATCGCTCGCCACCAACTTCTTGATCCACCCTTCCCAAGAGCCTCCCCACCCTAGGCGACAAGACATCCGCCTCACCCAAAAGCTTTTCAGCGCGCAATAACTGTTCCCCCGCTCGCTGCACCTGCCCCAGCTGCAGATAGGCCTCGGCTAACGTAACAAGCACCGCACCAACCGCGCTCCCCAGCTCTCCCGCATCCTCCAACCGCGGCATCGCGCGTAGTATCCGCGTTACCGCATCCTCTGCGAGCCCTTGTTGCAGTAAAACCTTCGATTGCCTTTCGAGTGCCCATAAGCGATCGCGATCGCTCACGCCGCGCTCGTCGGTTAACTCAGCCAACAGCGTGAGTGCAGCGTCAGCTCGCGCGGGGCCACCCGCCAGTGCTGCATCAATCAGCCGCTTACGCAGTTCCCGCTGCACCGCTGCATCCACCTCATCCCCGGGCGGCATAGTCTCTAACTTCTGCAGCGCAGCATCAAAGTTGCCCAAGTCAATCAACGTGTGCACCTGATACGCCAGGTCCCGCGAGGTCAGCGTCGCGCCAAGCTGCGACGCGCGCTCATACTCCTTCAGAATGTTCTCGTTGTTGGCCTGCCGTGAAAAGCCCAAGTCTCGCTGCCCTAGAAAGACCGCTCGAGCGCGAAGCAAATAAAACTCTCGCTCCTGGTCCGGAGTGAGCTCCGCCTTTGAAAGGTACGGCAGCACCTTCTCATTCAGCGTTCCCAAGGCCCCTTCATACTCACCCTTTTCAATCTGTCCCGATGCCTCAGTCAACCCTCCGCCCCGATCAATCCGAGGCGTGGTCTTCGCCGCGTACCACCCCGCCCAGGCGATCGCCCCGATCCCAACAGCCAACACCGGTATCTGCCAAACATGCCGCCACCCAACCGCACGCCCCACCACTCCGGACGGGACGGTCGCCCTAGCTTCCGCGACGGGTGCGTTCTGAGGTTGTGGTATTTGTTCGCTCATTACTTTTTTACTACGCGACCGTGCTAAATACAAGTCCTTACAATCTCTGCTATCGAGCACCCCAACCGTCTCCGCGCACAAACACACCCTTCGCGCAAGAACCGCGCTCACCTTGTTCAGTGGTTCGACCCCCAGTTGAGGTTACCGCGCATTTCAAACCAATACACCACAGATAAAAGAGCATCACTTTGAGCACTTCCCCTAAAGCCGCAACAGCGAATCGCCCGTCCGGAATCCCGCCAGCAATCAAGCTCTTGTTCTTCTTCTTGCTTTTCTCTGCATCCATCGGCCTTTACTTCGGAATTGTTCGCCCCACTGCCGCCGCAGCACGCGAAGCCGCTGCCCGGCGGGCATCGGCCAGCTTCTTAACTTCCGTTTACACAGCTCTGACCGCCTATGCCTCAGACAATAAAGGTGCACTCCCCGAAAGCCGTGCTCTACTCAGCGCGCAGCTGGTACCCCGCTATCTCCCCTCACTTGAGGGCTTCGGCCCCCCGGCCCCCGATTATTATTATGTTCCGCTTGTCAATCTCAGGCTAGTGAATGACCCCGCTTCGCAGATGATCCTCTTCGAACGCCCCGGCCTTTGGCGCTTCGCTGGTGGAACCCATATCACCGCCGACGGGACCTCCCACATGGTCCCGGGCCTCAAGTTTGACGAGATGGTCAAGCCATTAATGACATCGCCCGCTCCGTGACCCTCACGATTCATACCATCCCCTATGGCAGACGCTGTCCAATCCCTCACGCCCTCCCGCGGCACGATCGGCTAGATAGATCAAATGACCGCAGATGCCCCCGCTATCCGCGATTTTTACGCCGCTGTTGTGGGTTGTGAGACCTCCGCCGTGCCCATGGGCACCTTTGAGGATTTCTGCCTCCACCCCGCTCCGGACTCTCCGCAGCTTCCGCCCAAGATCGCCAGCATCTGCCACGCCCTCGGCACCAACGCCGCGTTCCCCAGCGCTTGGCAAGTTTGTATTACAGTCGCCAAAAGCGAGGCCTCCGTTGCCACCGCCACCAGCCGCAGAGACACAGTCAGCAAACCCGCTGTTACCATGGGTGCTTCCGGCCTGTATGCGGTGATTCAAGTTCCTTCGGGAGCGTTCTGCGGTCTCTTTGAGTACCCCGCTCCTGCATCAAAATAACCTATTACTTTAACCCATTATGGATAACGCGCTCGCTATCACTTCACTTACGTTCACCCATGCTGTCTCTGGTTTTACACTCAGCATTCCATCGCTCTCCCTCGTACGCGGCGAGCAAATGCTGCTTGCCGCCGCCAGCGGAAAGGGCAAAAGCACTCTGCTCGCCCTCATCGCCGGACTGCTCGACCCAGCAGGCGGCTCCGTAGTCATCGGCGGTCAGAACGTCCACGCCCTCGCCGGTGCCGCCCGTGATCGGTTCCGCGGCCGTCACATCGGCATGATCTTTCAGACCCTCAACCTTCTCCGCGGCTTCTCTGCCCATGAGAATGTGTTGGCTTCGCTCATGTTTTCCGATGCCAAATCCGCCAACCCGCAAGCACACGCGGCTCAGCTACTTACATCGCTGGGTATTTCCGATCAACACCGTGATGTAAGTACGCTGAGCATCGGCCAGCAGCAACGAGTCGCGATCGCCCGTGCCGTCGCGTGCAAGCCCGACCTCGTCCTCGCCGACGAACCAACCTCCAGCCTAGACCCTGAAAACGCCCTTTTGGCCATGGACCTGATCCAACAAACGTGCCGCGAACAAAACGCAGCCCTGCTCTGTGTCTCCCATGATCCCGCTTTGAAGGCTCGTTTCACCCGGACGCAATCACTCGATATTTTCACATCCCCCGCCCAAGCCACGCAAAGCCCCCAAGTCGCAGCGCTCACATCGTAAGTTCATATTCCCTGTCCCGGCCGCTGCACCCGGCCTCCCGACGACCAACTTGCACTCCCTTGCCCGACCTCCCAGAAGATAGCCGCCCCTCCGGCGCTGAAGATAAGCCCTTGCGTGCTCACTTCCGCGCCCCAGGTGAAGTCGCTCCGCGACGCGAACTCTCCTCCGACGAGCAGTTTACCCGCATCTACCAGGAGCTCAAGGCCCGCGCTCAGTCACTACTGAATGAAGAGCGGCCCGGTCACACGCTTCAAGCCACCGCCCTCGTGAACGAAGCCTATCTTAAGCTCTCGCAGCAAAACCGCTCGATCATCCAGAATCAGTCCCACGCCCTCGCGCTCGCCGCCATCGCCATGCGCCGCATCCTCGTAGATCACGCCCGCGGCAAGCAACGTGAAAAACGCGGCGGCAAAGGCCAGCCCGTGCAACAGGAAAATGAGCTCATGCTTACACTAGCCGACGATGGCCCCGCGGCCAGCCCCGTCGAGCTCCTCTCTCTGGAACGTGCGCTGGAAATCCTAGAGCAACAGCATCCACGGTTGGCCAAAATCGTTGAACTCCGCTTCTACGGCGGCCTTACCAACGAGCAGACTGCCAACGTGCTGGGCGTCTCTATTGGAACCATTGAAAGTGACTGGCGACAAGCCCGCTCACTCCTCGCGGATCTGCTCAAGTAACCCCTAAGAAAGCTTGGTGGTCTCGTTGCCTCCGCCACTAGTATGCGCAACTATCTCCGCACTTGGGGTAGGAAATTACCGACAACCTACATAATATTGAGCCCCCAAACCCCACTGCCCACCCCGACGCGCATTAAAGTAATCCGGCGAGTACCTACTTGTAACATGTAAGTATAATATATGGATAGAATCAATGGATGAGGCCAGCACACTGGCATCGATTTATCGCCGCTGGCAAGACCGCCAGCCCGACGTCTCGCCCCGCCTCCTTGTAGGCCCCGGTGACGATTGCGCTCTCCTCGCAACCGCACCCCACACGCTCGCAAAGGTTGACAGCGTTGTCGAGCACGTACACTTTTCCTCCACCACCCCCATCGACGCAATCGCCCGCAAAGCCCTCGCCCGACCTCTCTCGGACATTGCGGCGATGGCCGGCACGCCGATCGCCAGCCTCGCCGCCTGCGTCCTCCCACAAAAATTCTCCCAAACCAAAGCGCTCGTCGATGCACTCTACCGATGGGCGACTTACTTTAACTGTCCAACGATCGGCGGCGACATCGTCGTTCACCGCTCTAATCCCGGCAGCTCAAGCACCCCTCAGTTCCCGGATTCACCGCTTTCACTTACAATTACGATCATCGCCGACACCCATCCAACTTCACTCCCCTTACGCTCAAACGCCATAGCCAGTGACGATGTATATGTATCCGGTCAACTCGGCGGCTCTCTCGGCTCGGACCTCTTGGGAAGACATCTCTCTTTCGAACCCCGGCTCAGCGAGGCACGTTGGCTTGCGGACACACTCGGCCCCGCCCTGCACGCCATGATGGACGTCTCCGACGGGTTGGGAATCGACTCCGGTCGCCTTGGCGATGCAAGTAATGTTACACTCGCGCTCGACGCAGCCCGCATCCCCATTCACCCCGATGCCATGGCCCGCCCCTCGCCCCTCGATGCCGCGATCGCCGATGGCGAGGATTACGAACTGCTCTTCACATGCACGCACGGCACACTCCCCGACTCCTTGACCATCCCGGCCTCTAACTCTTCTCAGCCCCCAACCCAACTCACCCGCATCGGCCGCGTCATCCCGCGCGATGTGGTTGGCAGCCACCTGCTTCAAAATAACAAAATAATCCCGCTAGCCTCTCGCGGTTACAACCACTCTACACCATATTAAATTATTTTACTCCCGCGCACCCGCCTCCATCTCTCCCGCCCTCATGGAACCTTTCACCCTCACCACTTTCACTTCCCACCCCGACGCAACCGCCGCTTTAGCTGCCGCTCTCACCCAGCTCTGCCAGCCCGGCGATGTGATACTTCTAGAAGGTGAGTTGGGCGCGGGAAAGACCGCCTTCGCACGCGGCGTTGCCCAAGGCCTGGGTTTGCCCGCCAAAGCCGTCTCCAGTCCCACTTTCGGGGTCATGCACATTCATCAGACCACACATCCGACCATAAAGCGCCTCCTACACGTGGACGCGTACCGCCTGACCGACTCCTCCCAGCTTGATAACATCGGCTGGGACCAAGGCTTCGACGCTGCCACCCGCCGCCCCACCCAAGCACTCGCAGTCATCGAGTGGCCCAGCCGAATCGCCGATACCCTCCCGCCCGCCCACGAGTGTATCGAGGTGATGTTATCTTATGATGCCGAGGACCGTCGCAAACTAATCATCCGCCTTCCCCCTGCCGTCCTTAGTAAAGCAGCGTCAACCCCCCAATCCGCGGCGTTGCTCGATGCCTTCGCCACCCGCCCTCCCCTCCGCTGCCCCACTACTCACCGATGGGTCCTCCCCACAAGCCCCAGTTATCCCTTCTTCGATGAGCGTGCCCAGCAAGCCGATCTCTACCGATGGCTCGCGCCCATCGATGATGCGGAAGAGGATCCCGACGCCGATGCACGGCCAACCGGTGACAATGCCGATCGCCCCCTGACTTGACGAGGCCCTATACCTGCGGCCCGCCCAGCCGGTAGTCTACTAGTCATCGCCCTCCAATTTATTGCCGATACCCTCTCAGGCCGCCGCGGCTATTCCGTGGCGCATACCTTTCATCCTCAATCCCTTTGATCGACGGCCGGGCCCAATGCACGGGTTGCACTGCGAACCTGGTCAGGGCTTGACCGCAGCAGCCATAAGCACGCGTGACCCGGTGCCGTCGGTGTCCTGGCCGTCGATCGCGGGGATTGAGCTCCGTTACTCACCATGCCAGCTATCCTAGAGCCTGCAATCGATCCTCAGCCGCTGTATCCCTAACCCGTTTATCCTTAAGTAGGTCTCTCCATGAGCAGCGAACCTTTTCAGATCAACTACCTCGGACTTACAATCGGCGTTCTCGCCTTTTCGGTCACGATTCTCGGACTCATGGCCCTCCTGTTCACGCAAAAGGCTATCTACGGCCTGCCATTCGTGCTCGCGGGCTTCACCGTTTTCATGACCGCGATGATGATGTGCGCCAAGACCACCGGCGGAACACACGACTGAGCGTACAAAAAGGCCTTCTCGGCCAGCCACGGACCGCGAGTCCTCGCTCCCACGAAGATGGGGCCTGAGCGTCCCGCAGCAAAATTAGTAACACACCCTAACTCGACCACCTGGACGAGTCTTACCTGCTGCTGTCAGAATCGCGGCGTTCCGATCGAATGACTCCCGCAGTCAGCCTCCAGCGATCTGCTCACGCTACGCTCGCAGCCGCTGGCCTTGTCGCTCGGACCAAACCACCGCTTCACTCAGAATACATAACTTTGGATTCAACCCCACTTAACAAAGCACTCAGCGGAACTCTCATTATCAGTGCCCTCCTGGTCGCCGCGGGCTGCTCACGCTTTGAGAAGAATCCCTTTGCGCGGACGGACGCTGACTTTGCCCGGCCCGCCCCGCGCGAACGGCTTCGGTCCGTCCAGCCAGCCGATTTCCCGCGCGTCCCCAACGCCGTCCTGCAACCCGATGACCGCACCGATCCCGTCGCCTCCACCACGAACGCCGTTACCAACCGATTCGCCGGGCTCGAAAAAACTGGGATTGCGTTGGAAACGGTTAGGGCCAGTGCGCTAGAAAACAACTTGGACCTGCGCGTGGCCTTTGTAGATCCCGCGATCGCGGCCCAGCGTGTCTCCGAAGAGGATGCCCGATTCAATGCCGCCTTTACAACCCGCGCTAACTGGTTCAAGATCGATGATGCTACCGCTTCGACACTCGCCTCTGCCCAGTCTGAGTTTAGATCAATCGAGCCCGGAGTCCGGATACCCACGCGCACCGGCGGCACCGTAATTGTAAGTCTTCCCGTGGCCAAGCAGGAGACCGACAATCAGTTCGCAACACTGAACCCCTCCTACACCAGCGACCTTGAGATGTCAATCTCCCACAATCTGCTCCGCAACGCGGGCCGCAGCGCGAACACCTCGGCGCTGCGCATCGCCGGTTACAACCAGCAAATCAGCGAAGCGCAGACCAAGCTCGAAGTAATACGCCAGTTGGCGGCCGTCGACCGAGCCTATTGGCGGCTCTACCAAGCCCGCGCTGAACTCGATGTAAGATTACAACAGTACGAACTCTCGGTTGCTCAGCGCGACCGCGCCGCCCGCCGCGTCACCGCCGGCGCCTCCGCCGAGATCGAAGTAACCCGCGCTGAGGCGGGCATCGCCGACCGTCTGGAAGCGATTCTCGCAACGCAGAACATTCTTCGCCTGCAACAGCGCGAGCTCAAGCGCATCGCCAACATCCCCGATCTCGGGGTCGAAACCACCACGCTCATCGAAACTATCACGCTCCCCAATCCGATCGAATACGTGGTTGACCCCACCCTCGCGACCAACGCCGCGGTCGCCAACCGGATGGAGATGCTCGCGCTGGAGCTACAACTCGCAAGCGATGCCGTAACTCTCGGCCTCCAACGCAATAGGGCGCTCCCGCTGCTTACACTCGATTACACCTACCGTGTGAATGGTCTGGGCGGCAGCATGCAAGATAGCTTCCGTACCCTTAATCGTAATAAATTCGCCGACTGGGAACTCGGGCTTAACTTTGAGCTACCCCTGGACAACGAAGAGGCCCGCGCCCGAATCCGCCAGGCGCTTCTCACCCGCATCCAGCGCCTCTCAAGCCAGCAAGCACGCGAGCAGTCCATCCGCCAGGAGACGCTCAACGCAATTGATTCAATCGAAGGCACCTGGCAGCGCATCCTCGCCGCCCGCCAATCCGTAATATTAAACACCCGCGCACTCCAAGCCGAGCAGCGTCAGTTTGATGTCGGCCGTTCTACCTCCACCGATGTCCTTGATGCAGCCACCCGCGTCGCCGATGCGCAGTCCGCTGAAATCCGCGCGCTCACAGATCACCAGATAAGCCAGGTTGATTTAGCCTTTGCCACGGGCACCCTGCTGGGCGCCGCGAAGGTCGATTGGTCCCCCACCCCACCCCCCGACCTCTCTCAATCAGACCCAGCCGAAGCAGACTCCCACCGCTAGGCACCCCCCCAAATCCGCCTCTCTCCGGCGTAAGCCAGGCGAACCAAAGCCCGCGCAAGCCCGAGGCCTGACTGCCTCGCCCCTTCAAGCCGGTCACGCGCCCCGCTCTAACTACTTAACTTCACTCGCCGCCGCTGTTCCGTCACGCTTGCGAACTTCCAACGCCGCCAGCTCGCCGAGAATGGCATCCGCCTCCGCCAAATGGCCCGCCGCTCGTTCTACGCCCACTCGCACCTTAAGCAACATTGACTCCACCTCAAGCGTCTCGTAAGACTCCGCGTCAAAACGCTTTAACTGCTCAACCCGCGCCCTCGCTGTTGCCACCAATGCACGCACCACCTCCTCATTCCCCGCCGGTATTTCCACCCGCTCGATAAGGGTCAACGCTCGCCGTACCGCATGAGATAGATATCTTAACTCATCAGGGGCCACCTTCACCAGCCGCTCCGCTGCCTCCGCCGCTGCACGTACGTGTGCTTCCGCTTCAGCACGCCGCTCGGTCATCGCCAAAAGCCAACCCGCATGAGTGTGCGCAGTTTGAAGCGACCATAAGGCCGCCGATAGATGGCCGGGGCGAACTTCCAGTTGCTTTGCCATCATGATCTGCTTGTTGATAAACGCAAGGGCCGCCTCGAAGTTTCCGACCGTCCACTCGTCGTTGGCCATCCGACCGTAGCTCCAACCGAGGTCGTCCAGCAGCACGGGGTCGTTCGCGCCAGCCCGAACCAGCCCCTCTTGAATTTCCAATGCAGCCCGGTAACGCGCCGACTGACTTTCCTGGCGGCCCTCGCTCGCTTCAACGTCCCCTAGCCGAATCATCGCCAGAGACTTTCGGTGTGCGTAATGAATCGACGCAGGAACCTCGTCAGCGAGCGAATTCAAAATCTCTAGCGACTTCTCTCGCAGCCCCCGCACCGGCCGCAGGTTGTTCGCCTCAAAATATAAGTCCCCCTTTACATCCCAGAGCCGGGCCAAAAGGTACCGTGCATCGCGGTCACTCGGACGCGCTTGCACTAACTCTTCCGTTACGGGGAGATAAGTGTCTACAAGCTTTCGCCGAATCGGCGTACTCCCCCGGCGCGTCTCCATAAAGTCCAGGGCCTGCACCGCCGCGTTCGTCATGCGCGAAGCCGCCAGCAGCTGCCGCTCGTGTTGCCGAAACGTCAGCAAACCCCACGCGCCCGACGCAACCACAACACTTACAACCGCCGCCGCCATCGCCGGCCGCCGCCGCACAGCGCGCCGTACCGCCGCGAACATCGTGTCCGGCCGCGCAGTCACCTGCTCACCCCCCAGCACCCGCCGCAAATCATCCGCAAACTGCGCCACCGTAATATATCGGTCGGCCGTGTTCTTCGCGATCGCTTTCAGGATCACAGAGTTCAGGTCACCCCCGCACAACTTGTTGATCCGCAGAGGCCGCACCGGCTCGGCTCTTTCGATCCGGCCAATCGCCTCGACAACCGTCACCCCCGCCAATATAACCGGCGGCCTTCCGCACACCAGTTCGTAGAGCACGGCCCCTAGTGAATAAACATCGCTCGGTGCGGCGGCTCGTCCCACCAACTGCTCCGGACTGATGTAATCTAATGATCCCACCATCGTGTGGACGCCCGTCCCCGCCACCCCGAGCCAGCGCCCTACCCCAAAGTCCACCACTTTAAGCAGCCCCGTCCGATCAACCAAAAGATTTGCAGGCTTAAGGTCCCGATGAAGAACTCCAGCCGCATGAGCATGCACCACAGCCTCACACGCCTGCAGCACCAGCTTCACTCGGTCGCGCACGTTAAGCGACTGCCCCTCCGCGTACGCCCTCACACTCAGCGCGCCAGGCACCAACTCCATCACAATGTAGGGTAACCTGCTCGCCAGGTCGATCCCACGCTCATAAACCTGCGCGATCCCCGGGTGACGCAACGCCGCCATAAACTCCGATTCGCGTTCAAACCGCCGTCGAGGCAGCGGTGAATCGATTCGCAGCACCTTCACCGCGACTTCGCGGCTCGGCTCCCGTTGCTGCGCTAAGTAAACCACCCCACTCGCTCCCATCCCCAACACACCCGTCACAATATAAGGCCCGATGCGATCTGGCACCGGCCCCAGAGAATCCTCATCCGCATCCAGCTCACCCAAACCCTCCCCTCCCGTCTCCTCACCCAGCGGCCTATCAAGTCGCGAATCCATCGAATCTCGCACAAGAAGCGAGTTAAGAGATTTACGCAGCCCCTCCCGACCCTCGCACGCGGCATCCAAAACCGCCGACCGCGCCTCCGGCGGCAGGCCCGTCAGGAGAATGAACAGCTCTTTTAGAAACGCCGCATCTTCGGCGGATCCGGTCCCGAGCGAATCAGCGATCTGGGATGACCCATCATCCACGCCTCCGCCAGCGCTCGCCGCGCCAGATGCAGGCGGATATCCACTCACCGCCCGCTTTCCCGCGTCGGGTTGGTCACCGTCCGTGCTTTCTATGAATACCCGTTGCACATACATACACACGTTCGTGCGCCCACTACACCATCATGTAAATCAAAAATCTCCACAACTCCGGTCGCGCAAAGACCGCGAACCGATAGTCCGCCTCGGCGTCCGCCGTCCGAAAACCAGTCATTCAGCTTCACTCCGCTTTCTCTCCCGATCCATTCTCTCTGAGAGCCACGCCCTCGCAAATCGCCAGTCCCGCTCCGCAGTGGGCATGCTCATACCCATGAGTGTCGCAGTATGCTCCATCGAAAGCCCCGCGAAGAATCGTAACTCCACCACCCGCGCCGCCCGCGCATCCACCAGCACTAGCGCGTTCAGTGCCTCATCCAAAGCGACCAAGCTGTCTCCCTCCCCCTTCCCGTTCTTTTCAAGCGGCTTGCCCGAAGCATGACCCGCAACTTTCTCTTGATACCGACAACGCACCAACCGCCGCCGAACCCTGTCAACAAGCACCGACCGGATTGCCGCGGCAAGCGTCGCCACCGCACGCTCCTCGCTCACAACCTCGTCATTTGGGCTCTCAGAACTTCCTCGTCCATCGTCATGCGCACGGCCCTTGGCAGAGCCTTTTGACCGTCCGTTGCTGGCCTCAGCCGTCCGGTCGCCCTCCACCGTCAGCGCCCGCCGACGAGATTCCAATATTCGCACAAACGCCTCATGGAGCACATCCGTCGCCTGAAATGTTGGCCCGCGCGGGATGGAAGCCAGCCTGGCCGCGGCCAAATCACGAAGTGCCGCATACGCCGACCGCCAGTGATCCGCTTGGGGCATCCGCGCCTCGCCCGGCTCGTTACGCGGCGTGCCTAAATGCAAGTATTCATCAGGCGATCCATCAGTCACTGAGAAAAATAGTACCCCCATGCCCTCCCGCGTGCAGAAATTGCAGAAGCCACAAAAATTCGTGATGGCAAATGGCGGCCGTCACCGTGATTGAAGTGGAGGCAGGCAAAACCGCGGCTGGGAGGGCGGATGCCAGTTGCCTGAAATAGAGTGACGGAGCAGGCGAAAATCATCACGCTTTTGGTACGTACGACTACGCGCGATAGTGATCTGACAACAGTATATTAATTTATAATTTTCTAGCACCTAGCCGCTTGACGCGGTAGAGACTGTCGAAGCAAAAGAGCGCGGAGAAACACCGCGCTCTCTTTTAAACTCAAAGAGTTCCCGAGAAAATTCCGTCTCCCCC
>Ga0163144_10002821_pt1 | contig 39756 bp, 43 predicted proteins | sample OliLak19BULKMAT1_FD_123175 | JGI IMG/M metagenome (GOLD analysis project Ga0163144, IMG submission 123175) | Freshwater microbial mat bacterial communities from Lake Vanda, McMurdo Dry Valleys, Antarctica - Oligotrophic Lake LV.19.BULKMAT1 | ecosystem: Environmental > Aquatic > Freshwater >...
AACGCATTGAGCAGGTCTTTGTAAATCTCGTGTCTAATATCGTGAAGTACGCGCCGAAGACGGAAGCTAAGATTAGCGCCCGCCTGACGGCTGACTCTGCTGTGATCCAAGTCGAAGACCACGGACCCGGCATCGCACCCGATAATCAGACTCGTCTATTTGACAGTTTCGAGCGTGCAGCTCCGAGAGGAGTCAGCGGACTGGGGCTTGGCCTCTATATCGTTAAGCGAATCATTGACAGGCACGGTGGAGATATCCAGATTCAAAGTCGTTTGGGACAGGGGACATGTTTCAACATTTCCCTTCCTTTGACTGAGAGAATTTAACAATGGGCGGTTCGGATAAACGCATATTGATAGTGGAAGATACGGCAGACATCCGATTTCTTTTGAAGAGCCTTTTCGAAACCGAAGGATTTGCCGTCGACCAAGCAGCAAACGGCCAAGAAGCGCTCGAAGTTTTGTACAGCGCCGATCCTCTCCCCGCTCTCATCCTGCTCGATCTCATGATGCCCGTGATGGATGGCTATGAATTTAGAATTAAGCAAGAAGCAGAGCCCCGTTTGGCCGGGATTCCTGTCGTCGTTATGACGGCCGATGGCGACATCAGCGCACGCCGCAGTTCAATCCGCGCCCGTGAGTACTTGAAAAAGCCCGTTGATATCAATCGATTGCTCTCCATAGCGCGAAGCGCCTGCCTTTAGCGTCGATAATCCGCCATAATTAAACCCTATGAATAACCTAGCCCCGATTTTTGTCTGTGCCTTGGTGTGCGCCGTTTCGCTCTACGCCGCAACAGCAGAAGAGACCAAAGCGTTGGATGAAACGCTTTCGATTCTCATCTCTCCAGAACAACGCAAACAGATTCTCGACAAAGACCCTAAGGCTAAAGAAGCCGACGATTTTGCTCTCCAAGTCGGTGGCAACGCCGCCAATCAGCAAAAGATTTACGAACTCGCCGCTAAAGTGATGGCCGATCTCGCTAAGAACGGGAACTCTGATCCCGACCAGATGATGAAGATCTTAGAGAAGGCGGGTAAAGACCCCGAGGCCTTCGCCAACACATTCTCTCCGGAGCAAAAGAAAATGCTTCAAGAGCTAGCTGCTGAAATCGAAAAGTCCAAACCAACCAAGCCTGTTCACTAAAACCAGTTAAAAAAAAGGGCCACCCTCTTTCGAAAAAGAGAGCGGCCCAAAACAATGTTATTTCCTACCTAATCGCTTACGGGAGCGGGTGCGGACCTTCTGGAGTTACGACATCCTTTGCAGGTGCAACGTAGTTCTCAGTCAGGATCTCATAGTTAAACGCGAACGTTTGCTGAGATTTTTTCTGCGGACGGCTTGCTGGATCTTTCACCACTTCGGTGACTTCGAGCAATTCCGGTTCAGACGGCGCTCCACCTGGAGCAGCCGACTCTAGAGCTGCGCCCGAGAAGTCCATTGTGTTACGCGATTTGTTTAATGGCGCACGCTGCACAGACAGATTTCCTTGCTGCAGATCTTTTAAGAATGCGCAGGAGAAGCCGTTTGCTTTAGCGTCGGTTGCCAATTGTCCGTTTGGCTCGTTGATGCAAGCAGCAGCCTTTTTACGAGCTTCGCGTTGCAATTTAGCCGTGGTTTTTTCCGTCACTGCAGACGTAGGATCCGTCACAGCAACTTGGATTTCGCCAGCCGTCTTGTTCACGCCGAAACGGGATTGGAACGTTTTTACATCTTTGTAGAACGCTTCAAACTCGGGCGAGTTCATCGTGATTTGACGAGATGCAAAGTAGTACGGTTCGAAGTCTTCCAACTTGCAACCGTCTTTCACTTTGTTTTCGCAAATATCGAGATACTTGGTTGGCACACCTTGAGCATCGAATTCGACAGGTGTGAATGCACCGTCGTGGCGCTGTCCGCCAGAGCCTTCGTGTTCAATATAGCCATTGGTTTCGCCGAGAGTTTTACCCACGTATAGTTTGCCGATTTCCGTAACAAGATCCGTCGTCGCAGCGTTCACTGCGTTGGTCGCGTCTGCTGAAGTTTTTTGGCATCCAATCGAGAGAGTAACAGACGAAGTTGCGTAATCCGCTGGGGCGCTAGCAGTCGTTGTGACAGCGTAGCTGCTTTCCACTGGACCCTTTTCGGTGTTCTTCGAATCCACTTTATCCGACGCTTCTGCATAAATGCGAAAGGTGAATGGAGTGGTCAAAGTCGCAATCGGTGCTTCGCCTGGCTTGTAAGGTGCGCCTGGAATGGGCTGGTACACAGGAGGATAAGCAAGCGAGTGGCCTTTGAAGAACGCGTTTGCGAATTTCAAATCTTTGGCATCAGCAGCGAACTGGCTGTCTGGACCCGTGGCCTGAGTGCGCGCGCGATCGAGAATCTGGTTGTCGATTTCGCGTTGCGTAGCTGCGGTCACACCGTAGCTAAAACCAATGCTGATTTGCACAGCATCTTTTGCGCTGTCGGTTTTCAGACTCTGGACCTTGCGAGCCAAGCCTTCCACCCAACCTAAATCCGAACTGCGAACGCCGATAGTTTGGCTAGCAGAGAAGATATCTGCCACGACATCGGTCATGCCAATTTCTTTACCGGTGCAGGAGTTGATACGCTTAGCGACTTTAGGTTTCGCTTCTTCCACTGCAGGTGCCACTCCACCGACTTTGCGGGGATTTGGAGAGTAAGCGTTGTACATGTTTGGTTGTTGAATGTAAGCGCCGTCCGCGCGATTCACATTGCCAACTTCATTCCAGAACGTGCGCAATACATCTTCAGTGAGTTTTGGTTCTGCTTTTTGCTTTTCCGTAACGTGCTTGGAGATCGAGTTCCAAGTTGCTTCGCGTGCTTTACCGATAGCACCGATTGCATCCGTCGATTTTTCTTTGCAGTTAACAGAGTAAGTCACAAAAACTTGCGCGAAATCATAAGCGCGCGAGTCCGTGCCCGTACCGTAATAAGTTTGATAACCCTTTCGTGGATCTGGTTTCTGGTCCGCGGCCGTAACGACCTGCGTGGGCAGAGCAAAAGCAGCGGCAAGCGCGCTCACTCTGAACCAAGTGTTTGCTGGATTCATTTTGTAGTCCTCTATGTTTTTTGAACGGAAGAATTCCAGTCAACGTAGAAACTAAAACTCCCCCACCCTTAATTCCTCCTCAGCTAACGAAGTGCGTAATGGCGGTCAATACAGATTTGTTGCAGTGCGCGATTTGAGCGAGAGAAATCTCAAGACTCAGCGAGTCAATTTACATTCAAGGAGTTTTAAAAGAGAATAACTATTCCCCCGATTCAAAAATTACAAAAGGCAAACACTTGAAACTATTTCTGGTAGTGGCTTTTTCGTTTTTCATTTCCCAACCCGCTTTATCGTCGATAAAACCAAGCATCATCAACGGCACGCTGGCAAAAACCAGCGAGCATTCGCAAGTAGTTGCACTACAGGATGATACCGGCGGCTTTTGCAGCGCTACTATTGTAGGACCCAAGACGATCATCACGGCCGCGCATTGCGTGCCAGAAGACTCATCCACTGAAGTTACGTTCGATTATCTCGGTAAAAATTACATAGTCACGCTCACCGGCAATCCTTTGTTCGGGCCGAGATCCGATCAGGACTTCGATATTGCCGTTGGAGTGACGAACAAAGAAATAAAACGTGCCAAGCCAATGAACATTGGCGGCACCGCGAAAAAGGGAGACGACTTAGAGCTCGTAGGCTTTGGCTGCCACGAGGCCTATCCGAGCAAGACTTGGGACGATCAAAAACGTAAAGCCACAGTGGCGGTGACTGGCTTCTCCTATCCCAACGTCATTACCGATTCGCCAGATGAAGTGGTGGTGTGCGATGGAGACTCGGGGGGCGCGGCGTTTCTAACCGTGGGCGGCAAGACCAAGTTGAACGCCGTAATCACTCAGTCGGACAACATCTCTGAAAGTTGGAGCTGCCGCTTGGACGCAGAAGAAAACGACGAGTTCATTAAAAAAATGGCCAAAGACAAGAAACTCAAAATCTGCGGCATCACCGAAGAATGCTAGTGCTGCAGAACTCTGCGCAAGAAAAGCTGAAATCTCCAAGCGCACCCACCGAGATAAGGTTTGTGAACCAGAATTTTATCTTTCAAACGTTGGATGCGGCCCCAAACCGCATCCAACGTTTGATTAGACAAAACATGTCCCAGCCGTTCTCGAAACGCTTGGGACTCTAGTAGCAAAATCCTTCGTAGCAACAGTTCGTCCTCTAAAATCCCGTAAGGGAAATCCCGTGCCACAAATTCAGAGAGGGGGTGGCTATTGCCATGGTCAATCGCAACTACGAATCCGCCCGGCCTTACCAACCAATTGCCCGAATTGCGATCGCGGTTGCCCAAAATTAAATCGATTAACCGCATTCGCCCTTCCCGATGGCGCGGAGACTTCACACTGAGCGCTTTGCGTCCGTGCACGAAATACTGCATCGAGCCCAAGCCAAATTCCGGATGCAAAACAAGCACGGTGATCGGAACCACGTCCAACGCTAAAAGCTCGTCGAGCCAATAAGCCGCTTGCTCGTATTCGGCGTCGCCGCAAATATTTGACGAAGCGCGCTTGAACACCCCAGAGATAGCACGCGAGTAATACACTCGCCGCGCCGTCGCTCCTCCGCGCCCGCCCAAAAACTCTCCACCAGTCACCGGTTGGATCGATAGAAAGCTCTGAAAATTCCGCGTCAGTTCCAATGCCTCGCCAAAATCCCCAGCCTCTCGCAGCGTCCAAATCGCCTCTTGCACCCGATGCGAAACTAAATAGCTCTCCGCCAGTTTTCTCAATGCATCCGGTGTTCTCCCCTGCTCTGTCGCGACTGACTCAAGCGCTTCAAAATCAACGGCAACTGCGGCGTCGATATCTGCGGATAAATCCACGTGGGGCAACCGCGCGAAGAGCGCGGAGGAAAAGAGAATCGAGAGAATTAAAATAAAACGATTCATTCCCAATCCATTAATAGACTGCTTCGGGCCTCGCAACGAAGGCTAGTACCTGTCCGGGACAGGTAACCTGAGATTGCTTGGTCGCTTTGCTTCTCGCAACGACAAAAAGTACACCCGCTACCTTTTCGGCCGGAAAGTAGATGGGCACCTTTTAGAGAAACGGCGGTAGAGGGCATTCGAGGGTGGCGGCTACTGTGCGCAAGATTTCTTTTTCTTTGTCCGTGGCTTTGCCGTCGGCTTTTACGACTTCGACCAAAAGACTCATCGTCACTTCTTTGATCTCGGGAGAAGTTTGCGCCAGCACTTTGAGAAGCTGGGGCATCGCTTCTGCCGCTACTTGTGGCAAGCGCTCGGGAATATAGCCCGGCAGGTTGGCGTGATCTAAGCCTCTGCGAAAGGCATCGTAACAAGCTTGCTCGTCGCTACTGGTTTCCATCGCCATGATTGCTGCGAGGGAAAAAAGCTGCGAGCGGACTTGGCTTAAACTCGCGTGGCTCACTTTGCGTTTTTGGTTAGGCGTAGCGAGACTGCGCTGCAATATAGACAAGATGCTGGCTTCGAAGGTCGTCGTTTGACCATCCATGTGGACGATGTCGTTACACAACTCCGAAAACGCTTTTCGATCGGCAGCACTTAGGCGCTGAATCGCAGGCATGCAGATATTTGCAACGGGAAACCAGCTCTTTTCGCCCATGTCTCTCAAACGTTGGTGCGCGTCTTTCAAAGCTTCCGATGGAAATTCCGCAGCCAGTCCGCTTAATGCCGCGGGCAACGCCGAGTGCTCCACATTGAGCAGTGCCACCATCAAAAGTTTTGCACCTGGTGGGACGGCGGAGAGTTTATGGATAAGCGCCGGCATACCGTCGAGAAGTTCTTTGGCATAGGCCACTTGATCCCAGGCCGTTCTGCCGATGCTATCTAAAACGCGGCCGCTCGGGTGATTCGCCATCTTCTGCAATGGCGGCGCGCTCGGAGCAGCTTTTATTTTATCTTTTTCAAACACCTGTTCCCAGTTCGGCAAAATGCGCGAGAGGCGCTTGGGCAGCGGTGGATGCGTTTCAAAGAACGGCATGAAGAAACCAACACCGTCTGCAAAAAAGAAATGACTGAATTGCTCTCTACTCGTCGATCCCAGTACAGAACCACTGCCCTGGTGAATTTTTGCCAGCGCACCGGCAATGCCCTGAGGATTGCGAGTGAACTGCACCGCCGAAGCATCGGCCAAGTATTCGCGCGTGCGACTGAGTGAGGCTTTGATTAACCGCCCAAAAAATACGCCGATGTAGCCAATGACAATGAGCAGGACGCCAACGACGACGACCGCTATTAAAACTGCAGCGGCGTTATCTCTCTTACCATCCGACGAAGATCGCGATCGCGGACGCGAGTGTCCCAACACGCGCACTGCCCAATAGCCCGTCAGTCCAATCACCAAAATCCCGTGGAGCATGCCCAACATGCGGATATTGGCCCGCATATCGCCGTTAAAAATATGACTGAATTCGTGAGCGACGACGCCTTGCAATTCATCTCGCGTTAGCTCGTTCAGGCAACCTTGCGAAACGCAAATCGCGGCTTCGGAGGGCGCGTAGCCAGCGGCAAACGCATTAATACCCGATTCGTGATCCATCACCCATATCGACGGTACATTCGTACCCGACGCTATCGACATTTCCTCGACGACATTCACCAAGCGCTTCTCTTGTGGGTCGGTGGTGTCCGTCTCAATGCGACGACCGCCAAGGGCTTTAGCAACGTACCCTCCACCACCCAGGCGCAAAGCCGAGGTCTTAAACAAGGAACCCAGGAAAATAATCGCAAGCGTAATCAACGTGGCGAGCGAGCAAGTGAGTATTACTTTCTCAGCATGCGTGGGCTCACCCGATGGGTAGTTATTATCGAAGTTTCCGTAAGTGCTGTATTCGGTGTTTTGGGCTGCGTAGATTTCATATCCCACCCACGCGGCCAGGTTCACTGCAACGACGATAGCCACGACGGCCAAGAGGAAGACCCCCCAAAGGACCTTACTCTCCGTACGAGCCTGTTTCTGTTGCTCGAAAAAGTTCATGGCTAACTTCCGCAGAGTTAGAAACTGTTAGAAACTGACTTTTACGTTTTCGCGTTGAGCGCTTTCCGTAATTTCCCACAGCGCTGCTGGCGTAAAGCCGAACATTCCCGATACCGTATTGGCCGGAAAGCTTTCACGTGTGGTGTTGTAGGACTGCACGCTGTCATTGTACGCCTGGCGCGCAAATGCGATTTTATTCTCAGTGGAAGTCAGTTCTTCCATCACCGAGAGCATGTTCTGATTGGCTTTGAGGTCTGGATAACTTTCGGTGACTACCATTAAGCGGCTCAATGCACCCGAGAGTCCGCTCTCTGCATTAATAAGGGAATTCATCGCACCCGAATCTGCAGGATTCGCCGATGCTTGTTTGCTCGCTTGAAAAGCTTGGTTACGGGCTGCGATCACAGCCTCGAGCGTTTCACGCTCGTGTTTCAAATAGCCCTTCGCCGTTTCAACCAAGTTAGGGATCAAATCGTACCGACGTTTCAATTGAACATCGATCTGCGAAAAGGCGTTCTTGAACTGGTTCCGTAACGCCACTAGGCGGTTGTAGATTCCCATCAGCCAAAGGCCCATGACTACGGCTACAAAAACCAGAACACCTAAAACGATCAATAAAGCTGCCATCGGCTCTCCTGAGGCGAAAAAAGAAGGGGAAATCAGCTACGTACGCGATTTCCCCTGACAAAAATGGTGGACCCGACGTGGATCGAACACGCGACCTCTTGAATGCCATTCAAGCGCTCTCCCAGCTGAGCTACGAGCCCATAAATATCTGAATTCTGGGACTAATATTGCTAGCAGAGGGGGTTTTTACTGGCAAACGATATTGAAGACGAAATTTACGCAGCTCATTAATTATTGCTTGAGTTCCCTTATCCTTGGGCTACGGTGAACTTGTGGTTCTGTTTTGGAACTGGTTCCGAAGCGGCCAAAGATTTCAGGGTTTTCCCTAAAAAGGGATCACAGTTCGGGGGACAGAAGGCACCGCGGGAGGAAGTGGTTAGAGTTCAAACTCAGTGGAACTCCCAGTATGTGCCAACATTTAAGGCTTCCGAGAGCTTAGACTCTCGGAAGCCTCTTGACCGGGGAAAGCTCCCACTCCGGACTCACCTTCCTCCAGTACAATTCACCTACTAGTTCTCTTGGAAACTCTCTTTCGTACTTCTGGCATTCCCGTTTAATAGCGCGCAGGAAATCCTCGTGCGTGACGTTACTAGCCTGCTTAGCCGCCGCTGTAGCCGCTGCTTCGCGAATGCAGTTGCGCACGCTGCCGCCCGACATTGCGAACTGGCTCAGGTGCTTAAAATCCACACTCTCCGCCAGCGGCATCTTACCCGGCACATTGGCGCGCCAGATTTTCTCGCGCAGTTCGGGGGTCGGCTGTTGAAAGGTGATTGAAAAAGAAAAACGCCGCAGGAACGCCGAATCTAAATTTTTAAAATGGTTGGTACTGATGACTGAAATGCCGTTAAAGGCTTCGAGTTCCTGTAAGAGGAAATTCACTTCTAAATTGCCATAGCGATCTTGCGCCGAGCCGCCGCCGGAACTTCGAGCACCAAATAGCGCATCGCCCTCGTCAAAAAGCAGCACGCCATTCACACCGCTCGCAGCTTCAAACACCGCGCGCAGATTCTTCTCCGTCTCTCCGACCCACTTACTAAACACACTACTCAAATCAATTTGATACAGCGGGCGCTTGAGCGTGTGCGCGATCACTTCAGCTGCCATCGTCTTGCCCGTGCCGCTCTCGCCATGAAATAGCACCGTGATGCCGTGGCCACGTGAATGTTTTTCTTTAAATCCCCATTCCTCCTCGCAAAACTCTTTGGTTCGCATGAAATCCAAAGCCTCGCGAAATTTCGCGGCAGTCACTGGACCCAGCACCAAGTGATCGGCGCCGTACTTAGGTTCTACTTTGCGCGCGAATCGTCGGAGGCGGCTATCGTCGGCGCCTTTGGTATTTGGCAATGCCGCATCGGTATCGCAATCAATCCACCGCCCGCGTCCGTAGACATCGGGCAATTCAAAATGGTGAATGGATTTGGAAAACAAGAACACCAGCTGCTTCTGCGGAAACTTCATCAGCCACTGCTTACAAAGACCCGCAACTTCCTCGGTGTCTTGCTTGTGATAACCATCGAGAACCAACACCGGATTTGCACTCGCCTCAAGCGCCATCACTTGATCGAGATTGCGCAATTCATCAACGAGAACAAAGTCCGCCGCTAGCTCCTGCGCCAATCCCGCGCAGCGATCCAGCGCAAGCCCACACAGCACTCCCCAGCGATGACCGGCAAATACACTTTTAAAAGAGCTGTCCAAAATCTTGTGACCTCCGTACTCACTACTCAGTAGAGCAAGGGCCATGCCGCCGATTTTGAGCTCAAAACGACGGCAAAACACTCTTCATTCTCAGCGCGGAGACGTCAGTTTTGAGATGCGCTATACTGGAAAACAACTAAACCACTCCCCTCTGACGCATAAAGTCTATGACTCTTCACAGCCTTCGATTTCGCATTGCTCGATTGATTCTTGCGCTTACGGCCGTCGTGTTCATATCGAGTTGCGGCTACGTCCCCGACAGCTGGCTGTCGTATCTGCCTGTTAGTGTCGCTGCCTGCGACAAACCGCTTTCCGCCGAAATCCGCATGGTGGCGCCGCATTGGGGACCTCCCCGCGCGGACATGGACGTGGTGTGGGAAGTCATCGCCACAGGATGCACCGGCCGGTTTCGCCTAGTGGAATACCCGCAGGCACAGCCCTTCCGTGCCTTTAGTCATTACTCAAAAGTTTATGGCAGCGTGAGACGCATTGAAGAACGAGTCACCGTTCAGTCCATCGATTGGCGAGGCAACGTACTCGACGAAGCAGTAGCCGTGGCCGATCCGTTTACCACTTCGCCTGAAGCAGGCCGCTTTGTCTCTCCTCCCACCGAGGCGCGCGCGGAAAGCGTTCGCCCACGGGACGATCGCATGGGCTGTCGGATTGAAAAGCAGGGCGCGATTTCACCGAGTGGCAACGAAGTGCAGTTTCAGTTAATCGCCGACGGTGATGTCCTTGGTGCCAACGTCAATGGCTACACCGTGCAACCGGGCGCCAATTTCACCGTGCCTGCAAATGAGTACAAGGTATTCCGCGCAATCGGCAGCGTGTATGGCAAGAGCGGCCACGCTGTTTGCCAATCCTATTTCGTTGCACCTCGCTGCACGATTAGCCTGGTAGAAAACTCTTTTGATCTTGTGCGCAAGAAACTCACAGCACTCGGCCGCGTCGATAAAATCATCTGGGATGGCACCCAACGCCAATTACCTGCGGGAACCGACTCGGTAACTATCGACGAGATCCCTACCCGCGTAGGAACCATGGAAACCGAAGCCATGGTCTACGGGCCCGAGGGGGACGAAGGCACTTGTAAGATGGAATTCGCCATTCCTGATCCCGAACAAAAGATTCAGCCGATTAGAGCCATTGCATCGAGTACCTGGAACGATGCCTTCCCCAAGAAGGCAATCGACGGTACCACCCAGCAGGGTTGGATTGCGGAGACCAAAGGTAATGGTTGGATTCGAGTGGATTTGGGGCGTTTATTTAAGTTGTCCCGGCTGCGACTCTGTATCGATCAATCCAAAGCCGGCCTGACGAAACACGAAGTTTTTGTTGGGCAAAAAGAAGGCGAATTGCACAAGGTCGCAAATTTCACCGACGTCACCAACGCCGGTCAGTGGCTTGAGAAGTTAGTCGACGAAAAGGATGTTCGCTTTGTAGAAGTGCGGACTCTGGAATCGAATTCGCAAGTAAGCTGGCGCGAAATAGAACTCTATCAGTGCACTACATTCCGCCGGTGCGACCCCGCGGTCGCCCGGAACATGCATTAAAACCTACCTTAGTTGATCGCAGCTTCCTTGAAATCTCCGCGCATGGAAGAAATCTGATGGTGTTTTAATCGACGATAAAGCGTCGGGCGAGACACTCTTAAGTCACGCGCCATTTCATCCAGCGTTCCTGGATAACGAGACAGGCATTGCTCTAGAATCTCGCGCTCAAGCACATCGAGATAAAGCTCTAGGCCTTCGCGCATCACTTTGTCGTAATTTAAGATTGCGACTCCAGCGGAAGCTTCCGGCGAAAGTGTTGAGATTTGTGCACTAGCCCCTTGAGACGGTAAATACCGTACGCCTAGGTGCGAAACTTCGATGCGTTCTGAACCGCGAGATTTCAAGCACAGATACTCCACAGCATCTTGTAGCTCGCGCACATTACCGTCTTCCCAAGTGCGCATCACCAACAATTCGAGCACTGCGGGATCGTACGGCTTTGGATGGCCAGCAAAACGCAGAATAAAATGTTCGAATAACTGCGGGATATCGTCTTTGCGATCACGCACAGAAGGAATGTTCACCACGACCTGCGAAATCCGCGAGTAAAGATCTTTTCGGAACTTACCTGCTTCCACCATTTGTTTTAAATCACGGTTTGTCGCCGAGAGGATGCGAACGTCCGCTTTGCGCTTCACATCATCGCCCAAGCGATAATATTCCATTGAATCCAAGAACGTCAGGAACAGTGCTTGAGTTTCTAATGGCATTTCGCCAATTTCGTCTAAGAAAAGATCGCCGCCCTTGGCGAGTTCCACTAATCCACGCTTGTCGCTAATAGCGCCAGTGAAAGCGCCCTTCTTGTGACCAAAGAGAGAATCCTGGAACTGCTCGGTGTTCAGAGCCGCGCAATTGATTTGTTCAAACGGGCGCATCTCGCCGGTTAACCGACTTAAGACTTGGCTCGAGAACCGCGCAAACGGCGTTTTTCCCACTCCGGTTTCGCCGTAAAACAAAACGCGCAGGCCCGCTGCTTCTTCGACGAGCGCTTTGGCCTGCATTAAACGTGAATTCGTTCCGACAATCTCAGATTGCGATTCGACTTGCTCGTAGGCGCGTTGGTAAACGCGTTGGCGTTTAGCATCCGCAAAAACCTTGGAGACCTTCAAACGAAGCGTGTCGCCGTCGAAGGGCTTCTCAATATAATCATCTGCGCCCAATTTCATGCAGCGAACCACTGTGGGGATTTCGCGTGCGCCGGAAATCATGATGGCTGGCTTGTCTGGGTATTTCTTTTTGAAGGCTTGTAAGAAATCGAGACCGGAAGCTTTTTCGCCAAGGTTCACGTCAATTAACGCACCGTCGACTTCTTCGGTTTCTAGGTACGATTGCGCGATGGCGATCGAGGGAGCCAGGAGCAGTCGGTGCTCGCTTCCCAAAACTACTTTTATTGCCTCACGGAGCGTGAGCTCATCATCCAAAATAAGAACGTTCATCGCGCTTTCCTTTCGAAATAGGGGCACCTTGTATCAAAATTGATACTGTGGGCCAAGGGAAAACGCTAAAATTGCGTAATTCCAACTACTTACGCCAATTCTAACTATTACTTCTCGAGCCCATTAAATCGGCCGGTGGAGGGCTCTAAAGGCAGAACGTGTTCTGCTTCTCGCTGTCTTTTTAAAATTTCGGTCTGCGGAACTGAGTTCGCGGCGGCGGCGCCGGCATTAGCCGGAGTCGAAGCACGCGTTGGCGCGCTCGCTTGAGCAGTTTGTTGGCGGGCACGCGGCAACGATTGCAAACCCTTGACCGCCTTGCCTTCTGCTCCCATCGCCCAGTTCTGCGAAAACTCTCCCGACTGCGGGAGTGCGCCTATGAAAACGCTGTTTTGAAAATGCACGAGCGTGTCCATATCGCCATCGCCCACTGCAGTATCGATCAGCGTACAGTTTTGAAAATGCACGTTCTGAAAAACGCCGCGTTCAAAGCGGCAATCAATAAAAGTACAGCCGTGGAAAATCACGTCCGAGAAATTGCAGTCTGCAAAACTCACTTGGTAAAAATGATTTTGCTCAAATTGAACTTGGAGAAAGCTCACGCCTTCGAAGGCGACGTTGCGAAATCTTCGCTCTACCGACAGATCTTGTTGGCAGATTTGAAACCGCACGGTGGTTTCGGCTAGGTGCATGCCGTCCCTCCCTACTTCTAGAAGGCTTGGGGAAAAAGATTTAGCTAGGCTGGATTCCAACATAAGTACTCCTATCTCTCACGCTCGCGTGAGGTTTAACTGAACAAGCGGCTGACTCGACGCGATTTCTACTTTTAATCCGCGGACGAGATAATTTCCTTCGCTATCGGTGAGTCTTGAACCCGAGACGTTCAATTTATCGCCGATTAAAGCGGGTAAAGCATACATTTGCAGTTGTAGCTGTTCTTGCAACAGCGCCTGCTTGGAGAGTTCTCCGGCAAGAAGATCAGAGCCTTCTGCATACTGCTTGGTTTGAATCGCTAGGCGTTCTTCGCGGCCCTTAGAGAGTGGACGCGCCATCCGCTTTTCAAACGATCCGCTCTGGCGCAAGTAGCCCAGCGGAGAATAAATCTGATCTTGCGAAACTTCTTTTTTCTCCGATTTCTGCGACGAAGAATCAAAAAACCGCACTTCACCTGCACGGTAAATATCGCGCGAGGTTTGCTGGAAAGGGGTTTCGGAAACACACTTGTCTTTTTTCAAGTCGACTTGCTTAGCCTCGGCAAATTGATCCAGGCGCAGAAAATGAATTTCCGACGTAAAAGGTCTGGAGCAAATCAAAAAGCCATAGGGACCCGAAAGCTTCTGAATATGATCTAAGATCGGCGTGCCCACGACGTTAAATGCTGGCAGCACCTGGCTAAATGAGCCTTTGAATTTTGCGGTAAGGCCGGCTGAGTGACACACGCGGCGCAAGTAATCCTCTAAGGTAACTCCCTTAAAGAAGTCACTCTCAGTGATGCGATTCAAGGCGTGCATTGGATCGGTATAAACGAGCTCGTACTCGCCTGCTCCCTGCGATTGCACATCTACCAGATGGCCAGCAAAGATGCCGCGTTCGTAAACTTTGAGATTCGCTTTCGGCGAGAATTTATCTCCGCTGAGGGTGGCGTTTTCCTTGGGACCAAAAGCAACTCGGACCCGCAACTCGCTCGGCTCGTCGATAAAACTCTTAAAATCCGCTCGGACTACGTGTTTTTGGAACGATTCATTGTCGAGCGTTAATGTGTAGCTAGCTTTACTCATACTGCTTGCTCCATAAGGGCGGCTGCTTGTGTCTGTCGCTTGCCGCCATACCAAACCTCGAAAAGCGGAGTCTCCAGCAAACCCGTCGACTTCGTTTCCCAGTCCTTCGGTGCCGAGAGCAAGCGCTTACCGACGGGATCGATAAAGTGACGCATCAGATTCCAGGCTCCGTCAAAACCAAGTCTCTGGAGATTTTGACCGATAGCAGTGGCTTCATCTGGAGCGGTCGGTATCCACAGAGTACGAACCAGAACTCCACGCTCAATCTCGCCCTGCGCATTTGTTTTAAACGGCATCAGCGGCAGGAGCTCTTGTAAAAACTGAGCGGCGATTTTTCCGTAGGGCAAAGGCAGATTTACGGCCTTAGCTGCTTCTTCATGGAAAACTTTGTAATCCATCACGACGATATCTGCGCTTTGGGCAAACTCACGGGCCAAGCGCTGCCCTTCGTAGCCGCTTACTTTGAGAACCACCGGAATATGTGGATGTCTTGCGCGCGCCAGCTTGAGAGGTCCGCGGATTTCATTCCACACATGCGTCGGAGAAATAAAATTGAAGTTCTCGGCACCCTGTTCCAGCAACTCGTCTAGCACTCTTCCCAAGTCCAAGAATTCACCTTGGCGCTCAAACGAAGCTTCTGGAGTGTAGCAAAACGAACAACGCAAATGACAACCAGCTAGTACGATCATTCCGGCGCGTGCGTTGCCCTTTACATACTGCTCTTCGCCGCGATGAATTCCGTACCGGTGGATTTTCATAAAATCTCCATTCCGCCGTGTTGAGTAAGATCCTTCTCCAGAGTCTCCCAGAGATCTGTAATGACTAAATCTCCGTCTTCCGTGACGTAAATCCGACTCAGGATGCGAGGCTTCTCAGTCGTTGAGAGGGCCGCAGGCCCGCGGCAATCTCCGAGATTGCTTCGTCGCTGCGTTCCTCGCAAGGACTGGGAGCTGTCCCTATCCATTTTCCTGCTCCTGACTAACGCCTTCCGTTTTCTCTGCGTAGAAAGTGTCCTTGTGTTCGCGCACCGTGACTTTTCCCAGCGCCGCTTCAAAGGGAGCGGTGAAATCTTCGCACTCCGTGCCGACCGCGCCTAGTACTTCTAGATCGATGTCACCATCAGGAGAGATCTTAAAGACGATTTTTTTTACCATTGGCTCACCACCATTTCGGTTCCGTTTTCCGTTTCATGGCACTGCACTTCGTAGCCACGGTCCTTTGCGATTCCCAAAACTACTTGTTTGGCGTACTCGCGCCGCAGCGACTTGTGAAAGTCCTCTTGGTCGATACTGGAGACTTTAGGAAGCAACTCCCAATCGCCTACCACTTCGTAGCTGCCGTCGACACTTTGCTTAAAGCCAATGTCATACTTAGTCGAAGTGAGGATTTTAAAATCGGCGGTTTGAGATTCTTCGAAGAAGCCGCGTACTTCGACAGCGGCTCCGTTCTCGCCCTCTACGACGGTATGGCCCATCGCTTTGAGCGCCTTTTTTAACTGCGTCACGTTGGTGATCGCGGTCTTTACTTGGGTGAAATGCGACATCCGAGTCGTCCTCCTTCAGTCTTTTGTCCCAGTTTCCAAACCGCGGGCTTCTTGGCCGCATCAGGATCGACGGCACGGACTTCTACCGAGATCTGAAAACTCACTAACCCGCGGCAATTGGCCAAGAACTCTGCTAGGCGCTCAGGTGCCGCAGGCGCCGGGAGCAAGATACTCACCACTTGGCGGCGATCGCGACGATCACTTAGACGAAAGCCGCGCGCTGTGCTTAATTTAGTTCGAGGGTAGGGTCGGCCTCTCTGGACTGAGGCACCTGGAAAATAAACGTCCAGCAGCCGCCCTACCCCCTTCAACGAATCGGCATTGGCTAAAATGCCATGCCGATCCCTCGAAAACTTAATCAATTCCTCTGCAGTCAAAGTGTTTGCCGCGAAGCCGGAGCTTTGCAGATCCGAAACCATCCGGCGCTTGGAAGTTCCCAGCAGCGAAGTGCTTGCAGCTTCTTGGCACTCATGACTTGAAAACCTTTGTAAAACCTCGTCGATAGCTTGGACACAAGCGCGCGATGGCTGGTCTAAATCCAGCTGGAAATAGTCTGGTAGAAAATCAAAGAGCGAGGTGCCGTTAGTGGACATTGCCCACTCCTTCCTGCGCGACTACTGGGGTCTGAAGCACTAGCTCGTAACGCAGACCAATCTTGGCTTCGATCTGACGACGCATGCGAGACTTTTCAAGATCCGAGACAGGTTGAGAAATCGTGACGAACACCGTTTCTTTTTCCATATCAACGCTCAGCTGCGGAGCACCGGCTGCAGGAAACTCTGAAGCAATGAAGCTTTGGATTTCTTCCAGGCTCACTGCAGGAGATCCTTGGAACGCCATCAGCGCGTGCTTTTGAACCATTTGAAAACGGCGGTGGAATTCTAAATCCGATTCCTTCGCGACGACTTCGGAAATCGTTGCACCCAGGCTAGCTTCCGCGATCTTGGCCGATTTATCGGCGACAAACTTAATTTCTTCTGACGGGATGTCCGCGGGACTTACTGCGACTGCCAGAATCGGAGCCACCACCTGCACTTTAGCGCGGTAGGTGCCACACAGTGCTTGAGCAAACGGAATCACGATGCCACTTGCGGAAGGAAAGAACTGATCGGTCGATGCCGAGGAATCGGTCAAAAGCACTGCTTCAAGGGCAGCGGTGATCTCCCGGCGTGTATCGTCGGGAAATTTTAAAGTCACATGGTCCAAACTACCGGTGGCTCCTACTGGCAAATCTATTTCTTCCCAGTTTTCGCCCTTTAACGCGCCTAATTGATAGTCGGTGAGGATTTCAACGAGGCTGGCCTTTACCGTAAGCGCCTCTCCCGGAACCAACACAGCCTCCTCTACCAACGAGGCTTCAAACTTCCGATCGCCTGCGCGGAAACTCAGAACCGTTTGCGCAGCTAACACTTGTGCGGACTTCATCTTGGAATTGCTATTAAGAGTGAGCTCCACCACCGCAGCAGTCGCAGAACGTGGACGAAAACCATAAAGTGCTGGCGACAGGCGCAAAGTGCGAGCTAACAAACCGCGATACCGCTCTTCGGTCGATTCCAAGCACCGAGCCACTGCCTCGGCTAAAATTTTCATCGGATCGCCGGTAGGGATCTTGTCCCAGCCAGGAACTTTGCTGCGAAATGACCGCTGAATTTCTTCAAAATAGGTATTCATCGTGTTCCTTTACGGCCTCACCGTTAGCAAAACTTCTCCGGGATGACTGGTCTCTAAAACTTCGTAACGCACGCTTAGCTGGATCTCGCTTAGCTCCATGCGCTTTTTGCCGATTTCAATTTCCCGCACCGAGATGCGCGGTTCACATTTGGAGAGCACACCACTTAAGTGGCTTTCCAGTTCGGCAATCAGAGCGGAGTCTAGGACTCGAAACAAGAATTCGTTCACTTTGCTGCCGAACTCCGGGGCGAAAGTTCTTTCGCCAAGGCGTGTGAGGATGGCGGCGCGGATATTTTGCGCGATGCTATGCTCTAAGGTGGCTGGCACCCAGGGAGAGCTAGCTTGCGTGTTCCAAGCGGCGGTCCATCCGTTGCTGCCATTCACGAAACACTTTCTCCTTCAAAACTGCCGTCGGAGATCAATTCTGCTTCCACTGCAATTGCCATTGGATCGGCCTTTGAGTCAAAGCGTTCAGCAGAGTACCTATACCGACGTAGAAAGCCAGTGAACTGAAACGTTCCCATCCGAAATTCCAGGGCACTTACCGAGCGCGTGCTGGCTTGCACGGTCTGAGCGCCCTTGAAAAACGGCAGAACTTTTTTGACCACGTCTTTGCCACCTAAATCGACGTCAAAAACCAAATTAAAACTTAAAACCGCTGGTCCGCCCGAGCGGTAGCTGACGACCGGAGCCGCAGAACCGAGGACAGAATTGGTTTTATAATCGAGAGCATGATCCACGCGGTAGGTACCGGGGTTCATCTGGAAAGTAAGAGTTTCTCCAGTTTCGGTGTTTTTGATTTTTCCTAAACTGACATCCATCTTGTACTACCTCACCAGGTGACGCCTTCGTGTGCGAAAACTAAATGGTCCATTGTTAAATCACTTGAATCCAACGTAAGCAGCGGGCCGGTCCATTTACAGGGCCAAGCATCTTTTACTTTCCATGTGCGCACAGGATTCTTCTGCGCGTCCAGTAACTGGATGGTGAGCATTTGCCGTTTTAGCGGCTTTGAGTAGTCCATTACCTCGCTTAACCAATCGAGGATATTCTTCTTACCGCCACTGGCGGCAATCGTTCCCTTTGCAAACACTAACTTGCTTACTTTAGGAGCTCCTCGGACTGCACGAGGTCCCACGCCCCGGCCGCCTTCTGAGTGATAGAGCACTTCCACTTCTGCTTCCAACCCTTCGCAGCTTTGGAAATGGGCTTCATTGTAATCTTCCATTACCACTCGGAACTGAGTGCTTAGATTCGGACTGTTTTTCTCATTCGCCATGACGGAAATCCTTTATGCACACAGATTCATTTGCACCGCGATTTGCTCGAGCACTCGCGGGAGTGCCAACTGAACTTTCACATCCATCGTCGGCTCGCTGGTCTCTTCCGACATCGATACTTCGACTCGGTACGGGGGTTGCTGCTCCCGATCTAAGCGCCCGCGGATCGAGTGAAGAAAATTAGTAAGCCGGGTTTCCAAGTGAATGGGCAATTCCAATCCCATCGGCTCCAAAACATATGGCTCACAGATTTTCTCCAGTGCTACGCGGATGGCTTGCATCGTGCGACGCACTGAAAGCAACCTATCCACCGGGGCCTTTTCGACTGAGAGGGTATCGCTCGCCCACAACCTGGTAGCGCCTTTATCGTCGATAAAAAAGCTGCCGATACGAGCACCGCGACACACTCGCAATTCCGCAGGAGATAATTCCCGGATAGGAACCACTCCGCTTAAGCCCGGACGATTCGACGGCAATTCGTGGATGCCGACTTCTTTGTCCGTGCGCTGAATGCTAGCTGCGACAACCGATGAAGGAGCCACCACGCAACCACGCACTTCTAACCAGGGGTGAAAAAGTGCCGCGTCTGGAAAATCCAGGCCGCGTACTAATTCACTCACTTCGGCCGTCGACATCGAGAGCGGAGCATCGAGCAGAGCGAAGGGTCCGCGCAGTCCCCCCATCACACGAGCCATTTCTTCCCAGAAAGCTCGCAGTGCGGCAGGACTAGCGGCGCAACTCGCTGCTTGCGGGACGATAAAGAGATCCGCGAATTCCGCGATTTCTGCCAAGAAATGAAACCCAGACCGTTTTGCCGGACCGCCGTTCTTTCCAAGCAGGCTCTCTAAAGTCACTCCGTCTTTGCCGATAGGAGTTCCCACTACACGAGCTTCCGTACCTTGCGCTTCGAAAAACGCGAGGACTGCTTCCCAAGCTTTGCGATCAGAGGCGGATTCAAACCCGCGCATCTTTTCGATGGCTTGTTCCAGCGAACCCAAATCAAACACAGTTAGTTGCTGGACGGACTCGAGCGCTAACAGGATGGCGGGTACGCCCGTGCGGTCTTGGAGGAGACCTACCGTGCGGCTTTCGCCTTTTCCTGTGTTCGTCGAAACCGAAGTTTGTAGAAGCCCGTGTACTGGCATGATTCCTTCTTTAGCTCCACTTAAGGTCGTGAACGCTCAAGACAACTGTTTCTTCCAAAGTAGCGTTGCCGTGTGGACGTTTGGATAATTCTGGGCCGCCCCAGCTCTTGATCCACGCGCCATCGAAATCGAAGCGCGCTACTTGTTTGCCTTCCGCATCTTTTAATTGGACCGATCCAGTGCGTTTGTTTTTGTCGCCTTGAGTCCGCACTTCCATGAGCCAGTTGTACAAGCTCTTGTCTGCGCGGAACGACCGCACCATCGTCAAGTCCCGGGCGTTGCAGATTCCCGGAGTATTTTTGGTTTGCCGACCTTCGTGGGTCGTTCCGACGAGATCCTGGATATCTAATCCGATACCGCGGACATCGGTGAACGTTCCTAGCTTCACATTGTCGATCTCAACCTCATAAGAGGAGACCGTCAGGAAGTCATTTGCGCCTAGTGCCATTGTTTACCTACCTTTTCTATTTCCAGTTGCCCCATTTGGGTTGATTAAGCTTCTTGTTGTTCAATGTGTTGTTGGATGTTGATCTGAATGAATTCCGCTGGTTTTACCGGCGCAATTCCGATTTCAATCGTCACAATTCCTAGGTCGATATTCTCGTTAGGATTCGTGCTCTCATCGCACTTCACATAGAACGCTTCTTCCGGAGTTTTTCCTTTGAGCGCTCCAGCCGTGTACAAGGTCTTGAGGTACGCTCGGATATTCCGAGTGATGCTGCCCCAGAGTTGCTCGTTGTTCGGCTCGAAGACCACCCACTCGGTACCACTCGTGATGCTCTGTTTTGCCACTTGGAACAGACGCTGCACGTTTAGGTACTTCCACTCGGCATCGGCACTTAAAGTGCGAGCTCCGTAGATGCGGATTCCTTGGTCGTCGAAATCGCGGATTAAATTAATTCCGCGAGGATTAAGCAGCGCTTGCTCCGACCGAGTTAGCGAGTACTTCAATCCAACCGCGCCACGAATCACTTCGTTAGCAGCAGCCTTGTGCACTCCGCGTTCTGCGTCGACCCTGGCGATGACTCCCATCACGTGTCCCGAAGGCGGAACACTGATGATTTTCTTCGTCGCTTCGTCGAAGACTTGGATCCACGGCCAGTAGAGAGCTGCTTCCTTGCAATCGCCAATCCGAGGGAATTCGTGCAGCTGCACATCCTTCAGATCTTCGATTCCGTCCAAGACTGCCATGCGATCGCCGCATTCGGCAGCGTGGTCGGCCAGCATCTGGTGAACCACATTGGAAGTTTGGCCAGGGGCCGCAACCAATGAGATCTCGTTGATGCTTTTGAAAGCCGCCAAGCCAGTGCGGTTTGCAGGACCTTTGTCCTCGCCCTTGATCAGAGCCGCTACGTCTTCATCCGTCTGACCTTCTTTTTTAGGTCCGATGTTGTAAACGAAGGCTTTGGATCCGCCGTTTAAGAAGAAGCCGTAAACGCCGTGTGCGAAATTGCCTCCCTCTGCGACGCCGCCAAATGTTTTTTGGTATTGGGCCCAGCTAGTAACTAACTTGACCTCGCCCACTGTTAATTCACCGGCTTGTCCGATGAACGACGCAGTGGAACTGCCTACTGACTCGATTGGTTTGTTTCCACTAGAAACAATCGTCGAATAAACTCCAGGTGCCTGATATGTGCTCACAGCACGTTCCTTTCTCTTTCATCGCGCTGCGAGTAATTTACAACTCGCTGCGCTACTCGGTTTTCTTCTCCTGCCAAAGTTCCGCTGTGATAAAGCGCGGTGTACTCTAGGCAGAGCCGCAGACCATCCAGGCCTCCGGGTCGAAATTGATTGTCCGCGGGACGAAGACTGATCTCCGCGGGCGTTTTGACGAGGCGCTCGTACAGCGCCGGATACTTTTTCAAGTTCTCGGGAACAAAAGCTCCAATCGATTTGTGGTCGAAGAAGTAGGACAACATTCGATCGTAAGAGCGAACACGTGATTGAGTCAGCATGCCGTTCGCTGCAACTAGGAACGTGTACTGCACACGTTCTGGGCTTTTAAAAACTTGAAAGCCGCCGTTGCCATCGCTTAAGCGCATTGAACCCGCGTCCGTCTCCAACTTCTGATGCCCCATGAAATAGAGGTGATAATCGGGACTGTTCTCATCGAGAGCGAGTCCCAGCACCACACGGGGAGAGCGACGAAACAAACTCATTCCCTCTGCCTCCAGGATGGACGACAGAAGTTTTCCGACGTTCTCCGTGATGTGGGTTAGGAAATCAGTTTTCATTGGCTTATCGCCTCCTCGACTTTCTACAAGAGCAAGGGCTGTGCCATCGATCGCTGGCACTTTTTTCAAAGCCTTTGCGCTCAAATCAAATCCAGATAGCGAGGAGCCGTATCAAATTTGAAAACTCAGTGTTGAGAATCGGTCCGTATTGAACGCATAAGAAGGAGTGTTTCGCGCTCAAGCGTGCATTGAAAAAGTTGGTATCGGATTTGCTCTAGTAGTTAATCAGGGAAATACCGAGGCGACTACGATGGCACCGAATCAGAAAAACCAGCCCACGAACAGGCTTCAAAAATTCGAAGAGCAGTTCTCGGCGCACGTTCGCGCGCGTTACCCCTTGCTATACCTAAGCACTCCAGAAGAAGTGCGGGCCGAAAAGAGCATCGTTCGTCTCTGTGAGCAGCGCCAGGCGCAGGTCTTCAGCTGGACCCGCACTCAGGGAGTGTCGGCTCCTGGCAAACAAATCAGCGAATTGGCGGATCCAATGGCTGTACTGCGTTGGTACGAAGCGCTGAACGAGAAATCGATCCTCGTTCTTAAAGATTTTCACCCTTACTTGAAAGAACCGTCCGTGGTTCGCAAACTCCGGGACTTGGCGCAGACGCTAAAGCAACAGCCCAAGAACATCGTGCTGCTTTCTCCCAGCACGGTGATCCCACCGGAGCTAGCGAAAGACATCGCAGTATTGGACTTCCCCCTCCCCTCGCGCGAAGAAATCCGCGACTTGGTGGTTCGGGCCTCCACTGCGGTTTCCAAGGACGCGATGACTGAGGAATTCATCGAAGAAATCGTCGAAGCTAGCTGTGGCCTGACTTTCGACGAGATTGAAAACGTTTTAGCTAAGAGCATCGTCTCCACTAACAGCCTAGATAAGGCGCTGGTGCTGGACGAAAAGAAGCAAATCGTCAAAAAGAGCGGTCTCGTCGAGTTTATCGATACCAAAGAGTCTGTCACCGAAGTCGGCGGCATGGAGTCGCTACGCGAATGGTTAAAACTTCGTCGCCGAGGCTTTTCGGTTGCTGCAAGAGAAGCTGGCTTGCCACTGCCTAAAGGCATCTTGCTAGTCGGCGTCCCTGGTTGCGGTAAATCACTCACCGCAATGACCGTTGGCCGCGAATGGAGACTGCCGCTCTTAAGATTAGACCTCGGTAGGATCTTCAGTGGACTGGTCGGTTCCAGCGAAACCAATGTGCGCGCGGCTCTAGCGACTTGCGAGGCCGTTGCTCCTTGTATCTTGTGGATCGACGAAATCGAAAAAGGCCTAAGCGGCGTGAAGTCGAGCGGCTCCAGCGATGGCGGCACTACCAGCCGCGTCTTCGGCACCCTCTTGACCTGGATGCAGGAAAAGAAAGAGCCCGTTTTCGTCGTAGCAACTGCCAACGATATCTCGCAGCTGCCTCCTGAATTGCTCCGCAAAGGCCGTTTTGACGAAATCTTCTTCGTGGACTTGCCCACGCTGAATGAGCGTCAAGACATCTTAAAGATCCACTTGAAGACTGCGGGCGAAGAAGTCTTGGATACCGATCAAAAGAGCCTAGCGACTCGTATGGATGGATTCAGCGGCGCCGAGATCGAGCAAGCGCTCGTCGCTGGCCGGTACTTAGCTTTTGGCAACGAAGAAACCTTCACCAGTAATCACATGATGCAGGCGATTGGCGAAACAGTTCCTTTGAGTCAGACCATGGGTGACCGCATCGAGGGCTTGCGCAACTGGGCTAAACACCGCGCGCGCCCTGCAGCAAAAGTCCAAACTGCTTTCCCGGTGGAAGGCGGATTTAGTTCCCGCACCAGTCACCTGGAGCGAAACGAAAGAAAGGAAGCGAGTCTATGAATAACGTCGATTCCGCATACTCCCGACCGAATTTTTTCCCGGGCCAATTGGTCGACTACCGCGATTTCAACCGGCTCTCGCAGTTTCCTCAAACCGTGCTGCAAGATTTCCTAAAAGGAATCTTCCCCGGTGGTGGAATCTTATTAGGCGCCAAAGATCAATTTCGCCCCGTCGCTGTGCAAGGAATGACTTTAGCCATCCAGCCTGGATTGGCAGTCTTGCCGACTGGTGAATTGGCGAGCCTGGATCAATTGACTGTTTTGGATTTGGAAAAGGTAGTCCGCACCGGCGACACTGTTTTTGTCACTATCGGCAACGATCGCATGGCGCGAGACAAGTTCACCGATCCGGAAGACACCACCATCACTGGTTTTCTTTCAGAAGGAACTGTGACTCGCGTCGAGGCCAGCACCGTGTTGCCCTCCGCAGATCGCCTGGAGCTGTTGCGGATCGATATCTCGAGCGCGACTAAGCGCATCTCGGCAAGTAGCTCGGAATCGGCAAGCGAAGAAGTCGCGGTTATCGACCTAAGCTACCGTAAATTGCTACTCGCACAGACCGCACCTGATTTCTCGGAACTCGAAGCGGCGCGCACTCAGTTAGCGCTGTTAGACGAATCACTGCGCAAACTCGGCAAACTGTTTTTGATGGAAGACGCCGTAAGTTCCACTATGCACTTGCTCTCCAGCGTGCATGCGGAGTTGCTCTCGCTGCCTCCGCAGCCTTTGAAAATGGGCTTCTTGCTCTCGGAGTTTGCGCGCAAGCTGGCGCTGTTCCTGGAGAACTTAGATCGGCACCTGCCTCTGAATCGCAACGACTTAGATCGTCCGCGTGTGATGCAGACCCTGGGACTCATCGACCCTTTGCGCCGCACTGAGCCCTTTGTGCAGAAGTTTCCGGTGAATCAAGTTTCGGATGTGGCAAGCTCGTTGAATCTAATTGTGCGATTTGCCGAGGAACGCTTTAGCCTCTTCACCCTAGTGGAAGAAGCACTGCTCACTCTGCGCGATCAGCCACTGCGTATGGATGCTGAATTGCCTTTCGCAGGCCAGATGTTCCGCAAAATCGATTCTATCGACTCGCAAAATGCTTCGAAATTGCGATTTCAATCCAAGGAAATCCAAAATCGCCGCATGCAAGCCAAGTACGGCAACGGCGCTTCGCACGAAGCACTGGGCGCGTTCTTCCGCACCGGCGGAGTCGATATCGAGTTCGAAGTTGCGAAAACTGATCGTCCTGCAGTGATCTTGATTCGCCACCACGTCCGCAGATCTCAAGCGATTGTCCACTACGACATCAACGGCAAAACACTGGCCGCAGATGCCTGGGAAAAACTGGGACTAGCCAATCAATGGATGAACCGCGGATTGGTGATCCCTTCGGACCGCCTAGTGCCAGGACTCAATCGTCTAAGCCTACGAGTAGAAAACTGTGATTTAGATTTCGGATTCTTTGATTTGCATGTGTATCAGCCTGGGGATTTGGGGGGGAAAGTTTAATGAAAGCGATTCAATACATGAAGGCCGCCGGAAGTTTCTGCAGCTCACTGTTTAGCCGTCCTGAGAAGACTGCTGGGCAATCCGGTTTAGGATTGCCGCTTTTAGCCGGATGGGACCAAGCTCCGGAAGACATGTGGATGCAGTCGGCGAAAAAATCGCGGCACCTCGGCGGCGTACCCCGCTACGCACTGTATTGTTTCTCGGGGTCGCACTCGGGTGAAGTCTTCTTTATCACCCAACAGTCTACTTTCTTGGGCCTGGGAGCTGAGTCAGGGATCGTCCTCACTTCAAACGACACCCGCGACTCGTCGGCATTCAAAATCGAACTGCAACCGCACCCTCGGGTAGTTGCTGAGCACGGTTACAAGTTTTTGTTAAACGGCCGTCAAACCAGCGAAGCAGAAATTTACGATTACGATGAAGTGGAGTTACTGGGAAATCGGTTCCTGGTGATGGATCTCTTGAACGATGAACTCAAGGGGACAGCATGAACGGAATCTCAATCTCTCCTCTACCGCAAGCGAATACAGGAAGCGTGCAAAGCCGCGCTTTCACCGCTATTACGGACAATAGTCTTATGAAAGACGGTAAGGGAAAAGTGGAAGGCTTGGTAGAAACACTAAAGGCGCATTGGGCGCAAGCGACGAAGGCGTTCTCAGATCGTTTGGATTACGAAGAAGCCTATCAGGAACTAAGCGAGGTCCCTGTCGTCGATAGCACGAAGCAATCGATGGTGCGGGTCCTGTTGATTCACTCGACCAGTCGGTCGGTTTTGCGCTTGAGCGGTGCCCCTCAGCAAATCATCTTAGACGATCAAGGGACAGCAACCGCGGGCGATTTGCCTCAGGGTGGATTTTCATTCCAATCGCAGCAAACTGCCGAATACCAAGTGCGCTTGATGCCCGAGGGATTGCAAATCACCCAAGGCAGCACCGTGCGCAACTACATCGCAAATGATTTTGTAACGCTCGGTCAGTCTCGGTACGTCTTGAAGATCGTGGGTAATTCGCAAGAGGCCAATTATGTACATTGCTAATGGGCAAATCATCCACCGCCGTCCGAGTCACCGATTTGTTCCGACCTCTTACTTCTTCTGGTTAGTCGCCGTGTTCTTAGGCCTGATGATTCCGTTGCGTTCGGGTTATGCAGCAGAAATCGAAGTACGCTTGCTATCGGCAGCCGAAGGCCAAGCTAAAGCCACTGTCTCTCTCTATGGCAAAGCGAATAAGGGCAGCAAACTTAAAGTCCAAGTTTCGGGCGAAGGCGAGCCAGTTACTTTGGTTTCGAAGGCGGCTTTATCGCCAGTGCACTTGGGCATGGTTATCGACGGGGCTTCAGTTTGCCGCGGTTTAAAAGTCGATACCGCTGTCCAGAAACTCTTAGCTTCGCTCCCGCGCTTGATTCACAAATCCAGTCGCCTGACGGTGATTGCGTTTGCCGGTCACACCCTGGAAGTCTTAGCGCAGTCGATTCCGCTAACGGATGTGGGTCGCGTGCGTTTTCAATGCGATGCGCGCGCAATTTCAGGTTCACCCGAGAAAGCTCTCGGCCGCTTTATCGTCACCGATGACGACGAGAATTTCCCCAAAGTTGCCTGGTTGTTTAGCTCGGGCAATTTGCGCTTGGCACCTCCCGCATTGCAAAGCTTGAAAAAAAGCAAAGTGCCGCTCGATGTTTTTCTCTATAACAAGCCACTTGCTGCGGTTTTAACTCCAGTGGCGCAGGAGCAAGCGGCTGGCTTAAATCCCGGTCAGTATCACTTTGAAGTTGTCGCTCCGACGGATCTAGATTCTGCTGTTCAGTACTTAAATGTCGCAGCGGAGCTTCCCAGCTCTCTTGCTGGTGGCCGCGCCGATATTAAATTTTCAGCGATGAATGGCGACGAAGCGATCGTGAGTGCGACGGAAGTAATAGTGGTTCCCGCATCTCCCAATGCCGGCTTATTGACCTTAATCTTGCAAGTGACTGGAATCTTGATCGCAGTCGCTTTGCTCGCTTACGTAGTTTACCGAGTCACCCGACGCCGCCGCTGCCCTACTTGCGGAAGAGCGCTTGAAAAGAGTCGGTCACAATGCACGTTCCCGCACGAAAAGTATGAAGCAGCACTCGTCGGTCACTGGTTGCAATTGAACGCCGGTAAACGGGACAAGCCCGCGGCGTTGAAGATCGATCGGGATGTGATTGAAATCGGCACGCACCACCGCTCGCGCATTCCGCTCGTGAAGCCAAAGGCGTTGCGCCGTGCGTGCCTAGCCCGCATCCACCGCATTTCACTCGCCAATGGCAAATCGGTTTACCGAATGGAAGCCGTGCCTGCTCGCGGATACGGCTCGGTCATTCGCAATGGTCAGCCAGTAGTTTCCGGAAGAAACCTGGCGCACGGCGATGAGATCCAAATTGGAAATGCGAAATTGAAGTTTGTTCTGCAGCAGGAGGTTCCTTAAATGAATATGAGAGACACGCTTTTTATTGCCGGCAGCCTACTGCTCAACGCCTGCGGCGGCATGTCTCTGCGTTTGCCAGCAGAAGTGACTCGCTACGAAACGAAGATTGATATCGTCTCCAAGGCGCGAGTGTTGGCAGTAGTAGCGACCAAGAGTTGCGAGAGCATTAAATCGAATGCGCATTTCGAAGTCGTGCCCAAGAAAAAGCCGGCAATCCCGTTGGCCACTCGTTGCGAGGGCGGCAAATTAGTGGGTGCGTCGGACGTGTTACCCCCCGGCAATTACTCGGTGCAGCTCAGTGTGCGCCGCGGCTCGCTCAAAGAATTAAAGCCGTTAGTAACTTTGGAATTAGCCAATCCCGAATATAAATCAGGTGCGGACCAATATGCCGAAGGTGCTGTCGCACTCGAATCAGGCAAGCCGCTCGAAGGCACTGTCGACTATATTCTAGGGGACACCACCGACTGGGTTCGCGTAGCAGGCGAAAAGAAACGCGTGTTTCTTACTTTTACGTCAGCAGAAAACTCGGCGGCAACGGCAAGTGTTTACCGCGCCATGGCAGGCGGTAAACCGATGAAGTTAAAGACTCTCCCGTCGGAAAAACCGACACCCTTCTACCTCGGCAAAGATGACTTGCTCGTTAAAGTAACTGCAAGCAACGAAGACGGTCCAGTCGCCTATTCACTCGGCCGTCGCGACGAAGATGCAAAGAAGGCAGTGAGCTTGCGTGTCGTCGATGCGTATCCCGTAGGACCTGATTCAAGTTTGGTTCTACTCAGCCCTAATCCCGCGGTGAAGGCCGAAGACGAATTACGCATCAGCGCCAAAACTGAAATGGGACAGTGGAAAGAACTCGGAGCTTGCCGCGTTAACAACGTCAGCACCGATTCGATTCAGTGTGAACTAGCAGGCGCCTGGAGTGAGCGTTTTATTGAGTACCGTGCGACGGGAACCGCTCCCGTCTCCGGATAAGGAGTAAAAATGGCCACGTTTTATCGAGCCGTTGTTTGTTCAAACCAAGATCCAAAGAATCAGGGCCGCGTCCAAGTTCGCTATCTTCAATTTGAAGGCGAGTCTGAGGACAAGCCGTCGGAATGGGCCAGCCTCTGCCAGCCCTACGCCTCAAGCGGTTCCGGTATGTTTTTCTTGCCTGAGAAGAACGATGAAGTTCTCGTCTATTTAGAAGGTGGAGATCTGGAGCACCCAACAGTGTTGGGAACACTCTACACAGGGAACAACAAGCCGCCGGTCACGGACAAAGGCTCGCAAGGAAACTCCGACGGTAAAAACAATCTCAAATTTATCCGTACGCGCTCGGGTCACATCCTGAGCTTTGATGATTCGTCCGATAGCAGCGGGATCTTGATACAAGATGCCAAAGGCTCCAAATTCCATCTCAATGCGCAGCAAGAGAGCCTTGAGATTACCGACAAGAATTCCAATCGTATTTCGATGGCAGGCGACAAAGTTATCGTCGAGAACTCCAAAGGATCTCGCATTACGATCTCGGGCGATAAGATTGAAGTAGAGAGCAAATCAATTTCGCTCGCTGCCGAAAAAGTCAGCATCGAAAAAGCCAACTCGATTGAGTTAGGTAGTGGTGCTAGTGAAGCGCTCATCAAAGGCCAAGCCTTTATGCAGCTCTTTAATGCGCACACGCACATGTGCGCACCTGGCGCATCGAGCCCTCCGACGAGTCCGATGACTCCCGCGATGCTTAGTCAAAAAGTTAAAACAGCCTAATTCTACGCGGCGTAGCTAACGCAGCGGGTTTGACTCCCACCTCTCGCAAAGATTTCATCTGTGCAATATACGGTGGGGGCGGGTCGCTTGAAAAAGTTGTGGGGACTTTTTGTAGTATTGCTATGCGCGTCTTCTATCTGCGTAACTGCCAGCGCCTCTACGTCGGACACTACGCCTAATTGCTCTGACCTTATTGTGCGGTCTCACCCAGTGAATGGTGGTGGAGCAAAGCTCAGAAATGCGGCTCCCGACTACGATCGTCTGCAAGACATGATGTTTTTCTTCCACGACGGCGCTCATGCGTCTCTATTCGTAGGTGGTTTCTACTGGGATCATTGGGGAGCGGGCGAAGGAGCCCGCATTACCGTGCATCCTGATCCACAGGTAGTTCCGAGAGGAATTCTCGTCCGAGTGCGCATTGGCCGCGACCGAGTGAAGGCACTCGAGGCAACGATCTCGAAGGGCAAAACACCCTATGCCTACACCACTTCTTGTCACCTCAATCAGCTGGCGTTTTTGCAGAGGCATGGTGTCTTTTTAAAGGACGGGCCCAAGCTTTTGGGGACGACCACTCTCCGCGCCGTTCTTGAAAAAGGTTTTGTCGACGCTGGGGGCAAAGTGCTGCCTACCCAAGAGATTATCACCGTAGAGGGAATGGATAAGAGTCTGAGCTCTCGCATCCCGACTTCCCTGCACTATTACCCAATCGACAACGTAGCGCTGTTCTTTGGAATGTTTGGACTGTCGTTGGAAGAAATACTTCAGGAAGTCGAAGCCAACACACAAGCGCCTGAAGCCTTGGCTCTCACCGCCGCTATTCGCAATTCTGGGAATCAGCCGCTGGGTGAACAGCAGCAACAGATGTTCAGTGAGTTTTCGGAACAGTTAGAGGCCCGTGCGCTCGCTATCGCTGAGAACAAGTACCAGGCACCCCTGCAGCAGTTACTCGAACTCCTAGCCTATCACCCGCAGAGCGTTCCGCTGGCGGAACTCCGTCAGGTTTTGAAACAGGCAATTAAAGATTCTCTCTAAACTCTCTCTCTACGGGCAATGGTAGAATTGGATCCATGGTCAGAACTGCTGCAAGAATTCTGTTTGGTGTCGCGGTCCTCTTTAATACGGCGGTTTTCGCTTCGAAAAAATGCAAATTTGCGGCTCTTAGTCGTACAAAATACATTCAAAAGTATGCCGGCGAATTTGTCCGTGGTGGCGATGTTCTTTCAGAACAGAGTACGTTTAAGGCGGACCAGATGGCGGATGGACGGCACGGCTATTTGATTGTGCGAGATGCAAAGGGAAATCGGCATGTAGTTTGGTCCCTGCAGTCGCTACCACCCGATTCTGAAAATCCAGGTCTTTGGTATGTCACTCACCTATCGGAAATGAATCAAGCGGAACACCTTTTGGGTAAACCTCTTAAGGTACTTGCCGGAGGCGAGGCGCACTTAAACAATGGGGTGGTATCCGAGTTAAATAATCGGTCTGGAAAATGGCGTGGGGGGCGAGATCGTCTGGACTTGGCGGCGGATGTTTTGGGAAAAATGGGACTGCCGGTTGTTATGACCGAGACAGGGCCCCGCACCAGCCTCGTTGATTTTTCAGACAAGAAGATCTCAGCCGCGCAAAAAAGAATGCACCATCTAAAATGGGAAGAGCTAGGCGCCAAACGCCACGCCTATCTGAGTGCTCCCTCCCCTCCACAGGCGCTGTCTGGACAACAGGTGGAAAATGCACTGCGGCTCGTTCATCGAAAACTCTACGAGAACCCTTTGTATAGAAGCGATACCGTCGTCGGCCACTTAGATACCGGTAAGCTTTTTCCCGATAAGAAAATGACCGCCGAGGAGCTTGAGTGTCTGAACTGGGTGATGCACACTGTGAAATCTATCCAACTAAATGAAATCGAATTGTCTGTAGGCACGTCGATGAGACGCGACCCTAAACTTGAAAAGGTGTGGGCCGGAGCCAAACTATTGGGAATCGAACTTCCCCCTCCAAACTAAAGCGAAAAACGGGTCACGTTTAATTGCGGCTCAAACGGCAAGTACTTACCAGCATCCTGCGCGATGTGCGACATCGCGACTTTGGAATCGTGGGTGTAGAAGGTCCACCATTTTTCGCCGACCACTGACTCGTAGATCTGCGCTTTCTCTTCAATCAGCAATTCCGGAAAGCGGTCGTAGCCCATGGTGATCGGCAGATGTACCCAGGCAGTGCCGGGTATTAAGTCGCCTGCGAAAAATACAGTCGCGCGCGCGCCGCGGAAGACAGTGTGCAACTGACCGGGAGTGTGTCCAGAGGTGCGTACAAAACGTAAACGGTCCTGCCATAATCCCGGAATGTGATCGCCGTCGATTAAAACCAATCGCCCCGAGGCCTGCAGTTTTTCAGTCATGCCTGGAATAAACGAGGCCCGATCCCGAGAATGCGGCTTCAGCGCCCGTTCCCAGGCTTCCTTACCAATGATGTATTTAGCTTTGGAAAAAAGCAGATCAGTTTTGCCCGCTTGCTGTTCGGCAAAAGAATGCAACAAGCCACCCGCGTGATCGAAATGCAGATGCGAGAGCACAACGTAATCAATCTGGGATTCGTCGATACCCAGCTTGGTTAGGCTATCCAGCAGGATGTGGCGACTGGGTTCCTGAACGCCATAGCGATCCGCAAGCTTTGGTTCAAAGAAAGCGCCAATGCCGGTTTCGCACAATACTTTCTTGCCATCACCCTCAATCAACAGGGACCGACAAGCTAATTCGATTCTTCCAACAGCATCTGGTGCGGCCCAGCGTTCCCACACAGGACGAGGCGCGTTACCAAACATCGAACCGCCGTCCAAGCGTTGGCGGTTTCCTTCAATCGCAGAGATTTTATATTCGGGCATAGCGTTCCCCGTTTTTTAGGCAGCTGGCAAATTCAGAGCGCGGCGCAATTGCAGCCACAGCTCGTCGAGAGACTCGATAATCACGCGGGCATCACCCGTCGTCGTCATGAAATTGGTATCGCCGTTCCAACGCGGAACAATGTGCCAGTGCAGATGTTGTGGCAGCCCTGCTCCCGCGGCCTTACCCAGATTCAATCCCACGTTGCAACCTTCACACTTGAGAAGCTTGCTGAGTGCTCCAATCATCTCGCGCAAAACTTTTTGAGAATCGAGCAGTTCAGCATCGGTCATGTGGCCGAAGTCTGCGACTTCGCGGCGGGGAGCAACGAGCAAGTGGCCGTTGTTGTAGGGGTAGCGATTGAGCAGCACGATCGAAAGATCGGTTCGCATCACCACTAGGTTTTCGCGGTCCTTGGTTTCTTTATCGCAGCGAGTAATAAAGTTCTCGTCGGATTTTCCGGGATTCTTGATGTAGGCCATGCGCCACGGCGCCCATAGTCGATCCATGCGATTCTCCTAAAATTCATTCTACGTCAGAGTAAATTCCCCGTCTCGAAAACGGACTGGGCGACCCAGCGCAAAAATGCCGGCCTCGGTAAAGTGCACGACTGGCGGCTCGGGCAAGCGTGTCTGAATAAAGCAGCTATTCTTCGAGAGGCTGTGGAAATCATCCGCTTGCCAGATTTTCCAAGGAGTCGATTTATCGACGATTACGGCGCGCAGTGGAGCGCCTTTTTCAACTGCTCCCCAGCCATCGGAGCTAGCAAGGCCTAGGTACTTTGCTGGGCGCGTGGAGAAAGTTTCCACCAGCCGCGGCGCCGAGAGTTTGTTCTGCGCGTAGAGAGCTAGCAACACCGACAAGCTCGTTTCCACTCCCGTTGTGCCAAACGAAGCCTTGGTGAAATCCAGAGTTTTGGCGCTTGGTTCGTGCGGAGCGTGGTCAGTCGCCACCCAATCAATGCCACCATCCTGCAATGCACGTTGCAATGCCTCGCGGTCTTCTGGAGTACGAATCGGCGGGTTCATTTTAAAAGAACTGTTTTTATCGTCGATATCTTCGGTACTCCACCACAAGTGGTGAGGACTTACTTCGACGGTTGCACGCAAGCCCCGCTTCTTGGCATCTGCGATGAGCTTTACGGACTCGGCACAAGAAACGTGCAGCAGATGGTATTGAGCGTTGGGAACCTTTTCTAACAGTCGCAAATCTCGACGCACCATCGAGACTTCTGGCTCGGCGCTATAGGGCTTTGCACCCAATCGCGCTTGCGCAGGTCCCGGAGCGAGAACGCCGCCGTGTCCTGGAGTTTCGGCATGCTGGAAGAGTGGGCGCTGCACTTCGGCTAAACGCCGCAACGCCTCGAGCATCCATTCATCGGATGCCAGACCAACGCCATCGTCGGTAAAAGCCACGACACCTGCATCGGTCAGCGAGCGATAATCGCAAAGTTCTTCGCCGTTTTGGCTCATAGAGAGTGCCGCGGTAAAAAGCGCGCGCACGCCTAATAATTTCTCCCACGGGGCGACTTGCTCCATCCCGAGCTTTAACGACTCGACGGAATCAATCACCGGTTTGGTATTGGGCATCGTCACGACAGCGGCGAGTCCGCCCACCAAGCTTGCGGTTAATCCCGCTTCAGCCGTTTCTTTGTGGGCCTGGCCGGGAACGCGCAAATGGACCTGCATATCAATGCCGGCTGGTATCAGGCAGAGCGTACTCTTGCCGAGATTTTTAGAAGGCTCAATCGAGACGGGTCGGTTTTTTTCAAACCGAATATTCACAAATTCTGGCTTATCGGTGGCGGACCAAAGTTCAATTCCCGTAAGGGTCCATTGGTCGGGATAAGCGGAACGTTTTTCTAATATCTTATTGGACTGGTTCACTGGCGCATCTTTCCAGAAGGGAGCTAGAAGTACAACCCGACTCGGAAACCCAGCACACTGGGCCGGCCCAGTGGCGTGGACTGAAGCATAAAGGACCAGCGCACAGCTAGCTCCAGCTGCACAGTGGAAGTGCGAAAGAGCTGAACACCGGCAATCGGCCCTAAGAAAAACCCGACATGAAAATCGTCGCTAAATAGCGTGCCGGTATTCTGACGAATACCGCCAAAACCAAATTCGCCGCCTACAAACGGCGCGTATTTGGTATCGAGCAGAAAATAATGTCCCGCGAGTCCCAAGTCCGCAGCAAACGCACTGCCCTGCCCGAAGATATCGGCGCGAATTAAGATCAGAGCGTTGTTGAGATCCCAGCTCTTGCCCAGAGTAAATCCGTACCCCACTCCAGATGTTCCACTATTAGATAGAAAAGTGGGCCCAAGAGCGAAATGCACACCACCAACGGCCGGGCGGCGTGCAATGCCCTGAGTGGTTTCTTCATTGGTAATCTCGCCAACGCGCGCGTCGTCGTCGGCAGCAGAGTTCTTAATCACCGATCGAGTCAGGCGCTTCGCAACGCGATCGAGCTCTTCGAGTTGTTGGGCTTTTAACTGGCTCGAGAAAATCGTCATGCCGGCTTTGCGTTTTTCGAGTTTTAAAATGTAAGACGATCCCAAACGCATTAGGCGCGGTCGCAGGGTGTATTCCGCTTTAGCCGGATCATCGACGACTTTATGACCCAGTTCTCCGACTGCACTTTGAACTAATTCAATGGCGGTGGCTTTGTCGTCATCGGCAGTAGAACCAGCGCCCTCGACATAAAATGTGTCTGCGACTGCAGAGAGACAAACGACAAAACTAAGTACACAAATCAGGCGCGCGGTTTTCATGGCCGAGAAGCTACCGCTCTTTGACCCCCCTGACAAATACGGCTACATCCAATGAATGGGATGGATTCAACCAACAGAAAAAGTAATTTTAGCGATTCACGGCGGCACCGGACTGGATCGGGTCGAACTGACGCCGGAGCTGGAAAAGGGTTACCGCCAAGGGCTAACCGATGCGTTGCTCGCGGGATTCGCGAAGTATAAAAAGGCTGGCAGCAGCACGGATATCGTCGAGGCGGCCGTCAAATCATTGGAAGACGATCCGCTTTTCAACGCCGGCAAAGGCGCCGTGTTTAACGAAAAGGCCCAGCACGAATTAGATGCTGCAATCATGGAAGGCGCAGACCTCAAGGCCGGCGCGGTTGCAGCCGTGCGCACCGTGAAAAATCCAGTATCCCTCGCGCGACTGGTAATGGAAAAAACCCCGCACGTTTTACTCGTAGGATTGGGCGCTGAGCGCTTTGCAAAAAAAGCGGGCGTCAAACAAGTCGCGCAAAAATATTTCTACACCGATCGCCGCTGGGATTATCTGCAAGAACTACGCGGCCTAGATAAGGTTAGCAAAAAGAAATCCAAAAAAGCCAAGCTGGTTCCTAGCTACCCGGAACGCCACATGGAATGGTCGACTGTCGGTGCAGTGGGATTAGATAGCCACGGCGTGCTGGCTGCCGCTACTTCCACCGGTGGGCTGACCAATAAAATGCAAGGCCGCGTGGGCGATACCCCGGTGATTGGCGCGGGTACTTACGCCGATAACAACGGCTGCGCTGTTTCCGCCACGGGCCACGGCGAATTCTTTATCCGCTACGGCGTTGCCCACGAAATCAATGCTCTGGTGCGATTGCTCAAATGGCCCCTGCAAAAGGCGGCCGATGAAGTCATGCAGAACCGCATGAAAAAAGCTGGCGGCGAAGGGGGAGTGATTACCCTCAGTTCTAAGGGCGAAGTGGCATTTTCTTTCAACAGTCCGGGCCTGTACCGAGGCTACATTACCGAGAGCGGGAAAACCTTCACTGGCCTGTATGAGAGTTAAACCGCATAGCACGCTCGAAAACCGCGTGCCTTAGGTCGCCAGCAATGGTATCGATTTGCCTAGTCGGGGTATAGCGCAGCGGCTAGCGCATCTGCTTTGGGAGCAGAGGGTCGCAGGTTCAAATCCTGCTACCCCGACCATCTTAAACGTCCAATTTCTAAATTCCAGCGGCTGCTTCCAGGTTCGTTAATCGCTCGCGGATCGTGCGAGCGATTGGATCGGTGCCACGAAGGAGTTCCTTTTCCGCGGCCAGCAAACGCAGCCCAAACTCTTTTTTCTCTGCGGAAATAGAGAGAAAGTTCTCTAATTTCTCTACCCGGGCGACGTATTTACCGAGTCGGGCAAGCTGCAACTGGGCGCGCACTGGCTCTGGCTGACTATGGAAGGAGTCTTTAAGGGCTTTTACTCGGACGACTAGCCCCACGCCACTGCCTTCGAAGGAAACATCCATCTTCTTTCCTAATTCATCCACGCGCGAGACCAGAGCGCCGTCTTTTACATCGTGAAAATCTGCTAGGGCATCCACAATATCCGACATTCCGCCGTCCCATTTAATAGCTAGACCGGAGGCATTTTCTAAAGCACTTACGCGATCCGAAATCGACAAAGCCTTGGTCTCAACTCCGAGCCGGGCATCCAAAGCATCGGCTTGATTCCCGAGCTGCCGAGATTGGCGCTGCTCCTCCGATTCAGTTACAGCGGCATTACCAGAACTGAGTTTTCCGCATCCTGCTAAAGCCGTAAAAAGAAGAACGCCAAGAACGAGTGACAGAACAATACGCACAACTACCTCCAGGGCCCTAGCGTATGCCACGCCCCGGAAGCTGGAACAAGGGCAATTTACCTGTCCCGGACAGGTGCCCTGCTCCAACCTCTTCAATTACTTAGTTTGGGTTTAGCTTGCACTCAAAATGACCGGTCCTGACGTTCAATACATGGCGAGGGGAAAGGATGGTGAGGATGCTACTCACTGCCTTGATCTGATCGCCCATATTCATCTTCTTCACGGGCAACGAACCTTCGCACGAAATGCTATTGCCATCTTCTTTCACCAACGTCGCCGTGACGTTGTAGTCGGCAAATTCATCGGATTTGTATTTTCCGGTCTGCATTTCAAACTGAGTCATCACAAGTGAATCAGTTTCTTTCACCAACTCCTGTGCCGTTTGGCGCACGAAATTTGCGATCGCGCCGTGCGCGTTAACGATTGCATCGTCCCCAAAACCCACTCCGTTTAAGCCCACTAAAATTCCCAATACCAATTTTGCTTTCAGGTGCATTTGTTTCTCCTTGGGTTAAAGATACGAGCACAGGGCCGTGAAAAAAAGTGAAGTGTTCTAATCGTTATTGCTGAATTTTTTGGCGGTATTGGACTTACGGCTGCCAGCGCTCCTGCTTGTACGCAGCTTCCCAGAAATACCATTCCAAGCGCGCAGCCATTTGAAAGGTCTCGAGCATTTTCTGGCGCATTTCGACGACAATTCCTTTGGCTAGCTGATTGGTGAGCTTCTGCATGCACAGAACCGTTTCCGCATACCCTTCCGAACTATACGTTTCGATCCAGCCTTCGTAGGGATTGTTCTCTATCGATACCGCTTTGAGATCGCGCGCTAGTTCCAGATAAATCCAAAAGCAAGGCAAGAGCGCTGCGGCTAATTCCTCGCGACTGCCAAAGGCCGCAATGCGCAGCAGGAAATTTGTATAAGATTCTGTCGTCGGCAACATGCCTACGGTTGCATCGATCGGTAAGCCAAAACGGCGAGCAGCTTTAGCCTGAGCCTCTTTCTCATCGAGCAAGCAACGCCGGGCTAGATCCAAAACCGCTTTGACGTCGTTTGGGTCATCCAGCTTGGTGGCGAGTAGCGTCAGCGCCTTTGCAAAGCGCGTGAGATAGAGCACGTCTTGGGAGGTGTAATGCACAAAGCGTTTTTTTTGCAGAGTGCCATCGGCTAGCTCGCGATTAAATGGGTGCTGCCGAATCGCTTTGTAGATCGGCGCGATTTTCTCCCAAGCTTCCTCGGTAAACGATCTATCGTCGGCAAAAGCAGCTCCGGCTGCAAGCGTTGCACACACACTCATCGCCCAAAACATTTTCGAAATCATTTTTCCCCCAACCCTTAAAACTCAAAACGCCAATGATGATGTACGGGTCCATGGCCGTGACCAATGCGCATCGATTGACCTGCTACAATCGCCGACTGCAAGTAAGCGCGCGCTTGGGCCACCGCTTCGTCCCAAGCTAAACCTTGAGCTGAATAGCCCGCGATTGCCGCCGAGTAAGTGCAGCCAGTACCATGTGTATTCGCTGTCCTCACTCGCGGGTAATGCAGCCATTTTCGCAAACCCAGACGATTAGCGAAAAAATCAGACGAGCTCTCCGTATTTAAGTGCCCACCCTTTACGACGACACCTTGGCAATGCTCCAGAAGTTGATCGGCGGCGCGCTCCATATCGACGGCATTTGCGATCTTCGAGCCGGTTAAAATTTCGGCTTCTGGAATATTGGGAGTTACGATGCTCGCTAGCGGAAGAAGCACCTTCTTCAACGAATGGGTAGCATCGGGCTGTAATAGCCGGCTGCCCCCTTTAGCGACCATCACAGGATCGACCACGATCTTGGCATTCGCCAACTTGCCCAGTCGGTCAGCCACCGCCTCGATAATGGCAGCTGAAAACAACATTCCAATCTTCACAGAATCCACACCAATGTCTTCCAGGACGGCATCGAGTTGATCGACGATAAAGTCAGTGGAAACAGGAAATATCGACTTAACCGTTTGCGTGTTTTGCGCAGTGAGTGCGGTAATGACACTCATGCCGTAACAGCCAACCGCTTGAAACGTTTTGAGATCGGCTTGAATCCCAGCGCCGCCGCCTGAGTCGGAACCCGCAATCGTCAACGCTCTAAATGGCACTTTATCTACAAGCACGACTCACCTCCTGCATCTGCGACCGCAGCAAATAGGTGGCTCTGTAAATATCGTCGTTATCTAAGATGGCGCTGACGATAGCCACGCCATCTACTCCTGCACGGAGAGTATCGACGATATTACTGGAATTGATGCCGCCGATCCCCACGAGTGGCAGCGAGGAAGCCTTGCGTAGTCTGGCCACGCCGGCGACTCCCAACGCCGAAGGCGCATCTGCCTTGGTAAGAGTGGGGTAAACGGGGGACGCTGCGAAATAACTCAATTGCGACCAAGGTACCGTCGCTAAATTCGTATCCGCCTCGACGGAAAATCCGATGATGCCTTCAGCCCCTAAGAGTCCTCGCGCGGTGAGCACCTCCGCGTCACTAGCACCGAGATGCACACCATCCGCACCACTCGCCTTGGCCAGTTCAGGGTAATCGTTGAGAATGAGCGGAATCCCCAGAGGCGAAAGCAGGTTCTTGAGTGACTTAGCGAGATCGAGAATTTCCAACGGGTTGGAATTCTTCTCGCGTAGTTGCACAGCAGTCACACCGCCGCGCACGGCTTGGTAAACCATGTCAGTCAGATTGCGGCCGTGACAAAATCGCCGGTCCGTCACCAGGTAGAGAGAAAGATCGAGCTTCATAGCAACGCCGCTCGCGCCTTGATGAAATTCTCC